>Ga0302325_10008544_pt1 | contig 22503 bp, 23 predicted proteins | sample Palsa_T0_2_FD_201948 | JGI IMG/M metagenome (GOLD analysis project Ga0302325, IMG submission 201948) | Peat permafrost microbial communities from Stordalen Mire near Abisko, Sweden - Palsa_T0_2 | ecosystem: Environmental > Terrestrial > Soil > Palsa > Peat permafrost | place: Sweden: Abisko...
CTTCCTGCTCTTTGTGCTGCGGTGCGGACTTGGTACGGCGTGGCGGCTCATGGTTCAGTCTGTGGTCACTGGCACGCTCGGAGAGCGCCTTCAGCCGTCGCAGGATGGGGTGCGACTCCTGTTCCTTCGGGGCATTGCGGTCCACGGTCCCCGGAGCGTCGGGCGCAATCTCGCGACGCCGGGGAGCGTCCTGGGGAATGTCGATTCTCATGCGTTCTCCTCGTCGTTGGCGAGTTCCGCAGGAGCAGACACAAACTCAATCGAGGTTTGAGCCGAAGCAGACTTTGCAGTGGACCTTCTCGGGCGCTCCACTGCGGGAGAAAGCGGGACGGTTTCGCCAGAAACCGGCGATGCCTTCGGCTTCTGGCCGACGACGCGACGCACGTCATAGTCGGCCACGCGGGTGAAGCGGTTCATCTCTTTCTCGGCAGCTTCGCGCATGGCGCGGATCTTTGCGACAAGGTCCGGGGTGCGATCCAGATATTGGTCTTCGCTCTGCATGGCTATCGCTCCTCCTCGTCGCCGAACTGCGCGAGGATTTCGCCGGAGAGTTCGCTCTGCCCGGTATGGATTTCCTGATCGAGATGTCTGAGCTTGCGGCCTGTGTCACGCAGGAAGAACTTGCGCTCGATCCAGACGGTGAGGCCGAGGAGGTTGGCGAAGAGCAGAGCGCAGTAGAGCGCGATACTCTGGAGGTAGCTGTGCAGGATGAGGCTGCGCCACGGCACAAGGAAATGCAGCTCGTGCATCGACCAGAAGCCAAGGGCGAGGAATATCAGTGTGGCTACGAATACTGCGTTGGCTATCATCGGTATCCTTTCCGCCGCGATAGCTACGCGGCACTCTCGGAACTAAAGCCGAGAGGCGTTAGCCTCTCCGCGAAAGAGGGCAGACGGCGTTAGCCGTCCTCGCCGAAATCGACCAGTGTTTCGGGGCGATCCAGCCTCTGAATGCGGATGGCATGGACGGCATAGGTCGCATGCTTCACCGGGAAGCGTTCGCCTGCGACGACAACGCCACGCTCTTGCTCCAGAGCGCGCAGCTCACCTTCGACTTCGAGGTAATCGCCGCGCCTCATCCCACGAACCATTCCGCAGAAGAATGGACCAGGACAGATGATGCGATGCCAGTCGGTGCGCGGGGTCCACTCATTGGTGGAGAGGTCCCATCTGCCGGAGACCGTCGCCAGCAACAGGACCGCATAGGCGTCCTCAGTGATTCCATCCGAAGGAGGCGCATCGGCGTTCTTGCCAAGGAAGCCTCGCAGCTTGACGGTGTTTGCAAAGAGAGTCGTCATGGTTGCACCTCCCAGGGGAGGACAACGCGGCCTAAGCCGCGTCGTCCTCCGTGATGGGATCGGCATCGGGATTCTCCGTGCCTTGCGAGGCCGGCTGCGCCAGCTTCTTGACGATGCTGGCGCGTATCTCCCAACCCCGGCGCTTGACCGTGGTCTTCTTCTTGCCCTCACCGACCTCGGCGTCGTACTCGGTGCTGCGCAACTCGCCCTTCTTCAGGTTCTTCGCGTAGTCGGCGGGCTTGCCGAAGGCGACGATGCGGTGCCATTCGGTGTGGTTGACCCACTCGTCCTTCTGCTTGTCCTTGTAGCCGGACTTGGTGGCAAGCGAGAGGACCGTAAAGGTCTTTTGCTGTTTGGTGGCGAAGTTCTCGGCGTCCTTACCCAGGAAGCCCTTCAGAGTGATTTTGTTTTCGTAGAGTGCCATTGTGTTTCTCCTTGTTTGTATTTGCCCGGATCGCCCTCGGGACACTCTTGCGCGAAGCGACGCGAGGTGCCCCGCTCCCAAGTGCCAAGCGGCGCTTTTACGAAGGTTCGGAAAATCTTTTTGCGTTCGTTGCACAAAGATTTTCTGAAAGCCGTAACCCGCAGGGCGACGAAGCCGAAGCAGAGACGCGCCGTGCCGCAGGGCGCGGGATAAGCACCAAAGCGAGTGACCGAGGGTGAGCAGGGAAAATACGAGGAGGGATGGTGCTTTACGGAAACACCTGCATGAAGGACTCCATGGCGTTCAGGATGCCGGTGCAACCGAACAGCAGTGGGACCACTTGTACTCGCCTGCCACTGACCCGGCTGCAATAGCAGGGAGTGAGTGAACCACGCCGTCCGCTTTCCATCGTCCTCCACACCCTGCCATGCGAAGAACCTGTCTTTGGGCGACGGAGGAATCGAAGGCGAGTTGCACGGCTCCAACTCCGGGGCGGTGGAGGCAGGAAGAAGGCTCGCTGCCCTCCGCAGTTGGGAGGTACGCGTCAGTATCGTCCAGGTTTGTGCGCATCTGCTCACAACACGCTCCCGGTGCCGGACCGATCACGGAGGATTGCATCGACGGCTGCGATTCGTTCCCCGATCCAGCGCATGACCGGCACTGCCATCGAGTTGCCGAGTGCCTTATAACGAGGGCCATCGGCTGACGGCTTACCGCGATACTCGACCAGCGTGTAGTCATCGGGGAATCCCTGCAGGCGCTCACACTCGCGCGGTGTCAGCCTCCGCACGGCCATCTGAGGCGTCATCACCCCGTCGATCCGTCCACCTTCGCCGCCACGCTGAAGGGTCCCCGCCATATCGGTCGATGCAGTGAGTTCTCCGGACCAGGCGACCGGCTGCTCCTGCAGCACAGCAGTCGTCGAGCTATTCTCGATGCTTCCGGGAGCGCGGGTGCGTAGACTTCCAGCAACATCAGTAGACGAGGCTGCGCTCACTGTTCCGTCACTCCCATGAAGCGTGAAAGCGACAGTAGGAGCGTTGCGGCCGGTGGCATTTGCATTCGTTCCAAGCGACTGCATCACATCGCCGCTGAGGACATCGCCTTCCTGATTCTGCGTGAAGGCGATCGCTACCTGTCCACCACCATTGGCATGGCTCCGGTCATGCCCCATGCCGCGCAGTGTCGGCGCGACGTTATCTGCGTCGGCGCCATAATCTTTCGCGGAGAATGCGATGTAGGATTGCTGTTTTGCGCCTGGCTGCGCTGCGAGTGCTCCGATTGTCTTTCCGTCTCCACCATGCAGTCGTACTTCGTCGCGGCTGTTCTGCGCAAAGGCGACGGCCTGAGCGCCTCCGCTCTCCAAAGTGTGAGCAACATCATCGGACAAACCGCTGCCATTCGACTGTGTGTGCGCTGTGCAGATGGCGACGGGCACGACGGGCGTTCCGCGCCCAGTGCCGTCTTCGCTCGCGTCGAAGCCATCGGCGGAGAGCGCATGAGCGATCAGCGTCTCGCTTTCATCTGTCGATGAGAGGACGCCGACGCCTAGTTGATTGCGGATGAAGCCATCTTTGCATCCTGCATCGATGGTGGGCGCGGTGTCTGTGAGGCGACCGCCAGCAGGGCCGACCTCAACGCCTCCGGCAGCTCCTTGCCGCGCTTCTCGGCGCGGCGGAGGATGCCCCGACAGGCTGTGCCGCTCAAGTAATACCGTTGCGGGACCTCTCCAACCTCCAAGATGTCCGACAACGAAGACGCGACGCCGTCGCTGGGGTACTCCGAAATGTTGAGCGTTAAGAACTCTGTAGGCGACCCCATACCCGAGTTCGACCAGCATCCCGAGGAAGGCTCCAAACGTGCGTCCGTCGTCGATCGACAGGACGCCGGGGACGTTCTCCCACACCAGCCATAAGGGCCTGAGTCGGCCAGCAAGGCGAGCAAACTCGATGGTGAGGTTGCCACGCGGGTCATCCAGTCCAGCTCGCTTACCGGCGACGGAGAAAGACTGGCAAGGTGTTCCTCCGGCCAGAAGGTCGATTGTTCCCACATCGTCTGCTCCAATCTTTGTGAAATCGCCGGCGTTGACGACAGCGCCATCGGCGGGCAGAGCAACGACGTTGCGAATGGCTGCCGCTCGCTGCTTAACCTCCTTGCGCGTGGGCGCGTCATGCGGGTTCGGCATGTGAATGGGCCGCGATGCGCGGTAGCGCGAGTGCAGCAGCCAGCAACAGAAGGGATCTATCTCTGCAAACATCGCGGGCTGCCAGCCGAGCGGATGCCATGCGACCGAGACTGCTTCAATGCCTGAGCACACGGAGAGGTATCTCATGCCATGCTCGTTGGTTTCGGCGCAGGCTTGCACCTGCAGAGCACCTGAAGCGAGGCGAGGATGTGCGCTGTCGTGGTGTTGCGGCCATAGAGCACCATGTCTGCGTAGCGGACGGGTGCGAGGTCACCGGCGCGGTCCACGAGCAGCAGCGGCATGTGCGAAGCGCATTCGAGGATGCGGTGGACCAAACGCCCGGCAAGGTCGCCCTGCTGCGCGTGGATGAGCACGCCGCAGACCACCTTGTTGCGGGCGCTCATTATCATGACGTCGGTGCTGTCATAGACAGTAGTTACGTCGTAGGGATGCAAACGCAACACGAACGATATGGACGAAAGCAGTTCCCGATCGGAGCAGTACAGCAGAATGGGCGTCTTGGGTCGCATGGCTTCTAGCTCCCGAACGCCTGGTCCTCGTGGACGTAGCTGATGACGACGCCGAGAGGATTGGTGAGCAGCATCGCGTTGGGGACTTCATCGCGGAAGCCGTAGCACCAGTTGCCTGGTTTCGTCACCCTCGTAAGCGCGATCCATCAACAACGGTAAGCCTTCCGACATAGGCCCCAGTTTCGCCAGAAGAGCCCGACCTTCGGGAGCATCGTGCGCATGGCCGGGCGACAGGGCGAAGGTTATGGCCGTCCGAGCATTCGCGGCAACCAGATGAACCTTGGTGTTCCATCCGCCGCGCGACTTGCCGATGGCTTGAGGTCCGTTTTTTTTAGAGCGCCGGTCCCGTCTGGATGCACCTTGATCGAGGTCGAATCGAGCGCGAACGCCTCGATCTTGATCCGCACAATCTGCTCGGACTGCAACTTCTCGAAAACCTGATCGAGAACACCGTTCTTGGACCAGCGATTCATCCGCGTGTAGATCGTGTGCCAGCGGCCGAAACGTTTCGGCAGACCTCGCCATTTGCAGCCCTGTTCAGCGACATACAGCACCGCGTTCTCGATTTTTGTACCAAATTTGTACCGCCGAGCCGGGAGAGGTGGAGTTTTCGGAGTTTTTGTCATTGTATTTTCTGTAACTTACAGAACCACAAGCCCCGTGGAAAGAACGATCCCGTCTCTGGCCACCATTTAGAATCAATGACTTAGCCGCGATTTGCACAACAATTCTCCGAGGTTATTTCGACTCCTTCCCTGGTAAACAATTGAAATAATCAATTAACGATGTTCCCGTATTGTTCCCCTCCGCAATAAGCCCCGCTTACACAGAAATCCCTCTTGAGTGCGTCAACCCGTCTTGCAGTTTGTCATGCCTCCAATGCCCCCTCGTTGTGTCTGGGAGGCGGATGGGCATCTGAGGACGTTGCTGACTTTCCGCGGATGGCGAACGGCAGGATTCCACCAGCCATCGAACGCGTCCTTCAGGATGCGCGTGCGGGTCTGCGCCATGCATCGGTATAGCTTTGCAGCGGGCTGAAGATAAGTTCTTCAACCATGACCATGAGAAAGCCGAGGATAAGCATCGTGACGATCGTAATCTCCGTGCGGCCGGTGCTTCTGCCAACCGTGAGCATGTAGCCGATGCCCTTGGGCACGCCTACCATCTCCGCGGCGATGACGACGCGCCACGCGAAGCTGAGGCCAGTACGAAAGCCGGTGACCAGATAGGGGATGAGGCTTGGAAGCAAGACTCGATGCATGATCTGCCATCGATTGGCCGCCATGGTGCGGGCTGCGTCGACCAGCCGACTGTCTACGTCATGCACTCCTTGGATGGTGCTGAGAAGGATTGGGAAGATGGAGCCGATGGCAATGATGAAAATAGCCGCCTCATCGCCCAGGCCAAACCAGAGGATAGCGATGGGGACCCAGGCCACGCCGGGAATAGGCGATAGCAGTCTAACGATTGGGTCGGCAAGATTATGGATGGTCGTCGAAAGCGCCATCGTTACGCCGAGCGGGACAGCGATCACCGCGGCGAGGAGAAAACCGCAGAGAACACGCAGAACGCTGATGGAGACGTTATCTAGAAGGTAGCCGGAACGGACCATCTCAATCAGCGAGGAGAGAACGACTGCCGGAGGAGGCAGCAGAAGACGCGAGGACTCGGGCGATGTTCTGCCGAAGATGCCGGTGTTGGAGGCGATCTGCCACAGCAACAGGACTGCGGAGATCGTAAGGGCTCCCTGCCAGAGTCGCTCCCGGCTTCTACGCTGCATTATTCGGACTCCTGGGGAAGGAAGCGAAGGTCGAAGAGCTGTTGGGGTGTAGAAGCCTTCTTGAGATAGCCGAGTTCGACCGACCAGGCAAGAGTTTCGAGCGACGCACCGACATCGACCTGGGCCGAGTAGTCGATGCGTCTGCGGGCCGCGACTACGACGGACTTGTCTAGCTGCGTCTCGCGGCTGATGATTTCGTTGGCTTCCTCTGGCTGGAAGTTGATGAAGTGGACTGCTTCGGTGTACGCGGCGAGGAAGCGCCGGAGCACGTCGGGATGCTGATCGATGAATGCTTGGCTAGCAATAACGACGTTGACGGGATAGAGATGCTTACGATCGGGATGCTGTCTTCGCCACTCGGCGGCGGCGTCGAACAGGACGATGTGGCCTTTGTAGTTGGCCTCCGCCTGGCTTGCGAAGGGTTCCCATGTAATAGCTGCATCGACCTCGTGTGAGACGAAGAGGACGGTGGCCATGTCGGCGGCGGCCATATTGGGAATGATCTGGATGTCGGTCTCAGGATCGAGGTTCGCGAGATCGTGTACGATGTGGGCGCGGAAGAGAGTATCGGTGACGGTGCCGGGTTTGGGGGTTGCGATCTTCCTGCCGCGGAGGTCTCGAAGCGCGCGCATGCCCGTGTCACTGCGCGTGAGGAGCACATGGCCGCCCCCGTTGGCCGCGGCGACGACCTTGAGGCGAACCCCTCGTTGCTGCCAGATGGCCGGAGACGAGATGCCGACGAGCGCGACATCGAGCTGGCCTGAAGTGATGGACTCCATGAGCGTGGTGACGTCATTGAAGTCGATGACTTGGGCCTGAATCGCATGCTGGTCAAAGAAGCCTTTGTCGCGCGCGACGTAAGGTGTGACCGTCCCAAGAGCGCGGTTGGTGCCGATACGGATTCGACTCTCACTGTTGCCGCCGGATGAACGCTCCGAGCCGGCCCGATGCCGATAGCCGTAGAAGGCAATTCCGAGCAATAGAAGAATGCCGATAGCGGGCTTGATCTTATTCATAAGCCGCCTTCGATCCGCTGGGGAGACGAGCGCTCGTATTGTTCGAGCAAATGGTTGCGGATGGCGGTGAATTGCTCGTTCGTGCGCTGGCGGGGGCGGGCGAGAGGCACGGATACGATGGTCTTCACGCGACCGGGGCGTGGCGTCATGACGACGATCCGGTCGGCAAGGTACACGGCCTCCTCAATGTCATGGGTAACGAACAGGACCGTGAATGGACGCTGTTGCCAGAGCTTGATAAGTTCCTCCTGCATCTCCATTCGGGTGAACGAGTCAAGTGCTCCGAAGGGTTCATCCATCAGGAGAACTTGCGGGGCGAGTACGAGCGAACGTGCCAGCGCGACACGTTGCTTCATGCCGCCGGAGAGCTGGCTTGGCAATGACTTCTCAAAGCCATCGAGACCGACGAGGTGGATGAGGCGAGCGACGGACTGCCGGACACTCTCGGGGTCAAGGCGCTGCAGTTCGAGCCCGAAGGCAATGTTGCGCTCGACGGTGAGCCAGGGAAAGAGCGCGTAGTCCTGGAAGACCATGCTGCATCCGGAGCGCGGAGCCGTAATCTTCTCCCGGTCCAGCGAGACCGCACCTGAAGTAGTCTGCTCGAGACCAGCGGCCATTTTCAGAAAAGTAGATTTGCCACAACCGGAAGGACCGAGCAGGCAGACAAACTCATTGCTGCCGGCCGAAAAAGAGACACGGTCGAGTACACCAAGCTTCCCTTCCCCGTTTGCACGGCTATACTCCTTGGACACCTCGCTGAATTCAAGGTCCACGTTAGTATCGACACTTTCCGGGGCGAATGAATTGAGTGGGCTGCATGCTAGAAATAGCCGATCGCCCTGCCTGCCACTCCGATGCTGAGCCAGAGAAGGAGAGAAATGGCACCTGCAGCTTTTCGTCCTGGAGAGGAATGATCCTGCTGGGGGTTCTGCCGCGCGACCTTGATCTGCAGGGTGAAGTGAAACAACGAAGCGATGAAGAAGAGCCACATCTTGATGCGGAAGGGCGTGTTGTAGTAATAGCGCATGGGGCCGGAGGCGAGGAGCAAGGACCCGGTGAGGAACATGACAATTACCCCTGCGACAGTAATGGAAAGAAACTCGCGGGCCACCCGCGGAGCCGGCTGGGCGGTGAAGGCAAAGCCAAGCAGCCGTAAATCGAGGAGCAGGATGGCACCCCCGAAGATAGCGAGAGCTATCAGATGCCCGATTTCCACGATGGCAAAGGCCCAAGTGGAATCGCGCATCGCGATAGCGATGTGCGTTTGGGCGAGCCAGTGAAACAATTTCAACGCCGACATACGAATTCGTTTGCCTTTCTTTTCGGAGTGCGGCTTGCAGAGGTTCTAGTGAAGATAGGCAATCATGCGTCCTGCGATGATGATGCCCGTCCATAGGACAATCGAGCAGGTTGCCGCGGCGCGCGCGCGGACAGGCGTGACATTGGCAACGTCCCAGGTGTTCACGCTGCGATAGATGGTGAGATGAAAGATGAGTGGATTCAGCCCCGCAAGCAGCAGGAGCAGTAGCTTCACACGGAAAGCGATGTTGTGATAGTTAGTCGCCGACTCGGCAATGGAAAGCAACAGGCCGGTGATGAACATGACGGCAAAGCCGGTCCACGTCCACGGGAGAACCTGGTGCGCAACACGGGAAACGGGTTCCCGCTTCATGATCACGCCGAGGAGGCGAAGGTCGAATACCGCGACGGTGCCCACGACAAGAACGATGCCAAGGGTGTGGATGGACTCAATAATCGGGAATACCCAGGTGGATTCCCGGATGGATGTAGAGAGCCAGGTCCCGTAGATCCACTGGCAGATGTGATAGAGATAAGGCATGGAGTTACTCCTTGTTCCAGCAACGTCAGGTACAAGTTCGTTGCCGGCACGGCCAGCGGTTACTTTCTTTGCAGGTCTGTAGCAACACGCGTGGTGTCGAGGTCCGACGGTGAAACGTGCAGATTCCAGGACACCGGCTTCTGTTCCGGAGCGAAGCAGGTGGTGTCTGTGCACACTTGATATTCGAGCGTGCCATGAACTACCAGGTCCGGATGTTCGGCAAACTGAGCGTTCGTCTTTGGACTCCGAATCGCCCAGAGGTCCTGGGTGATTGCGGTGGAAGATTCGAACACGGGGACCTTCTCCTGAAGCTTGGGAAACTCAAGTATCGTGGAAGGCCCGTAGGCGGGGGCGTTCGTCCGATAGAGATCGGAGGGGTCGAGCGTAATCTTAATGGGATGGTAGCCAAAGGCCTCCGCACCTGGCGCATACAGGTGGCTGCCTTTCTCGGGGGTAAACTGCACGGTGAGACGGATACGTGCTCCCGGAGCAGCAGATCCATCTGATTGAGTAAGAGTGACCCCGAGATGGGACGTGGCCGGCAGTACAGAGGCACTCGCCGGCTGTGCTGTCCCCGAGCCGAAGAGCGTTTCGTAGAGATAACTGGCAGTTACGCGGTCCAGAAGCTCAGTCTCGGCGTACCGCTTTTGGATCGTGCCATCCGGAGCAATAAGGAAGTAGTTAGGGACCGCGATCCCAGCCTTGAATCCCGTCGCCTCCGCCTCGTGGTTGCGCACGCCGAAAGCGTCGATGATGGCGGAATCTGGATCCGAGAGCATGGAGAAATGAATATTGCGGCGCGTTGCGAAGGCTTTCAGTACCTGGGGGGAGTCATAGGTGATGGACGCAATGTGAATGCCCTTGGCCTCAAAATTATGACGAGCGGTTTCAAGGTCGATAAGCTGCGATTTGCAGAACGGGCACCAATCGGCGGACCGGTTGAAGAGGATCAGCAGCCCCTTTGGACCGGAGAGAGATTGTAATGTCTGCGGATTTCCATCCTGGTCCTTAAGACTGAAGGCGGGAATCTTCACGCCAGGTTGCAGGCCTGAGTCTTCGGAATGCGCGGGTAAGACTCCGGAGACAAAACAAACAACCAAAAGAACAATACACAGTTTGGAATTTTTTCGAATAGATTGCATTCTCTTCTCCTGAAAGTCTTTCTCTTCGTCCTGGGGACGCGATGATCCCCGGCCGAGGAACACCTTAGTACTGCGGTTCGGTCGGGTCAGCATTGTCGCGAGGTGCGCCGGTTCCCGAAGACCCGGCGAATAGGCTTCTTCCATCCGCCAGTGTGATAGTCCTGCCATTGGCTATGGGCAGCCCGCTCTTGGCTTTGAAGCCCTTGACAGTGATCTTGGTGCCGATCACGAAGTCGGTCTTGCGAACGCCGCGACGCAGTAAGGCATTCGGACCGCCGGTCTCGACCGCCCAGTTCACCACCTTGCCATCGCTCCCCTTCACATCGAGGTAGATGAATCCGTGCGGGTTGACCCAGTCCAGTTTTGTCAGTATTCCTTCCAGCGTAACCGGTTGATTGATGTCGAATTCCGAAGAAAACGAGTGATGTGCGAATGCCGGCATCGCGACGGATAGGATGCCTACAATGAACGATAGAGTGATCAGACTTCTTTTCATGGCAGCACTCCGAGAAATGGCTGGTTAGGGGGTTAGTAGTTTCCGCTCGATGGAGATGCCGCTCGAATTCGCTCCCGTGGTTGAGGAGAGTCCGATTCTTCGCGCTTATCGTAGCAAGGCTTTACCGTGCATACTCTTTCGTTCGTTCGGGTCGTATTCAAGTAATTGTGGAGGAAGTCGGCGTCACCGGGAACGAGGTAGAACGCTACATCCTGGCCGTGGCGATTTTCGTTTGTCGTAGGAAGGATGCGCGAGGGAGCGATTCCGTAAAAACGCGTTAAATAGTCCTTGGTGTTGACTGCGCGATAGGCGGCCGTGTCCTCATAACGAATATCAAGACCCGTCATATCCTCGCCCTCCCGCTCCTCACCCGCGTCTTTCTCTTCATGGTCTTTCACGGGATCGGATACACCTACGAGGACCAGTTTGCGGTCGGGTCTCTGTTTCAACGTCTTCGCTACCTCATCGAGGCACGGCAGCGCGCCGTCCTCGACCCGGGCGGGACGCTTCGCGTCCTTATCAAACTGGATCGAGCAAAGTTTCTCCACCCCCGGCGGCAGGATCAACTTCGGCGGCGGTGGTTGCGCGCCAACCGCAGTACTTGCTGTTTGTCCCTTGATAAATGGAACACACATGGCACTAAGACAAGCAAGAGCAACGACCAGTGACGACTTTGTTAGTTTCCGAGGTTTCATTACTTTCCTTAATCTCGATGGAACACGGCCACCTGCGTAGCCGGGCCGCCTTACTGCCATAGCTGAGAGGTTTTGTGTGCTTCAATATCCGTCAGTCCCTCCTCGAAGGGAGTTACTCGTCCATGAATGGGGATAATCTGGTCGACATCCAGCCCAAGCTTCTGGACCGCGCCGTAAAACTGCACGAGATTGGGAATGGCGGTCGGCGGATCGCGCGGATCTGGCTGCGGATTGAAGGAGTCCGCTTCGATGAGCGCGCGCTGCCTCGGAAGGTAGATAGCCAGCATGCCTGGGTTGTGAAAGTTGCCCGCATAGTGGAAGACAATTACCTCCTGATTGCCGTCAGTGAATGTGCGGCTGCCGACGAGTCCCTCAAAGAGCGGTGTGCGCTTTGACTTTGCCAGGTGGTCGGGGTGGATCGTGTAAGGATTGGACCAGACCTGCCGGTAATACGACACGTTGCCTTCCCATGTAACGATAGCGGCCCCCTCGGCAGCATAGGTACGCAACCCTCCCGAGTGATCGAAGTGCGTGTGGGTATTGACGATATAGCGGATGGGCTTGCCGGGAACGAGCTTGTGGACTGCGTCGATCACCGCGAGCGAACGCTCTTCGCCGTCTGGAGCTTCGACTACCAGCAGGTAGTCCTTGAACTCGACCAGGATGCTCTTCGATGCGTGGTAGTCTTCGCCGGGGATGATCCAGACGCCTTCACCGTAGGGTTGCGGCTTGATGGCTGGAGGCTCTGTGGTTACCGCCTGGCGAATGCCCTCGGGCACCTCCGACGATACCAGCGAGTTTGCTTTGACCGAGGTTACCGTGACGTCGAGCAGCGGATAGCCACCCTCGGATTGCACGATATGCCGCGGGAAGAGAATGCCATCGAAGTCCTGATATTCAGAGAAGACGGAGTCAAGCACAACATCACCGAGAACGGGGGCTCCGACCCAGGTCCGGATACGTTGGAGGTGATCGTGCTCGTCGAGCGTGCCTTCAAGGGCGATCTTGTTTGCGGTGATAAATGAGATGAGAGTGACTGTTTTGTCTGCGATTTTCTCGGTGTGGACCGTGGGATTTGCATGGAGAGCAGCCTGCAGAAATCCTTGTGGCGTGAAGAGAATTTCCGTCTGGCGGGCTTCCGATGCCGAGCGAAGGTCGCGTTCGAGTTGTGCCGGCGAGGGCTTTCCTCCACGACCGAGGCTCCATGCATAGCCGTCACGAAAAAGCAGGGTCTGCCTCTGTTCGCCGATGGGCTGGTTTCCCCCTCCAAGCGGAGGGTTCTGAGCTTGCACGCGGGTCCGTTCGTCGCGCAGAAAGTTGTCCTGATAATTGATCGCAAGACTGAAGCGTGTGAGGGCAAAGCGAGGCCATGCTGAGTCGCCATCGTAAGCCTGCCCGAAGAGCGCGTCGAAACCGCGGCCGTTTATTTCGATCGACTGAATATCTTGCGCGTGTATCGCAGCAATCGCCCGTTCGACAATCGCTTTGGCATCCTGGGCGTGCAGCGGCATGGCCGCCAACGAGGCAAAGATCGACAGCCAGCTGAGCGATTTGGCAGGTTGTGGCATGCTGGTCACGAAATGCCCTTGCATGCCATGTAGATACGCAATGTAGTTTCCCTATCCATAACAAGTCTGAGTAAAACTTAGAAGATGAAACGGATTGCGAGTTCACCTTGCTGCCGCGGAAGCGCACTCGAAATCGTTCCGAAAGACGACGATGTGGCGATCGCCTGTTGTGACGAGCCAACCCCGCCGAAGTTATCCGTACCAAATACGTTGAAGACCTGGCCGATCGCCTGCAAACTGTACCGTTCTGAAAGCCGAATGTTCTTGTTGATGTGCATATCCAACTGGTTATAGAAGCTGGTCTGGATCTGCGATGCCGGAATTGCGCTGAGGTTTTCCGTGTTCACGCGCCAGTTGTTCACTTCCGCGAGCAGGTTAGTAACACTATGTTGGTTCTTAGCAGTCCCAGGGACGTAGTCGGTGATTGCCCCGTCGTTGTTGTTATCGATGCCGGTCTGGGCAATAAGCGGCAGGGAAGAACGTACGGAGTAGATTCCACCTAGGGTGATACCCCAAGGAAGTCGCGTGTAACCGCTCAAGACGAGCATGTTACGCCGATCCGCTGCGGCCTGACCCTTATCTTCTTCCGGATAGTAGAAGTCCGTCCAGGTCCCACTGTTGTTGTAGTTGTCCCGCTGCTTTGCGAGCGTATAGGAGAGGGTTGCCTGGAAGTGGTGCGAGAAGCGCTTATCAAGGCGCACGGCGAGAGCTTTATACGCATAGTTGCCCTCTGACTCCACCTCGGCGATGTTCGTGTAGGTGGAGAGGGGACGGGTGAGCGGCTTCACGTTCACACCCGGTGCCGTCTCCAGGGGTGTATTGATGTTCGGGGCGATCTGAAACTTCGTCATCTTCGAATAGAAGGCGTCCACAACGAGCGCGAGGTCGGACTGAATCTGCCGGGTTGCACCCAGACTGTAGGTGTAAACCGGAGGATTCGAGACTTCGTTGGCGAGGATCGTGATGTTTGGTGGCGTGGCCGAGAGGTACTTCAAGTACCCCTTACCGTTGTAGGGATCGGGGAAGGTCGGCTTGGTGACGCTGATGCTGGTTTGCCGCAGCGTCACTGTTTGCCCTTCGCCATAGACGTTATTCGAGTTCACCGTGTAGACGATGCCATATCCGCCACGCAGTACGGTCTTGCCATCGCCTCTGGGATCCCAGGCGAAACCAACTCTTGGTGCGACGTTGTCGTATACGCCACGACCTCCATACTTCACAAAGGAGGGCAGTCCAGGTGGTGGGTAGAGCGAGGCGCGGAGATTGTTGAGCCAGACTTTGGTCTGGAGGTCATAGCGTATGCCCAGGTTCAGGATCAAGTTGGGGCGAAGCTTCCATTCATCCTGGACATACCATGCGGACTCGATGTTGTAGTTTATGTAAGGAATTGTCGGGAAGGTCGTCGTGAACTTAGTCGGACCCGCATTAGCTAGACTTGCCCAATTGAAGTTAGGATCGGTGGGATTAAAGTAAATATCCTTGCTGAAGGTCCATGCACCGAGTGGAGTATCGGCTGCCTGAAGCTTTCTGGGCTGGCTAAGCACATCGGCGCCAACTTTGAAGGTGTGGTTCTGGCGCGTGATGGTCACAGTGTCGAATGCTTCCTGATAGAAGGGATGAAACTGTATGCTGGGGTAGAAGCCCCATTTAAAGCTCGGAAAGCTAAACGACGTGCTCGATCCGGGAGCGATGCCTACGCCCGCGGGGAGGTCCGCCGGAAACTGCTGAATAAAGTTGGCATTGTTGAGCACGGCTTGCGGAGGAGTATAGAAATGGGAGTGTAAGCTGGACTGCCAATCCTGAGCGACCTGCGCCCCGAACTGGTTCACAACTCTGGGAGAGATGACCCAAGTCTCACCCGCAGCCCATGTCCAGCCGGGTACTGCTGTGTCACCGGTGCTGTAGTTGGAGCTGTTACCGCCGGTGCAGCCGAGGCAATAGAAAATGCTGGGGGTTTGTTCGAAGAAGCGGAGAAAGGCGCTGTGCTGCGGATTGATCTGCCAGTCGATGCGCGCGAAGTAACTGTTTTGCAGGCTTCCCGTGCGAAAGCTGCCCTGTTGGGAGCCGTAATCCAGCACCTCTTGTCCATTCACAATGCTTGTGGGAGCGGCTGTGCCACCTGGAGCAACCGTGAAATACTCCTGATCGTCGAGGCGTTCGTAGGATCCGAAGTAGTGGAGGCGGTTTTTGAGAATCGGACCCCCAATCGCTCCGCCAAACTGATTGCGGCTGAAGGGCTCGATGGGGTATAGGCTGGGGTCGGAGTCGTGCTGCAGCTGCGTGTAGTAATCCACGCGATTGATGTAGTGATCGCGGAAGAATTCAAATGCCTCGCCGTGGATGTTGTTGGTGCCGCTCTTGGTCACCAGGGTAACAACGCCGCCGGAACGTCCACCGTATTCTGCTGGGGCCTGGCTGATGATGACCTTGAACTCCTGGATAGATGCCTGCTGGATGTTGTCTCGCGGGTCGCCTGCACCGGAGATCATGTTCGTCAGCCCGTCAACGAGATAGTTGGTAGCAGCTACGTTTTGGGAACCGAAGCCGACGTTGGCGTCGGGTCTCTGTGCCCGGGTAGTGTCCGTCCCCGTGGCGGGCAGAAGGAGCGAGAGCTGTGTTGCCTGGCGGCCAGGAATGGGCAGATTGTCCACCTGATCCTGCGAGATGACCGCGGAACCAACCTCATTGCTTGTAGTTTCGACCAAGGGCTGCTGGGCGGTAACACTGACCGTCTGCTCGACGCCGCCGGCGTTGAGAACGACGTCGCGCTCAAACTCCTGGCCGACGGTGAGAATGATGTCTCTCACCTGGGTCGTAGTAAAACCGTCACGTTGCGCAAGCAACTCATATTTCCCGGTAGGCAGAGCGGTGATCCGATAGCGCCCATCAGGCCCTGTGAGGACGGTGCGCGTGCTTCCCGTATCAGTATTGCGTGCTGTGATGTTGACGTTCGGCAGAGCGGCACCCTGAGCATCGGTCGCGGTGCCGCTGATAACGGCGTCGGTTGCCTGCGCGTTTGCGGGAATCGGCGGAGCGATTTGGAGCACGAGCGCGAGCGCGGACAGAAGTGCTATGCGCAGTCGTGAGAAAAGACGACGTGTTGAGAAATCTCCAGAGCACGCGGGCTGCTGGACCATGGCGCCGGCATTGGAATTGCGGACAGACATAGAAGCATCCTTTGAGGACTAGCGCAGTAAGGATGGGATTTAAGCAGGATTTCCCGGAAAATCAGGTCTCTGCTAGAGGCTCAGAACCGCAATGTTAGCGCAACAAAGCGTGCGACAGGGCGTCGCATAGCTAAGGCGCAAACAACAAAGGGTCAGGCGCATGGTGATTTGAATATGACGATAGTTCTTAGTTTTGTCAAGGGCACAGTTGCGTCAAAGCTCAGCCGATCCCCTTTGTTCCGCATCTCTATCACACAAACCAAGCATGGCTTGGCATTGAACGGAAAGCAATTCTGATCGCAGCTGGATGTTCCGATTCAATGAAAATTTACGTGTTACGGAATCTACGGTCGCTTGACATTCGCGCCGACATAGAAGATATTTACGGACATCATGCTCCTCGACCTTTGTCGTCCGAACTCGCACACCCGGCTCTCCAGCCGTGGACGCTGTTGTGAGCTGGCGGATAACTTGCTTCTGTCTTAGGCCGAGCTTCCTCCGTCAGCATGCTTTTGCGTATTCTCCCTGGAATTCAATAGCTCTATGAAGTGCGCTTCTGGATTGTGCCAATAGCCGGCGCAGTGTAATCCGAGGCCCTATCTCCCTTCGATCTGAGACCGTAAGGACGACTACACTGTGCACATTCACCCTTTGTTGAATAGACGCCGGATGCGGAAGCTTATCGTTCTTTTCGCAATAGCAGTTGCCGCCACCTTTTCGCCCCTTTCGATGCATGCTCAGGATGCCGGTTCGAACAGGATTCCACGCACCGCGGACGGAAAGCCCGACTTATCCGGGTTCTGGCAGGTGCTCACATCCGCCAACTGGAACATTCAGGATCACAAGGCGGAGAAAGGCATTCCGGCGAGCAGGGGCATTGTTGAAGGCGATGAGATTCCATACCAACCGTGGGCGCTCGCGAAGCGCAAAGAGAATTATGCCAACCGGGAGACCGCCGATCCACAGGCGAAATGGTATCTACAAGGTGTTCCCCGCATCACTTACACGCCGTTTCCTTTGCAGATCATACAGACTCCCAAGGAAGTGTTAGTGCTCTACGAATATGTGCATGCCACGCGACACTTGTTTACGAACGGGGCCGACCATCCGCCGGGACACATCGACTGGTGGTTGGGAGATTCGCGGGCGAAGTGGGAAGGCAACACTCTCGTTGTCGATGTGACCGACTTCAACGATCAGACATGGTTTGACCATGCCGGCAATTTTCATAGCGATGAACTACATGTCGTTGAGCGATACACGCTCACGGATGCAGACCATATCGACTACGAAGCGACGATCGAGGATCCAAAGGTATTCACCAGACCATGGAAGGTGGACTTGACCCTCTATCGGCACAAAGAGAAGGGTTTTCAACTGCTGGACTACGAAGGCTATGGTTTTGAGTATGAGAAGTACTACCCGTAGCAACTTGCACGGGGATGCGGTCGCCCGAATTCAACTTTGGGGAAGGTGAGTTTGATATGAGCATTCGACTACTACGTTCTGTCGTTGCGGTTTCCACAATAATGGCGGCGTTGTTGCTTACGGTCACATTGGTGCGGGGTCAGGAACAGGCGAAGGCTCCCTGGCAGCCAGGGCTGACGGCAGATGGACAGCCAGACCTGCAGGGTTTCTGGAGTGCTAACCCCAGTGGCACCTATGACATTACCGATCCGCGACCGGGCGGTGTGCGATTGGACGAATTGCTGAAGGTGCGGGCGGGGGAAGTCCGCGTTCCTAAGCCCAGCCGTGTGGTAGATCCGCCGGATGGAAAGATTCCCTATCAACCGTGGGCCGCTGCCAGGCAGAAAGACCTGCAGGCACATGTGGATGATCCGACGAAACCGGAGCACATCGATACCCAGGCGCGGTGCTTTCTCAATGGCGCTACACGCGGATTTTTCCACTCGGGCTTCGAGATCGTACAGGTACCGGGATATGTGATCTTCCTATGGGAGCAGAATAGTGAATATCGCGTTATCCCGCTGGACGGCAGCGCCCATGTAAGTCCGGATCTCAAACTTTGGCAGGGCGACTCGCGTGGCCATTGGGATGGCAATACACTGGTAATCGACATTGCCAGTTTGAACGCGAAGGCCCGGCTGGACATGGTCGGCAACTTCTACAGCGACAAGGCACATGTGGTGGAACGGCTTACGCGCGTGGATGACAAGGCAATCAAGTATGAGGCAGTCATTACGGACCCGACGGTGTACACGCGCCCCTGGACCATTGCAACCAGATTTGGGCGCGGCCACATCAAAGACGCCAATTACGAGCTGTGGGAAGACGCCTGCCACGAGGGCGAGCGCAGCGCCGACAAGATGATCATCCCTGCTAATGTGTTGAAGGAGAATGAAGATCGCGCGAAGGCTGTAACACAAAATAAGTAACGCGCGGTTCTCCCGAGTGTTGGAGGAGGGACGCGCGCGGACCTGGAACCTGGGTCACGGCTTAGGTGTATTTGTATGGAACGGGTCACTCTGTGGGAGATCTGAGCCATCTTCGGGGCTCGGGATGTCGAGGTTCACCACCACCGGTTCCTGCCCGCTTCGGACGATGACGGCCTCGACCGGTTCGTCCTTCCTGGCGTTCAGTTCCTGATGCGGTACAAACGGTGGCACATAGACAAAGTCTCCTGGACCGGCCTCATCGACAAACTCCAGACGATTTCCCCAGCGGAACCTGGCGCGACCACGCACAATATAGATAACCGTCTCGACCTCACCATGATGGTGAGGACCCGTCTTGGCGTTCGGATGTACAACCACAGTTCCGGCCCATAGTTTGTTAGCGCCCACGCGAGCACGAGATATGGCTTCAGCGCGAGTCATGCCGGCTGTCTGTGGCGTGTTGGTATCGAGTTCTCCACTCCGGACAATCCTGAGACCGTGTTCCTTCCAGTCTTGCGTCAGGTCAATACTTGCATCGGGCATCCAAGTTCTCCTTTTGTCAGACGATCTTATTAAAAGTGGGAAGCACCGCGGTCTTCTTCGTTGAATTCAAAGGACGCGAAAACCGTGCGTACCATCGCGATTGAGTTGTTCTACAAGCCCATATTCCCAATCGAGATAGGCCTGCATCGCTGCTGCCGGACTGTCGGTGCCCTCGTATGGCCGCTTATACCTATCGATGGGAGGGGAAGCATACCGCGGCGCGCCGTCGTTAGTGGGTCCTCCTTGAGCTGTCCACGCAGCAGTCCCGCCATCCAGCACGTGCAGGGGTTTCGTCGTAAATCTGCGTGCGTCAGCCCAGGCAAATCGGGCGACAAGGCCGTCGGGCGAGGTAAATACGTAGCGCCCGGCTGCAGCCCGGGCGTTGAGTGCGTCGACGAGGGACGAGCGTAGGGCAAACCACGATCCTGGAATGTGACCTTTTGCGTAATTTGAACTTGGTGCAAAATCGAACACAACCGCTGCTGAGTCTGACCCCGGCTGCAGCCACTCTGCCAAACGCGAGGGCGAAATGGCTGCTCCATCGGGTAACTGGGGCAATGCCGGCAACGGAGTGTACCCGTGGCCGCGTTCCGTAAATCGAGCACGCAATCCATCGGGTTCTCCAAGGTCAGAATCGATCACGGAGACATCCCAAGCCATTTGTGCAAGCCATGACGCGGTCATGTTGGCGCGGGTTCCGTCATCATCTACCAATACGATCCTGGCCCCGCGCACCGGCGCGAATGCGTCGGTTTCCTGCACGAGCTGTCCACCCGGCGCGTTGCGAAACCCGGTCAGGTGTCCGGAGACAAATTCCTCTGGCGCGCGGACATCAAAGCGGTAAACGGTCTGCGAACCTTGGTCGATCCAGCGGATGGTTGTACCCAGATCAACGCGCTTTACGCCTGCCCGGTCAGCAACTCGCCGCGCCGCGGCCGCTGACGTCTTACGTATCGTGTCGTCCACTTCCGGAAACCTGCGCGACTGGCCATGATCCAGCGCCTGGCCGGCCAGCTTCCAGCCGATTGTCCCGTTGCGAAGCGCCGCCACAGGGTTAGGTAAACCTGCATTGATGAGAGATTGCGCCCCAATGATACTGCGTGTGCGGCCAGCGCAGTTTACGATGACGCGCGTCTCAGGACGAGGCGCCAGCCCGCGCACCCGTAGTACAAGTTCCGCACCCGGTACCGAGGTCGCGGTCGGAATGCTCATCGTTTGAAACTCATCGAAGCGGCGAGCATCCACGATGACCGTGTCTGCTTGAGTGTCTATCAGCGCCTTGACTTCTTCGGCTGAGAGAAATGGCGTCTGTCGCTGCACTTCCACGAGCTCACCAAATGCTTTGGATGGACTGTTCACGTCACGAAATACCTCGTAGCCGGCATTGCGCCAACCTTGCAAGCCGTCTTCGAGGAGCGCGACACTTTGATAGCCGAGCGCAAAGAGCCGCTCAGCAGCGAGGGCTGCGAGCCCTTCACCGTTATCGAGCAAGACGATCGCTGTGTTTCGTTGAGGTATGCGCGCATATGCTTCGAACTCCAGCCGCGAAAAGGGAAGGTTGGCCGCAAAGAGCGGATGTCCCTCGGCGTGGTAAGCCTCCTCGCGCACATCGAGAAATGCTATTTCGCGGCGAGCCAGGAGATCGGCGCGAACATCCGCAGCCGATTTTCTGGCCGGGACCGGCGGGGCAATTCCGTGGTCAATGTACGGTGTTGCCATCCTGAGCGTCTTCCTCCTTACGTTTTCCAGACGCGTTCGGGAGATAAGTCAGTTGGGGTCCTGACCATCATAAACATTTCTCCGATAAGCCTTTCAATTAAGCTGCCGTTTAGGTGGAGTTGCCGGAGTGGCCAGATCCTGGCCGGCGGCCTGGGCAAGAAGTTGTTCTATCTTCGCGGCGAACTCTTCCTGCAATCGACGGTTGAATTCTCCACTGGCAGGGGAGGCGAACCCCGAATGAATTCCCTTCACGCGACCATCCCGTCCCACAAATACGGTGGCCGGCCAGGTATTTAGATTGACCAACTGTGGCACCTTCTCACCAACTTCGGAAGGCGCACCTGCGATGAGATAGGTGTACTTCACTCCATATTGCTTCACAAAAGCATGCTGCCGCTCCAGGCTCGCCTGCTGCTCCGGTTCCTCAAAGTCGAGAGCGACAATTGCCAGACCCCGGTGATGATATTTCTTATCCAGCTGGACGAGATACTTCGCCTCATCATGGCAATTTGGGCACCAGGTACCGGTCACGACGACCAGGACCACCTTCCCGTTGAAGCGAGGATCGTCGTTGGAGACCAGTTTGCCATTCACATCCGGGAAGTTGAACACGAACTTCTCGTTCGGATCGCGAATCGTGGTGTGAGTTTCATAGTTCTCAGGCTCCGGGAGCCCCTTGACTCTTGCCACATCTGGTCGATACGCTACCAGCTTGCTGGAATAGCGGCTATTGGCGGGCACTTCACTATATTGCTGCGTGCTCGGGTTGGAGCTCACAGCCTGATTGCCGGCTGGGGTGGCGCCATCCTGCGCAGCGGCCTTGCCGGGTGGGCTGGTCAACTGCATGATTTCGAGCGTGCCCTCGTTGGTAAGAGAAACTTCAATGACGCCCGGCCGCGAACCGTCGAAGTGACTCAGCACCCACTTTCCGTTCTTGTAGGTACCGCTATAGGCCCCGGTATCCCCGTCGACACGAAGAATCGATGCCGCGACATCTGGACCGTTTTGCTGAACGATAAACCGGAAGGCCTTTTCGCCTTTGGAGGAAGGGCTATCGAGCGGAATCTCCCAGGAACCAGCGATCGATGGGGCGTCCACGGATGCAGCGGCTGACGCCACATAACGACTCGCCTTAAACCCATATTGCGTGTTGCCACTTCGCGATTGCGAGACGACATTTCCTATGAGCTGCCCGTTGTCGAGTGTTGCCGTAATGGTCGTGAGGTAGTGCTCGACAGTTAGGACGAGTTTTCCATTCTGAAACGTACCGCTCGTTGTGCCGTCATACGGCTCAAAACCATCGTAGAACGTGCCCTTTAGCGTCGGGCCCGATCCGGAAATATCGAGCCGAAATGGAATTACCATTCCGTTCTCAATCAAACTCGCGTTCCAACGCCCGTCCACCGAACCGGCTGTGTTTGTTGACTGCGCCGTGGCAATCGCCGCGCCAAAGCCAATAAGCGTAACTGCGAAGCCTACTCTCATCAAAATTGTTCTCATGATATCGTCGTCTCCGGTTAGTCTCGTTACCCTGCCGAGATCGGCCCAACAGCTACAGCTCGCGCCTTTAACGCGTCACCCCCGCTTTTGTGGCGTCCTCCATCTCGATCAACTTGCCACTCTTTACGTCATAGATGTAGCCATAGATATAAATTGAAGGCGGTACCAGCGGATGGGTACTTATGCGCAGTACGTCGTCGACGAC
>Ga0302325_10008545_pt1 | contig 22500 bp, 24 predicted proteins | sample Palsa_T0_2_FD_201948 | JGI IMG/M metagenome (GOLD analysis project Ga0302325, IMG submission 201948) | Peat permafrost microbial communities from Stordalen Mire near Abisko, Sweden - Palsa_T0_2 | ecosystem: Environmental > Terrestrial > Soil > Palsa > Peat permafrost | place: Sweden: Abisko...
ACTCTTGCCGAATTCGTCGGGGGTTTTAAGGATGGGGATAAGGGGGTTAAGAACTCGGGAATTTGTCGTATTAGCGCAGAGAATTCTTGTAAAGCTTTCTTGAATAGTGATTTGTCGATAGTCCAATTAATGGGGAAGACACGGATTGTGTTTAGAGGGCGTCGGCTTCTCGATAAAACTAATAAAATCGATAATATTAACGCTTCTTGCTATAGGTAACTTGTAATAATTCGTTCGACTGCTTTGCGCTCGTTTGTGCCGATCTCTTTAGATAAAGCGTAGTTTGTCGCAAGGAAATAGCGAAACTAGTAAGCCTTTTCGATGATATCGTCCGACAACCTGTCTATCGATAGGTAATATAAGTGGTAAGTTGTGTACTCGAGTTGTAAATTGCGCTAGGTGTGTAGCGGGTGGGCGTCCGAACCAAAAATGGAGGTCGGGTATAGTGTCGTAGGGCTTAGATGAAGCCTATAGCGATGGTGCAATTGGCATTGCTACCATTTTGTGTGGCATTGGTTGTAATTAAGGATGATTCTCATTGCATCTATAGAGAATTGCTACTTGTAGTATCGCTTATGTCATCGTGCGCACGTGCCATGCCACGTGCTCTGCGCGTGCTCTGCGCTACCTTCCATTGCCACAACACTAGAGGTAATAGTGTTTTAATCCTTAAATCCGGGATAATTATATCCTTGTTTTTAAGGAGTCAGAACACCAAAATTAAGCGAGCATTCTCAGGAGCAGCCAAATACAGAGGGCCTCATCCCTATTATCATGGCTGTCGCCTGGATGATTCTCTTAGCTTCTTTAACATTATCCTTCCTAATAGTATTATCCTTTGAACTGCTTGAGGACGCTCATGGTCTGCCCCTTCTTTTCCGAGGTTACCACACTTACAAAGCGAACAGAGGGGGCTATCATCATGTTCATGACTCGGAGGAACAAAGGTCTCTACGAACCCGAATACCGCCTTCTGATCTCCATTCTTGGAGTAGCGAGTGGAGCAGACCTTTTCGGGTACGGCTATGTAACCCAGAATTTCGGAAGTCCATACGTTGCCGCCGTTTTGCAAGGCGTCGTCCTCTTCGGCGTCATGGCTTTGCTCGTTGCGACATCAAGCTACGCACTCGACGCGTACCGCGACATGAACAATGAGATCTTCATCATGGGCATGTTGGTCAAGAATTTCTTGTTGTACGGATTCACGTACTTCATCAACAACTGGGTGGCATCGTCTGGTCCTCAGCAGGTCTTCAATGTTTTTGGAGCGACGGGCTTTGCAATAATGATTGGTTTGCCAATCATGTACGTGTTTGGGAAGAAGTATCGCAGCTACTGGCATCGTCATAATCTTTTGGAGAAATTTCACATTAGAACTCATGCCGATTAAGGGGACAAAGTTTGGCAGAATAGCAGAATAGCTGGTTTTCTTTGTAGAACCGCAAATCGAAATTTTTTCGTTCAATTAATTCTGGGGCGAAAGATTAATATACCACGACTTTTGGAGGAAAAGATTTAAATACCACGAGTTTCTTATCAAAGACTTCGATACCATTGTTACCCCGCTATCATGGTAAGCTCACTGCTATGGCGGTAAGCTCACCGTCGATGTCACTGTTGCCCTAATTATAAAGCATTTATAATATCTTCTTAACTGTAGGTTTGTAGGTTTGTAAGGAGTGTGTGTCTTAGAGGAAGGTTTAAGCGTAATATATTCGTAGATTCCCTCTATTTAATGCTACTATTAATTCTTATAATACTATAGCCTCACTTTATAAGCTCTATAAGCTCCCAATTATAGCAGATTACTTCCTTTTATTCGACGATCTTCTTAAAGTAGTTTATAATGCATCTGTAAAGCATAAATTTAGCTCCAAAGTATTATACAAAGACAAGAAACGCGCCCGGTATAAGTGTAATAACAAGGACTGCCCGTAGAGTATAGTAGTAGCTCACTTGAATCCGGAGAATGAAAACGAGGTTATTATCGATATTGTAAACTACGTGTAGACAGCGAGGGCACTTTTCTACGACATGCAAGAGGTACGATTAGGAATAGTAGCGGCGACGAGGTGCGGGGCTACCACCCCCACCTATGTTATTGAAATCTTATGGATGATATTGAAATCTTTTCATTCAAAAACCGTGGTATATTAATCTTTCGCCCTTAATTCATAACCATTCAGACGCCTAATGGCCTTGTTCCCCCAAACTCCCATTTTTCGTGCGTTAGAATTCCATATTCATTTCGTATTCCTCCACTACCCTCATAAACTTCGCAACAAAGGCCTCTAAATGGAAAATGACCTTCGAACCCATCCGGATTCTATGTTCATAAAATGCCGACCATTTGATGACATCCGCTTTGAGGGCATCATTAACATGGGGTATGAGCTTGAATGTCAAAGTCTTGAGAATAGTTGTAGGAGGAATACAATGTGTGAGGAGGTCATAAAGTTTTGCTCGTACTTGGAGGATTCGTGCCGGAGAATGTTCGTCAATGATCTCCTTCGCGACATGACCGATCAGGGCTTCCCAATCAGGGGGTGGGATGGGTGTCTTGTCTGTTACTTTCTCGCTGTAAAGTAAAACCGTTAGCAGCTGTCTGAAATGTGAAGACGGAAGAAAACCCTACTTCTGCGCGTGTACCGCCTCATACATGAGTAATGCCCTCCTCAAATTCCTCCCACTTTCCTTCGCAATCCTCAAGTTCAACTCCTTCACAACAGGCCAGCTTTCCTTCCTCCCACTCCTCTCCAGCACATCACAAATCTCCACCTCCGTCGGAGCAGGGACCCTCACAAGCAACGTCCGACTCCTGATCGGCGCAATGATATTCGCCGTACTATTCGCCAACAAGATCAATCTTAAGTTCGGACTATACTTCTCCATCGTCCTCCTCAACGCCGCCTGCGCATCTCGCGTCAAATGATCAGCCTCATTGATAACTACGACCTTAAACCGCTGCTTCGCACTCTGATCAACCTGCTGCGTCTGCGCAACCTCCTTCAGCAGATCTTGCACGACAACTCGGTCGTAATTCCCGACGTCTGACGGCGTGATCTCGAGGTGGTAGACCGAGGCTACGATGTTGAATTCTAGTTTTCGGTTGGAGGTAGTTTGAAAGACGCGGGAATCGATTTTAATTTTCTCCACACCGGGACCATAGAGCTCTTTCAGAGTCGCGACGATGCGGGTCTTCTTGCCTGCGCCGGAGGGGCCGTAAACTAGGAGATGGGGAAAGTCGCCGCTTTGTGCCTGTGAGAGAGGTGAGCTTTGAGTATTAGTTGAAGAGGATTGAGCGTACGAGAGACCGCAGACGTTCTGAGAGATCCTTGTGGTACGTTAACTGGTCGAGAGACCGTGGTCGGTGCTTATCTACAAGAAGCGCCATGTTGTTGGATTGAAAGGGAGAAGGATGGATGATGTTACGTTGGGGATGGAATCGGACGCGAAGTTGACGCGAAACGCGTACGCTGGTTTCTATCCACGTGACCGTCGCCGCGTTCCCCTGGAATTTGCCAAGTTCGACTTTCCACACAAGGAATACACTCCTGATTCAGGAATTGAAGCTTGGTCGGATTTGTATATCTCAGGATTCGTCTGTCTTCGTGGTCGCTCAGGACGAACATAAAGATCAAGATTGGGAGACATCAGCTCACTTCTTAAGTACGGCACTCCAAAGATGAAATTATCCTTATCTCTACAAGTTTAATAGATATTCAGTCAAAATGCGAAGAATTATTTGTATGATTAGGCATGTCCATAAATCTATCCCATTTTCCACGCTATGCATTAAGAGTATGAGTATCCAAAATTCGTCACTTTTTACATTTATCCCACTTGAATCATCGCATCATCTTCTGCCCCAAACGTCCATCTTGCTTACACGGAGGGGCTAAACTTGCTCATCTTTCTGATCTTGCTTCCATAAATGTAGAACAGGATCGGCGCCGGGATCATGGCAATGCAGAGGAAGCCAAGCAATGATGTCGCCCAATTGACTCCTAAATTGTGATACATCGCTGTAGCAAATAGCGGGAATCCACCACCGGCAAGGGATCGCAAGAGAGTGTTGGCCGCAATCGCAGAGTTCGCGTGCCACATATAAACGTCAATAATATAATTCAATCCCTGTAAGAAAATCATCAAGATTCCCCAGCCGATAGGAATTCCAGAGATAACTTGTGGCACCCATGAGAAGTGTGGGCTGCTGGTCCAGGCGAACCCTAGGTGACGGGGGGTCAGCAATTGCTTAGTTAAGATTGTTTCGGGAAATTTGGGATATTGTCTTATGAGTTTGTCTCGAGACAAAATCATTAAACTAGTCAGAATAGAAAATGATTTCTCCCCCAAAACCTACAGAAAAGCCCGATTGGAAGGATGAACGAGCCGAGAATCATGGGTGGGAGTCTTTCCTCTGGGATAACTCTGCCATGCTTCTTCATCTTGCGAGCAAAACGTGTCTTGGTGACGATACTGAGCTCGGTTAGGAAACTGCCGTGCGAAGAGGTTGAGAGTACTTACATGATTGTCAGACCGCCAAAGAGTACTCCTATCATAATGCTTAGGAACGGAAGAGCACCGATACCTTGGTTCCATCCTCGCTGTTCTTGAAACGAGATCGGATATGCTTCGAAGAAGAGGTACAGTATTCCATAGATAAGTGCCATATAAATTGTAATAAGTAGCAAAATAGGCTCCTTGACAAGCATCACAAACGGCCGGAAGAGATAGATATTCACTAAAGATTTGAGATCGACATTGATGGTGTCCCTTTGGCTATGGATTGCCCAGTTCTGGGTTTCAAATCGAATCTTCTTTGCCCGCGATTGGAGGATTTTCGAGTGGGAGGTTTCTGGGACGATAAAAAAGCCAATGGTTCCGAAGAAGGCCGCCATGATTAGCGTGATATAGGCCGTCCATCTCCAGCCAAGATAGGACTGCGTGATGAATCCACTATTCTATATTAACAGGTTTCAAGAAGTAATTTAGAAATGAGAGAATTACCCCATGATAGGGCCCGCAATAGGACCAATAAATGTGGCAGCTGCAAATACACACACAGCAATACCTCTATCAACGGGACCAAAGAAGTCCGCGAGAGCGCCTCCAACAATGGCTAGAGGGGCTATACGCAAATTAGCATAGGCTTCTGATGCATGTTATTAAAGGTAAAATAGGGCTTACCCGATGCAAAGCAACCGCCTAAGAATCGGCATATCATAATGGTATATAAGTTTTGAGCAACTGCAACGGGTATCTGGAAGATGGCAAAGCAGAGGTAGCCAAAGAATAATGGTAATTTTCTTCCGAAGATCTCAGATCCAGGACCCCATACCTGCTACGTGTTAGCAAGCTTCACGTAGAAATCCGGGACCGCAGACTCACCAGGGGTCCAACTCCAAAACCGAGGACGAAAAGGGAGGTACCGAGAGTTGTGACTTCGGTAGAAACCCCAAATAACTCAGCAGTTGGAACGGTTGCATTTGAGTAGACGGATGAAGAGAATGTCACACAGAAAGTCATCATGCCCAGCGCTAGAGTAACTATCCATTTCTTGTAAAAGTTAGCACTAGCTTCTGTCATTGACTGACGTAATTACCTTTGAACTTGGCCAGTTCTGGGGGTTTTCGGGGTCTGAAGGGCCGTCCCATTCGATCAAATTAGGGTCCTTCTGCTTTGACTCCTTCCTTTTTAATTGCTCAGCCCGCTCATTATCGCTGCTCTCGTCTCCCTTCTCGACGTCTATCTCATCCAGACTTCCATCTTCGACAACATCGTTACCGTCGAATGAGTCGTTATCTTGTTGACGACTGTGAAAACGCTGTTCAAGCTCTGGGCTATCCACCGGTTTTGTCATATTAGTCTTCTTCTCAGTCAAGGTATCGAGATGCTCCGAGCTGTTCGCCTGGGTCGCGACGTGAGTTCTGTCTGTATCGAAGGATTCACGCATCCTAGGCAAATTAAAGTAAAGGGCAAAAGAAACAAGCTGCAAAGCGATGCCCTGATGAGACGTAATGCTGATGCAGTTCGGGAGGGTTGAGTTTGCCACAGTGCAATAATAGGAAAGCAGAGCGTCTTGCAGATCATGAAATGCTTCATGTGAGGACAAGAGCATGAGAATGGATTTATACTTTTCAGCGAGATATCATATTTCTAAGGGAAATAGAAATAGAAATCATACCCACACCTATAGCAGCAGCAAAACACGGGGCAATCTCAACTCCGAGCGGTCTATTCGGCCTTTGGAAGCAAGTAATGCTCGCAATGGACAATGGACATGACGAGATGAGCAGGACTGGTACAGTGGTGCTGGTCTAATTCACGCTAAAGGAGGACGGAGCGCCAGTCACGGTCGCACCGACCTTGTTCATTTCAGAGCTGAAGGCCGAAGCCCCGAGAGAAGTACAATAATAAGATCGGGGCCTTCGTGCTGCTCTCACTTGAGGCTCGATGTGGGCACGATATCCTGCCCAATCACAGCGGAGCGGGTCTCGCGGGTGTGGCGTTTTGATTTCCTGAAGCTGATTTGGAAAAATGTGCCGTCGGCCGTCGGTCTTGCTGAAGGGCGAGGCCCGAAGCGCGAGAAGTCTGACTCGAGGCTCAAGTCCCTTCTTCTCTTCTCCTTTGTCTTTTTTTTTCTTTTAATTTTCACTTTAATCAAAAATCGGAACTCCCTTCTTCTTTTCTTCTCCTTTGGCCTCCCTTTTTTTATCCTTTAAATTTTTAAATTTTTTTACTTTAATTAACAATCGTAAGTCCTTCCCTCTTCTGATTTTATTAAATAGGACTTCGCGCGTGCATATACACAGATAGCTTAACACAAACGATCATATATATACACGGGCGCAAGAGAAGGAAGAGTAGCAAGAAGAGATGAGGTCTTGGAAGACCCGGAGGAAAAGTCGGTGGGAAGCAGGTGCTTAATCGGAAGTACTGTCTCATCTTTGACCACCTTGTATCACCCAGTAGATTTATGTCAATGCGCAGTGTTGCTCTGCTCTTGCTCTTTGCAGAATCTCAAGCTACAACGTTAACCAGACTGATTGTACGTCAGGCTTGTTGCGAGGCACAACCCTTCCCAAAAAAAAATCCATTAAAGATGTCACCAAGCACTACAGACTCCCACATGCTACGGTGGCTATCCCTTTCTACCATCACTCCTTCACTCCGTCCACAAAGATGTCCACCTTCTCGTTGTAGAAACAAAACCTTCCAGCAACCAAGGCACTTTCGGCTGTGGGGTAACGATAATACCACACAGCATCCTTAATCTCCTTCCCTTTGACCTTGACATTATAATAGCTACTGCTTATGAGCAACGGGTTTTAGACCAAGAACAATAAAGCACCTACTTGGCCATTCCCTTGTAAGGACAATAAGTCGTCGTATTACTCTCGGCCAAGAGCTCCCAGTTTACGGAAGGAGTTGAGACATAGTATCTCGGCCTCAGCATCGTCTCGAACAAGAAGATGTTCTGAGAGCTCTTTGCGATCACAACACCATCGACCTCAATGCGAATTTCACGAGAAGATGGAACGCACTCTACTCGCTTGTATGGATCCTTTGGGTGAGGACCCAGGAGTTTCTCATCCTCAACGAACCATCCATCTCAACCGTCAGCTAAGCAGGTAGAGGGAGCTAGCATGACAAACCTAGAGCAGAAACCTCAATCCGTACAAGATCCTGTAGAGCGCCTGCATGATCAAATGCAAGAACCCGATCCGTGCACTTCCCACCCGCACTCAATTTCCCCAGCCAATATGACTTCTTATTGGGCTGATCTTTCTCAAGAACTCCGTTCTCGAAAGCCTTCTTCTGAACGTAGAAATAAGAATCTAAGTATCGCTCATTAATACCCCTCTTTTAATATGATTGTGCAGGAATGAAGAAGAGATGAATTGATGTCGCACAATGTGGGTGCTCCCAAACGTATTTCGCAGCGGTGGTGTCGAAGATGTATTTCCCACCCAGCAAGCCACGCACTCTACGAGGCGTGCCTTCAACTTTATGAGGCCCTTCAGTCGTGAGCTTTTCGCCCAATGCTTCAAGACTGTTGGTTTGTTGTTTGTATCAGCGTCTGGACAAGAGATGCGTTTGCGCCATGAGTTCCAATCACTTGAAATCTCTCTCAACGTTGTTGACCTGAGAATTGGGACATACTCTGCCATCCTAGGGTGGAAATGGGATAACGCAATCAAGATCTTCGTTGATCAAAAAGCTTGTCCTCCACCGATATACAGAGCCCACACTTATTGTGACTTCCAGCTGAGTCGCTGTAAGAACGGACAATACCCGATTAATCAGCGGGGATTCACTTTGCGGGGTAGTACGGAAGCCGTCTTCAAGTCCCGAGAATTGGCCTCAAAAATTCCATAAACAGAAACAGAAATGTACGGAATCAATTTCACATAAAGATTTAGATGATTGGATTGGTCTTGTTGTCTTTATCTGGCTGTTCATGCTGTAGCTGAGCCATCTGAGGTCTAAAGCGCATACACCGGAATACGCAATGACGCCAGTGAGCCAGCACATGCAATGATGCTGCATTCACAATATACATAGAAATCTGACGGAAATGCAAGGCTCCAGATGATTTCAGTATCCGGCCACTCTTGAATCAAATACATATTTATTTTGCAACGAAGCCCTCAACTCGGGAGTCTAACACAAGAAGCGCCGAATGTTGAAAAGATATTCAGGGTCGCCAAGACCAGCTGCATCGACCAATGGTTAACCTCGTTTGCGAGCTTTGCCTTCGTTCTGCATGCGTGCCCTGTCTGCTTTAGTAATTCTGGCGCGCTTCTTTTTACCAGGCTCCGCTGGCCCACCTCTCTTGAGATTGGGGCCTTTCTTCCCACCACCCCCGTTATTCGGTCCCCGCATCGATAACGGAAGCATCCCTTGTGGAGGGCCACTTAGTCGATACGAATTAGGCTCTGGAGCAGGTTGGCCAGGATAATATGACATATCTGTCAAGGCATCCTGCATGCTGTCAGGTCCATGAGAACGAGGGGGTGCATTCTCATAAGCTCTCCTAGGCAAGTAGTCCTCGTTTGAACGTCCAAACCGAATAGGACCATTCTGAATAGGGGGCTTAATTTTCGCCCGAATGAAGTTCTCATCATCACTGTCGTCAATTGGAATCGGATCATTTGCCTTCCCTTTAATGCTGAATTGCTTGTTGGACCGGCCTGGTATCGAGTAATCAACGCCAGCGGACAGCGCACGTTCTGGACTAGCAGGATCAAGATATTTCAGGAGGTTGTTTCTCGACCAGGTATTTCCGCCAGAGAGTATGCAGCCTCTGTGCAACCCGCATTCCGGCCCGTAGTGATCCACTGCGCCACATCTGTAACAGTAAACAGGGATATCACGAACCCTATGGATCTCTGCAGGCTTGGGTTCATAACTACGCCAAATGTAATGGCAAGCAATTTCGAGATGATCCTTAGATCCACACACGTCGCACGCAACTGCCTCGCCTTTGAGACGAGCCAGTTTCTCGGGACAGTCCTGCATTGAGTGGCCTCGTTCGCGACACTTGCCACATCGCACATTGAGGGGGCAAGAAGCAACGGAATGTTTGCCAAAGCTACCACACGAAGTGCACGACAGAGCAGGGCAAGTCGAACTGTTGTGCCCAACTTGACCGCACGAGAGGCAGCGACGTGTTGATGTTGTGCCTGAAGGGAAATACTTCTGTTGCAGGAAAAGCTCCGCTTCGTCGATGTCAAAGTCCATGCTTTCCACCTCCGGCAGCGGTTCGCTCCCACCTGTCAAGTTTGTGACTTCCATCTGCACCGCATCGGCCATAATTTGGTCATCGTTGTTGGGAGGGGTTTGACCCATATCCGATTCTGATGTCCGGCCGTTTGTGTGACTTTCTCCATGATGATCAGAGCCATTATTCACCAAGCTCCCTACTATGCCATTATCAAACAGATCTAGGCTAGCTGTAGTATCGGGAGGTCTCAGGGCATCTAGAGCTAAGTTCCCGGTATCGTCTTTCTCAGGATTCTTGATTACCTCTGCAGAAAGTAGAGGAAGAGATGTCGCCTTTCCACGGTCCAACAGTTGGCCATCATCACCACTTGCCGCGAAAGCACCATCTAATGTGTTCGAATCTGCTGACTTGCCCATCTGAACTCGGTGCTTTGCCTCTTCCACGGTCAGAGCATCATCGGCTGTCGCAGTCGATCGAAGCCATTCGGCATACCCCATAACATGGCTATAAAAGCTAGTTATGTAGATTGAAAACGCTGAAACGAGTATCCTCTGAGTGATCACATTCCACTTGTCTCGATTATTCGCAAGAAATGCTGGAGCAAACACATTAAAAGAAAATTGTGCGATGTGGATCGGCTTGCCTTGATCGAGCACCTCGAAAATCTTAAATGCTCCAAAACGGTTACCATACATTGGCTTACAATCGCGAGGATAGAAAGTGGAGCCTTGCGCAATCTTGGTGGCGATTTCACAATGCTTAGGGAAAGGCGGTCTGCAGCCTTCTGCAAGAAGAACTGTTGCGGCGTGGGTGGCTTCCTCTAGTAAGCTTCGTTCCTTTTCTTTTTTGTTGACCACCGCCTCCTTGAAGACTGCAAGATACTCGTTCCGTTTTTGAGGATCGAGCAAGTCGAGCTTAGCGTCAGTGAGCTTCTTTGGTTTGCCACCATTTCGCATACTTCGCAGACGCTTTTCTGCTTCGTGAGCCGCATGAGCTTCATCATAGGCTTGTCTCTCTGGAATTGGCAGTCTTTTTAATGCGTTCTTGCTAAGCTTGGTGAACTTGGAATGTGTAGATATCAGGTGGATTCTTGTGGAGGAAACACCTGAATTGACTATGCCATTGCTGTGACTTTCTTCGCCTTCGCTGTCACTATCCTCAGAGGAGCTTAATTCCGATTGACGAAGATCTGCTTCATGAGCTGCAAATGATTCCCAGTAAGCTTTTCTTTCTGGAATCGAGAGTCTTTTTAATGCATCCTTGCCGAGCCTAGTGAACTTTGAATGCAAAGATACCGGCTGGAATCTTGTAGCTGGACTACCTGGATTGACGATGCCGTTGCTGTCACTGTCCTCGGAGAAGCTGGATTCCGATTGACGAAACTCTCCTCGAGTCTCTGCGACCTTTGTCGGTTCAAGCCTCCCTACCTCATGAAGGCTTTGAGATACCGAGATCGGAGCCTGCGCTTCTTGATGACCAGAACCCTTCTCTTTGCTAAGTGCTTCGATCTGTGCTGGGAAAGCCGGAACATTTTCTACTTGTACAGGTTGATTGCTTCTTGAGGATTTCCCCCCACCCATCAGAGCATCATTCTCGTCACCTGAGCTTCTGGGATGTTGGAGCAGATCTTGGGGGTGGCCAAGCTGCACAGGAATTGTGAGTTGCGTTGCAGGCGGCAGTGTGGATTGACGGTTGTTTTCAGGCTTCGAGGGGGCCCGGCGAGACCGACTCTTGCTTCCAAAAGAAGTTCGCAGTCCGCTCTGCACGCCTTGGTTCCATGTAGCAGGTAGAGCTTCACCCTGCACTTCAGCGTGAGATGGAGACGCACCAGATCTCTCTTCGGTAAATTCAAGAACGGACTGCGTCGCATGCCCGGTTTCTCCTCTAAAAAGCCCGTCGACATCAACCTCTGGGAACTGTTGAGACGGTGAATAAGAAGCATTTATCGGCAGATCATCTCCAGCGCTTTCAGTGTTCGAAGGTACGTGTGCTCCCTTGACACGTTTGCGGGATCTCTCGTCATCGGAGGATTCAGCGGTGACCGACTCGCGATACTGCAATGAGTCCTGGAAATCGCGCTTTCGACCGATGAAAGAAGTCCGCGAGTCTGACGACTCTTCTTGTGTATCTGCCATGCTGAGAACTTCAGCCACCGCCGTGATCCATGCGCGACTATTGTCGAAAGGCGAGGTGATGAAGTTCAAAGCCTACAACGTTAGTCTGTATGAAGAAAACCAACTTCTCTGAATACGTCGAGGCTTATTCTAGGGGCCGTTGCAGTCACTGCCGTGAGTTCTGATCCGCACACAGGCTCCAGGCTGCGTGGGCAGGCGTGTGTTGAGTAGCTTTTTTTGTGTTGTTGGATTGCGGTTGCGGTTGCTGTTGTGTGAAATATCTCGGCGACGGGTTTAAGAATTCGTGACCTTGCGAACGCGCTAAGGAAGTTACGAGGCCATGTCAACCTCATCCACGGCGACAACCCCAGTCTCCCCGTCTATCCATCCCAATTCGACGCATCACGCCCAAATTTCCTTATATCTGTTCTCTCTCTGGCCGGCGTGCCGCCCCTCACTCTTTGGCTGCTGTCTGGATTCAAGAATTACAGGTGAGCAGCCCATTCTTGCAAGCTGACCGGATCCCCCACCCGGCAAGGTCCTTTGAGGAACTACACACGTGCCCTTCTTCAACTTACTCTACGCCAATTGGCATCCAGTTCTCTCATGCTGATGATGTTATGCTATCTGATCTAGGAGCATCGAGCTTGGCCAGATCTTCTTCAAGTCCGCCGCTGTTAGAGGCCCTCCATTTTCCATCTCCACGCCAGTACGCTCCATCGAGCATTCCCATCCCTCAATATTCCACCTCGTACCACCGCCAAACTGTCTTCTCCAATCCTTCTTCCTCGCACCGTCTCCTACGACGCGAGCTCGAACCCCCCCCGTCCGAGTGGTCCGTACAGAACGATGAGCGAGCAGAAAACTGGGCGGCGGAGACGGTCGAGTAGTCTGCTGTACCAGGAGCCGCCGGAGACAATAGAGCATATGAGTGACCAGGCAGCATTACCAAATCTGAATGCAAACTGGGTGAATGCAAAGGGTCAGTCCTCTCAAACGTCTTTCAAGAGATGCCCGGTTGCATGCAACGGGCGTTTTGATCTCCAGACCGTCAGAATAAGCCGATATCTTTAAGCCAGAAATGCTGACTAGATTGGTATCAAGGTGCCTGGACAATACATCTAGTTCTTATTGCGTGCCTCAAAATCCTTTTCGACATTATCCCTGGCGTCTCTCAAGAAACCTCTTGGACCTTGACAAACATCTCATACATGTTCGGATCGTTTCTCATGTTCCACTGGGTCCGTGGAGTGCCTTTTGAGTTTAACGCAGGTGCATACGATAACTTGAACATGTGGGAGCAAATCGACAATGGCGCCCAATACACCCCCGCGAAAAAATTCCTTCTCAGCGTACCAATTGTGCTGTTTCTTCTAAGCACCCATTATACCCACTACGACCTAACATATTTCACAATCAATTTTCTGGCCGTGCTCGGAGTCGTGATACCAAAATTACCATACGTATGTCATCGATGGAATGCCCGACCCGACAATGCTAACAATACATTTAGAGTCATCGCACGAGGGTGGGTCTCTTCTCAGGAGCTCCGGAAGATAGGTAGCATATGGATGGATCATTGCATGGCGTTTGTACGATCTTTAGGCTTACAGTCTATTCTGAATGATTGAGAAGAATACACCCTAGTCAGAAAAAGACGACGAAAGATGTATTTAAGACAACAGAGGAACATGTCAAGTCTTGGCTACATCAATCACAGCGGTTCTTAGGAAATGGCTTGTCTTCTCCGGGAATTTGTGAAGACGTCACGTCAAAGCATCGTGTCCAAAGCACAGAAGACGTCGAGGTAAGAGCCGTCACCAACCTTACCCTAAAAGTACAAATTTATGACGCTTTCGGACACCAATGACTTTGACAGCTACAAAACGATCTTAATGGGCGCTCCCTAGCATGATATTACGATTTGGTGTCTGGGTCCTAGGTACCCAACATTCTGTCATTACTCTAGCTTGAGATGACGAGTGTCCGTCTAGACGCGGGTTGCTAGCTTCACTTGATGTTGAGAACGGTCGATAGAACTATTAAGTCAACAACCTCCCCTGCCCATCCCAAAATTTCTCTTATCATCATATTTCCACCCCGTTAAAATAAACCATCTCTTTTCACATTCGTTGCAACGTCAATCGTTCATCTCAAAACATTCGGAATGTATCTCTCTCCGTGCATTGTGGCTGCCGTCCTGGCCGCTGCGCCAAGCATCGCCAACTGCTATGTCGCAGGTCACGCGCCCCGCGGAGTAGCTCATCCTACTGGCGCTTACAACAACTCAACCGTTTGGATCACTCAGACAGTCACAGCCTACCAGACTTACTGCCCAACATCAACCAAGTTCAAGAAGGGCACTAATACTTACACTGCTACTGCTCAAACCTGGGTCACCGTCACAGACTGCCCCAAGATGTGCACCATCAGTAACAAGGCTGGTACTCAACCAACGGTAGCTCCTGTTGGCCACGTGCCAGTTTACAAGAACGCTACCTCCATCCCAGCAACCAAGCCGTGAGTATTCTCACATTGTTTCGTACCCTACATGTAACTGACTTACTACAGAACTACAGCTTCTTACCCATGTGCTAAACCAACAACTATTCCGTGGGTTTCCCTTCTTCTTGTTCAATTTTGCGTTTATCTGACCGTATTTCAGGGCTCCATCGGGCTCAAAGGGTTCCTCCAACTCTACTGGTTCCACTGACTCTTGCAATTCCACCAGCTCAACTGGCTCTTCTGGCGCAGGCACCAACGGTCCTGCAACCCAGACTACCAGTGCTGGTGAAAGGCTTTGTGCCAGCCTTTTTGGCCTTGCCATCGTTGCCCTCGTCTTCCTCGCTTTGTAGGCAAGCGTCAATACAATATTCTGACTGCTGGGTTGTGATGATATGAGGAAATCTCGGGTGAGGAGATGGATGCGTTGAATAACGAGCACGCTGGTATCATCAGAGAGCGAACAAAAGTTATTGCTTTAATAGTCTCCATCACACTGTTTAATACCTGTGAAATATGTTTCACGATAGTGTCGATTGGGGAGGATATTGTAATCTTAATACTAGTAATAATAATAATGATGATTATCTGCACTTTCATCTGCACCTCTGCAATTGTTCAGACATTAGCGACACACTCACGTATTTTTAATTTTATAACAATTGAATATCTTTTGTGTGAGCTAATTACGCTCTTGGCAATAGCGTACCAAGGTTTGTCGAGAAACTCCAAAGACTCGCTACGTAGGTGTCACGTGCTTCACCCCTTTTTCTCCTATTGAGAGCGACATACCTAGAAAATTGTACGAATCATAGAGGGATACATCAATTACATGGATAATACGCCGTAATGGCTGCTCATGATATTAACTTCAAGGCCAGGAATTGCAACTTAATCGAAGTAACAATGCCAGAATGGTTTCAAAGGAGACGAAGGACAAGTGTTTTGCACAAAGCCCGAGGTAGAACAATGGAGCTTTGACTCCCGGAATCAAGATAAATTTCAAGGGCAACCTTGTAATAAACTCGTCAATTGTTAGTTTACAATGTTCCTTTGTTCCTTGTTCACAACGGGCTAGTGGTCTCGTATTTGTTTTTGACACAGAACATCTGAATCCACGAAGACAGTCCCGACCATAGCCACCATGATGAGGCTCCAATTGGCTGAATAAAGGTAGAAATTGTTTGAATTGTTCGACCCTAGAGCAAACTAGGGTCCACCATATGTTTTAGTTTTACCAACAGAACAAACCGTATAATTGTATTGTTCGAAGATGTCTGGGTCTTCTTGGTTCTTGTTAGCAAAGGCAGCGGAGGAACCAGAACAGCTATCATGGTCTCAAACAGTCTCATTCCTCTAGGAAATAAATGCTTTATCAAATGAGAGTACAATTTCACTCTTCCATATCATTTCTACACTTCATTCTTCATCAATTATTCATCTTTCTGACTCTTCAATCGGTTTTCCTTAACTTTTCCATTCGATATGTGCTGGATCACAGAATCATACTTTGCAACTTGCACTCATTGGGGTATAGCACAGGTCGAGACATCATGCCCCAGGGGAATAGGATCACGACTCAGAAGCGGTTGCTCTTATAGCACCGTTGTGGGCGTCACAACTTACAAAAGCGTTTGCCCAGCTTGCAAACACAGAGCAGCATTGAGCGCCGACAAACAGCGCAGGCTTTACAGTACTTCTGTTCGGAAATATTAGGCTACAAGTCCCCCAGCTCAAACATTGGACAGGCCAGAAGAGACGAAAGAGGACTTGATAGGCTCAATTGGAAGTCCTATGGGACGTCATGAAGGTGCTAGATCACCAGGATGGGGCAGAAACAAAGAGGATAATAAGCACTCCACCTAGACAATGCTGCGCTTATAATGTATGCGATCAAGTGGGCTAAACATCTTCTGTGTTGGCAAGTACTGTTCTCATTTATAATTGTTTGTGACCTCTCGAAATAATTGCGTCTTTGGAAGCGTGAACAGAACAGAAAGACTCAAGTCTAGAAAGAGGATGATTCGTTCTAATGGAATGATGGTCAAGCTAATGACTCCTGTTCTCGATGTTCTTTCGCTGCTTGGAAAGTGTTGTACATAAATAACCTCCCCAAACTTGACAGATAATTTGAGGATAAGTATACTGGTATTTATGGATATGTATACACCCGTTCGAGAGATGATAGTTCGTTCTAAGAGAATAGTTGTCAAGCTAATGGCTCCTGTAATATCCCACTGATATTAGTTGTCCTGCTCAATTTCTGCTAATGTCTCAGAGATCTTCCAGAGAAATATTCCATAGTTAGGCTTGAGGAGTCTAAATTAACCGGGGAGCGAGTCCAAAGATGATAGTTCGTTCGAATAGAATGGTGATCAAGCTAGTGACTACTGTCTCCTCTTGATTATGCCTCAACTGCCGAGCCTCCAGACATTTCCGTGGGAGTCTCTTTTTGGCGAGAATAAGCTACGCCCACAATGTTGATATTGAACCTAAGCACAGCCATTGACCTCTGAAGCTTCATGGAGTGAAGTACAAGTGTCAACCAGCAAGGTGAGATGGTTTCGGATCTAGCCCTGGGAAACCTCTCACGTTGCCAACGACTGATCCCGAATGGTGGGGTTTTGATAGAAGACTGAATAAAATACAGCTTCTTCCTTACCGTGCCCAAGCTCGATCTCGAATGGTGACATCCAGGTATTTGGTGAAAGACGAACCCGTTAAGGTATAAGTAAGCCCCGCAAAGGCGTCAACTCCTTCCCCGATCTTCTTTCTATCAAACAGCGCCATCGAACTCACACCTGCAACCAGAAACTGTCACGACGGCTGTCCTACAAACGCATACTGCAAATTCCGTCCTACTGCGCTATTACGACGGCGCACATCATGCTTGTCTACGCAGCTTCAATTCGAGCGGTGCCCGTGGCAACGTAGTGCTTCACAATTGTCCCGTCCAGCTTGGTACGGAGGGCATGCTGCTTGTCCAACCTCGTTGGTGTAGATGCTGCCCGCCGCAAAGCGTTATTGACCGAAGGATTAGCCAGGAGAGTATACCAGATTAACCAGTTTACTAGTAAGGAGGCCCTGCGAAGGAAGCAAAGGCATATGTTTCATGGAGTTGTGTCGGTTAGAGCATACGCCCTAGCGCCTCCGCTGGAGGAGAGCGAGCATCTGGGGTGTGCGGATGTAGAATGTGGTGTGTCCGAGTTGGTAGACATGTTGCTGGATGCACGATTGTCCTGCAAAAGACTTGATGAGGCGCTGGCCACCTTGATGCAGAAGTATAGTATGGACGGCGACGACTTTTCTTGTGAGATGGAGATGGCATTGATTGAGGAGTGTGACGATGAGCAAGGACTCGAGGATGGCAGGGGTATTCAGGTCAAGCTTGAGAGGGCCAGTATGAATGAAATACCGTATTAATTGCATCCCAAGATAAGACGTATGATAAGATACTACGCCTTTATAAGGTTGTGCTTGATGAAGAAGGGAGGAAGGAGAGTCTATATACGGAAATAGAAGTCACGTGCATAGTCACGTTGACTGGCGACTGTGACCACAGTACACCTCACTCCACTACAATAAGTAAAAGGCATAATGTAGTGAACAAAATCAAGCGAGTGCTTATACTTGAGGCCAAAGCACATATATAATGCTTTATATATATAATATATATAAATTTTTCCTTCAAATAAATTATAAATTAAAATCATTGTCGGTCCACCCGGAACGCGGAGCACCGTCACGTATTCGTGGAATGCTAATTGCGTAGGTAGGTGGAATTGATTAAGGAAGGACATCAACACCATGGTGCCGATATACCTACTTCCTCGGCTACCTAATTTGGACTAGCGCTGTCACGGGACATAAGGTCACGTGACCTAAAAACTAGTGAATGCAAATATACCAACAATTATTTATAATAAGTATTAGTAACAAAGTAAATAATATTATTTGCTATATAAATAATATTATTTAGTAAGTAAATAATTAATTAATTATATTATATAATAAATACGGTTTCGGATTTCGGATTTCGGATTTTCGGATACTCGTACCTAGGTAGTAGTGGCCTCAGTACCTCGGCCACATCACCAGGGGTGGCACGGTGCTTCTGCTGTCAAAAAAAAAAGACAGGGACACCGTTGCTTGGGAGCCAGTTACATGCCAGAATCTCCGCTTTGTGCTCTCGGCAGGGCCCCCTCACATGCACGCAGTCGCACACTGCAGGCCATGGGGCCGGATAAGGTTGTGGGCGCGGCAGTGTGAACGAATTTTTGCTCCTCTGACCCGTCCCCGTCCCAAGTTCCCAGCTTTTGGGAACGCCAGCCACTCGCCGAACTGGCATACAGTATTGTAATTGGTACGAGTACGGGGACGTGGAAAGTGGACAGGAGCGCACGGCAAACAGCGAAGTCTTTCCGCTTCAATCTCGTACAGTACAGTACGAAGTACGACGAGTACGAAGTAGGTAGGTCGCGAGTCGCGACTCACAATCATACTTTAGCTGCCGGGCGGCGCACCTTTTGGCTGTCCTGCTCCTCTCGCGACGGGGCCCGTGGTTCTTGCGTAACCCCTTTTTGCCTGTGGATGCATGCAGCAGCTTTTTTCTTTGAAACATGCAGCCGGCTCAATCTATCGTGGATTCGTGCCTGAAGAGATGCTCCACTACCGAACAAAGTACAGTACGAACTTCGTTCTTATGTTCCTTCGAGTAGATCCGGTTTGATCACTTGTAAGTAAGTTGTCACTATTAACCTCTACAGCCCAGTACTTCTCTTATTCTCTCTCTTGTTCTCTTATTCTCTTATTCTCTCATTCTCTTCTTCGCTGTGTTGCACCCTGCTGCACGCTGTTGAAGCATCGAGGCCGTGGCCGCTATTTCCCGCACCGCCGAGTTCTGTCACTGTGTCTGGTGGACGAGGGTGGAAACTGGCGAGATGGATGAGATGCATTATTAATTAGAGCGAGTAGCAGAGAGGCTGGTCGGCGACTACCCTGACCTAGCTCTGCCTTAGCATCGCCATCTGCTCTGCGGTTCTTCAACCCTTCAACCATATTATTATTACCTATTGAGCATTTGGGAGGGGAATTGAATGTGGAAGTGTCGAAGTGAGCTTCTAGTAACTAGTAAGGAGGTGTAGGCAGGTCTGGACTGTATTTCGTCCGGAGTGTCACGATTGTTTGAATACTAGGTACGTAGGTACCGTACCGGTATTCCTTATCAGCGGGATCTCAGCCACGGAAGCGTACGGAGTACAGTAGAGAGAGAAACCTCCGGCCGTGCATGTCGTCCATGTCCATGCCCATGTCCCTCCCATGTCTCGCAGTCGCCTGAGATCTCGCAGAGTCGCAGAGTCGCAGGCTCGCAGCTCTCTTTGGCTGGTTCCGGCAAAGCACGCTTGAAGCACAAGCAGCAACAGCAGCAACAGCAGCAGCTCAACCTCATCTTCGGCACGCCTCTTGCCTAATGAAGCCTACGGCGGAGAAGATCTGTCTGGTGGTGTGGAGTGGGCCGCGACCCTTGTGCCTGGTGTGCGTCGTCTTTCCCTTTCCTTTCCCTAAAGTCTCTTTGCTTTCTGACTGGCGCTGGTGCTCTCCTCTCCCAGACTCCACGCTTGCAAGCTGCCGCACTGCCGCTACTCGTAGATCTCTGCCTGGTGCGCCCGCCCCGTCGAACAAAAGTCGTCGGTTCCTTACCCCAAAGAAGCTGTTGAGGCTGTTGAAGCCACCAGCTTGGTATTTATTGATTGGAGACGCCCCCCCCCCCGGGCCCCGATCTGCTCAAGATCTGTCCGCCCGTCTTGTTGCTGAAAGTGCATCTCATCTCATCTCGTCTCGTCTCAAATACAGTAATACCCATCCATCCCGCACCTCGACGACGACGACGACGACGACCACCACCACCACCACCACCTATCCCTTCATCCTTTCTTCCCTTCTTCCCTTCTGCCCCTCCCTCCTACCGTCTCCTCCCTCCCATCAGTTCAAATTGAGCAACCGAGTGGCCAATTCAGCCTGCCAGCTTTCATGTGGCTCTATCATCCTTGCGGCCCTGACTGAGACGCGCCCCATAACTCTCCGGACCTAGCCACTAATTCAATAATTCAGTGCACCCCTGAGTCGGGCAGCCCACAGCAACTTTCTCGCTTCAGCGTCAGCTCGACCATCACCGTTTGCTCTTCCCATACTGCAAATCCGACGCACTCTTGCGCCGTGCCTGATGCTTCTTTTGCTTCTCTAAGAAGAAGAACGTCATTCCTCAGCTTAACTTTCCTGTATGCCATAGCCTCGCATCTGGCAGCGCAATCCATACATTCGGCTCTTTCAACGTCAAGCCCCACCGCTGGCCACTGTACCAGTGCGACTCCACCAGTTCTTTATTGCAATTGAAACTTCTCAGGTACGTGCGGACGACGTTTCATCTTCTGGGGCGCCTGAGAAACGAATTTCCAGGAAAAGTCGAGCCCGATTTGTCTATACGTGCGATCATTCACTTCCACGAGTTTTCTGCATGGAAATCTCGCAGTGCCTCCAAACGGCACGAATCTGATAGGAGCACAACATTCATATAATCCGGTAGACCGAGTTCTTCTCATATTCTATGCATTGACGACGCCGGCGATCCTACAAATACCCATACATCGAGAACCCCTTCCTCGTCTCTTCCTGTTTCGACTCTCCACATATTCTAGATCCAGTGAAGCTGACGAAATCAATTCCAAAAGACTCCGTGTTGGATTGCTCAAGTCGAGAGCCGATTCTTATTCTCCGATCTGTCCCCAAAAGCAATTTGACGGACAAGATTAACTATAGACGAGTTGGCGGGCCATAAAGGAGAGATTTGAAAGGGCGATTGCGAGTGAGCACTTGCCGCTTTCATATACACCAGCACAATTCGACATGGCGCCCCCGGACCTCGCGGTAAACACCGGGCGGGCATCACGATCACATAGTATATCGAGCGATAGGCCCTCACTGACTGGATTCGGTGGCTTGCTTTCTCCTCCGACGACAATTTCACCAGAACCTGCTTTTATTGCCGCTTCTGCTGCCTCACAAATTGTCACGAATGATCATGATAGCCTAGCCGATACTTGGTTCGATCAGCATGGCATTGAACCATCTGGAGAGACTGCACTAGTCGCCCCGCCTGCACTGAAACTGGTGAATCGCTTTCTAGATCAACTCTTGTTCAACTTTCTCTATATATCTAAATCAACGTCTCTTAGCTCTCTCCGACCCGCTGTTAGTGAGGTCTTAAAGCCGAAATTGGCCAAAGATGCGATCAGTGGTGCCGATCAGGAGTTGCACGAGTATCTGGGAGGTGGAGAGGATGAGGAATTATTGGCATTCCACAACACGCTGGAACCAAACGGTGATTGGGATCTGGAACTGGTCTGGAAACGCGCACGATTGCGTTGTATGGTCTACTCGTCTCTCGGAGATATGGAAGAAGAGGACGAAGACTATTACACCGACCAGGAACAGTTAGACGGACCTCCAGGCTCGAACAATCGATTCTCCAACAATCCAGGCGTCGTTTCTCCGGCCGTCGCCATCTTCCTCACCTCAATCCTAGAATACATGGGGGAGCAAGTTTTGATAATTGCTGGTCAGGCTGCATATCACAGATTACGGGCTAAGCACGAACGAGAAGAGAGGGAAGGTACAAGTACATCGTCAGAAATTGCGGATCGCGTTGTTGTGGAAGAATCCGATATGGAGCGGGTTGCTTTGGACAGGACGCTAGGAAGATTATGGAGAGGGTGGAAGAAGAGAATGCGATCGCCTACGAACTCCATATCAATAACTCGCTCGTTCTCAAGAGAGTCACTGGTTTCCCAACTTCAAAATAGCCGAGCTACGAGTATGACACCCGAAGAGATCATCGCGGAGCATGTAAGAAGGCCATCACTTGCGGCTGTCTTGGCTGAATATGAGCATGCCGCTGGCATTCCTCTGCCAATTACCGATGATGATGTGAGAGAGATTGAGATTCCAGGTCTTGCCAAACAGAGCGACGATGAAGAGAAGGAGTCTTCGAGCTCAGATGAAGACATCATCTTGAAGCCCCGTCCAAAGAGTATGATCATTTTCGGTCATTATATTCCGGAATCCTCTGCTGAGGATTCCCCCGTCGCAGAGTTCTTG
>Ga0302325_10008546_pt1 | contig 22499 bp, 19 predicted proteins | sample Palsa_T0_2_FD_201948 | JGI IMG/M metagenome (GOLD analysis project Ga0302325, IMG submission 201948) | Peat permafrost microbial communities from Stordalen Mire near Abisko, Sweden - Palsa_T0_2 | ecosystem: Environmental > Terrestrial > Soil > Palsa > Peat permafrost | place: Sweden: Abisko...
CGTCCATCCTGGATCGTCGACGCGAATCGAGCGTTATGTCGCGTGGCTCAGAAAACAAAACTACGCGGCTGAAGTGTCTTTGTAACTTAGGCCGATCCTTCAGGGAAGGGAAGTTCGCAGTAACACCAGATCGGAACATTTTTTGAGCTTCCTGTTGTAACCGTTCTTGTCACCGCGGAGAGATACTTTCGGAAACTCCGGGCAACGCCGATTCTGCCAAACTCTAAGAAATCACAGGATCTGCGCTTCTGGCGGTATCTGGGAATGTCCCACATTTGAAGTATGAGTCCGCTACTCTCCGCCGTCTTGCCTTCCCCTGCTTCAGCACGTACTGGGTCGGATTGAGCTACCGATACGACGCCGTGGAAAGTCACCCTCAGAGTTGCCCTAAACTCCACTTGGCCGGTGAAGGGCGTACACGCGGACGCAGCTGTGCTTGGACTTAGTGCGGTGAGTTCCGACAAGCGCGCGTTGCGGTCGACCAACTGCTAGAGTGTCGAATCGGGCGAGTTAAAAGCGGGCCGCATTGTCGGAGAACCCGAGCTTCCGAGAAGCTTCCATTACGTCGCCAACGTCAAGTTGCCCAACTGAGTTGGGTGCCGATGTACTCCCGTGGACCACAGCATTGATACCGGGCAGAATCCATCTGATCCACTCCGGGTTGAGTCAAGTTTCCGGCAAACCCGAATTGGATTTTGGAACGGAATGGAACAAACCGAGGCGAACGGGAGACCGCAAGTTATTGAAAACGTTGGTGGCCAGGGACGGAATCGAACCGCCGACGCCAGCCTTTTCAGGGCTGCGCTCTACCAGCTGAGCTACCTGGCCCGAGACAAAGCTCATTCTAACAGACCGCTCACGCTTGTTGCAGTTCCCCGAGCTTCGCGCCGGTCTCCCGCTCAACGTCCGCGTGCAGACTGTTGCCGTGCGCATCCATGGTCACGATGGCCGCGAAATTTTTCACCCGCAGATGCCACATCGCCTCCGGAATTCCGAACTCGATCAGGTGCACATCCAGCACTTTCTCCACCGTGCGCGCGTAAAATTGAGCCGCGCCACCGATGGCGTTCAGGTAAACCGCGCCGGATTTTTCGAGCGCCGCCAGCGTTTTTTTTCCCATCCCGCCTTTGCCAATCACCGCGCGCACTCCGTACTTCTCGATGATGGTGGCTTGATAGGGTTCCTCGCGGCTGCTGGTGGTGGGACCCGCGGCCTTCACCACCCAGTTCTCGCCTTGCTTGAGCATCACCGGTCCGCAGTGATAAAGGATGGAGCCCCGCATGTCCACCGGCGGGGCGTTCTTCATTAAGTGCGCGTGCACCGCATCGCGCCCCGTGAACACCTCGCCCGAGATGAGCACTACATCGCCGACGCGCAGGCTCCGCACCTGCTCGTCGGACAAGGGCGCGGTCAGCACCACTTCGCGGCCGGTCAGCGGGAATCCTTCCGCATGCGCCATGCGCTGAACCGCGCGATCGGGGTCGCGATATAGCCAGCTCGTAATGGCGCCGTTGGCTGCATCTAGCCGCACTCCCAGCCGCCGGAACGCCCAACAATCGTATGCCACGGAGACAAAAAAACTCGCGGGTAGCCGGTTGGCCGCGCAAATCTTGCAACCGATCAGCGACACCTTGCCGCCGAAGCCCATCGCGCCCACGCCGATGCGATTGGCCTCCTCCATAATCTCAGCCTCCAGATTCGCCAACTCGGGAACTGGGTTTACATCGTCGAGCGTCCGAAATAATTGGCCCTTCGCTAAATCGTATCCATGTGCGCGGTCGCTGCCGATGCACACTCCCACCGCGCCCGGCGCGCAACCCTGCCCCTGCGCCTGCCACACCGCGTGCAGAATGCACTTGCGCACGCCTTCCAAATTGCGGTCCGCGCGCCCCAGGTGTTCCAGCTCGGAGGGCAGGGAATATTGGATGTTCTTGTTCTCACAACCGCCGCCCTTCAAGATGAGCTTCACTTCTATCTCGTTCTGCTCCCATTGCTCGAAATGGATCACCGGGGTCTCTTCGCCCAGATTGTCGCCGCTGTTCTTACCGGTGAGCGAATCCACGGAATTCGGCCGCAACTTGCCGCGCCGTGTCGCCTCCGCGACGGCTTCGCGAATCGCGCGCTTCACTTGAAGCTGATTCACCCCGACCGGCGTCTGTACGACAAACGTCGGCATCCCGGTGTCCTGGCAAATCGGCCCCGCGTCTTCCTGCGCCATGTCTATGTTCGTCGCGATAATTCCCAGCGCTTGCGAAGCCTGCGTGCCTGCGATTTCCACTTCCAGCGCCACGCCCATCGCGGCGCGCACATCCGGCGGCAGGTTGGTGGAGGTTTGCGTGATCAGCTCGATCAAACTGTCTTTTAGAAAGGTCATTAGTTGGCTTTGCTCTCTTACTATTTTTGGCACACAAAGCTGCTCGCGTGGTTGGTATCGCCGTGGCCCATGTATTGGGCATGTTGCGGATACGGACACAACGGACGGCTGCGTCCCGGAAACCCGGCGCCAGTAGCCACAACACGGTCCGGAGCCACGCCCTTCTCCACCCAATCCACCACGGCGCTCAACATGTCGAAGCGGTCCAGCGTCGCGCTTCCTCCCTGGCAATGGCCCATGCCAGGCACCAGGTAGATCCGGCTCCACGAAACAATCGAGCCGTTGCCTGTTTCCTTCGCCATCTTCTCGTAATAGCCGAGAATGTCGAGCGGCGAAAACCACGGATCGCTCAGGCCGTGATAGAACAGCAGCTTGCCTCCGTGGCCGGCGAAAGTACTGAGATTCGTCCAGGTGCTGTCGCCGAGTTGCGCGGTTGTATCGGCCTGCATGCGGGCAGCTTCGCGATCGGTATCGAAGTGCGTGAAATCCACGCCGGTAGCAACCGGAATGACAGGTCCGTTCAAAAGCCCGGGGATTCCACCGACATCTGCGATACCCGCGTCGTAAGGAAATCCCGGATAAATCGCGTCTCCGCGCGCCGACTTCGGCCCGGCAAAAGCTTTTTTCAGCGCGTCCGCTTGGGCCCGGGTCAAGAAGCTATCTTTCTTGGAACCGGAACAAACCAGCGTGGCTGGATCGAACTCGCAGGCGCGCGAGTTGAAGATCATTCCGTCTTTCAGTCCGTCTTTCGCGTCGCAGGCTTGCAGCGCGGAATTGACGATCAGCTTGCTATCGGACTCAGAGAACAGCTTCTTAGGATCGGGTTTGCCGCTGTCGTCTTGCGGCGCGGCCGCATCGAAGACGGCCGTCATATAACCTAGCGCGAGATTGGAGTGCCCGGTGCGAATGGCCGGATCTCCCGAAACAATTCCGTCGAAATATTCCGGATAGCGTTGCGACATAATCATCGCTTCGCGTCCGCCCGTGGAGCACCCATCGAAATAGGAGCGCTGCGCCGGATTCCCATAATAAGAGACGATCATCTGTTTCGCCAAGCGCGCCACTCGTCCAATGGCGATGTAATAAAAATCCAAGCTGGCCTGCTGATCGCGAAAGAAACTGCCGTCGAAAACCGAGCCTTTATGGCCGCTATCGGTAGCGACCACCGCAAATCCGCGCGCCAGCGCGGGCGTATTGCCGGCCGCCTGTGAACCCACAGGAAGCGGGACGCTTCCGTTCAGCCCTCCGCCGCCCTGAAACAGAAATCGCCCGTTCCAGGAATCCGGCAGCGCCAGCGCGAAACCGATGCCGTAGGACTTTCCGTCCGCGCCGGTGCGCCGATCGATCACGCCCTCGACGCGGCAGAAGGAGGGGACCGCGACACCCACAGTCGCCGGGAAATTCGGCGAGATGCGCAACTTATCCGGAGCCGATGCGGGCAGAGCTTCCGCCGCAGTGATCGAGAGTGCTACGCCCGGCGCTTGGAATTTCAGCAGATCGGCGCAATGCGGAGCGCCTTGCGCGAACGGCGCGGCCATAGCGAGGAGCGCGCAAAACGACAGGATTTCTCTCATCGTTGAGCCATTGTATACGCTCCTTCAATCGGATGCTCAAATCGTGGCGCACGCACCGGGCGCCACCTGGGCGCCTGCCGCGTCTACGCTCGCGCGCAGACGCAACGCCGTAGTCTGATACAATCCTGGTTTATGTTTCAAGGACTGGAACACACCGCCATCGCGTCGCCCGATCCTAAACGGCTGGCGGAGTGGTATGTGGAGACGCTGGATTTTCATATCAATTACACCTACGGTGGCAACTATTTTGTGCGCGCCAACAACGGCACCCTGATCGAGTTCATCCCTTCGGAGGGAGATCGCGCGCCGCAAAAGATGAAAGATCCCGGCATCCGCCATCTGGCCATCTCGGTGGACGATTTCGACGCCGCCATGGAAGAGTTGCGGAAGCGCGGAATCGAGTTCCTCGCGCCACCAACCAATGTGCAAGGCAACCGGCTGGTTTTCTTCCATGACGGCGATGGCAATCTGGTACATCTGATTCACCGCCCGCAGCCGCTGCCTTAACCGGATGTTGAATTGATCAGCCGGGTCTTCAAGGCTTTCGCCTACCGCGACTTCCGCATCATGTGGTTTGGCGCGTGTACGTCCAGCATCGGCACCCTGATGCAGACCTTCGCGCAAGCCTGGCTGGTATTGCAGCTCTCCAAATCGCCCTTCCTGCTCGGATTGGATTCGTTCCTCGGCAGCATTCCGATTGTTCTGTTTTCGCTGGTAGGAGGCGTGCTTGCCGATCGCACGGAGCGGCAGAAGCTTCTGCTGGGCTCGCAGTTCGTTCAGATGACCTGTGCGTTTCTGCTGGCCGGCCTGTTCGCAACCGGCGTCGTGAAGATCTGGCACATCTTGACGCTTTCGTTCGTCGTCGGCACCGCGCAGTCGTTCGGCGGACCGGCCTACTCCGCTCTGATTCCAACGCTGGTGAAAGCCGAAGACCTTCCCAACGCCATCGCGCTCAATTCCATTCAGTTCAACGTCGCGCGTGTTCTTGGCCCCACCTTCGGCGGAGTGGCGCTGGTGTTGGGAGCCTCCTGGTGCTTTTCGCTCAACGGTATTTCCTTCGTCGCCGTCATCATTTCGCTGCTGATCATCCATCCCCACTTCGTGCCCAGCAAAAGCCGCGAATCGGTGATCAGCAGCATGAAGGAAGGATTTCACTTCATTCGCGACCAAGCCGCCATGGAGGCGCTGATTGTTCTGGCCTTCATGATGACTCTGCTGGCGTTTCCGTTGCTGGTTTTCCTTCCGGTTTTTGCCAAAGATGTTTTTCATGGGGGACCCCAACTGTACACGGTTTTTCTGGTCTGCTCGGGCCTCGGATCGATCTGCGGCGCTTTCACGGTGGCGTGGCTGGGTAAGCACAAACACATGGGCCTGTTGGTGCTGCTCCTGCTGCTCGTCCTGGGCGTCATGATTGGCGGATTCGCAGTCTCGCGAAATTTTGTTTTGAGCTGCATCCTCATTTTCCTGGCGGGTGCGCTGCTCCTGGCCGTCTTCACCAGCATCAGCTCCCTGGTTCAATTAATCGCGCCAGACAACATGCGCGGCCGCGTGATCAGCGTCTATAACGTCGCATTTCGCGGGGGCCTGCCGGTGGGCAGCTTGGTAGTCGGGGCGCTCGTCAAGCAATTCACTGCGCCGGTGGTGCTCACCTGGAACGGCGGTTTGCTTACGCTGCTGGCGCTGTATTTCCTGCTGGTCCATCGAAAAGTTGCAACGCTCTAGCTTGGGAAGCGTCCTATAAGATCGAAGGATGAGGATTTTCTTGTTAGCGTTATCTGGTGTTCTGGTAGCCGCCGGCGCAGTTCCGGACGATTCCGATCTGTTGAAAGCGCGGGATCATCAGGATCGCGCCGCGCTGGAAAAGATCGCAGCCGACGCGCGCGCGGCTGCCGATAAGCAGCCGAACGATTCCGCCGCGCAGTATCGATTAGCGCTGGCCGAATCTTATTCGGCCGAAGTCGCCATTGAACTGCACGATAAAGCCGGTGCCAAGAACGCGGCTCAGGCGGGTATGGATGCCGCCAATAAGGCTGTGGGCGTGAAGCCCGATTCCGCCGAATATCAGCGGGTTTTGGGTACGCTCTGCGGCCAGATGGTCTCCAGCAGTTCTCTGGCTGGCTTGAAATACGGCAAGTGCGCTCTCGATTCGGTGGACAGGGCCATTGAACTGGATCCCAAATCTTCGATGGCGTACTTGAGTCACGGCGTCGGCAACTACTATCTGCCGCAAGCCTTCGGCGGAGGAATAGATCTGGCCATCAAAGATTTCCGCAAAGCGCTCGATCTCAATCCCAAGAATGCCGACGCCTGGCTATGGCTGGGTATCGCGTTGCGCCGTTCCAATCAAGCGGCGGAAGCGCAAAAGGCATTCGAGAAGTCGCTCGAAATCAATCCTAACCGCGTGTGGGCCAAGCAGCAGCTCGAAAAAACCCCGGGTCCATAAGACAATAACCCGGAAACCATTACGGTCCCGCATAGTCTAACGTCCGGGAGTACAAGCGATGCCCGGTACACTACAAGACTATGCTCAGGCGGTACATGACGTAATCACCGTCTGCCGTGACGGCGAACAAGGCTATCGAGGGGCCGCGCAAGCCGTGAACGATCCCGCTATCAAGGAAATGTTCCAGCAATACTCCGCCCAGCGCGGCCAGTTCGCCGCCGAGTTGCAGGAAGCGGTGAAGGCGCTGGGCTTTGAGACTATCGATCCTCAGGGATTGAGCGGCATGCTGTTCGCAAGCTGGATTAGCCTCAAAGGTCTGGTAACCGGGCATGCGGTTCACGGCGCCCTGGTGGAGGCCGAGCGCGGCGAGGATTGGACTCTCAAGAGCTATCGCACGGCCTTGAGCAAAACCTTGCCGCCCGGCATTGAGGCGATTATTCAAAAGCAATTCGAGCATGTCCAGCAGGCCCACAATCGCATCCGGAGCTTGCGCGACGCCACTGCTCCACCGCCAGAGGCTTCGAATGACGAAACCCTGGCTTCTTCCGCTCCATCCCCTACAGGTGCGCCCCACGGCGACTGAGAGTGTCACCATGAGCCTTTGCGTCATCGGCTGCAGGTGGCTGATACATCTGGCGTTGGGCTCCGCGGCTGGACGGATGCTCCCACCCTTGCACGACGAAAAGAATCAGGTGTTGGCCCGCGCCGCACTCCATTTTGCCCGTGTCCTCAAAACAGTCCCCGGCGCCCCGCTGGAGGCGCTCCCGCACCGCATCGGTCCGTAAGTCCTTGAGCGGTACGCCCCGCTCCGCGGCGGTAGCCTTCGCCTCCCGAAAAGCGCGTCGGGTATTTCGACCGATGTCTTCAGCGTGCCCATCTTCCTACAAATGTGGGATCGGGATGAGAATGGCTACTCAGAGTAGAGGAACTTCGGGTAACGCGTAAGGGGCAAATTCGGACGCTTCACCGCGACGCAATAAGTCTGCTCGCCGCGCAGCGAGCTATTGTAGCCATTGTCTTCCAGAAAATTCCACATGGGCCGGTGCATTGCAAATTCATCGATTTGTTCGGTGAGAAGAGCCTCGATTTCGAAGCCGCCGGCCTCCAGGAGCGCTTGCAGCTCGAACGCGGTGTATTCGCGGACATGGGGCGCTTCCTCGGGAGCGTCCGCGCGCGGGCGGTGGTACACCGAACTAATCTGCGGATTGTTGTATCCGTGCAAGACGCGCGCCACGCTGGTTAAGCTGGCGGCGTTCGGGGTGGTAACGATGAGCCGTCCTCCGTCTTCCAGAATCCGGCGGCACTCGAGCACCAGGTGCATGGGGTCTCGCAGCAAATGCTCGATCAGCTCGCAGGCCAGCACCGTTTCAAAGCTGCTGTCGCCGTAGGGATAACGATCGAGTTCGGCGTCGAACAGATCCACCGCAACCTCGAACGGCTGGCCTCGAACGCTGGCGATCCTTCGATCGGTGCGGCCCAGCGGCCCGTAATAGGCGCCGCGTACTTCCGTATATCCACGCCACTGTTGCAGGAATGGCGTGATTTGCATGTAACAGCCTAACTCCAGAATCCGTCCGCTGGTGCGCGGCGGCGGGACCAGTGTGAGCGTGCGCGCCAGCCTCGGTAGATGCTTCCGAAAGTATTCCCGGACCGCTCCGTCCGGCAGGTCCAGTTGTTGGAGGCGCCGCGCGGCGTCGTCGAGTTCAGAGGAAATCTCCTGGACGGGCATGGGGTGAGCGAGCGACACCGAAGATTCGTAGCGCTGGCTCAAGTAGCTGTTCAACCGCCGCAGCGCCGCACGGATGGCCCGCAGATAAAATGGCACCCTCTTGCGCCGGCTACTCAAGGCCCGATACTGCCAACTGGGCAGTGTTGCTGGCCCTTCCTCCGATGGTCACGACCAGCGGATAAATGCCGCTCGCTAGCGCAGGCACTCTGAGATTCATTTGCGCCAGGCCGGGATAGAGCGGCGCCAGTCCGACGAATTGGATCTGCACGGGTGCGCCGCCAATCGTGGCGGACATTGCCGACGTGGCGGAGACTGCTTCGCCCGCGGCCGGCGCAGCGCCGTCATCCACCGTAGTGTCCACCGGTCCTTGTCCCGTGAAGAAAACCGAAATGACGCTCCCGGCTGCGGCCGGGGTTTCCGCCGAATTCCCGGAGCCGTCGGCATTGAGCGCGGCAGAATCACCAGCCGCATCGGTGAAAAGTCCGGGAGCGGCCGGCTGAACCGCGATCTGCGCCGCCGCCGACAAAGCTCCAAGGGTTCGCACGACAACGGCTGCCGGCCCGGCGGGGATTTCCCAGGGTACCTGCGCGTTGATCTGCCCAGGCGACTCGTACCAAAGGGGCGCGGGCACTCCGTTTATAGTCACAGAAGTATCTGCGATCGACATCGGCAGGGGAAGCGCAGAGGCGCTGGCTGTTATTGCAGCCAGATTCGATCCAAACAGCGAGATGAGCGATCCTGGCGAGATGGCATCCGCGGAATAACTTGCGGCGTTGGTAACCGCGGCGATAGCGGGAGCATCGGACGAGGTTTCTCCGTAAATGGCGACGCCGTCGTCCGTGGCGGCAAAGACCTTTCCATCCGCGATGGTTGGTACGGAAAACTCCGCATAGCCAGGCAAGTGGTCCGACGCGCGAGCGCCGCTGTCGTAGAGCACGCGCAAATCGCCGGCGTCGTAAGCCAGTAGCCGGCCACCGTCGTCAGCGGTGATCGCCCACACCATACCGTCGCTCGAGCCATTGGCGGAGAGGCTCGGCGTCGCGCCGGGATATCCATTCGAGCCGGCGCTCAGTGCCGTTGCCGTTGAGGCCAGAGCTGCGCCCGAAACCGGGAATGCCAATACCGGCGAATTCACAGGAGCGATATAGATGGACCCATTGAAATATGCAGCCGAGCCAAAAGTGGCATGAACTCCTGGATCCGGCAGCGAGGCCAGCGCTTCCGAGTCCGATCCGGTTTGCACGCCGCCCAGTGCGTCGCGATCCAGCAGGTACATTCGCCCCTCCTTTCCGGAGGTGAAGAGAACGTGCGGATGCGCCGGGCTACCGGCTTCGTCCGGCAAAACCAGCGCGCCACTGGAGCCAAGATCCATATCTTCCGCGTCCAGGGCCAATTTGTTGTACGGAGTGAACTGATCGGCGGCCAGCAGATCGGGCGCCTGCGTGATCCTGAGGACGGATTCATCGTACCTAGCCAAGGCCGCATCGCCGTCGAAATCTCCATTGGCCGACACCACGTAGATGTTGCCTTGCGCATCCGCGGCGGGGCCCGCGCCGCCGTTCCAGAACGAGGAGCCGCGGTCTCCCGGAGAATCGTTGAAAAAGCCGGACAGCGTCAACGTGGAGGCATCATGCGCCATCACCCAGCCATGGTAAGTTCCCATGTCGCAATTTCCGGACCAGGTAGAATAAACCACTCCGTTCGACAGCAGCAGCGCCGCGCGCTGCTTCTGAGCCAGCGACACGAAGCCGGGCGGTTGAATTGCTGCCGGGCTGCCCGGCCGCTCGGCGCCATTGGTGACGTCGAGCGCGTGCAGCCGGTACACGTATCGGTCACCGGATTCCCTGGTATAAGCGATCAGATAGATAGCGCCGGACACCGGATCGATGACGGGCGTCCCGGTGATTCCGAGCTCTGGCATCACGCCGCATCCGACATCCGCCGCGGAAACGGAAGTCACGCCGCTGGCCGCATCAAGGAAGCTGACTTGCCAGAGCGGAGAGGCCGACTCGTTATCGGCGTCAAAAGCGTACAGACTGTCGTGCGAGGTAGCCACGAAGAGCACATTGTGAAAACCCTGCCCGGCGATTTTCACTCTGGATAGATACAGCGGCTGAGCGTAAACAGCGCCATCTACAGGCAGCAAGTACCGCTTTGCGAACAACCCGGCGGTGAAGCCCGCCGGCGTCAACAGCGTCTCGTTCAGATACTGTCCGGTGCGTGCGTTGTCGTTGTGATAGGTAACGACACTCGGCTGTGCAGCCAGCTCGATGGCCAACAAAAGCAGCGCCACAAAAAAACTGAAAATGTTTCGGTGCACGGACCATCCCCCGGCCGAACTGCAAGCGCGGGTAAAGAAAGAGTGATGCCACGCCAAGCTGCTGCGTTACGCGGCGCGGCGAGCTTTTACCAAGCTTTACGCAATCCGGCTCAAGTCGCGACCGGAGTGGCCGGGATATTCTGGAACTATGGCAGCGAAGAGCGAATTGACCCGCTATGATCTGGTCCGCCGCTGGGACGATGAACGAGCGGAGCGCGGCTGGTGGCACAGCTTCCAACTGCCCGATGGATCGCTGATCCGGGGGGTCTGCGATCTGGCGGGCCTGAAGAATCGGATCGCGCAGTTTTCGATTCCGCAGGATCTGCAAGGCAAGCGCGTCCTGGATATCGGCGCCTGGGATGGATGGTTCAGCTTCGAGATGGAACGCCGTGGCGCGGACGTGCTGGCCATCGACAATTGGGATAATCCCCGTTTCCATGAGGCACGGGCGCTGCTGCGTTCGCACGTGGAATACCGTCGGATGGACATGTACGAATTGACGCCGGAGCGCGTGGGTCGTTTCGACATCGTGCTGTTCATGGGCGTGCTCTACCATTTGAAGCATCCATTACTGGCGCTGGAGCGGGTGTGCGCGCTCACCACTGAAATGGCTGCGGTGGATTCGTTTATTTTGCGCGAAAAGCACCGGCCGGGCGAGAAGGTGGAGCAGCGGCCGGTGATGGAGTTTTATGAGACCAGCGAATTCGGCGGCCAGACGGACAATTGGGTGGCGCCCAGTCTGGCATGTCTGCAGGCCTTCTGCCGCACGGCCGGCTTCGCGAGGGTGGAGTTGAGGAGCGTGCTGGAACACAGCGCGTGTCTGGCTTGCTTTCGCCAGTGGGAGCGGCCGGCGTCGAGCGCGCCGGAGGGTCCCGAGTTACTGGCAGCCTCGCACAATTTGAGCGGCGGCATCAATTTCGATTCCTCGCGCGATGAATCGGTGAGCGCGTGGTTTCGATGGAAAGGACGCAAGTTGGGGTTGGACGATGTTCGGCCCGAAGTGGGTGGGTATGGGGTGCGGCCGATTCATGTGGCGCAGGCGGGTCCCGAAGGAAGTAATGACGAATGGCAGACGAATTTCAAGTTGCCGCCCGGGCTGACTCCGGGCTGGCACGAAGTGCGCTTGCGCATTTCCGGAAGCCATGCGGGATCCGCGCATCGGATCGCGGTGGATGTTCCGCTGGTGACGGGCGAGATAGAGATTGAGGGCGTCAGCGACGGCACGACGTGGGCGAAGAACCAGCTTGACCGGTCACGCGGGGACGCGCTGTCTTTCTGGGTTCGCGGACTTCCGGAGAACGTGGATTGCGACAATCTTAGCGCGACCTTGAATGGGCGGCGCTTGACGGTTACTTACATTGAGGGTGTTCGAGAAGGGGCGCGGCAAATCAACGCAAAAGTTCCGCGGACCTGTCCCGCGGGGGCGGCGAAGATTTCCGTGTCGGTAGGGAATTCCAACGCCTCCGAGGCAAGTGTCGAAATCGTTTCGGGATGAAGCAGGCGAGGCCGAGAAGCAGCAATGTGCCGAGGCTGATGGAGCGGGCGATGGTCATCTCCATTCCGCCATCGTAGTCGATCGAAATCGTTGCCGGTCCGGCCATGCCTGGATTGATATACATAAACCCCAGTCCGTCTTTGAGAACGCGCAGGGTGCGTCCGTTCAGGTGGGCGTGCCAACCACCGCTCCAGGAGATTTGGACGGAAACCGCGCTGTTGGGCGGCAAGTCCGTCTTGATTCTCGCCGAGTGCAGGCTGGTCCATTCGAACGCGGCTTCTGGATAGCTTGGATTTTCGAGCGCGGCGACATAGGGACGCAGCGGGTCCACATCGATTCCGTTGATCGGGGTGCGCGCTACTAAGTCGCCGGCGGTTAAAACGTGCGCCAGTGACGGGGACCCGCCGACGCGGTAGAGCACGTCTCCACCGTCCCGCCACATAGGCTGCAATATACCTTCGAATTCTTCCGGACGACGGAAATCCTTGTACACTTCCGTACTTCCGGGACCGCTGACGGCCACGGCCTGAACGCCCAGAGCTTTGAACCAAAGGAGCGCGATTTCGGCGGCACGGGTTCCGGCTGCGTCGCCGGTGCCGATCTCATACTTCGCCATCAGATATACAGGGATCGTGACGCCTTGGGCGAATCCGCCGTCGATTTCGGGTGTATCTGAGAAGGCAGTGAGCCAGAACGCGGAGGAGCCAGGCAGCAGGACGCGGCCTCCATTCCAATGCCGATTCAGCCATTGGGCTGTGCGCCATTCCGAGGTGGTGCGGATGTCGATGCCGCGGATGAGTACGTCGCGCGCGTAATGGCGGTCCGAGGCTAGCGGCCAGATCAGCGCAAGCGGGAACGCGAGCATGGCAAAAAGCGCGATCCGTTCCGGCAATGGGCGCAGTGCGGCGTCGAGCAACACGCCCACCAGCAGCGCCAATGCGAGTTCCATTTCCAGGTGATAGCGTTCGGGCTGCGGAATGATGGCGATGTTCGCCCAGGTCATGGCGAGCGGCGCGAGCGCGGTAAGAAATGCGAAGAAGATGGCGAATTGCAGGTAGGCCGGCGCGCGGCGAAGAGCCAGTTTGAGGACCAGCAGGATTAAAAGAATGGTCGGGATCCAGCCAAGCAATCCCGCACCCGTGTGGCTATAGTCGCCACCGATGAATTGCGAATTAGAGTGGACAGCCGCTATGGTCGATGGCGGAATCCACGGTGATGCCAGGCAATAGGCGGCCGCAGCAACCAGAACCGTCAGGCCGAGGTCGCGCGCGAACAGCTTGCCAGGAGTCTGCTTGGCGAGAATATAAGCTGCGACGCCGAGCGCCAGGCCAAGCGCCCCGATCCAATTGGTGAGCGCCACCGACGCGAGGCTCAGCGCGGCGAGGGCGAAGTAAGGCGCGCGCCGGCGCTCAAGCGCGAGATCGAGGAGGAGAATCGCAAGCGGAAGGAGCGTGAGCGATGTGATATGCGGTCCTTCGCCATAGTAAACCAGCGCCGTCAGACGCTCCGGATGAAACTGCCCGGTGGCGCGGCCGATGGCCGGCATCAGCCATTCCGAAGGCGAGAGCGTGCAATACCAAGCGCCCGCGATGAGTGCCGCGCGCTGAGACCCGCTGAGCCTCAGGGTGAGGGCGAAAAGCGCAACCGGTCCCAGGCAGTAAAAGATCGCCGTCACCCAGTGGTGGGCGTGCGCCGGAGAAATTCCCCTTAGCAGCGCTGCCAGCGCCACCATCCAGTGCAGCAGCGGCGGATAAGTGTTTTGCGACGGAATGCCCGCGTACCACGCAGGGAACCAGGAGAAGTCCCGCCAATGGCTGAGCAGGTAGCGGCTGATGCCGATGTATGCGGCCTCGATGGAACCCATGTGGCGCAGGTATTCCATTCCAAAGAGGCCACGGCAGACGTAGGCGCTGAGCAGGAACAATAGTGCGGCCAGCAGTAAGGGTTGTGCCCGGCGAAGGATAGCTCGATGGGTGGATTGGATTCTCACATGATACCTTTTGAACTTGGTTGGCATTCGTGGGCCTGCAAAACGCGACGCGGCTATCTGCCTGGCGCTTTTCGCTCTGAATGCGCTGATTTGTGCGCCGCTATTTGGCGTCGAATATCTGGATGCTTTTCAATCCAACGAAGGAACTTACATCACGTTTGGCGAATTCCTCCGGCGCTACTGGCCCCATGTCGGCTGGTTTCCCTGGTTCAACGCCGGGATGCCGTTCGAAGATACCTATTTACCGTTACTCGGAGTTTCGACCGCGCTGGGATCGCTGGCAGCGGGATGTTCTCCGGCGCATGCGTTCCATTTTTTATTGGCGCTGACTTATTCGCTGGGGCCAGTGTTTTTATTCCTTTTTGCCCGCCGGGTTTCAGGACGCATCGCGCCCAGCTTGTGGGCTGCGCTTTTCTGGTCGCTGCTGTCGCCGGCAGCTCTCTTCCCGCGGTTGTGGAGCGACACGGGAATGCACTGGGGGATGCGGCGCTTGACGAATATCGTTTTCTATGGCGAGTCGCCCCACAACGTCGTTCTGTCTTTACTCCCGCTTTCGCTTCTCCTGACGGCCCGCTTCCTGGATGCGCCAACCATCCGCAGATTTGTGGCGGCCGTGGCGGGGACCGGCGCGGTAATGCTGACCAACGCGTTCGGCGTGGTGGTGGTTGCCATTTGTTTCGTGATTCTTTGTGCGGCCCGCGGGAAAGATCGCGGAAAGGCCCTGCTTTCGGTAGCTGGAATTATATTGTTGGCCTATCTTGCCATTTGCCGAGCGCTCCCCCCGAGTCTTATACGCCTTATGGAGACAAATTCTCAATCGTCGGGAGGCGATTTCCGCTTTACTTACTGGACGCCCCTATTGGGCGTTGCTTTCCTGGCGTCGCTGATCGCCCTATGGTCTGTTTTACGCAGCCGCTGCAGCGCGATCGTCCAATTCGCAGCGCTTTTTTCCGCGTGCTTCGGCGGAATCACCTGGCTGGGTATCCAGGGCATCAATATTCTTCCTCAGCCTTTGCGTTATCACATCGAAATGGAGGCCGGGCTGTGCCTGCTGGCAGCCTTTCTTCTGGAATCCCTCGCGCGCCGGCTTCCCCGAAAAACCGGGATTGCTGTCACCCTGGCTTGCCTGCTGGCGCTCAGTTGGGCCGCCGTCAAGGACTATCGTTTCGCCAGGAAGTTGATCCGCCCAACGGACATTGCCAAATCGCCTGCTTACAGGGAAGCGCACTGGATCGCGGACAACCTTCCTGGACAGCGGGTCCTGATGGCTACCGAAGGACAGTGGCTGTTTAATCTGTTTGCCGACAATCCCCAAATGAGCGGCGGACACGAGCCTTCCGCGCCCAATTGGACGCAACAGGTCGCAATCTACACCATTCTCTCGGGTGCCAACGCTGGGCAGCAGGACGCGGCGATCTCGATTCTATGGCTCAAAGCATTTGGTTGCGGAGCTATCGTTGTGCCGGGCGTGGAGAGCAAGGATTATTTCCATGCCGTCGCGGATCCGAAGAAATTCGAGGGACGCCTCCCCCTGCTTTGGCGCGAAGCGGGCGAATCCATTTACCGGGTTCCGCAGCACTTCACGTCGTTGGCGCACGTTATTCCACAATCGGCGATAGTCGAAAAACGCCCAGTCAATGGGTTGGACGTTAGTCCGCTCGGTCCGTATATTGCGGCCTTAGAAAATCCGGTTGCGCCAGAAGCTCGCCTGAGTTGGATGAACCCGGACCATGGGAGAATCGTCGCGAAAATGGCGCCATCCGACGTCGTCTCGGTTCAGATGACGGACGATCCCGGATGGCGGGCTCGCATCGGAGACAGGCTGGTTCCGCTCAGGGCCGATCAGCTTGGATTCATCGTGATCGAACCTCGGTGTATAGGCGAATGCTCGATCGATCTGGAGTTTCAGGGCGGAACCGAGCGAAACGCGACTCTCGCCGTCAGCTCGCTGGCAGTAGCAGGGTTGCTGGCGATGTTGTTGCGGTCCGCGCTGCCCGGCAGGAAAGCGGAAATGGGAGTATGATCTTCAGAGAAGTTTGGAGAGCATCCGGCTGCAAGAAGCCCTGGCGCGCTAGAGGCGAGGGCGAAATCTTGGGGCATGCCTGTCCTCTGAAACTACCGTCCGTGAGGAGGTAATTCGTGGCCCTGACGATCGGAGTGCCGCGCGAGACTTTCCCCGGTGAACGCCGCGTTGCACTGACGCCGCGCGCCACCGAGACGCTGGGGAAATTGGGCGCCGGCGTAATCATCGAAGCATCGGCTGGTGTCGCGGCCGGGTTTCCAGACCAACTGTATGTCGCGCGGTCGGCGCGCGTCGGAACTCGCGCCGAGGTTTTCGAACAGTCCGACATCATTGTCCAAGTGCGTTCACTGGGCGCTAATCCGGCCGAGGGCCGCGGGGATGTGCCGCTGCTGCGGTCCGGCCAGATCGTGATTGGCTTCGGCGAGCCGCTGACCGCGGTGGAAGAAGCGGCTGAACTCGCAAGAGCGGGCGTTTCGTTTTTCGCCATGGAGTTGATGCCGCGCATCACGCGGGCGCAGAGCATGGACGCGCTGTCGTCCATGGCCACCATCGCCGGATATCGCGGAGTCCTGCTGGGGGCCGAAGCGCTGCCGAAGATTTTCCCGATGCTGATGACCGCGGCGGGGACTATCACCGCGGCGCGGGTTCTGATCCTCGGCGCCGGAGTGGCGGGACTGCAGGCCATCGCGACGGCGCGCCGCTTGGGCGCGGTGGTTTCCGCTTACGATGTGCGTAGCGCGGTGAAGGAACAGATCGAAAGCCTGGGCGCGAAGTTCGTGGTGCTGGATTTGGAAAGCGGAGCTTCGGAGGGGCAGGGCGGGTATGCCAAGGCCATGGACGAAGAGTTTTATCGGCGCCAGCGCGCGGCTCTTCAAGAGGTGATCCGGGAGCAGGATGTGCTGATTACCACGGCCGCGGTTCCGGGCAAGAAAGCCCCGATTCTTGTGACTGCTGAGATGGCCGGCGCCATGGCGGCGGGCTCCGTGATTGTGGATATCGCGGCCGAGCGCGGAGGCAATTGCGAACTGACTCGGCCTGGTGAAACGGTAATGCATCAAGGCATTTCCATCCTGGGTCCTTTGAACCTGGCGTCCACGGCGCCTTATCACGCGAGCCAGATGTACGGATCGAATATCGCGGCATTCTTAAAATTGATGGTGAAAAACGGCGAGCTGACCGTAAATCGCGAAGATGAGATCATCCGTGAGACGCTGGTTACTCACGGACGGGAAGTGGTGAATGCGCGCGTAAGCGAGCTGCTGGGCTTAGCTAGCGCGGCGCCGGCCGGAGAAAGGCGCTAAAGCGATAACTATGGGCAATTACGAATTTGATTTGTGGGTCTTCATGCTGGCGGCGTTCCTGGGCTTCCAGCTCATTCGCGGCGTATCGCCGATGCTGCACACGCCGCTGATGTCGCTGACCAATGCCATCTCGGCCATCACCGTGGTGGGCGCAATTCTGCTCACGGGCGAAAAGGATGCCAGCACGCTCTCGCGCATCCTGGGATTTTCGGCGGTTTTTCTGGCCGTGCTCAATGTGGTGAGCGGGTATCTTATTACCGACCGAATGCTGAAAATGTTTAAGAGGCGAGAGCCGGAAAAGAAATGACAAGGGAACCGGAACTCAAATGAAACTCGACGATACTCTTCTTCCGATTCTGTACATGCTGGCGGCCATTGGATTCATCCTGGCCATTAAATGGTTGAACTCGCCCGCGACGGCGCGGCGCGGAGTGATTGTCGGTGAGATAGGGATGCTCTTAGCCGTGGTTGGAACGCTCCTGCGATTCGAAGTGGTCAATTACCAATGGATCCTGGTGGCGTTCTTTCTCGGAACGGCGGTTGGAATCCCCATCGCCTACATCATGCCCATGACGGCCGTTCCGCAGCGGACCGCGTTTTCCCACGCCTGCGGCGCGCTGGCGTCGGCGTTGATAGGGACCGCGGAGTATTACAAGGGCCTGGGGGTCGGCTTGTCGAAGGTGACCATGGTCGCGCTGATCGTCGAGACCCTGCTCGGCTTTCTGACCTTCACCGCCAGCATGATGGCATTCGGGAAACTGCAGGAGGTGCTGGCGCAGCGGCCCATCACTTATAAGGGGCAGAACTTCGTGAACCTGGGCGTTTTCGCCGCGGCCGCCGGCGTCGGACTGGCCTTGATCTTTTCGCCCGAGCGCAGCGTGCTGTTTCCAGTCTTCACGGCGCTGTCGCTTTTGTTCGGCGTGCTGCTGATCATCCCCATCGGCGGCGCGGACATGCCGACGGTGATCGCGCTGCTGAATTCGTATGCCGGGTTGTCGGCCAGCGCCATGGGATTCGTGCTGAACAACAAGCTGCTGATTGTGGCGGGCGCGCTGGATGGATCTTCCGGCTTCATTCTTTCCATCATCATGTGCCGGGCCATGAACCGGTCCTTCACCAACGTGCTATTCGGCGCCTTCGGCCAGTTGCAAACCAGCGCGGCCGGGGCAGGGGAGGCCAGGCCGGTGCATTCGGCCACGGCCGAAGACGCCGCGCAGATTCTCGATTCCGCGCGCAACGTGGTGGTCATTCCAGGCTATGGAATGGCGGTGGCGCAAGCACAACACAAACTGCGGGAAATGTTCGATATGTTGACCAAACGCGGGGTGGACGTGCGGTTCGCCATCCATCCGGTTGCTGGACGCATGCCCGGGCACATGAACGTGCTGCTGGCCGAGGCCGACATTCCGTACGACAAGCTGTGGGAGATGGACGATATCAACCCGGAGATGTCGAACGTGGATGTGGCGCTGATTATCGGCGCGAACGACGTCGTGAACCCCGGGGCGGAGACCGATCCGCACAGCCCGATCGCGGGCATGCCCATCATTCAGGCCTATAAAGCGCGGACGGTGATGGTAATCAAGCGCAGCATGAACCCTGGATTTGCGGGGATCGACAACGATCTGTACTACCGGGAGAACACGCTGATGCTGTTCGGCGACGCCAAGGCTTTTCTGTCGAGCGTGGTGAAGGAGCTGAGCGCGCTGGTGAAGGTGTAGACCGGCGCGTGGCGCACGTTCTGGACGTCTGTCGGCGGAAACATCTGCTGCACTTTACCCGGAAACGGGATCTGGTCAGAACCGTATGAAGGTCGATAACGTCACGGCCTGAATTCCAACCTTGACGGTGCTATTTGTCGAACTCGCCGGAAAGCAGCGCGCTTTGGCCGACGGTTGCTTTGGCGGTGGGATCGAAGGAATACGCAGCATCGAAATTCGCGTGGCCATAGCGCCAGCCTATGCCGGTGGTCAATCGGTTGGAGAGAAACGCCGCGGTCAAAGGCGAACGCATCGAAGACGGCAGCGGATGGTTGGAGTGCGTAAAACCTGCGCGGACCCGGATGCTTTCGGTTAACCCAGGTTCGTCACGAGAGTTCGTGAAGAACTTGGGTTAACGGCGCTCGAATCCGGCGCGCACGCAGAGTCAATCTGTTTGCTTGTGACAAGCGAACGCGCGCTCGCTTGGTCTCGCGGGGCGCTCACTGGTACGTTGGGCCGTTAGTACCCCAGTGGCACCAAACCCCTGAGTACAGCCGTTCTATCGACGCTGCCTAGGGTCGCAACCTTAAATGGAAGCATGGGCAGGTGCATATATTGTCATAGCGTAATTACCCGGCACGAAGACTACTGCTACATGTGCGGCGACAGGGTGGTTAAGCAGAAAAGGTCGACGGTGAAGAGCCGGCCGCTGTCGGCTTGGACCAACACGATTTTCCTGGCGTCGCTGGCCTTCACGGTCTATCGGTTCTTTGGAGAGCACAAGCTCTCGTTGCCGATCACGCTGGCCATTTCCGCCAGCCTGTTGCTGGTCAGAATCCTCGCCGAGCGGCTCATCGACAAAAACCCGGATTGAAACGCGGGGAAGCCAAAACGTTCCCAAACCGCGTTACAATGCGTGTTCCGCCAGGGTAGTCCATAATGAACAGGAGTCCTCGATGACCTCGCGTTTCCGCGCCGAACAAGTGGGCAGTCTGCTGCGTCCGCCCGAGTTGCTCCAAGCCCGATCCGCGCAGGCCGCGGGACAAATCCCGCTGGACGAGCTTCGCCGCCGGGAAGACCAGGCGATCCTGGCTGCGCTGGACCGGCAGCGGTCTATCGGACTGGATGTGCTTTCGGACGGCGAGATGCGGCGTGGCTCCTGGCTCACCGACATGGCGGACGCGGTCGACGGATTTGTTCCCGAGAAAGTAACGCTGGAATGGAAAGGTCCGGGAGGGGGCGTCGAGGGCAGCACCGCGCAAGCGGCCGGAGCGAAGCTGCGCAAGTTGCGTAAGCTGACCGGGCATGAACTTCCGCTGTTGAAAGCGGCCGCGCTGGGGCCGTTCAAAATCACCCTCCCCGCTCCATCCAACTTCGTTCTCGCCAGCTACAAGCCCGGCGTGACGGATGCATTCTACCCTACGCACGCCGATTTGTTACGGGACCTGGTGGAAATCGTGCGCGATGAAGTGCGTTGGCTGGTATCGGAAGGCGTGCGTTACATTCAGCTCGACGCGCCGTATTATTCGCATTATCTGGATCCCAAGCAGCGCGAGCGATTGCGGGCCTCGGGTTTCGATCCCGACAAGGAGCTGGAGCGCGCCATCGCCGGCGACAAAACTGCGTTGCATGAGGTTCCGCGCGGCAAGGTCACTGTGGCGTTGCACATCTGCCGGGGAAATAGCCGCAGCCGCTGGTATACCGAGGGCGGCTACGACGCGATCGCCGAGAAGCTGTTCGGATTGCTGGATGTGGATGCGTTCCTGCTGGAATACGATACGGATCGTTCCGGCGGTTTTGAACCGCTGCGTTTGGTGCCGCGCAACAAGGCTGTGGTGCTGGGCCTGGTGACCACGAAAGAAGCCAAGCTCGAATCGCAGGACCAATTGCGGCGGCGCATCGATGAAGCGGCCCGTTATATTCCACTCGAAAATCTGGCGCTGAGCCCGCAGTGCGGCTTCGCATCGGTGGCGGCCGGCAATCTTTTGTCGATGGACGATCAGTGGCGGAAACTGGAGCTTGTGGTGGAGACGGCGCGGAAAGTCTGGGGAGGGCGCTAAGCGAGTTCGAACTTTATACGCCCGCGGTCTTCAGGCATTCCGCGATTTCTTTTTCCGAAATCGCGCCTTCGCGGATCACTTTCCAATACGGCTCGGTAATGTCGACCGTGGTGGCGCCTTCACCGGCCAGCGGACCGGCGTCCAACACCAGGTCCACGCTGCCGTCCATCACTCCGAACACGTCGATGCCGCTGCGGCAGGTGGGCTGGCCCGAAATATTGGCGCTGGTGGCCACCAGCGGCTGATCCAGCCAATCGAGCAGCGCCTGCGCCACTCGCGAGCGCGACTGCCGGATGGCCAGCCTCCCGGTATTGCCCGTCACCTTCAGCGGCACTCTCGCCGAGGAGGGGACGATCATAGTGAGCGGTCCGGGCCAGAAGTGGCGCGCCAAAACATAGAAGCGGGTGGAAAGGTCCTTGGCCAGTTCTTCCGCCATGAAAGTGCCATTGATCAGCATGGGCAGCGACCGATGGATCTCGCGGCCTTTGGCGGCGAACACTCGGCCCACGGCGTGGAGGTTCAGCGGATCGGCCACCAGCACGTAGAGCGCTTCAGTGGGAATGGCGACGATATCGCCGCGCCGCAGGTGCGCCGCCGCGCGCTCGATCGCTTCCGGCAGCGGATGGTCCTGGTCGATTTGTATCAGGTCAGTCGCCAATGCTTATTCTCGTGAACCGATTAGGCTCGGGAACTCCCTCGACTTGGATTGGCGGGGAAAGAACAATCGTTACAGGGTTAGTGTAGCGCATTAGGTTGAGCCGCAACAAAAACCGTGACGCGGCCCGTCTCCAAGGGCGCCCGGGGCCCGTGGTGTAGGAATCAAGAGGCGCACACCCGCAAATTCTCCAAAGTTAGGTCGTTGCAGGGGAACTCAGCTCTTACCTTTCCGGGCCGAGTTAATCAGTGTCGCTTCAGGGAGCAAAATACCCGGAGATGTCCAGAATCAGATGCGTGCTTTGGGAGGCGAACGCGTCGATCGATCCATTGCTGGACGGCACAATTGCCATATTCGCCGTAGTCGCCCCGTCGACGGCATTCAGGGTCGATGCCAGCGGTTGCGGCTGCCCATCCGGCCATAAAGTAAGAAAGCCCAGCGATCCTGCGGGAACCACCGTGGCATTAAAGACATAAGCCTGGGCGCTGGCGGGCACTCCGCATGCGCCGGCGAGTACATTCACCGCCAGGTAGGTGATTGGCGTACCTGGCGATTGCCGGGTATCCAGAACGCGGCACGGCTGTATGGTATACAGCGACAGGCCGCCGGAGGCCGGGGCCGCGAAATAGCCATTGGCGTCTATCACCAAGTCTGTGTCGTCGGTAGTAAACACGTTGACCGATCCGCTCGTTCCCGCCGGCAAAATTAACGCGTTTGCGGTGATCGTCCCGGTGGGATCGTTGAGCGACGATACGTAGGGCTGAGTTTCGCCGGAAGGCCACGCCGTCAGGAATCCCAAACTGGAATAGGGCACGGCCGTAAAGTTGAGCGAGTA
>Ga0302325_10008551_pt1 | contig 22493 bp, 17 predicted proteins | sample Palsa_T0_2_FD_201948 | JGI IMG/M metagenome (GOLD analysis project Ga0302325, IMG submission 201948) | Peat permafrost microbial communities from Stordalen Mire near Abisko, Sweden - Palsa_T0_2 | ecosystem: Environmental > Terrestrial > Soil > Palsa > Peat permafrost | place: Sweden: Abisko...
CTGGTCGGCGATCCGGGCGTGATTTTGGGCGCGGTCCTGCAGGCGGCGTCGGGTCGCATCAAGACCGCCAAGCGCCAGGCACGTCAGCAATGGCTGAAGCAGCTTGGGGACGCCGAGAAGACTGCTACCGAAAAGCTGATGCCGCTGTTCAAGTCGAATGCCACACCGATTCATCCCTATCGCGTCGCCTGGGAGCTCAACGAGTTCCTGAACGACGATACGATTTACATCGGTGACGGCGGCGACGTGGTAACGATCTCGGCGCAGGCGGTGCGCCCGCGACGCCCCGGGCAATGGATGGATCCGGGGGCGCTTGGCTCACTCGGCGTCGGCACCGGCTTTGCGATCGCGGCCGGACTTGCGCATCCCTCGAAGGAGGTCCTGTGCTATTACGGCGATGGTTCATTCGGCATGACCGCCTTCGACATGGAGACCGCCAACCGCTTTGGCGTCCCTTACATTGCGGTCGTCGGCAACAACTCAGCGATGAATCAGATTCGCTACGGCCAGCTGTCAAAATACGGCGAACAGCGTGGCAATGTCGGCAATCTCCTGGGCGACGTGCCGTTTGGCAAGTTTGCAGAAATGTTGGGAGGCTACGGCGAGGAAGTGCGTGACCCAGCGCAGATCGCGCCGGCCCTGCAGCGTGCGCGTGAGTCTGTGCGGCGCCTGCGACGCTCGGCGGTTATTAACATCTGGGTCGACCCGCGCGAATACGCGCCGGGCACCAAAAATCAGACGATGTACAAGTGATGGACGTTGGGAGTGTTGTATGGCGAAGGCATTAGATGGGGTCCGCATTCTAGATTTCACACACGTGCAATCGGGCCCGACCTGCACCCAGCTACTGGCGTGGCTTGGCGCGGACGTCATTAAAGTTGAGCGCGCCGGCCACGGCGACGTGACGCGCGAGCAGCTGCGCGATATACCCGGCGTCGACAGTCTCTACTTCACCATGCTGAACCACAACAAACGGTCGATCACGCTCGATACCAAGAGCGCATCCGGCAAGGAGGTGCTGGTAAAACTCGTCAAGAGCTGCGACGTGTTGGTGGAGAACTTCGCTCCCGGCGCACTCGACCGCATGGGCTTTACCTGGGAGCGCATCCAGCAACTCAATCCCCGGATGATCGTCGCGTCCGTGAAAGGCTTCGGCCCAGGCCCATATGAGGACTGCAAGGTGTACGAAAACGTTGCGCAGTGTGCAGGCGGCTCTGCGTCGACTACGGGCTTCGACGACGGACCGCCTCTTGTCACAGGTGCGCAGATTGGCGACAGCGGGACTGGCTTGCACCTTGCGCTCGGAATCGTTGCCGCGCTATTTCAGCGCAACAGCAGCGGCCGTGGGCAAAAGGTACTGGCGGCAATGCAGGACGGGGTGCTGAACCTGTGCCGCGTCAAGTTGCGCGACCAGCAGCGACTCGCGCGGACCGGCGTCATGCATGAATACCCACAGTATCCGAACGGGCGATTCGGCGACGCCGTGCCGCGCGCGGCGAACGCATCCGGAGGAGGCCAGCCTGGCTCCATCGTCAAGTGCAAGGGATGGGAGAACGATCCCAATGCCTATCTATACTTCATCACCCAAGCGCCGGTGTGGAAGGAGATCTGCAAGGTGATAGGTAAAGAAGAGTGGATTACCCACCATGACTACGCAACACCATCGGCACGCTTGCCCAGGCTCGATGAAGTATTTGCCGCTGTCGAGGCGTGGACGGTCACAAAAACAAAGTTCGAGGCCATGGAGCTGCTCAACGAGCATGACATCCCATGCGGCCCGATTCTTTCGATGAAGGAGCTCGCCGAGGAACCATCGTTACGGGCGAGCGGCACAATCGTCGAGGTTGACCACCCTACCCGCGGGAAGCACCTCACGGTTGGCAATCCGATCAAGATGAGCGACAGCGCGACCGATGTGACGCGCGCGCCGCTATTGGGGGAGCACACTGATGAAGTGCTCGCAGAACTTGGCTACGGGGCGCAGGACATTGCCAAGTTCCGCGCGCATAAGGCGATCTGAGGAGCGCGCCGGCTACTAAAAACGACCAATCTTGCTCTGCTACTGACAAGGTAGTAGGGGCGCTTGTAATGCTGCGAGGGGGGGTGTGGGGCGAAGCTGCCGGGTCGGCAGTAGAAGAAGTGCAAAGCCGAAACACGTGGCACGCGATCAAAGTGCGGTGCGCACAGATTGATCGTGATACGCGCGGTCGAACCGACTTCAATCGTTCGACCGAAATGTCGCGCGCGCGACCAGAAGAATAGGAAAAACGCTTCAATAATTTCGCTTCGTGAGAGCGACAGAATGCTTTGCGTCAAAGTACACAAGCATCTACCGGAGTTGCTGTGACAATGTGCGTGTAGACATATGTAGCGGGATAGGCTTAAGCTAAGTTCAATAGTCAAGGCGAGTCGGCATCTCAAATATCGCATCAGGCCGCATTCGATTGACCACAATAACTAAGTGTTCCAGCTGTTTCGTCGAAGGGGGCGTCACTTGAAGGTCAAACATCAGTCCTGACGTACTGAAGATCGTTCTCGTAGATGGCGTTCCGATAGACGCGGTACCGTGCGCGCCTCAACTCGCCAGGGAAATTCTCTGAGTAGAAAATAAAGGGGAAAACATGTGCTCGCCAAAACTGTGGTGTGTGCTCCTGATCTTGTTTTGGATCGCACCTGATCCGCTTGCCTTTGCGCAAACTGCCAGCCCAACCACTGACTCGACGCCGGCGAAATCGAAATCCAAGGTTGCGCATGAGGATGAGGTCCAGCAACTGCGCCGTGAAGTGGCGGAACTGAAGGCCCAGCTGCAACAGCTCATCCAGGCGAGCCAAGGGGCGCCAGCCAACCAAGTGGCGGGTTCCGCAGCGCCGTCGGGTGCCAGTGCACCGCCAGCCACTCACGCAGATGTCGATACTCTGCAAAGAGAAATCGACGGCCTTAAGAGCAACACCGGCGAAGTAGACGTCGCCGCCCTGCAAAAAGAGGTCGACGTTCTGCAGAAGAAGGCCAACGACGTCCCACCGGCAACTGCCGGGTGGAACGGCGAACACTTTTTCCTGAGGAGTACTGACGGCAACTTTACGCTGATGCCCGTCGCATACTTGGATGGGCAGTATTCTGTCTACGGCAATGGCTACGGCACGCCACCGGATTCCTTTGCCATCACTCGCGCCCGTTTCGGCTTTCAAGGCAACTACGGCAGTCAACTCGACTACGTATTCATGGTCGAGACGATCTCCAGTCCGACCATCCGCGACGCGTATCTGGATTTTAAGCCCTGGACCGCCTTCAGTATCGTCGCTGGGCAGTTCAAGGTGCCTTATTCAATGGAAGTGGGAACGGCGGACACCGCCGTTGAATTTTACAATCGCTCGATCATCTCCGTGCTTTACCCGGATGCCGGGGGCGCATTTCGCGCTCCCGGCATAGACGCTCACGGCGAATTGGCCGGCGGTCGCGTGGAATACTGGCTCGGCGCATTCAATGGGCAGGGACTCCTCGCCAGTGGGACAACGAATGAGCCCGAAATTGTCGGCCGGGTCCGCTTTTCGCCGTGGAGGCGTTCCGATAACGCGTGGCTGAAGGGGTTAGCTTTTGGAGGCTCCATCGAACACAGTCGGTCCAAGGGCTTGGCGAACGAGGTGAGTTACAGCGGCGCCATGAACGACGGCACCTACAATTTCTTTCCGCAGTTCAGGATCAACGGAAACGTCGACCGGTATAACGGCTTCCTGTCGTACTTGAATGGTCCGTTCGGCCTTCGTGCCGAATATGCTCATCTCTTGGAGGATCGCGGCGGCATCGGCTACAACAGCCTTCAGGCGGTTGAGGGTGACGGTTATTACGTTCAGGCCACCTATTTCCTGACTGGAGAAACCAATCCGCTGAATGCTTTGCCGCGCGTTCGGCACCCGGTCATTGGTCCGGCTTCTCCGGGCGAATCGGGTGCCCCGGGTTGGGGTGCCTGGGCCGTCAAATTCCGCTATTCCTATCTTCATGGGAATGCACCGGCTGGCGCTTGCGATTCCTCAACGATCCCCGCCTGTCCGATCACGCCGGTTATTTCCCCGGGGTTCAACGACCACACCGATCAGTTCACGCTGGGAGTGAACTGGTATCTCAATTATTGGGTTCTCATCAAATCGGAAGTTAGCTTGGATCGGCTCAGAGATCCAAGTGTGCAGGGCATATTGCCCCACGATTATTACGTGTATCTCGAGACTCTTCAGTTTCGGTTTTGATCGGGCCTTGAGACCCGCCAAAGATCGTTGGAGTAAATCGGATGAAAACTAAAATAGTTGCCTTGCGAAACCTCGCCGCCCTGCTCGGAGTGCTTTTCCTCTTGAACAGTTGCGGAGGGTCTCCGTCGGGCTGTCCCGTCTGCGGCACGCAAGAGAACGGGCCGATCGGATTGATTGACGTCATGCAGGTGCCGGAACACAATCCCAACGGCGAGCCCGGCGGCCCATTCAACGTTTTCGACATTAGCTGGGTGGATCCGGTCAACCGTTCTTACTTCGTGTCGGATCGGATCGGCCTCGACGTTCCCGTGTTCAACACGGTTTCGAACATCGCCTTGTGGGCCATCGGTGGCGACAATTCCGTCGCCGAGGCGGGGGACAATGCCAGCGCCTGTTGGGTGGATACCTCGACCACGTCCACGGCCGGTGAAACGATTCCGCCCCTCACCAGCGCGCAGGGCAACTACACCCGGTTCGGGTGCAAGACCAATGGCTTCCGTCTTCCCGGTTTCTTTGGTCCCAATGGTCACTTCGGCGGATTTGTAGGCGGCCAATGCTGCGCTTCCCGCTCCAACAATCTGAACCCGCTGTCTGGGCCGAATGGCATGGAAGTCTCGGGAGACGGAAATTTCCTGTTCGTCGGCAATGGCAGCTCGGTCATGTTCGTCTTTGATTTGGCCCCGTCAATCGCCAGCAACTATTCGACGCCCCCCGTTTTGACGGCCACCGTACCGACTGGCTCATCTCCCGACTATGATGGTCCCACGGGCGTCACTGGCTGCATGGCCTCTGCAAACGGGAGAGCCTTCTCGGACCCCAGTTGCGGCGACCTGCGCGGCGATGAGATTGCAACAACCGGTGGCGTCGTAACGTTCCCGCAGGACGGTTCGTCGCGTTACCTCGTTTCAATAATCAATGGAGACCCAGGACTACCCTTCGTCACCATCATTGACGCCACCGGGATCGTCACGAGGTCCGCAAGCAACCAGCTCGCTCACTGTCTGCCGTACGGATCAGCTTCATTCACGAGCGCCGACACCGGCACGCAGGCTCCCTACAGTCCCGGTGGCCCGGTCTCATCATTTAAAGCGAATTACGCCTCGTGCATTCTGGGTCAGATCTACTACGACGGTGCAGCGCAAAATGACGACACCGTTTTTATTGACGACGGAGGCGCAAATGGACCGGTCGGGAACTCAGCATTCCCCTGCCCCGATCCGTCGCTGCAGTTCTACGGTACTGCACCTGGCGTCCCGGGCCCGCCTGTTCCGTCGGGCGCCTCCGGCCATGCGGCAGGCTACAACCCGGATGTGCCTTGCCATCACGGCCCGCAGGTCACGGCAACCACTCCGACCCAGCCCGGCGGAGTCTTCTGCCCGGCCGGTCCCGGCACGCCTGCTGGCTGCGTTGGCGCCGTAGCTCCCGCGGGCTTAGGTGGGATGATCTATTACCCACCCACCCACACCTTTCTCATCACCAACGGAAATACCACCTCTGATATTACCGTCGGCAGCGTCGATGTAATTGATCCCCTGCATCCGATCACCGTAGGCGGTGTGACTAAATATGTGCCAGCGATCATCAACAGCTTCCCGATATATAATTGCATGCCAACCGGCTTGAACCTCGGGCCTGGCACGGACGTCATGGTGGCTTGCGCCGATCATGATGGGCGCGCCTTCGCACCGTCGACCGTCATTATAAATGGCACCACTGGCGCGGTGCTCACCACCATCAACAATGTCGGATTCGTTGATGAGACCTGGTACAACCCCGGCGACAACAACTACTACTTGGCCGCTAGAGACATGCCCTCCGGCCCGGTTCTCGGGGTCATTAATGCCGGGACCAGGCTGTGGTTGCAAAACGTCCCCACGAACGGCAACGCCCACAGCGTCGCGGCTGATCCGATTAACAATCACATCTTCGTGCCCCTGCCTTCCGGCGGCACCAATTGCGAAACCGTCGCTGCCGATGGCTGCGTGGGCGTGTATGCAGCGCAGTAGTTGACTATTTGGAAGTGTCTTTGAATCGGGAGCCCCATTTCCTGGGGCTCCATTTTCATGCCGCGAACTTACTATCGGACCAGCGTCTCCTGATAGCGCATCATCTTCCATTGTCCATTTCGCAGCGTCCACAGTTCGCCGACAAATACCCTACGGAAACGCAGAGTCGCGTTTTTCGGAAATTGCATGCTGCTCTCGTAAGTGACGAAGGCATAGTCTGGCCCCAGCGGCTGTACCTGGAAAAACTGCAGCAGGTAATCGGTGTACATGCAGTGCTCGACTTCGCCTAGAACATGAAGCCTGGGGCGCTCGCCCTCGCCATCGGCTTCCACCGCCTGGAAATCGTCGGTGAGAAATTTTGCGTAACCGTCCTTGTCTTTCTTCTTGAACGTAGCCCACGCTGCCCGGACATTGGCTTCGAGCACGTCGGCCACCTTGGGCCGCGCCACCGCATTGTTTGACGGCGAGACAGTGGAGGTTTTGCCCGCTGCGGTGGGTTGCTGTGCGAATGCAAAGCACGGCAGCGCAAGGGCGACACATGAACAAAGCATCCAATTTCTCATCTCTTCCTCCTCGAACAAATCATCGCGAATCCTACTGCGTCCTGCCATACGGTCAAGGCAGAGTCCACGACATTCGCGCCTTGAGATCCCGTCTGAGTGCGATTGCCGCTCGTGGTGCTCTCGGCTACTATGCAGTTACGCTGCGAATGCACTTGCATTTGGGGCTATCGCACTGCCTAAGGTGCGGATATGCGCGAATAGTTAACCAGAGGGGACAAAACAATGAAACCAGCCCCACTACTTCTGCTCGTGTCAATAACGTGCTCTTCCTTGGGATCCGCGCAGCCGGCGCCGCAACAGCCTTCATCGACACATTTGTGGCGGCAATCACCAAAGACAGACGCCGCGAACACGATGACCTACACACGATTTACGCTGGTGGGCAGATTTCTCACGCCGCCGCACGATCAAGTCGCTAATCGTCCCGCTTTGGCCGTGGATTGCATCCCTCCTAAGGGATCCAGGCCTTCCAAGGCCAAGTTTCTCGCCGCGAATCTTCTCGTCGGGACCGCCTTGAAGATCGTGTACGTCGAGCCGGAAGAGATTCGTGGGATGTCCTATTATCCGAAGGTTGCAGTTCGATATCGCACTGACGACGCTCAAGAGGAAGAGGCACGGAATTGGTCGTCGGGAACGGATAAGACTTCCGCCGCTATTCCCAAAGATTCGCTGAAGAAAATGCTTCGTGCGCATACCGTCGCGGTAACCGCTCATGATAGCGACGGAGCCGAAATTGCCATGCAGTTTGACATGCCCGATCCAAGGGTTGTCGAGGACGGCTGCAACGTGGATGAGAAATAAAGAATGAGAAGTGTTCGGAAAACCGGCGGGTCTCTTACACGTCAACTCAAATCAATCACCGCTGATTCTTTCACCTCACGAAAACACTGACTGCCGAAGCCTAAGCAAAGGCGGGAGCAGCGTGGAACGATCACAATTCGTTGGAGGCCGAACCCAAACAACCAGCGCTCATGGGACGTTATGCACGGCGTGCGCTGGTGAGCACGTTTATCGGCGTAATCTGGCGCTGTGCAGACGCGTCGCAGTCGTGTTGGTTATGCCGAACCGCAGCGTTTCATTCATGTCGAAGAGAGATCTCAGATGAACAGCAAGAAAGTCCAGCTCATGATCGTCGCGGCTGTAGTACTCGGGGCAATCGGCTCCACCTTCGTTCGGGCGGCGGCGGGCGCATCCAAGGGATACGTGATTGCCGAGATCACTGTGACGGACCCCGAAGCCTATAAGCAATACGCAGCGACCGTGCCAGCGATCGCCGCGAAGTTCAGTGGGAAATATCTCGTACGCGGCGGCCAAACCGTTACCGTGGAAGGGCAGCCGCCCAGTGAGCGGATAGTGGTAATCGAATTCGACAGTCTCGCGGCCGCACAATCGTTTGAAGATTCTGCGGAATATCGAGCCGCCGCGCCGCTGCGGCGGAAAGCAGCCCGCAGTCGCGTGTTCCTTGTGGAAGGCGTAGCGCAGTAGCCGCTAACCAATCGATCGTATTAAGGAGGGCGCCAATAACAAAAGCGTCATGCCCACGATGAACAGGGTGATGACACGGAAAGGGAGATTGAATCCAGCATTGCCAATAACGACGGCACCTGGACGATAAGAAGACGCATCCTCGTGCGTCACACCCAGAGAAGCGCAGGCAAACTGCAGGGGGGTGCGCCGCACCTTAGAATCAGGTCACGAGGTGCTGCGGCGTACCGCTGCACCACATCTCGATATTGTCGATCAGTTGGTCCGCAAGAAACTGCATCGCACCGTCCGAGGCCCAGGCGATGTGCGGCGTGAGGATGAAATTTGAGCGCCGCAAATCGAGGAGCGGATTGCCGTCGCGCGGTGGTTCGACCGTCAGCACGTCAAATCCCGCCCCGGCGATCAGTCCCTGGTCGAGCGCCTGAACCAACGCCATCTCGTCGACCAGCCCCCCGCGTGCAGTATTGATGAGCAAGGCGTTGCGCTTCATCCTGCGAAAGGCATCAGCGTTGATGAGGTTGCGCGTCGCCGGCAGTAGCGGGCAATGCAGCGAAATCACGTCTGATTCCGCGAGCACCTGATCGTGCGGTGTAAATGTCACGCCTTCCATCTTCGGCGGCGGATGGTCCGCGAATAGCACGCGCATGCCGAATGCGCGCCCAATCGCGCCCGTCGCCTGACCGATCGCACCCTCGCCGATGATGCCGAGCGTAGCGCCGTAGAGATCACCGATGTCGTGTGTGAAGAAACAGAACTGCTCGGACCGGTTCCAAACACCGTTCTCGACATCCTGCCTATAAGCGAGGATATTGCGGCGCAATGCCAGGATCAGCGCGAAGGCATGCTCCGGCACCGTATGTACCGCGTAGTTGCGGATGTTTGCAACGGCGATGCCGTGCTCCTTGCAATAAGCAACGTCGACGACGTCATAACCGGTCGCTGCTACCGCGATCAAGTTGAGCTGTGGCAGCTGCCGCAGCGTGTCCGACCGCATCGGCACTTTATTGATGATCGCGATGCTTGCCCCCTGCAGACGCGGCACGATTTCCGCGGCGGCAGTTTTTTCATATTCGACGTATTCACTGGCGCACGATGGCGTGCGCACTTTCGCTTTGAGCGAAGCGCGGTCCAGAAACACCACGCGATGCATCATGCCGCAATGCTGCGTTTCGCCGCGCCCTGGGCCGCGGCAACATGCGAATGGCTGCGCCAGTAGTTCTGCGCGGCGGCTGCGCCGCTGCCGGGTTCGATTTTCATGCCCACATCGAGCATCGCCATCTCGGCTCCGCAGATCGCTCCGAGCAGCATTAACTCGTTGAGATCGCCCAGGTGACCGATGCGGAACAGCTTGCCGGCGACTTTGGCGAGGCCCGCGCCGAGCGCCAGATTGTAGCGCGTGAACGCGCGTGCAATGACTTCACCCCCATTGATGCCGTCCGGCACCATGATGGCGGACACGGTATCGGAGTGCCATTTGGGAGCGTTTGCGCACAGCGTCAACTTCCAGCCGTCGAACACGGCGGCGCGCACCCCACCGGCGAGGTAACTATGTCGGCGGAAGATGTTCTCCAAACCCTCTTCGGCGATCATGGCCAAAGCTTCGCGCAAGCCGTACATCATCGGCACCGACGGCGTGTAGGGAAAGTAGCCCGAGGCGTTGGCGACTACCATATCGTTGTAGTCGAAATAGCAGCGCCGCGACGTCGCGGTTTTCGCCGCTTCGAGCGCCTTCTGGCTGACGCAAGTGACACCCATGCCGGCGGGCAGCATCAAGCCCTTTTGCGATCCGCTGACACACACATCGACGCCCCAGTCGTCCATGCGAAAGTCGATACTGGCGAGCGCGCTTACCGAGTCCACGAACAGCAGAGCTGGGTGCTTGACGCTGTCCATCGCCTGGCGCAGGGCGGAGACATCGCTAGTCACACCGGTGGCGGTTTCGTTCTGACACACCAGCACGGCCTTGATCTTGTGTTGCTTGTCGGCGCTCAGCGAGGCCAAGTACCGCTCGACCGGCGCGCCCTCGCCCCAAGGCGTTTCCAAAATCTCAACCTCAAATCCGAGGCGCGTGCACATGTCTACCCACAGATGACTGAATTGGCCAAATCGCGACGCCAGCACTTTGGCGCCGGAATCCAGGCAGTTGGTGAGCGCAGCTTCCCAACAACCGGTGCCGGAAGAGGGGAAGAGAATCGGGCTGCCCGTTGTGGTCTTGAATACAGGTTTCAATCCGTTCAGGCAGGTGCGGGTGAGTTCCGGAAAGATAGGCGAGCGATGGTCCTCCATCGCGACATTCATGGCCCTGAGGATGCGATCGGGAACGTTGGTGGGTCCGGGAACGAAAAGAAAATTGCGACCGGCCATGGAATCTCCTTTGATCAGGATGTGCTGCCTAAAACTTTGGTAATCGTCCTGCGCTGATCAAGTCTGGATCGCAGCAGGTATCGCCCCGGCGGCGATCCCGACAGTCAAGTTGGCACGTTCGCGTGGCTACGGCGTGCTCTATTGAATCGGGTCAGCGATCACAACATATATGAGGTATGAGCCTAAGTACACAATCGCGGTCGATCACGCACTTCGTGCACGCCTTTGTCGCGGGGAACTGCATACGCGACTCCGGCTATAGCAGTCCCGGAAGACCCCCAATCCGAAGCCGCGACAGCGGTTCTGGATACGTCCTACCTAAGGGGCAGCGCGCCAGAGTCGGGAGGATCGCTCGCTGGGTAGCCGCACTTACACGCTTAAGATTTAGCTATTGGGGCTCCGCATCTGCGGTACTCGGGGTAGTCGGCTGTCTGCACGGCGGTGGTGCAGTAAATGAAGCGCGCGAGAATCCGTTCTACTTGAAAAATAAGCTTGCTGATCAGGAGCTTGCGCAATGCGCTCGCCCTCGCCACCGGCGAAGCTTGCGACTGGAAGGCGTGGTGACACTGAAATGCACAGGATCCCGGGACAGCGCCGGAGCGACCCCTTCGGTGTGGATGGCATGCCTGGTCGATTTGCCAGACGGCGCTTAGTCTCTGCGCCGGGGTCCTGACTTGTGGCGCTTGGTCCGAATTGCGGAGAATAACGAGTGCACATAGCCATCATTGGACGACAGGACCTTCCCAAGGGGGTCTTGGAGACCTTCGTTAACCGGACCGGCGCCATCGCGTGCGTGCTCTGGGTCCCGCGGAAGCCGGGAGTCGAGCACATTCCACTCTGTATTGCCGCACAGAACAGGCGCGCATTCCCCTGCGTCAACTGTCCTGCCGCAAGACATAAGAAGCATCCGAGGCGCTGTGTCTGCTCGACGTCGACGTTGGGACCATGGCCGACATCCTGCAGTTCGTACCTCAACTATTCGCAAACATTCGGTGTGCAGGACGCGCCATGACTACGGCGTACATCACTCACGCCGATTGCCTGCGTCATGAGATGGGGCCTGGACATCCGGAATCCCCCGACCGGCTGACCGCCATCAACGAGCAGATGCGCTCGTCGGGGCTGCTCGACGAACTGCTGTGTCTGGAGGCGCCGCTGGCAAGCGCCGTTGACCTCAAGCGTGTGCACCGCTCGTCATATGTCGATCTGATTTTCGAAAATGCGCCGCAAGAGGGGTATGTGCAGCTCGATCCGGATACTGCAATGAACCCGTACAGCCTACACGCAGCGCGGCGCGCGGCCGGTGCGGGTGTTTTGGCCATCGACGAGATGGTGGCTGGGCGGGCCCGGAACGCCTTCTGCGCGGTGCGTCCCTGCGGCCATCATGCAACGCAGGAGCGCTCGATGGGCTTTTGCATATTCAACAACGTCGCCGTGGCAGCTGCCTATGCGGTGGAAAAAATGGGTATCGAGCGTGTCGCGGTGGTCGACTTCGACGTGCATCACGGCAATGGCACCGAAGACATCTTCAGTGCGCCGCGATGGCACAAGCACGTAATGATGGCGAGTTTTTTCCAGCACCCTTTCTATCCCAACAGCGGCACGGACAGTCCCGCGCCCAATATGATCAATGTGCCGCTGCCGGCCGGCAGTGGTGGTGCCGCTGCCAGCAAGGTTCTGAAGAGCGAGTGGCTCCCGGCACTGGAGGACTTCAAGCCGGAGCTGATCCTGATCTCCGCGGGTTTCGATGCGCATCGGGAGGATCTCCTCGGCGGCCTCGCGCTGGTTGAAGCCGACTATGTATGGATGACCCGCGAGTTGATGGCGCTGGCCGCGCGGCATTCGCAACACCGGATCGTCTCGATGCTCGAGGGGGGCTACAATCTTTCGGCGCTCGGCAGAAGCGCCGTCGCGCACGTCAAGACCTTGGCCGATCTGTAGGCCAGAAGTCAGCCGACGCGGGTCGTTGCTCTTGTGCGCGTGCAGATCTTGCCCTTCCTTTGGCACCCCCTTCGCGGCGGGTCGGTCCGAATACCGGATTGGACGATGCATTACGGGCTGGATTGGATCGCTGCTTTCGGCTGAAGCCTGTCTTGCTCGACTTCGAGGCATGCAGCGTCAGACTTTAAGGGCGGCCTTGGAATGAAGTTCTGTATTTTCGGCGCGGGGGCGATCGGAGGTTATCTCGCGGTCGAGCTGGCATTGGCAGGCCACGACGTCTGCGTCATCGCGCGTGGCCCGCACCTGCAGGCCATTCAAGACCGCGGGCTCAAGCTCATTGTCGGCGGACGTGAGAAACTGGCCCGTGTCGCGGCCGCGGCCGATCCGCGCGCCTTCGGCCCCCAGGATTATGTAATCTGCGCGCTCAAGGCACATCAAGCACACGATTCAGCCGCAGCCTTCACCCCGCTCCTGGACGCAACGACCGCCGTAGTGACGGCGATGAACGGTATTCCCTGGTGGTACTTCTACAGGGCCGGCACCCGTTACGACGGCCATCATCTCGACTCAGTGGATCCTGGCGGTCGCCAATGGGACAGCATCCAACCCGAGCGCGCAATCGGCTGTGTGGTTGATCCCGCGTGCGAGGTTGTGGCGCCGGGCGTAGTAGTTCATCACGAGTTCAATAGGTTTACGTTGGGCGAACCCGATGGAAGTCGATCGAGCCGCGTTCTGGCGCTGAGCAAAGCTCTGATCGACGCGGGATTCGATGCGCCGGTGCGCGACAATATCCGCTGGAATGTCTGGCTCAAACTCTGGGGCAACGTCTGCTTCAATCCGATCAGTGTGCTGACCGGCGCCACCCTTGATCGCATTATTGCCGAGCCGGCGCTGCGCGCGCTATGTAAGACCATGATGTTGGAGACCCGCGCCGTCAATGAGGCACTCGGAATCCAGATCCCCTTGGAGATGATGGATCGTAGGCTTGCGGCTGCAGGTTCGGTGATCGGCCACAAGATGTCGATGCTTCAGGATCTGGAGCGCGGGCGATCTTTGGAGATTGATGCTCTGGTCACCGCCGTCCAAGAGCTTGGCCGGCTTACCGGTGTGGCAACACCAGTGGTTGATGCCGTATTAGCCCTCGTGCAGGAGCGAGCGCGGGCGGCAGGGCTGTACGGATCGAGCGCGGAGCCTCACCGCGCTTGATTGCCACCGGGTGTAACTGAGCGCACCAGGCCAACGCTACATGAGCAGGCCCACGATAGCTGCGGTTCCGCAGGTGGCAAGCGTTCCACCAATGAGGGCGGCCATTCCAAGTTTCGCGATTTCGGTGCGACGCGACGGCGCCATCGTCGCAAGTCCGGCCACGAGGATACCGACACTGCCAAAGTTTGCGAAGCCACAAAGAGCGTAGGTGGCGAGCAGGCGGCTGCGCTCGCTTAGAACTCCGGGCGCAAGGGCGGAGAGCTGCCGATAGGCGAGCAACTCGTTGAGCACGGTTTTTGTGCCCAACAAAGAGCCGACAATCCGCGCGTCGTCCCAGGGCACACCGACCAGCCATGCGATTGGCGCAAAGATCCAACCGGCCACACGTTCAAGCGTCAATGCAGCGCCACCGATCGCCGGCAGCAGACTGAGGAGCGCATCGAGGACGTAAACGAGCGCAACAAAGATGAGCAGCGTTGCAATTATGTTCAGGAACAGCTCGAGCCCCTGCTTTGCTCCTTGCATGACGGCCTCGATGCTGCCATGCACCTCTTTGTCCGCTACGAGCTCACCTGGCGTCGGCGGTGAGGTCTCGGGAATCATGATGCGGGCGATCACGATCGAGCCGGGCACGGTGATGATAGAAGCAATCAGCAGGTGTCCGGCTGCGTTTGGAATGGTCTGCGCCAGCATCGTCGCATACAGCACAAGAACAGTTCCGGCGACGCCGCCAAGGCCCACACACATGACGGTGAAGAGCTCACTGCGGGTGAGCTCTTTGATATAGGGTCGCACCAGAATTGGCGATTCGATCATTCCCAAGAATACGTTTGCGGCAGAGGATACTGCCACCGCACCGCCGATCCCCATCAAGCGCTCGAATAGCCATGCAAAGCTGCGTACGATAACTGGCAGGACGCGCCAGTAGTTCAGCAACGCCGCCAGAGCGCTCACGACGATCACGAGCGGCAGAAACCGAAATGCGAATACCATACTCGCACCTGCGCGCGTCTCTTCATATGGCAGGGGGCCGCCACCAAGGAAGCCGAACACAAAGGAACTACCTGCTTCCGTGGCGCGCTGGATCGCAAGCACTGCACGATTGAGCTCTTCAAAGACCGCGGTCGCGAACGGCAGCTCAAGAAGTACTACCGCCAGGGCAATTTGCGCCGCTGTTCCGATCACGACGAAGCGCCATGGAACGATTTTGCGGTTCTCACTGAGCAGCCACGCGATCAGGCGCAGGGCGACCAGACCCATGGCGCTTTGTAAGTGTTCCCGCATTACCACGTCCGCATCACCGCTCTGATCGTGGGTGAGCGGCATTCGGTTTGCAAGAGAGAGGCGGTCTCATGCGGGCAGCGACCGGCGCGCGCGCCGCCCTGGAAGGGGCACCGTAGCGCAGCGCCTCATGAGTGGCGATCCCGTTGCGCACGGCGCTTGATTCGCCTGCGGCCGTTACTTCAAAACATCATTGTACGAATGCCGCGCCCATCCTAGATAGTGCGGATTCATGGCATTGGCCTCGTCGAGTGTCCGCAGCATTTGCGGAAGCAGTTTCCCGTAATCCGGCGTGCGCAGAGCTATTGCCATCTTAGCGAGATTGGCGTCCTCCAGACCCTCGTAGGCCATGCCTAGCATTCTTTGGCTGGTTTCGCGGAGTTTCCCGATCTTCTCGTCCACGCTCTTGCCGTCGCTCAGGCTGCTCAACTCGTAGAGCATCAGCGTAACGCGGGGTAGTGAGGAGAGGAGCGAGCGTCGCTGCGCGAGATCGCCTTTGAGTAGTTTGCTCTGGATATCGGCGTTGACCGTGAGTCCGCGAGGCTCGACCAGCGCGCGTATTTCGCGATAAGTATCCACAAGACCGGGAAGAAACCGCAGATTTCCCTCGCCCTTATTCTCCGGGCGCTGCTGCGGCTCGACATCAATGTGGATGCCATCGAACCCGTCCGCGCCGAGACCTTGGTTGAAACGCAAGATGGTGCGCACGTGCGCCACTAACTTGGCTCTCGGCTGGCCGCCGGTATCGGCAGTCGTGCTCGATACCAGCGCCTCGACCCGGACATGCGCGTGGTGGAGCGTGCCGATGAGATGGGTGAGCGCCTGATCATCAGACTTGCTCGCCTCGTCAGAAACCGAAAGATATACCTCATTGACGCTTTCGGAGCGGCAGAAGTCGCGCAGGGATTGCGCGCCCTGCGGGGCGCGAAGCACGGTGCGACCTTTCCAAACCCACAGGCCGTGTACCGCAGTGGCCTGCCCGCGGCTACCCGTAGGAAAAGCGACGATGCCTATCAGCGTCGCGCAGAGAAACAGCACGCAGCTGCGTGCGCGCTTGAAGAGAACTACGCGGAGCCTGGGCAAGCGGGCAAGAGACTGAATTTGTCCTGTAGTTTTCAATCAGTGCGGCCTGGTCACGCTTTTTCCAGCGCCCGTATACGTCGTGGCACTGGGCTGGTCGGGCTTCCTTTGCGACTAGGTAGCAGGGGCGGTCGAATAGAAGCCGCTGATGGTGGCACTACTTAGCACGTGTCCGTGAGCCCCCTCCCTAGCGAGTGCGTGCAGCAGCGTCTCTGCCGCGGCGGGGAAGTCCGTTGATGCCGGTAGATTCAGGATCTCATCCAGGGCGTAGACCGTGAAGAGGTAGTGATGACTCGTCGGCGCATAATTCGGCGGCGGGCACGGACCCTCATAACCGACACTGCCGAAGTCATTGATAATCTGCGCGCCGTAGTTGCTGCCGCTGACGCCTGCATTCGCGGGAAGACTTCTTACGTCGGGCGCGATGTTGTACATCCCCCAGTGGGTAAAGGAAGCCGTCTCATCAAACGCCATGACCACGAAGCTATGCGTTCCCCACGGTGCATGCGTCCACGATAACTGCGGAGATTGATCGCCGCCGGGGGTCCCATTGGAGGAGCACGCATTGACGCCGTTGACCGCGTAATTGTCAATCATGCTGAGCGGCAGTGTGGAGTCGTCCACAAAGGTTGCGCTTTTCACATGCAATCCCTGATCGAAGCGATCGCCATTCTGAGCACGTGCCGCTCCGAGAAGGCCCACAAGGAGCGCGCTCATTGCAAGAGACATGCGCCCGCAAGATGAGGTTCCTGTACCTTTATTGAACTTCATGTGGCTCCCTCCTAAGGTGACTTCTGGCTTGCGCAGGCACGAGCCAAAGCCCGTAGTGAACCCGAAACGACGCATGCAACAGAACCTTACAGCAGCTTGTCCCATGCCCGCAATTGGTGCGATGCGTGAGGCGACGGTATGCGCTCGCTTGAGCATTGGGCAAGCGGGTTGTTCAGCAAATGACGGCCATCCGGATCAACTATCTGCCGTGCGACGCGATCTGCAGTCGCCCCTGCGGGCTAGGTCCACACCTCGATCTTAGGCACCTGGCGGGTACACAGGACCTTTGATGGAATGAGCAGCCCATGTCGTGTGCCGCGGCGCTTGGTGCACGAAGCGAGCCCGCCTATAGGTCGGGAACGCTACGGTTGCATAGGCGTTATACTGGCGTTCGTCGCAAATGCTCTGCATGTGCCGACATAATCAAAGCACGGTAAAGTACTTTTAAACTCCATGGCGCGCCGGATCGAAGACTATGCCGTCATCGGCAACTGCGAAACCATGGCCTTGGTCGGGCGCGACGGATCCATCGACTGGCTGTGCGCGCCGCGCTTCGACAGCCCTGCCTGCTTCGCAGCACTCCTCGGCGATCCTGGTCATGGGCGTTGGCTCATCGCACCTCGCGGTGAGATCACGCGTGTGACGCGTCAATATCGTGGCGACACACTGATTCTGGAGACCGTGTTTGAGACTGCAGAGGGTGCTGTAGCGATTATCGACTGCATGGCGCGGCGCGTGGGCGTATCCGATCTGGTGCGAATCGTCAGAGGTAAACGCGGGACCGTGTCGATGCGCACCGAACTCGTGGTGCGCTTTGAGTATGGCTCCATAGTGCCGTGGGTATCGCGTCAGGAAGATGGCCGACTGCAGCTGACGGCCGGTCCTGACCGGCTGCTGCTGGACACGAGCGTTGCATTGCGTGGCGAGAACATGCGAACCGTCGGAGAGTTCGCCGTCAATGCGGGCGAGGAGGTTGGTTTCCAGCTCAGCTGGACGCCATCATTTCGCGCGGTCCCCGAGCGTTTGCACACGGCAGAGGCTCTCGCGCAGATCGAATCGTTCTGGTCGGAATGGACTGCGGCCTTTAAACCGACAGGAGAATGGTCAGCTGCCGTGTTGCGCTCGTTATTGACGCTGAAGGCGCTTTCGCATTGGGAGACTGGCGGAATCATCGCTGCGGGCACGACATCGTTGCCCGAGAGGCTGCACGGACCCCGCAACTGGGACTACCGATTCTGCTGGCTGCGCGATGCCACGTTCACTTTGTACGCGCTCGTCGGTTCGGGGTTCCTGGGCGAGGCACAAGCCTGGCGTGAGTGGCTGCTGCGTGCGGTTGCCGGCGGTCCGGACGATCTGCAGATCATGTACGGTGTGGCCGGCGAACGCCGGCTCACGGAGTACATCATTCCGTGGCTACCCGGCTATGAAGGCGCAGCACCGGTGCGTGTGGGCAATGCGGCGGCTGGCCAGGTGCAGCTCGACGTTTACGGCGAAGTCATCGGCGCGTTTTACGTTGGTCGGCGCGCCGGGCTCGTGGCCGAAGAGGCGAGTTGGGCACTCGAGTGCGCACTCGTTGCGCACCTGGAAAAAATCTGGGATCAACCGGATGATGGCATTTGGGAAGTTCGCGGGGGCCCCAGGCACTTCACGCACTCCAAGGTCATGGCGTGGGTCGCTTTCGACCGTGCTGTGCGCTCGGCGGAGGAATTCGACCTGGAGGGGCCGCTTGATCGATGGCGGAGCATCCGCGCGGCCATTCACAAAGACGTGTGCGACCGCGGCTTCGATCCTGCGCAGAACTCATTCGTGCAGTCGTACGGCGCGCAGGCTCTGGATGCGAGCTTGCTCATGATTCCGATGGTAGGATTTCTGCCACCGTCCGACCCGCGCGTGCGCGGTACAGTGACGGCGATCGAGCACGGCCTAATGCGTGACGGGCTCGTGTTGCGCTATCGCACCGAGACGGGCACCGACGGCCTGCCGCCAGGAGAAGGCGCATTCCTGGCGTGCAGCTTCTGGCTGGTTGATAACTATGTGCTGCAGGGTCGGCACGATGAGGCGCGCGCTTTGTTTGAACGTCTATTATCATTGCGCAACGATGTGGGATTGCTTGCGGAGGAGTATGACGCTTCCGCCAAACGGCAGCTGGGTAACTTTCCGCAGGCGTTTTCCCACCTTGCATTGATCAATACCGCTCGGCATCTCATGGGCAAGACCGTCCCCGGCCATCAATGATCCGTCTGACAGCGCCCGCCAAGTCATGATCACCGTACATCACCTGAACAACTCCCGTTCGCAACGGATTCTCTGGCTTCTTGAGGAGCTCGGTGTTCCCTACGAGATCAAACGCTATACGCGCGATCCGCACACCCTACTTGCGCCTCCTGAGCTACGAGCCATTCATCCGCTCGGCAAATCACCAGTGATCACAGACGATGGCAACGCCGTCGCCGAGTCGGGCGCCATTGTCGAGTATCTCGTGGAGCGCTACGGCGACGGGCGATTGATCCCTCCAGCCCGTTCGCCGGAGCGTTTGCGTTATACATACTGGCTGCATTTCGCGGAAGGCTCGGCGATGACACCGCTCTTGCTGAAGCTTCTCTTCACGCGCATCGAAGCGGCAGCAATGCCTTTTTTTACGAGGCCGATCGCGCGCGCGATTGCGGGCAAGGTGCAAAGCACTTACATCGATCCCAATCTCGCGCGGCACCTGGACTTCATGGAGAGGGAACTATCAGCGCGCGAGTGGTTCGCCGGTGCAGAGTTCTCGGCGGCAGACATTCAGATGAGTTTTCCAGTAGAGGTGTCACGAGCGCGCGGTGGCCTTGATGAGAAGCATCCGCGCCTTATGCGGTTTCTCGAGGGCATCCACGCGATGCCGTCCTATCAGCGAGCCCTTGCTGCCGGGGGTGCTTATGCGTACGGCTCTTAGCCGCTTAGGCTCAATGGCAATAAGAAGGTTCCGGAAAAGCAGAAACCTGAGCGCGAGGCACGAAACTTGCTAGAAAACCCAGGTGTTCATTCGCAAGGCAGTCCGGTCAAGTTGACGGCCCTCATCGATCAACACGGCTCGCCAATGCAGGTGCATGAGGCGGGCTACCCGCCCCCGCGGCTGCTGATCGCCGAGGACGCTCCCATGGAGCGGGAGCTTCTGCAGTCATTTCTACAACAGGGCGGGTATGTTGTGGACTGCGCAGCCGACGGGCTCGAGGCGCTGGAGAAGATCACCCGTGACCCATTTCACATTCTCCTAACGGACTGGGAAATGCCCGGTATGGATGGCGCCTCGCTGTGCCGGCGGGTTCGCGAGGCCGAGCTTCCAGGTTATGTTTACATCCTCTTATTGACGGGCCACGGTTCCTCGGACCACGTAGTCGATGCGCTCGGGTCGGGGGCCGACAACTTCATTCGCAAGCCGGTCGATCCCGCCGAGCTCCTTGCCCATGTGAACGCCGGCTGGCGCATCGTCCAGCTCGAACGGTCGCTGCGCGCGGCGAACGAGCAGATTCGGCGACTCACGATCATCGATCCGCTGGTGGGCACTTTTAACCGACGACACCTCGACGATGAACTCGTAAACGAAGTCGAAAGAGCGCGGCGTTACGGCCACTGCCTGAGCGCAGTTATGGCGGATCTCGACCGTTTCAAGAGCATCAATGACCGCTATGGCCATATCGTCGGAGATGAAGTGCTGCGTGAATTTGCCGCGCGCGCGCGCGCCTCCATCCGCCAGGGCAGTGATTGGATCGCACGTTTCGGCGGCGAGGAGTTCGTGATCGTTCTACCTGAGACCACGCTTTTGGGTGCCACGGCGACGGCTGAAAAAGTCAGAGCGATTCTGCAAGCGACGCCGGTCGTCACGAGCGCCGGGCCCTTAAAGATCAGCGCGAGTTTTGGTGTCGCGGCGCTCACACCATCGAGTGATTCGACGGCGCTTTCCTCTGCGGCGTTATTGCGGCGCGCCGATGAGGCGCTTTATCGCAGCAAGCTTGCGGGGCGCAACCGCGTCATGCACACGGACGACTAGACCACGCAGGCCGTCAGTAGCTCATCTCATCGGGCTTGCTTGCTGTATTGACAGCGCTCCAGATATTTGCAGGCCGCAGCCAACATGAAGGCGCGCCGGTCGGCGCGATTTGGCAATTGAACAAGCGAGGTCGCTGCTCTGGGTCACAGGCAGCTTAGGAACGCCGCCTGTGATGCATCCATGAATGGTGCGCACGCAATCCGCACTGCGGCGCGAGGCGCGCGCCACAGCAGAAAATCTGCGCCCGAGCCGGGCTAACGGACCACGCTACTTTTTGTCCGGTGTCGGGGTCGGGGTCTTCGCTGCCGATTTGTCCTGGATGGAGATCAGCTCGACGTCGAAAATCAGTGTCGCGTCGGGGCCGATGAGGGCGCTCGCCGCGCGGTCACCGTAGGCGAGTGACGCCGGCACAAACAGCTGCCACTTCGATCCAACCGGCATCAGCTGCAGGGCCTCCGTCCAACCTTTGATTACGCCACTGACCGGAAAAGTCGTAGGCTGGCCGCGCTTGTAGGAACTGTCGAACTCCGTACCGTCGATGAGCGTGCCGCGGTAGTTGCACGACACCGAATCATTCGCTGTCGGCTTGGGACCCGTGCCCGTCTGCAAAATCTTGTATTGCAGGCCGCTCGGCAGGGTTACGACGCCCGGTTTCACCTTGTTGGCCGTTAGAAAAACTTCGCCTTCTTTCTTATTCTTCTCCCCAGCCTTCTGCATCTTTTCCATTTGCGTCTTGCGCAGACCGGCTTGCAGCTCCATTAGTGTTGCGCGCTCCTCCTCAGCCGTGAGCAACGTCTTGCCGCCGGTCAAAGTATCCTTCACGCCTCGCAGCAGCAGAGTCGGATCGATATCGACAGATTGGTTCTTGAGATTTTCACCCAAGTTCATGCCGATGGCATAACTCTGTTTCTCTTTTTGAGTGGTAAGAGCCGTGGTCTGCGGGCCCTTGGCGGCCGGCGTGTGCTTGGGTGGTGTCGTCGTCGTGGCATCCGGCTGTGACTGCGGTGTCGCGTCTTGCTGCGCCCGGGCGGTCCCAAGGAGCAGTAGCGCTGCTGCTGATAAAACGAATGCCAGACTGATCGATTTTTTCATGGTTACACCCAACTGATAGACCGCTATCGTAACCTATCGGCGTTCACGCCATGAAACGCTCGCTCAGCCGCCCAGGAACTCGCTCGCGAGCACCTCGATGAGCGTCGGCCCGCGGCGCTGCAACGCTGCGCGTACGGCCTGTGTCAGCAAGGCCGGGCTTGCCACCTGGATGCCGCTCGCTCCACAGGCGGCGGCGAGAGCCGGAAAATTCGGATTGCGCGCCACGACGGCAACGGGCTCGATGCCGGCCGCGATCATATCGTCGCGAATCTGTCCCAGGGCTCCGTTGTTCCACACTACGATCGGCAAACTCAGATCGATCTCAACCGCCGTCATCAATTCATGCAGGGTGAACTGCAAGCCGAAATCGCCGACGAGTGCGACGATCGCGCGTTCGGGCGCGGCGATCTTCGCCCCGAGCGCGGCCGGCAGCGCA
>Ga0302325_10008552_pt1 | contig 22492 bp, 19 predicted proteins | sample Palsa_T0_2_FD_201948 | JGI IMG/M metagenome (GOLD analysis project Ga0302325, IMG submission 201948) | Peat permafrost microbial communities from Stordalen Mire near Abisko, Sweden - Palsa_T0_2 | ecosystem: Environmental > Terrestrial > Soil > Palsa > Peat permafrost | place: Sweden: Abisko...
TCGACATCGGGGGCATATCGATCGAGACGAACATCCCCAGCATTCCGTCCGCTTCGTACAGGCTGCTCACGCTGTCCTTGGTGATCTCGAAGTTGAGGTTCGCCTGATGCTTGGGCATGCCCCAGATGCCTTTGCCGCCCTTGACGGAGATCTCGCTGCTGACCGGCAGATCGAAGACGAACTGCCCGACCCCGTACTTCGACTGGAACAGCGCGGGGATCAGCGGCGGCGAGGGTCGCGTTCCGCGCGTGCACGCGATCGCAATGCTGAACTCGATGTACTTGCCGATGTTGGTGTTGACGTAGTTGACGACGGTCACGACGAGCAGCCCGCGGTTCCAGATCCGGAACGGCGAGAGCTCGACGCCGGGCAGCAGTTTGGCCGCCTCGCCGGCGTCGATCGTGAACACCGCGAACAGGCACGGCGTCTCCTTGCAATAGACGGGAAGCGTAAACGGGATCCCGTCGACGACCGACCGGAGGCCGGTGATTTGCTGGAGTCGCTGGCGGCTGGTGATCATGACGGCTCCTATGCGGTGGCGAGCTCGCGAGCGATCAGCGGAAAGATGTCGGTCGCGGCGTAACGGCCCATGAACACGTCGAGGTGTCCGTATTCGGGCAGGAGGTGCAGCGTGTGATCGCTGCGATCCGTGTTCTCACGCAGGTACGCGAACGTGCGCTGCTGGCTTTCGGGGAGGAAGCAGTGATTCTGCGCGCCGGCGAGCAGCGCGAAACGCGCCGAGGTGCGCGGCGCCGAGAGGTAGTCCAATGGGATCGCTTCCGCGGTGGGAACCAGACGCCCCGCGTCGTCAGAGCGCAAGATTTGCTCGAAGAACGAGAGCGGCACCCAGCCGAACTCGTGGCGCAGCCACTCGTGCGTCGCGTCGTCGAGCAGCCGATGATCCCAGAGCGCCGGGAAGCCGGCGCCGTAGGTGAAGCTGACCAGCTTGCAGACGTCGTTCTCGCACTCGCGGTGGACGACGTCGACGGCGGTTCGAATCAGCCGCGGAAGACCCGTCACGGGGCCGTTTCCCCAGCTCGGATCGAGGTAGAGCAGGTTCACGCTGCGCAGGAACGGGACGGCTGCGCGCAGCTTGAAGTGCGACCAGCGCGGGATGACGGGGTGCAGCGAGACCGCATTGCTGACGACGACCCGGACCTGCGGGAGCAGCCCGGCCGCCGCGGCCATCGCGAAGCTCGTCGAGCCCTGACAGTGGATGACGGCGCGCACGTCGTCGGAACCGGTTCGCTCGACGATCTTCTCGACGGCGCGCGGATGGTCGTACGCGGCGGCCTGGTCCAGCGTCCACTCGCGCGGTTCGAGGTCGATGCAGGCGCGCCAGTTCTCGAGCCAGACGTCCCAGCCGTCGGCGAGCAAGTAGTCGACGAGCGTCTCGCGAACCGGCGCGCGGAAGATGTTTGCGCGGACCCCGGCGCCGTGAACGAGTACGACCGGACCGTGAACCGGCGGACGGGAACCGAAGACGTGGATCAGCTGGCACTCGAGGCCGTCGCCGGAACGGAATTCGACGATCTCCTCGGCCCGCTCGGAGATGACGTTCACGTGCTGACAGGTTGCTCGACGGCGCTTGGGTAACCTCCTGGACCGGGCGCACATTCCGAGCGCCCGTGCGGGCGTGACCACATGAGCGAGCATTTTGACGCGGTCGTCGTAGGATCGGGCTTCGGCGCTTCGGTGAATGCGCAGCGATTGTCCGAAGCCGGGCTCGGCGTGTGCGTGCTCGAGCGCGGCAAGTCGTACGGTCCGGGCGACTTCGCGCGCTCGCCGGCGGAGATGCGCGACAACATCTGGGATCCCGATGACGCGAAGTTCGGGCTGTTCGACATTTGGTCGTTTCGTCATCTGGAGTCGATCGTCTCGGCGGGCCTCGGGGGCGGCTCGCTGATCTATGCCAACGTGCTGATCCGCAAGGATGAGAAGTGGTTCGTGCGCGACGGCTACCAGGGCACGGCGTACGAGTACTGGCCGATAACGCGGGAGATGCTCGATCCGCATTACGCGAGGGTCGAGCACATGCTCAACGCTCAGGAGTACCCGTTCGGCGATCCGCCGTACGACGCGACGCCAAAGACGCGCGCGATGCGCGACGCGGCGATCCGGCTGGGAATTCGCGTTACCGACCGCGAGCACATCGACCCCTCGACTCCGCAGTGGTACCTCCCGCTCCTTGCCGTGACGTTCGCGAACGACGGCGAGCGGCCGATCCCGGGCCGCACGATTCGCGAGAAGATCCGCAATCTGCACGACCGCGACCGGCAGACCTGCCGCCTGTGCGGCGAATGCGACGTCGGCTGCAACTACGGCGCGAAGAACACGCTCGACTACACCTACCTCTCCGCCGCCAAGGCGAAGGGCGCGCAGATCCGTACGCTTGCCGAAGTGAAGCGCTTGCGTCCCTTTCGCAGCGGCTACGAGGTCGTCTACGCCGCGCACGACGAGGGAGGCAGCGAGCACACCGTCACCTGCGACCGTCTCATCCTTGGCGCGGGCACGTACGGGACGACCTATCTGCTGCTGCGAAATCGCGACGCGTTTCCCGCCTTGAGCAGCCGGTTGGGCGAGCACTTCAGCGGGAACGGCGACGTGATCTCGTTCGTCTTCGACTGCGCGGAGCAAGGCGATCAGGGTACGACTCGGATCAGGCCGATCGACGGCTCGCACGGGCCGGTGATCACCAGCACGTTTCGCCTCCCGGACGACGTCGATGCACCCGGCTCTGGACGCGGCTTCTACCTCCAGGACGCCGGCTACCCCGGCTTCGTCGATTGGTTGGTGGAAGTGGGCACGGCCGGCGAGAGCGGCGTGAAGCGAATCGCTCGATTCTTGCTCGATCGTCTGGCCGCGCTGATCAGTGACTCGCCGAGGTCGAGCATTGGAGGCGACATCGTCGCACTGCTCGGCAAAACGCGCGTGTCGTCATCGTCGATGCCGCTGCTGGGGATGGGGCGGGATCAGCCCGACGGCCGCATGAGCCTGCGCTACGGCCGCGACGGTGAGGCGTGGCTGGACGTCAACTGGAGCGATGCCGGGTCGATGACGTATCTGCGGCGCGTGATGCGCTTCTCCGAGGCGATCGGGCGAGCCCTCAACGGCACGTTCCGCGAAAACCCGGCCACGCTGCTGCTCAACCAGCTGGTTACGGTCCACCCGCTGGGTGGATGCGTCATGTCGCGGAGTCCGGCTGAAGGCGTGATCGACACCTGGGGCCGCGTGTGGGGGTACGACAACCTGTACGTCGTCGACGGTTCCGCGCTGCCCGGCCCGGTCGGTGCGAACCCCAGCCTGACGATCGCCGCGTTTGCCGACCGCTGCGCCGACGGCATCATCGATCCCGCGATCCGCGGCTAAGATGTGCCGCGCGCCGCGATGATCTTCGCGTAGCTGCCCGCCGACGGCGTGCACACGCGCGTGAGCGCCGGATCGTGGTCGAGGTCGATGTAGTACAACCCGAAGTTGCTGTTCTCGTCGAACTTGAGGCCCCACTCGCGGTTCGACGTGATCGCCCAGCAGAGGTACCCGTCGACCCGTACGCCTTCCGAGCGCGCGCGCTGGACCTCGGCGATGTGGCGCTCGAGGTAGACGTCCCGCGGGATCTGGTCGGCTACGTCAACCGAACCGTTCTCGATCACGAACAGCGGCTTGTCGGGAAACATCTGCGCATGTTCGTGGAGCATCTGCCGCAGGACGCCCGGCCAGACCGGCGCGTTGGCGTACTTTTGCTCCGACGCCGCGAACAAGTGCCCGATGTCCGTGAAGCCCAGCGCACTGATACCCCAGTAGTAGTCGAGTCCGACGTAATCGAGCTTGCCGACGCAGGCGCTCGGGCACAGAACCGGCGCCAGCTTGCCCGCGAGCCCGAGAGACCACCAGTTCGTGCTGACGATCGTCGAGAAGACGGCGGCGATGCGCAGCAGCGGATCGAGCCAGCGCAGCCAGAACGATCGCACCGAGCTGATGCGCTGCGCGTCGTCCACCGCGACGAACTGCACCCGCGACGGGTCGCCGCACAGCCGCGCCGCGATGAAGCGGGCCAAGTCGGGCTCGAGTCCGACGAAAGACCCGTCGGCTGCGCGCATGCACAATCCGGCGATTCCCGGACGGACGGCGACTCGAAGGAGGTTGCGCCGGGTGACCGTCGCGAGCGAGCTCGTTCCGTAGGTCGGCGCGTTTGCGATCGCGATCGGCGGCGCGCCGGCGGTCAGGTTGGCGACGTTCGCGCGCCGGCCTTGCTTGGGAGCTTCACCCGCAGCGATGTCGAGATGCGTTTGCACCGAGCTCTGCCACGGCGTCTCGCCGGCGTGCCGGTCCGGGTCCTTGAAATCGCGGATCGCGGTGTCGATCGCCTGAAGGAGATCGCGATTTCCCGGCGCGACCGCTGCGGCGTACGGCTGGTCCGTATCCGGGATCGTCGTCATCACCAACGGACCCGCTGCGAACGGCCGCAGCACGACGTCGTCGTCGAGCACGAGCTCGACGCGGCCGGAGCGCAATTGCTCGGCGGCATCCTCGACGCCGGCGACCTCGACGACCGACGCGGCGGGAAAGCGGTCGCGGGCCTCGTCGACCGCGGTCGTCCCGCGCGCCGCAGCGATGCGGCCGCGCCAGCCGCTGAACGTGTCCGCCGCGGGAGCCGGCCCGTTCGAGAGCAGGGCGAGGTGCGCGACGAAATATGCTTCGGAGAACAGCGCGTCGTCGGTGCGATCGGGGGTGAGCGTGAGCTGCGCGATGACGACGTCCGCCGATCCCGACTCGAGCACGTGCCGCTCGGTCAGCCGGCGTCCCTGCTTGGCAAGATCGTCCGCGGAGTGCACGCGCGTCGCGTTTCGATCGACGATGCGCTGCAGCCACGCCGGGAGGCCGAGCAGTAACGGGTTTGCGCCGATCAGCGGTTCGCGCCACCCGTTCGCACGGTAGACGGCCTTGATGGCATCGTACGCCCGTGCGTTCGCTTCGAAGAGATTCGGGATGAGCTGAGCGACTTTGCCGATCTGCGTGGCCGTATCGGCTCCCGGCGGTAGGCCGGGCGGCATCGGATAGGCGCGCGACCACCACGGCTTGATGTAGCCGTAGACCAGCTGATTGGGCTCGTTGATCGTTACGTAATAGGTGATCAGGTCACCGAGACGCGTCGCGACCTGCTCCGCATATTTCGCGAACCAGGCGGGGAAGTCGGTCGCGACCATTCCGCCGCGATGCTCGACGTGAATCGGCCACGTGTTGTGATGCAGCGTGACGAACGGCTCGAGCCCCTCCTCCCGCAGCTTGCGCAAGACCTGGCGATAATGCTCGAACGCGGCGTCGTCCCACTGGTCCTTCACCGGTTCGAGCCGCGACCACGCGAGCGAGAGCCGAAAGGCGCTGCAGCCCAACCCGTTGGCTAGTTTCGCGTCTTCACCGTAGCGGTTCCAGAAGTCGGTCGCGGCGCAGCGCATCTGCAGCGCGCGGTTGCGTTCGTAGACGTCACGAATGTCCTGCCTCGCGTCGACGTACGCTTCGCACTGATGATCGGCGGTTGCTACGCCGAATCGGAACGCCGGCGTTTCGGGGAAACGATCGATAGCTGGGCGGGGCGGGCCGAACCGCAGCATTCGCTCACAACCGCCAGTCGCGGACCATCGCGGCCAGCATCTTGCGCAGCGCGAGCACGAGAAGTATCGCCAGGATCCACCCAAGATACCGACGCATCATCGTCTAGCCTCCGCATCCCGCGTTCTCGTCGATCCACGTCGCACCCTTTTGAAGCCGTCGACGCAGGCGATCGTTTCGCGCAGCGGCGCAGCGCCGAAGGCTCAGGCCGAAGCGCGCGACCGCTCGACGGTTCGATAGAGCAACGCCTCGGCGACGTGCTCGCGGGCGATGTCGCCGGCGCCGGCGAGGTCGGCGATGGTCCGGGCGACGCGCGCGATGCGGTCGAACGCGCGGGCGCTGATGCTCCCCCGGCGGACCGCGCTTTCGAGCAGTGCGAGCGAATCGGCTGCCAGCGGGCAGAGCCGGCGGAGAACGGCCGCCGGGATCGCCGCGTTGGTCGCGGCGCTTGTGCCGCGCAACCTGGCCGACTGCAGTCTGCGCGCGGCTTCGACCCGCGCGCGAATCGTCGCCGATGTCTCGGCCGGACCACGCTGCACCAGCTCGTCGAACGAGACGCGCGAAACGGCAACGTGCAGGTCGATGCGATCGAGCAGCGGGCCGGAGAGTTTGCCGAGATACTTCTGCACGGAGACGTCATCGCAGCGGCAGTCGCTGCCGCGGACGCCGCGAAACCCGCACGGACAGGGATTCATCGACGCCACCAGCGTGAAGCGCGCGGGAAAGGTCAGCGTGCCGGCCGCGCGCGCGATCGTGACGCTGCCCTCTTCGAGCGGCTGGCGCAGCACCTCGAGCGTCGCGCGCGGAAACTCGCCGAGCTCGTCCAAATAGAGGACGCCGTTCTGCGCCAGCGATATCTCGCCGGGCCGAGGAAAGGCGCCGCCGCCGACGAGCGAGATCCGGCTTGCCGTGTGGTGCGGCGCGCGGAACGGCCGAGCCGCTACGACGCGTGGACGCGGTCCCAATAATCCCGCGACGCTGTAGATCTTGGTGACCTCGAGCGCCTCGGCCGTCGTCATGACCGGTAGAATCGACGGGACACGGCTGGCGAGCATCGTCTTGCCGCAACCGGGCGGTCCGACGAGCACGACGTTGTGACCGCCGGCGGCGGCGATCTCGAGCGCACGTTTCGCGACTGCTTGGCCGCGCACATCGGTGAAGTCGCCGCAGGCATTGCGATCGTTCGGATCGACCACCGTCGTGCCGCGGCGGCGAAACTTCGCACCGTGCCCGAGGATGACGGCAACGGCATCGACCAGTGACGGAACAGCATACACGTCGATGCCGTCGACGAGAGCCGCCTCGTCGCGATTGATCGTCGGCACGATGATGCTCGCAAACCCGGCTTGCTTTGCGGCCAGCGCCATGGCCAGCACGCCCGGAACCGCGCGCAAGGTGCCGTCGAGGGCAAGTTCTCCACACGCGACGTAGTCACAGAGCGGCTCGCGCGCCAGCTGCTCGTCGGTCGCGAGCAGAGCCAAGGCAATGGCGAGATCGAACGCGACGCCGGATTTGCGCATGTCGGCCGGCGCGAGATTCGCCAGCAGCCGGCCGGGCGGAAATCCGAAACCCGAGTTGACGATCGCCGCGCGGACGCGCTCGCGCGCCTCGTTCAGTGCGCGGTCAGCCAGGCCGACGAGCGTGAAATTGGGGAGTCCAGCCGCCGAGTCGGTTTCGACCCGCACGACGTGCGCATCGATCCCGGCAATCGCCGCGGAAAAGCTCAGCGCGAGCATGCACCCGCATTTCACGCGCTCCGAACGGGTTGGCTAGGGTGCCGGTTTGTTGAGCGCGTTCACTGCCAGGGCTTGAGGGTCCGCAAGAAGTCGATCAGCGCCTGCGCGATCACCGCGCGTCCGTGCACCGAGAAGTGCGCGTCTTGGGTACCGAAGAGCGCGGAGTGATTGGGCGTTCGTGATTCCGCTTGCAGGATCGCCCAGCCGTCGAGATACGGTACTCCGGCCGCTCGTACGGCCGCGTTCATGAGATCCCCGACCTCACTGGGTGGCGTGACTTGACCCGCGCTCACGCCCGACACCAGCGCGTTCCAAGCTCCCTCGGCCGGCGACAGGTCCGCGGGGACCGGCGTGGTGACGACGACCAGCTTCGTTCCGTGCTCGCGCAGCTCCGCGTCGAGCCGTCTGAGCTCGACGGCCAGCGCTTTCGTCCATTTCGAAGCGCCGGCGGACTGGACGCCGGCCGCCATGACGTGGCCGCAGAGGAAGCTCACCGTGACGGGATTGATGTCGACGACGACCAGATCCGCAGCGTGGCTCTGCGCGAGAACGATGCTGACAAACGACGTCTCTGCGGTGAGGCCCGCGCCCGGAAACGCGAACGGCGTGACCCGCAATGCCCGCGATGCCACGCGGAGATCGTCGGCCAAGCCGCTCTCGACGATGCCGGGAATCGAATCGCTCCACCGCATGTAGTTCCAGAGATTCGACGTGCCCACGAACGCGACGCTGTAGTTCTGCGGATCCTCTCGCGGCCGCGGCGCAAGATCATCGACCACTCGAACGTCGTGCGCGCGGTCGAGATTGCTGATGATGCGAATCCGCCGGCTGCCGGAGTCGGCAACGACGATTCTGCCCGACGGATCGATGGCGATGCCCATCGGAGCGTCGAACCGGGACGCGTCGCCTCGGCCGTCGCGGTGACCAGCGGTCGAGGCGCTGCCGTCGACCACGTCGATCCCACCGAGCACCTGCGGCGCGGCCGCATACCAGTCGAGATACCGTACCGCGTCGCCGCGCACATCCGTGTAGACCACGCTATTGTCGTCGAACGCCGTGGCCGCGAAGGGGTAGCCCAAGGGCTCGAGACCCTGCATCTGGCGATTGCCCTGACCGTATGCCTCCGGCGTAGCAAAGCGTTGGATGGTGCCATCGGGATTCCGGCGCACCAGACCGAGCAGATCGGCGACGAACAACTCGGCGCCATGCGGAGTGTCGACCGCCGCCACCCCGTACGGCGTTCCCCCGCTGAGCTCCGATATTCGGCCGACCCGTCCGTCCGGCGAGATCGTTCGCATGCCGCTGGCGGGATCGGCGACGTACAACACTCCCTTGGCGTCGAACGCGAGGCCGACCGGCCGAACGAACGACGCCTGCGCGAGCGGACCGTCCTGTCCGCCGACGCGCTGCGGCGAACCCGCGAACGTCGTCACCACGCCTTGGGTCGAGACCTTTCGGATGCAATGGTTGTTCGTATCGGCTACGTACAGCGCGCCGTCATGCCATACAATTCCGGCTGGCCGATCGAACCGCGCTTCGGCGGCGGCGCCGTCGCGGTACGCGCCGGCGACCCAAAGACCTTTCGCGACCAGATTTCCCCGCCGGCGAGGGTCCGCACCGAACCGGACGCACCGATGGCGCGTATGCGCTGCGCCCCAGCGTCGCTCACGTACAGCGTCCCGTCGGGGCCGTATGTCAGGCCGAACGGCATGACGAACGACGCGTGCATCGAGTCGCCGTCGGCGAATCCCGCCGCGCCGGATCCGGCGAGGGTTCGGACGTCGACGTCCGGATTCGTCGGCATCGCTGCGGCCGGCGCGCTGCCCACCCCGAACGCCGCCACCATGGAAGCGACGAGCGTGCACCGCCGCAGCACGTTATAGCACCTGACCGTCGTCGTCGGCGCCGAGCAAGAGCCCGCGGACGATCGCGATTGGGGCGTTGCCGTGGGCCAGGAACGCGTCGTGGAACTTCTGCAGCGTATACGCGCTGCCGAGTTTCCGGCGCCAGTCGTCGCGCAGTTTGAGGACCTCGAGTTTGCCCAGCGTATAGTAGCCGTACAGCGGGTCGGCCGTACCGCGCGTCGCCTCGCGGCGCGCGACGGCCTCGGGCAGATAGGCGTTGTCGACGAAGAACCTCGTCCCTTCGTCGACGGTCATGCCTTGCGTGTGCTCGCGCAGACCGACGATGTAGCGCGCTTCGCGCTGCAGGGCCATGCCGAGCTGCGCCAAGCGGGTCTTGGGATCGCCGTCGCCGAGGCCTTCGTCGACCATCATCTGCTCGCAGTAGTGCGCCCAGCCTTCGGTGTAGGACGAGTTGCCGGCCAACGCGCGCACCAGTGAAAGCCTCTGCGTTTTGTGCAGCACGAAGTTCAGATAGTGGCCGGGCATGACTTCGTGCGCGCTGATGATCGGAAACGCATACCGGTTGTAGAAAGCAAGATGCTGCGCTCGTTGCTCGTCGCTCCACGACGGCTCGACCGGCGTCACGTAGTAGTACGCCTGTGTCGCAACCGTCTCGAACGCGCCAGGCGTGTTCATGGCGGCCAGCGTCGTCTGTCGGTTGAAGGACGGCGTCTCGACGACCCGCACGTCGTTCTCGGCGGGCAGCGTTACGAGATCGTGCGACTCGACGAAGGCGCGCAGCGAGGCGAGGTGGTTCTGCGCGGTCGACATGAGGTCGCCGGCCGCAGGGTGCTCGCGTCCGAGCGCTTCATAGACCTCCTGCGGTGACTTCGACGGGTCGATCCGCTTCGCTGTTTCGACGAACTTCGCTTGCGTGGCGGCCAGCGTGGCGGTGCCGACCTTTTCGTACTGCTCGAGCGCGATCGGGCGGCCTTCCTGCAGCTCCAACCGGCGCGCGAACAGCGCCGGACCGATCGCGTACGTGCCGCTCGGATGCGCGAGCGGGCCGGCTTGCATCGCGGCCGCGTATGCTTCGAGCGCAGCGACAGCGGCATCGTTCGCGCTCGTGAACTCGGCCTGTAGCGTGGAATCCTCGACACCGGCGAACGCCTCGGGCACGGTCGTGCGGAAGAACGAGATCGCTCCGCGCACGTTGTTCAGGGCGAGCTGGCCCGTGATCTCGTCGACCGTCGTCGTGTTCTCGCGCCCGGCAGCGAGCAGCGCCGGAATCGCGCGCTGCCGAGCGGTCGCGGAGCGCATGCGATCGGGCAGCGGCGCGAACTCGCGCGAGAGGATCGCGTACACCGCGCTCGACGCCGCGCTCGTGTAGCGGCTGGGGTTGTGGCGCCACAGCTCCTGCTCTTCGTCGATCGCCAGCTCCGTCTCGAGCGCGGCCCGCATGATGCCGACGTCGGCGCGGTCGTCGGCCGAAAGCTGCTGCACGTCGAGCTCATCGAGGTCGCGCAGCTGGAGCTTGCAGTCGGCGATTCGCCGCGCGTAGGCGTCCGCGCTGAGATCCGGCAGGCGGTCGTCGTAGGCGTGGAAGCCGGCATTCGTCGCGTCCGTCGGCTCGTCCGCGAATCGGTCGGCGACGTAGCGCTGCTCGAGCGCGGCCAGCAGCGGCGAATCGGTACCGGCGTCGGGCAACTGCATGACGATGACTTTCGCGCCCTGCACGGAACGTCGCCTCCTCGCGAAAAACGTACGGTACCGCAATGTCGTCGTATCAGGTCACGCCGGTCGAGGTGGGTACGAACGCTGCCATGGAGTACCGCAAGCTCGCCGACGAAAGCGGCCTCGCGACCTATGCGCTCATCTTCGCCGACGGCGACGAGGCCGCCGCCGAGCTGGCCCGGTTCGCTCGCGAGACCGGCGTGGACGGCGCGGAGCTCAGCGGCATCGGCGCGGCATCGCGCGTCTCGGTCGGCTGGTTCGACTTCGCAACGGCATCGTACGAACCGACGCGGATCGACGAGCAGGTTGAGGTCGTCGCCCTGCTGGGCGACATCGCAACGACGGAGGACGGCAAACCCCAGGTCCACGCGCACCTGGTCGTCGCCAAGCGCGGCGGAGCGGCGTTCGGCGGACATCTGTTGGAGCTGCACGTCAAACCGACGCTCGAGGTGATCGTCACCGAGACGCCGACGCACCTGCGCAAGCGCGCGGTCCCCGGCCTCCCGATCGCGACCATTCGCCTGCGCGAAAGCGGCTGAGCAGCGCAAGACTACCGGACCGGTCGGCGAACGGCGGTTGGATGCAACGGGCCGTTTTTGTGGCGGGCTCGCTTGCCGCCGTGGCGGCGTTGGCGGCGCCCGCGCGCGCCGCGCAATGGTCGTACAAGTACGCTCACAACCTCCCCGTCGGGCACCCGCTTCACATCCGCACGGTTCAGATGTGGGACGAGGTCCGCACGCGCACCGGCGGGCGGCTCGACGTCACGGTGTTCCCCAACAACCAGCTCGGCGCCGATCCGTCGGCGCTCGCGCAGCTGCGCTCCGGCGCGATCCAGTTCTTCACCGCGTCCGGCGGCCTGCTCGGCGCCACCGTTCCGATCGCGTCGATCGAAAACGTCGGGTTTGCGTTCAAGGACTCCGCCGAAGCGTTTCGCGCGATCGACGGCGCGCTGGGCGCGTTCGTGCGCGACGAGATCGCAGCGAAGGGGCTGATCGCGCTCGACCGGATCTGGGACAACGGGATGCGCGAGATCACGACGAGCACAAAGCCGATCCGCAGCGTCGACGACCTGGCCGGCTTCAAGATCCGCACGCCGCCCGGCGCGCTCTGGATCGATCTGTTCAAGACGCTCGGCGCGTCGCCCACGCCGATCGCTGGCGCCGAGCTGTACCTCGCGCTGCAGACGCACATCGTCGACGGTCAGGAGAACGCCTTGGCAGGGATCGAAGCGACCCGGCTGTTCGAAGTGCAGAAGTACCTCTCATTCACCAACCACATGTGGGCGGGCTACTGGATGCTCGCCAACGGCGACGCCTGGAAGTCGCTGCCGGCCGACGTGCAGTCGGTGGTCGCGCAGGCCAACGCGCGGTATGCGCTCATGCAGCGGCGCGACCTCGCGCTGCTCAACGTCTCGCTGGCCGACAAGCTGCACCGGCGCGGGATGGAGCTCATCGCGGTCGACGCACGACCGTTCCGCGACAAGCTCCGCCCGTTCTACGCCAAGTGGAAAGCCGAGTTCGGCGATCGCGCTTGGAGCTTGCTCGAGCGCTACTCGGGACCGCTCGCGTGAGATCGCTCGACGGACCCCGCGCGACCGACATCGCCGCCGCTGAGATCGACGCGCTCACCGTTCCGCAGCAGATCGCGATCGCGATGCGCGTCCTCGAGCGCGGCGGCTGCTGTCAGGATGCCGCCGGCCAGATCGTGGTGCGCAACCCCGAGCGCGCGGGAACCTACTACACGAACCCGTGGGGCTTCACGTGGGAGGCGCCGCGCGCAACCGACGTCCTGCTCATCGACGAGCACATGCAGGTGCTCGAAGGTCGACCCGGCCTCGCGCCCAGCGGCAGCCTGGAGCTGCAGTTCGGCATCCTGCGCGCCCGGCCCGACGTCCAAGCGGTGCTGCACAATCATCCGCCGCTCGCGACCGCTTGGAGCGCAACGCGCCGCCCGGTTCGCCCGCTCGATCAGACATCCAGCATCTTCTTCGAGCGCCAGGCGTGGTGCGCGGAGTTCGAGGACATCGAGCACCTCTACGATCCGGCGTATTTCGGCCGCACCGGCGAGGCGCTGGGGCCGCAGGCGCACGTGCTCTGGATGGTGCACCACGGCGTGATCGTCGCGCACCGGAGCATCCCGTACGCGACGATCTACGCGCTGTATCTCGAACGCTCGGTGCAGCTCGAGCTCTGGCTCGCGCAAGCCGGCGGAGCCGCGCCGTTGGACGACGCGGTCGCCGCCAAGATGCGCGACATGCTGCAGACGGCGTTCGTGATCCCCGACAGCTGGCGCGCGCTGGCCCGTTCGACCCTCGCCCACGATCCGGACGTCGTCAACTAGCGGCCGGACCGGTGGGTCCAGATGCGTTCCCTGCACGGGTTTTTCGGTGCTTTTCGGGGTGTCCACACGGTGCACAGCTGTCACGCGCGTTACTGTGGATAATGGCGTTTCACACCTTGCGCCGGCGCGCGTTCGCGCGTCGACCGGGCCGTTCCGGCGCTTTTTTCCGGACATCGGCGAAGGCGGCGGCAATCCCGTTCCGAGCAGCCAAGCGAGCGAATCAATCGTAAAAAAGGTGCTAAATTCGCCAAACGCGAGTGGCTCGCCGCAATCGAAGGGCCCCGTGAAGTCGCCCTGTGGACGAACGGTGGCCGGCGCCGCACGGTCCTCCGCGACCGCCCACATTAGTTGAGAGTCGCTCTCAACTACGGGAGAATTCGGACGCTCCGGACGCTCGCAGGGGTTCGCGGGGCGCCTCCCGCATCCGGTTTGTCGGTATGAACAAGCCGCTCGTTCTCGCATGCACGCTCGCCGTCGTTTTGGCCGGCTGCGCGAAGTCCGCCGAGACGTCGACCTCGACGACCGCGGCAGCGACCGGAGGCGCCAGCCCGGCCGCCGCGACGGCGGGCTCCAAGACGATCGGGGTCTCGCTGCAGAACCTCGAGGCGCCGTTCTATCAGGATATGGCTGCCGGAATGAAGTCCGAGGCGGCCAAGTACGGCTACTCGGTCAACGTGGTCGACGCGGCCCGCGACAGCTCCAAGCAGCAGAGTCAGGTCGAGGACTTCATCTCGCAGAAGGTCGCCGCGATCGTCCTGACGCCGTACGACTCGCACGCGATCGGCGGCGCGATCGTCGAGGCCAACAAAGCCGGCATCCCGGTCTTCACGGCCGACATCGCCAACGCGTCCAAGGACGGCAAGGTCATCTCCCACATCGCCAGCGACAACGTCCAGGGCGGTGCGCAGGCCGGCAAGCTGATGTGTGCGGGCCTGCCCGGCCACGTCGGCTCGATCGCGATCATCGACGAGCCCGAGGTGACTTCGGTCCTCGACCGGGTGAAAGGCTTCAAGCAGGCGATCGCGGCCTGCCCCGGCGTGACGATCGTGGCCGACATCGACGGCGGCGGCGAACGCGCGAAGGCCTACTCGTCGATGGAAGACATCATGCAGTCGCACAAGGACCTCAAGGGCGTCTTCGGGATCAACGACGACTCGGCGCTGGGCGCGGTCAAGGCGATTGCCGCCGCCGGCAAGCAAGGGCAGATCGTCGTGGTCGGCTACGACGCGAACCCCGAAGCGCGCACCGCCATCGGCAACGGCTCGATGTACGGTGACGCGATCCAGCACCCGGATCAGATCGGGTCGAAGACGGTCGACGCGATCCACGACTACTTCAATGGCAAGACGCCGCCGGCCGCGATCGCGGTCGCCGTCGGCGTCTACACCAAGGCCAACGCCGGCAAGTAGCGACGTGACCGTCGCGGCGCCGGACGCGCCGTTGCTCGTCATGCGCGGGATCGTCAAGACCTTTCCGGGCGTGCGCGCGCTCGACGGCGTCTCGTTCGACGTGCGCGCCGGCGAAGTGCACGCCCTCGTCGGCGAGAACGGTGCGGGCAAGTCGACGCTGATGAAGATCCTCGCGGGCGCACAGCCGGCCGATGCCGGCGCGATCGAGGTCGATGGCAAACCGGTGACGATCGACGGCCCTCGCACCGCCGAACGCCTCGGCATCGGCATGATCTATCAGGAGTTCAACCTCGTCCCCGATCTGGGTGTGATCGAGAACGTCGTGCTCGGCGTCGAACCGCGCGACGGGCTGTTCCTCGACAAGCGCGCCGCCGGAAGCGAGGTCGCCAAGGTGCTCGGCGAGCTCGGCATCGCCTTGCCGCTCGACCGGCCGGCGCGCCGGCTCTCCGTCGCGGAGCAGCAGCTCACCGAGATCGCGAAGTGCTTGGTGCGCCATGCGCGGCTGATCGTCATGGACGAACCGACTGCCGCACTGACCGATCGCGAGATCGACGCGCTGTTCGCGCTCATCGGCAAGCTCAAGGGGCAAGGCGTCGCGTTCGTGTACATCTCGCACCGCCTCGAAGAGCTGCCGCGCGTCGCCGACCGCGTCACGGTACTGCGCGACGGAAAGGCCATCGAGACGCGGCCGATCGCGCAGATGCCCCAGGAGGACCTCATCCGGTTGATGGTCGGGCGTCCGCTCGAAAGCCACTTCCCCGATCTGCCGCCGGTCGCTGCCGACGCACCGGTCGAGCTCGGCGTGCGCGGCCTGTCGGCGGACGGTTTCGTGCCGGTGCACGACCTGTCGTTCGACGTCCGCCGCGGCGAGGTCGTCGGGCTGGCCGGGCTGGTCGGCGCCGGGCGCACCGAGATCGTGCGCGCGATCGCCGGCGCCGACATTCCGACCGCGGGCGAGATCGACGTCGGCGGCGCGCGCGTCGTCATTCGCTCGCCGCACGACGCGATTCGCGCCGGCATCGCGTTCATCACCGAGGACCGCAAGGCGCAAGGACTCGTGCTGGGGATGACCGTGCGCGAGAACACCACGCTGGCCCACCTCGATCGGTTCGAGCGTGGTGCGTTCATCGACAAGCCGGCCGAGATCGTCGCCACCAACGAAGAGATCGCCGAGCTGCACATTCGCACGCCGTCGAGCGAGCAGACCGTGCGCAACCTGTCGGGCGGCAACCAGCAGAAGGTCGTGCTGGGCAAGTGGCTGATCGGAGACGCGCGCGTGTTTTTGTTCGACGAACCAACGCGCGGGATCGACGTCGGCGCGAAAGCCGAGATCTACACGCTGATGGTCGAGCTGCTGCGCAACGGCGCGGCGATCGTCATGGTTTCGAGCGAACTGCCCGAAGCGCTCGGGATGTCGCATCGCGTCCTGGTCGTGCGCGACGGCCGCATCCAGGCCGAGTTCGCGCGCGCCGACGTCACGCCCGACAAAGTCATCGCCGCGGCGACCGGCGTCGCAGGCGCCGCTCCGCAGGGGTGCGCATAAATGGCGAGCGACGACGTCCAGGCCGTCATGGACGCGCGCGCGGACGCTGCGGTCGCGCGGCGTCGCCGCGCGGCAACGGTGCGCAACGTTTCGCTGGCCGTGGGCTTCGTCGTGCTGGTGCTGGTCGTCAACGTGTTCGCGCACGGCAACTTTCTGGAGCCCGCCAACTTCAGCCACGTGCTGCGCCAGATCGTAGTCAACACGATCCTGGGCGTCGGTCAGACGTTCGTCATCATCACGGCCGGGATCGACCTCTCGGTGGGCTCGGTCGTCGGCCTGTGCGGCATGGTGATGGCGATGGTCGCCAATACGCTGCACCTCGGCGGCCCGGGTACGTTCCTCGTCACGCTCGTGGTCGGCCTGGCGATCGGCTGCGGCGCCGGCTGGATCAACGCGCAGCCGGTGGTGCGCCTGGGTCTGCCGCCGTTCATCACGACGCTGGCGATGATGCAGGTCGCGCGCGGCCTGGCCTTCATCCTGGGGCACGGCCAGTCGATCCCGCTGACCGACAGCGGCCCGTTCGACTGGCTCGGCAGCGGCTACATCTTCGGCGGCATCGCCGGCTTCCCGGGGATTCCGTGGTCGGTGCTCGTGATGGCGGTCGTCGCGATCGTCTTCGCGATCGTTCTGGGCCGAACCGCGTACGGGCGCTACGTGCTCGCCGTCGGCGGCAACGAAGAAGCGGCGCGCTTGGCGGGAATCGACACGCGTCGGGTCAAGACGCTGGTCTATGTCATCTCCGGCGGCTGCGCGGCGCTGGGCGGACTGCTGCTCATGGCGCAGTTCTCGGCCGGCACGCCGCAGGCGGGCACAGGCGCGGAGCTGCAGTGCATCGCCGCGGTCGTCGTCGGTGGAACGTCGCTGATGGGCGGGCGCGGCACCATCGTCGGCACGTTCTTCGGAGCCCTGCTGATCGGCGTGCTGAACAACGTCATGAACCTGCTGGTCATCGAATCGTACACGCAGCAGATCGTCCTCGGCGTGGTGATCCTGCTCGCCCTCGTGCTCGACGCGCTGCGCAAGCGCTACCTCGCCGCTCGCTGAAAGGATCGTCCAGGTGCAGCCGCTCGACCTCACCTTTCGTCCCCCGCGCGGCCCGCGCGAAAAGCTCGCGGGCGTCTGCTTCATGCCGCGCACGATCGACAAGCTGCGCGCCGAGATGCCGGGCGGTACGATCGGAAAGTACATCAATCCCGAAGTCGGCGTGAGCAATTACATGTGCAAACGCATCGGCATCCCGATGGAAGAGCTGCGCGCGATCGTCGCCGCGGCCGCCGACGAACAAGAGATCGAGGCGTGGCTCAATGCGCGGCTCGACCCCGTCGTCGTCGAAGAGGCGAATCGCAAGCTCGAGACGCTCAGCACCGAGCGGCTGTCGCCGGAGAACCTGGCCATCGTCAAGGGCTACCACCCGGTCATGGAGCATCGGCCGGAGCTGGTGAACTACTTCGAGATCTTCGAAGCCGACGACGCCGCGACGTATCCCGATCCTTGAACCTCGCGCTGGGAGGAGTTACGACCGCAGCGCGCGGCGCCGCCAGTCTCCGCCGTTCAACCGAACCGTGGTGATCGCGCAGCGCACGAGCCAGCCGATCGTCCAACCGAACGGGACGGCCCACAAGCCGAAGTGCCAGACGCGGATGCCGGCGGTGATTCCGGCCAGCGCGATGGTCGTGGTGACAATGCCCATGACCATGACGAAGCGCGTGTCGCCCGAGCCGCGGATCGGTGCGAGCACCGTCATCGCGTAGCCTTTGAGCGGCAGCGTGATGCCGACGTGCGCGGCGAGTGGCGCGGCGGCGAGCGATGCCAGCGCGGGGCTGAGCGTGCAGATTGCTGCCAGCGGCCAGGCCAGCGCGGCGCACAGCGCCCCCACGCCGGCACACAGGAGCACCGATAGCCGCGTCGCCGCGCGCTGGAACGCTGCCGCGCCGGCGTAGTCGCCCGCGCCGATCCGCTGTCCGAGGACGACCTCCGATGCGTCGCCGAGCGCGCCCGGCAGCGACCACGTCAGGTCGCTCACCAGCGATAGCGCGCGAAACCCGGCCACCGATTCGGTGCCGTACGGAGCGAGCAGCGCGACCGTCACCGGCTCGGGCACGATCTGTAGGGTGAGGAACACGAACTCGGGCCAGCTGATCGACGCGGTCAAGCCGATCAGCGTTCGGTCGAGCCGGCGCGACGCGAACACGCCGAGCTCCGGGCGGCGCAGCGTCTCGCGCACCATGTACGCGAGGCCGACCAGCTCGGCGATGAGCGACGATATGCCCGCACCGGTGAGACCGAAGGCGTGACCGGTGCCGACCCCGAGCGCCAGCACGAAGACCAGCGGCACGTGCACCGCGTTGATTACCAGCAGCAGCCGGAGCATCGGCTTCGAATCGCCCGCGGTCGCGAACGCGACCGCGAGCACCCCGCTGCAGATCATCGGTATCAACGAGAAGCTGCGCAGGATGAGATACCGCGCGGCTGCGTCGATCGGTGCACCGTGCGGCAGGATCGCCGCCATGAGCGGTCGTGCGCCCGGAAGCGACGCCAGCGCTGCGGCGACGGCGATGCCGACCGGGACGACGGCCGCGGCGCGCACGATCGCGCCGAAGCGCTCGCTCTGCTGCGCGCCAATGGCCTGTGCGCCGATGATTCGCAGTCCGCTGCCGAACGCGATCAGCCCGATGCCAAGCACCATGAACACGCCGACCGCGCCGGTGATTGCCGCCAGCGCCGCGGTGCCGAGCGCGCCGATCGCGATCGTGTCGACGATGCCGAGCAGCTGATCGCTGGCAAGCGCGAGCGCGTTGGGCGTCGCCAGACGGCGCAGCGTGGCGCTCGCGTCGCGGTGCTCGATCGCGTCGATCGCGCCGGTCGGGCCGACCGAGCTCATCGGGTCAGGCCGTCGGCGGAACGGCTGAGCTCGTGGCCGCGCGCTCGATGGTGAGCATGCGGCCCTGCGGGCCTGGAACACCGATCAGCACGTCGCACAGCGCGCCCGACGCGATCGCTTCGATCGCGCGCCCAAGCGGCGCGCCGGTGTACTTGCCCTCGCGGTACGCGCCCAGCACGATGAGGCTGGCGCCTTCGCGCTTGGCCAAGTCGATCACCGCCGGACCGATCTGCCGGGTATGCATGAGGTCGGTGCGGATGTTCACGCCGTTGTGCTGAGCGATGACCTCGGCCGTTGCCAGCGCGTCGTAGCCTCGACGGTCTTCGTCGTGCATCTGCGCGCCCTGCGGCAAGATCAGCGGAACCTCTACGAGGTACACCGCGAACAGCTCGGCGCGCTCGCGGCGCGCGAGCCGCGCCGCGAGCACCATCATGTGCTCGGAATGGATCTCCTCGGCGAACACGACGATGATCCCGCCGACCATCTCTTCGAGCGCCTGTTCGGCGCGTTCCGCCACGACATCCGCACGCGACGCGGGCGGGTGCAGCATCCAGTAGAACGTCGCTACGATCACCGCGGCGATCGCGATGCCGATCAGCGCGCCGACCGGATGGACGGGGATCGACGTCACGGCCGCGGCCTGCGGCGGGCGCGCACGTACTGGCCGACGCGCACCCCGCCCAGCGCGACCATCACGATCGGGACCAACAAGCCCAGCGCTTTGGCGCGCCACGGTCCGGGGACGATCGCGACCCGATACGCGACGACCAGTCCGAGCACGATGAAGCCGACGCCGAACAGTCCGCGGTACAGGTAGACGGCACGCTGGTCGACGCGCATCAAACGCTCTCCGTAACGCTGCTCGCCGGCAGCTTGCCGCGCGCGCGCAGTTTCTCGACCAGCTCGTCCATCAGCTCGAGCTCGCCGGCGTCCTTGAGGATGGTGATCTGCTGCTGCCACCAGTCGACCGGGCGCGATCCGAACAGCGGCAGCCCTTTGCGCCGGCGGTAGAAGAGGTAGACCACCACGCCACCGATCAGCCACAGCGGTCCGGCAATGCGGCCGATGGGATGGGTGAGCATGGTGAAGATCAGGATCGAGAAGATCCCCGCGAAGCCGACCACACCGACGATCGGGAACTCGGCGGCCTCGCCGCGGAACCGCACCGGAATGTTGAGCGGAATGCGGAACTTGCGCGGACTCAGCGGATCCTTCAAGCGCAGCGCGATCAGCGCGACGAACACGAACGAATAGCTCGTCGCGGCGCCGAAGGCGTACAGGTCGGCCAGCACGTCGAGTCCGGCTTCGCCGTGGAAGAACCGGTTGTAGGTCGCGTAGGCGCCGTGGGCGAGCGACGGGAGCGCGGCGAAGACCAGCACCGCCAGCGCGACGCTGCAGAAGCTGAGAATCGACACCACCGGGGTGCGATAGCGCGCGCTGACGCGCTCGAAAGCGGACGGCAGCAGCTTCGAGCGGCTCATCGCGTAGGCGATGCGCGACGCGCCGAACACGCCCGAGTTCGACGAGATCAGCAGCAGCGTCGCGCCCAGCACCGGGACGTACAGCGCGGCGAGCGCTCCGAAGTAGGGAACGTTCGCGGCCAGCACGGCGACGGCCGAGCCCTGGTTCTCGGTGCTGCCCAAGAACTGGAAGAACGTCTGCGCGTGTCCCTGTGGGTCGAGCGGGACCGGATGGGCGGGCGTCATGCCGAGGGCCAGGTTCGCGTAGGACAGCGCGTACACCAGGATGGTGAGGATCAGCCCGATCGAGGTGCGCGGGATGATCGAGGCGGGGCGCTGCGTCTCCTGCGCCGCCTGCGAGATCGACTCCAGCCCCACGAACGAGATGATCGCCAGCGATGCGCCGAGCAGCAGATGCTCGTTCGTCGGCCAGTAGAAGGTCATCGAGTGGACCAGCAGATCGGGGTTGAACGCGAACAAGAAGCCGAAGAACAGGATCGACGTCTCGCTCACGACGTCGATCGCGGACACGATTCCGTTGAACGTGGTCGACTCGCGCACGCCGATCACGTTGAGCGCGCACAGTCCGGCGATCAGCCCGAAGGTGACGACGAAGTGCACCCACGGATGCTGGGTGAGCGCCAGCAGCGGGACGAGCTGGCCGAGATAGTCGACCGACGACCAGGCGAACAGCGTGATGTCGATGGTGAAGTCGAGCAGCACGGCCCAGCCCGCGATGAACCCGAACACGTCGCCCAAGCCGCGCATGACGAAGTACTGGCCGCCGCCGGCGACCGGATACGTCGACGCCAGCTCCGTGTACGCCAGGCCGATGCACACGTACACGAGCCCCGCGAACAGGAACGCCACGTTGGAGCCGCCGCCCGCGGCGCCCAGCACGAGCCCCAGCCCGACGAAGATGTCCGCCCCGACGTCGCTGTAGCCCCACGAGAACGAGCCCCACGGCGTGACCGAACGCCGCAGCGTCGGCTTAGGCCTCGTCACCGAGTGTCCCGCCTCGGGAGTTCCGTACGAAATCTCGCTCGTCTTTCCGCCCGGACTCTTCGTCGCTCTTCGGTCACAACGCGACGTGGTTGCTCCCTCATCGCTCCTCGATCCGAGCGAAAACCCTTCGCGACCTTTCGCACGGAACTCCCGAGACGGGACACTACCGAATACGGATCAGCGTGCGCTGGAGCGCGTAGAGGAGACGTTCGGCTTCCTCGAGCTCCTTGAGCATCGCGCGGCCGCGGAACGCCGGGATCGCGTCGGTGAGGATGTCGACCGCGTCCGAGAGCTGACGCTTGTCGATGCGGCCGCCGGCCGCTTCGACCTCGGTGATCCGCTGCATCACCATCGTGGCGAACTTGAGCGCGGTCTTGGCGTGCTCGAGCTCGTTCTTCACTTCGCCGAAGCCCGCCAGCGCGGCGCGGTAGGTGCGGTCGGCTTCGACGTAGTCGCGCTTGCGCGTGGCGAGCATCCCGGCCAGCGTTTCGGCATACGCGTTGTCGAGCACTTTGGAGCGGCCGAACGTGCGCGCCAGCACCTCGCGCGTCTCCGCCTCGACCGAGTCTTCCTCGGCGCTCTTGGCTTTGGTCCCTTTCGGCGCGGGCGGCTCTTCGAGCCCGGCGTCGGCGCTCTCGGCCGGTCCGGTGATCAGCGCGCGCAGTTCCTTGGCGACCTCTTCGGCGGTCTGATAGCGGCGGTCGGGTTCCTTCTCGATCAGCTTGAGGATGATCCGCTCGATCTGCGCCGGCACCGCGCGGTTGATCGAGCGCGGCGGCTGCGGCTGGTCGTTGACATGGCCGAAGATCACCGCGACGAGATCGTCGGAATCGCTCTTGAACGGCAGCGTCCCGGTGAACGTCTCGTAAAGCATGATGCCGACCGAATACAGATCGCTGCGCGAGTCGGCGGCCTTGCCCAAGAACCGCTCCG
>Ga0302325_10008555_pt1 | contig 22490 bp, 22 predicted proteins | sample Palsa_T0_2_FD_201948 | JGI IMG/M metagenome (GOLD analysis project Ga0302325, IMG submission 201948) | Peat permafrost microbial communities from Stordalen Mire near Abisko, Sweden - Palsa_T0_2 | ecosystem: Environmental > Terrestrial > Soil > Palsa > Peat permafrost | place: Sweden: Abisko...
CGAATCTCAGGCGCAAATTTTAAGTTAACGCGCCGCGCGATCTCGCCGCGAACATACCGCTTGTTGCCTTCCAGTGCCTCGAGCACTTTCTCCTCGTCGCGTCCGCCGAGCGGCACGATGTAGATCGTGGCGAGTCGCAGATCGGCGCTCATGCGCACTTCTGGAACGGTGATCATATGCGCTTCGATCACCGGGTCGTGGATGTCGCCGCGCGAAAATATCTCGGCGAGCGCGTGACGAATGAGTTCGCCCACGCGCAACTGGCGCGGTGACGCATCCGCCGGTTGGTCGCGATGCTGACGATGACGGGCCATCTTTTTAATGTCGTACCTTGTTTTAATTCAGTACCTGGGCACCAGAATCCCGGCACTCACCTAATTCTTGCGATCGGCAACCTGGTTGCATGAATGCCGGAGCAACAGCGGAGCTTTACGCTTTTCGCCCGGCAATGACGGCGGTGCGAACGTGAGGTTTGAACTCACAATGTCCGCTGCACAGACTCCACTCGGTAACACTCAATGATGTCGCCGGCCTTCATGTCCTGGTAGTTCTCGAAGGCCATGCCGCATTCCTGTCCGGCGACGACTTCGCGTGCGTCGTCCTTGAAACGCTTGAGTTGCGACAGCTTGCCCTGATGGACGACGACGCTGTCGCGGATCAGCCGGACGTTGGCGCCACGTTCGACGACCCCGTCGGTCACCCGGCAACCGGCGACATTGCCGACCTTCGACACCTTGAAGACCTCGAGAATGACAGCGTTGCCGAGCATGGTCTCGCGCAGCGTCGGCGCGAGCAATCCCGACATCGCCTTTTTCACGTCGTCGACGAGGGCATAAATAATGTCGTAGTAGCGAATTTCGACGCCCGCCTGCTCGGCGGCTTCGCGAGCCTCCTTGTGGGCGCGAACGTTGAAGCCGATGACCGCCGCGCCCGAGGCTTCCGCCAGCGTAATGTCGGATTCGGTAATGCCGCCGGCTCCGGCGAAGATGATGCGGGCGCCGACTTCCTCGGTGCCGAGCTTCTCCAGCGAGCCGACGATGGCTTCGATCGAGCCTTGCACGTCGCCCTTGATCACCAGCGGAAATTCCTTGCGGCCCGAGGTCTTGAGCTGACTCATCATCTGCTCGAGCGAGCCGCGCATGCCGGTCTGCCGCGCCGCCAAAATGTCGCGCTTCTGCCGCGCGCGGTAATCGGCGATCTCGCGGGCGCGCGCTTCGGAATCGACCGCGGCCAGCCGATCGCTTGCTTCGGGCGTGCCGTTGAAGCCCAGCACCTCAACCGGCATCGAAGGTCCGGCGGCAACAACAGAATGGCCGGTATCCGACATCAGCGCCCGCACGCGGCCCCATTCGGAGCCGGCCACGACAATGTCGCCCGGCTTCAGCGTGCCGCGCTGCATGAGCACCGTCGCCACCGGGCCGCGGCCCCGATCAAGCCGGGCCTCGATCACGGTGCCTTCGGCCGCGCGGTTCGGGTTTGCCTTGAGTTCGAGCACCTCGGACTGCAGCGCGATCATGTCGAGCAGTTTGTCGACGTTGCGCTTTTCCTTTGCCGACACCTCGATTTCCAGAACATCGCCGCCCAGCGATTCGACCTGGATCTCGTGTTGCAGCAATTCGGTGCGCACGCGCTCCGGCTTGGCGTCCGGCTTGTCGATCTTGTTGATGGCGACGATGATCGGCACCTTCGCCGCCTTGGCGTGATGGATCGCCTCCACCGTCTGCGGCATGACGCCGTCGTCTGCCGCGACCACGAGCACGACGATATCGGTGATCTTTGCGCCGCGGGCACGCATGGCGGTGAAGGCGGCGTGACCGGGCGTATCGATGAAGGTGATCCGGCCGCCCGACGGGGAGGTCACCTGGTAGGCGCCGATGTGCTGGGTAATGCCGCCGGCTTCGCCGGCCGCGACTTCGGTCGACCGGATGGCATCGAGCAGCGACGTTTTGCCGTGATCGACGTGGCCCATGATGGTGACGACCGGCGCGCGCGGCTGCAGATTTGCCGGGTCGTCCGGAGCATCGAACATGCCCTCTTCGACGTCCGATTCGGCGACGCGCCGCACGGTGTGACCGAGCTCCTCGGCGATGAGCTGGGCGGTATCGGCGTCGATCGTGTCGGTGATCTTCGCCATATGACCCTGCTGCATCAGGATGCGGATCACGTCGACCGAACGCTCGGCCATGCGATTGGCCAGCTCCTGAATCGTAATCGTTTCCGGAATCGTCACCTCGCGGATAATCTTTTCTTTCGGCTCGCTGTCGCGATGACCGCTCATGCGTTGAACCCGCCGCCGGAAGGAAGCGACCGAACGTTCGCGCACCTCGTCAGCGGTCAGCGCGGTCACGACGGTGAGCCGGCCGCGGCGCTTTTCAAGACCGACACGTGGCGCCTTGGGCGCCGGTGTCGGCCGTGCGGCAACGCCACCGCGGCGGGCGGTGCGTGGGGCTTCTTCCTCGTCGGCTTCGAGCGCCGGGCGGGCTGTACCCGGCTTTACGGCCGCGGATGTCTCCGCGCCAAAACGTTTTTTGGCGACCTCGTCGGCTTTTCGCTTGGTTTCTTCGTCGTGCTTGCGGCGCTCTTCTTCATCGCGTTTGCGGGCTTCCGCTTTTGCGCGCTCGCTCCGGTCCGCCTCCTCGCGGCTGTGCCGAATGCGGGCTTCTTCTTCGGCGATTTTTCGTTCTTCCGCCTCGCGCAGGCGGGCGTCGGCGAGTGCATGGGCGCGCGCGCTGCGTTCTTCCTCCGTGAGCGTGCGAAGCACGACGCCTGACGCCTTCGGGGAGGGGGCAATCGAGGCCGGCGCCGGTGTTGCGGCGGCGGGTGCGGCCGGCTGGGCTTTGGCGGTTGTAATCGTGCGCTTCGGTGGCGCCACGGGCGCAACAGTCTCTTGCCTAACCTCACCAGGACCAGCGGCGCGGCGCTTCACCTTCTCGACCACGACCGCCTTGCTGCGACCATGGCTGAAGCTTTGGCGAACGACGCCCTGCTCGACGCCGCTGCGCTTCAGAGTCAGCGTCTTCGTGGAACTTACGCTCAGCTTTTCGCCGCTATTCTTGGTCTCGGTCATACGCGTCATGTCCCCGGCCGGCTTAAGTTCGGCGCAGCCTCTCCGGCCTGATTGTGCTGATCGCCGGTCCGAAACCGTTCAAGGCGCCGGCAGCGCGCCAAAACGGTTTCGCTCGCGGAACCGGCGAGCAGGGCTGCATGTACCACATTTGGGCGGTTCAATGCCAAATCCAATTGTGCCGAGGTAAGGAATCCAATCACAACGGGGGTTTCGCCCGATCGCCGGCGCACGAGCGCATCGAGTTTGCGGGTCCCCTCGGCAGAAGCCCCGGCCGCGTGCACAAGGGCCACGACCTTCTCGCGGGCGATGGCCATCTCGGCCCTGGTAAAGCCCGCCGCGACCAAACCGGCCTTGCCGGCGATGGCCAACGCATCGAGGACCGCTCGTTCGAGGAGCTTTTCGGTGCTGTCGACGAAGTGCGACGGCAGGCGAACTTCCCGCTTGAACCCCCGGGCGAAGGCTTTCCGCTTGATCGCCTCACCGAGCGCGTCGCGCGTGGCAGTAATCCAAATGCCGCGACCGGGCAGCCTATTTTTGACGTCGGGTACCGCCTCGCCGTCCGGCCCAACGACGAACCGGATCAGCCCGGATACGGGCTGGACCGTGCGTGTCGCAGCGCACAGCCGTGCACGTGCGCGGGCACGGGGTCCGCTATCGAGCTCGACGGTCGGTTCGGCATCTTGGGTGTCGGCGATCATGCGTTCGTCGTGTTCCTCAGGCCTGGACCTCGGGGACCGGGACTTCCTCAACCGCAGGCGGATCGAGATCGGCCTCGTTCACCCAGCCCACCTTCAGGCGCGCCTGCATGACCAGTCCCTCCGCTTCCTCGCGCGAAAGATCGAAACCGTCGAGAATGCCGGCCTCACGAACGGTCTCGCCGTCCTTGCGCTCGGTCCATCCGGAGAGGTCATCGGTCGCGCAACCGGCAAGATCCTCTACCGTCTTGACGCCGTTTTCGCCGAAGCGGACCAGCATGGCGGTGGTGACGCCCGGCACGTCGTTGAGTTCGTCCGCGACGCCGAGTTCCTTCCGCTTCGCATCGAGCTCGGCTTCGATTTTTGCCAGATAATCCCGGGCGCGGGTCTGCAGTTCGCCGGCGGTATCCTCATCGAAGCCTTCGATACCGGCGACTTCTTTGGTATCCACCAACGCAAGCTCCTCGACCGAGGTAAAGCCTTCGGAGGCCAGCAATTGTCCGATCACTTCGTCGACGTTGAGCGAGTCGATGAACATACGCGTGCGATTTTCAAATTCGGCCTGGCGGCGTTCAGATTCTTCCTGTTCGGTCAGGATATCGATGTCCCAGCCGGTGAGCTGGGACGCCAGCCGCACGTTCTGGCCGCGCCGGCCGATCGCGAGCGAGAGCTGCTGGTCGGGGACCACTACCTCGATGCGCTCGCGTTCCTCGTCGAGCACCACTTTGGCGACTTCAGCAGGCGCGAGCGCGTTGACAACAAACGTGGCGATGTCCTGCGACCAGGGAATAATGTCGATCTTCTCGCCCTGAAGCTCGTTGACGACTGCCTGCACGCGCGAGCCGCGCATGCCGACGCAGGCGCCGACTGGATCGACTGAAGAATCGCGCGAGACCACCGCGATCTTGGCCCGAGAGCCGGGATCGCGCGCGACCGCCTTCACCTCGACAATGCCGTCGTAGATTTCCGGCACTTCCTGCGCGAACAGCTTGGACATGAATTGCGGGTGCGTGCGCGACAGGAAGATTTGCGGCCCGCGCTGCTCGCGGCGAACGTCGTAGATGTAGGCGCGAATGCGGTCGCCGTTGCGGAAAACCTCGCGCGGCAGCATTTCATCGCGCCGCACGATCGCTTCGCCGCGGCCGAGATCGACCACCACGTTGCCGTATTCGACGCGCTTGACGATACCGTTGACGATGTCGCCGATCCGATCCTTGTACTCGTCGTACTGACGGTCGCGCTCGGCTTCGCGCACTTTCTGCACGATAACCTGCTTCGCCGACTGCGCGGCGATGCGGCCGTATTCGAGCGGCGGCAACGGGTCGGCGATGGTGTCGCCGATCTGCGCGGCCGGGTGGCGGCGGCGCGCATCCTCAAGGCTGATATGGGACGCGGGATTTTCGACCGTCTCCACCACCAGCATATGGCGGGACAGATGCAGCTCGCCGCTTTTCGGATCGATCTCCGCGCGCACTTCGGTCTCGCTGCCATAGCGCGAGCGAGCGGCCTTGGCGATGGCATCCTCCATGGCGCCGAGGACGATCTTGCGGTCAATCGCCTTTTCCCGGGCGACCGCGTCCGCGATCTGTAAGAGTTCGAGTTTGTTGGCGCTAACTGTCGCCATCGATCAGTCTCCCTTGCGTTGGTTCACGCGCCGGCGCTGTTCCGGCGCGGCGCCTACCTGTGGCCGCTGGTGTGGTTCATGCCCGTTATTTGCTCGCACCTGGGCCGTGCGCTCCTCAAGCTTGTCGCCGCGTTTGCTTCGCCGCAGTGATTCAGAAATGAGCGCGTCGGTGAGAACAAGCCTCGCTTCCATCATGTCGTCGATCCGCAGCAGGACTTCCGGATTTTCGCCGGTGCCCGGATCGCCGGAGCGTAGGCGCACGCATTCGCCTTCCGTACCGGCAAGCTCGCCGCGGAAACGCCTGCGGCCGTCGACGAGAACGAGCATCTCTATGTGCGCGACATGGCCGGCATAGCGATCGAAATCCGATCGCCGCACCAGCGGCCGGTCGATGCCCGGTGAGGAAATCTCAAGCCGATACGCGCTTTCGATCGGATCGCTGGCGTCGAGTATCGGCGAAAGCGCACGCGAGGCCGCTTCGCAGTCCTCGATGGTCATCGCGCCGTCCGGCCGCTCGGCCATGATTTGAACGGTGCAGCCGGACGCGCCCGAAACGCGCACGCGCACCAGCCGATAGCCAAGCTCGGCAAGCACCGGCTCGGTGATTGCGGCGACACGCGCCGCTCGTCCCGGCTCCGTGATGAGCCGCGGCTCTTCGGCAAAGGCTGTCGGCCTGTCGTCCATGCTATTCGCGAGCGTTGTCCTGCACATGCGTCCGGCAGAAAACCGTCGGGCCTCAGGTAATAAAAAAGAGCGGGTCCCGGGGGGCCCACTCTCAAAACCGTTCGGTTCAAACCGACCGCTATGAGGTATCCATGACGGACGCGCCGAATATAGCGGTTCCTCTGGGCGTTGCAAGGGCGGCAAGGCGGGTGCCAAAGCGGGTGCGAAGCCCCGGGGGTGCCGCCTGGCATCGAGCCGGGCGCAATGGGTTAGTGCAAGGGTTCTTTCAGACTTACCGATTTATTTTATTGCTTCGCGCGGGCACCGAGTAATTCGCCAAATTGATGGATTCGACGATGGGTGCCACCCTCTCATTGATTGCCGAGCTTGAAGAAGTCGTTCAGCACGGCACGCGCGAGAAGCGCGCCGAGACGCTCCAGCGCGTCACGGCCCTCTTCCTGGATGGGGCAAGCCGCTACAACGACGAGCACGTCGACCTGTTCGACGACGTCTTTGGGCTGCTGATCGATGAGATCGAGACCAAGGCGCGCGCCGAGCTCTCGAACCATCTCGCGCCCGTGAGCAATGCGCCGGCTGCGCAAGCTCGCCAATGACGACGATATCGACGTCGCCGGGCCCGTGCTGAAGCTCGCGCCGCGTCTGGCGGAAGCCGATCTCGTCGACGTGGCGAGCACCAAGGGTCAAGCCCATCTGCATGCCATTTCGGGGCGCCGCGCGCTGGGCGAGGCGGTTACGGATGTGCTGGTGCGCCGCGGCAATCGCGACGTCGCCCGCCGCGTCGCCGACAACCGCAGCGCCCGCATTTCGGAGAAAGGCTTTCATGGGCTGGTCAAGCGCGCCGAGCAGGATGGAATCCTGGCCGAGAAGGTCGGGTTGCGGCCCGATATTCCGGCGTCGATATTCCGGGATCTGCTGACCAAAGCGACTGCGGTGGTACACCGGCGGCTTATCGCCTCGGCAACACCCGAGGTGAGGGCGGCGATCTGCAACGTGCTGGCGAAGGTTTCCAAAGAAGTCGGCGATCGGGTAGGGCCGCGCAACTATCGCGCGGCGCAGCGCCTCGTGTTGAATCTCGATCGGGCGAACCGATTGGACGAAACGGCTCTGACGTCGTTCTGCAACGAGCGCAAGTATGAAGAGACGGTGGTCGGTCTTGCCGCGCTTGCCAAGGTGCCGATCAAGATTGCCGACCGGCTGATGGCGGCCGATCGCCCGGATCCGGTACTGATCCTGTGCAAAGCCGCCGGTCTAAGCTGGCCGGCGGAGAAAGCGCTCATCCTCGCGCGTCCGGATGCAGCCGGTACGTCCGCGCAGGGGCTCGACGTGGCCTTCGCCAATTATGAAAGGCTCTCGGCTTCCACCGCGCAACGCGTGGTCCGCTTCTGGCAGGTGCGGCAAAGCCAGTAAACCGCCGGACGCGGTCGGGGTATCACAATCGTCGAAAAATCAGGAAGCACGGCGGCCTTGCCTCTCGCGCGGCCTTCGCGTGGTAGCGCGTGCCGGCGAAATCCGGCCAGGCTGTTTGCCAATCGCCGGCACATTGCGCGGTCCACTCGAAATCAACCGATCGCAAAAAATGTCGCAATGTCCAGGCGGCGTAGTCGGCAACGTCGGTCACGAAACGCAATTCGCCGCCGCGCCGCAGGATGCGGGCAAACTGCACGATCGTCCCATCCTGGACAAAGCGCCGCTTCCAGTGCCGCCGTTTTGGCCACGGGTCGGGATGGATCAGGTCGATGCGCTCCAACGTCGCGTCCGGTAGCCACCCAATCAGGTTTGTGGCGTCGTCGAAATGCAAACGAATGTTTTGCAGGCTCGCGTCTTCGATCGCTGCGAGCGCCTTGGCCATGCCGTTGACGAAGGGCTCGACACCGATGAACCCGCTCCGTGGCCGCGCTTTCGCCTGCGCGATCATGTTCTCGCCGCCGCCGAAGCCGACCTCGAGCTGAACCTCGCCCACCGGCAACGGAAACAGCGCGCGCAGCCCGACCGGAGCGGGATGGGCAAGGTCGATCGCCAGGCGCGGCAGCAACGTGTCAATAAGCTCCGCGTGGCGCTTGCGCAGCTTGTGACCTTTACGCCGGCCAAAGAAGGCGCGCGCGTGTTGACCGCCGGAATCCATCTGGGTCGTGGCCGTATTCGGCCGGAGCAGCACGGCCGGGCGATGTCAGAATATCTTCAATGAACCTGATCGGGCGAGGGATTTTGCGTCGCCTTTTCATGCACCCTGGCGGCATGGCGGCCAACCAGACAGCCGGCGGCGGCGCCTAACACGGCGTGATGGCCGGCATAATGGCCGGCGATGCCGCCGACCACCGCTCCCTTGATGCAGCCTTTTGCATCGGCGGAGATCGTCGTGGCCGCAATCGCCAGGATGACCGCGAGCCCGGCGAACATTGCCCTCATGTCACTCAACTCCGTTCGGCGTTGCGCCAATCCGCGCCGCGCCAATTCGTTCCGCCCGCCAATGTGGGTTGAGCCGCCAACAAATCAAGGCACGGCGGATCGTTGAAATCCGCCGTGCCGGTTCAAGGCAGTAAAGGGCGAAGGCTTATAGCAAGCTGCGTTTGAGCGCGTCGGCCAGATCGGTCCGCTCCCACGAGAAACCGCCGTCCTTTTCCGGCGCACGGCCGAAATGACCGTAGGCGGAGGTGCGGCGATAGATTGGCCGGTTGAGCTTCAGCGCGCGTCGAATGTTCGTCGGGCGCAACGGGAACAGCTCGGGAAGGAGCTTTTGCAGCTTCGCCTCTTCGACCTTGCCGGTGCCGTGCGTATCAACATAGACCGACATCGGATCGGCGACCCCGATCGCATAGGCAATCTGGATGGTGCAGCTCTCGGCAAGACCGGCGGCCACGACGTTCTTGGCAAGGTAGCGCGCGGCGTAGGCGGCCGAACGATCGACCTTGGTCGGATCCTTGCCGGAAAAGGCGCCGCCGCCATGCGGCGCGTACCCGCCATAGGTATCGACGATGATCTTGCGACCGGTGAGGCCGCAGTCGCCGTCGGGGCCTCCGACGACGAAGTTCCCCGTCGGATTGACCAGAAAGTCGCTCGGCTTGCTCGGCATCCAGCCTTCCGGCAGCGCCGATTCGACCGCATCGCCGATCATGTCCTTGACCATGCCCGGCGTATATTTCTTGCCGTTGCGGGTCTGCGCGTTGTGCTGCGTCGACACCACGACCTTGGTGCAGCCGACCGGCTTGCCGCCGACATACTTCACCGTCACCTGGCTCTTGGCGTCGGGCTGAAGATCAAACAGCGCCCCCGAGCGGCGCTTCTCCGACAAAACCTTGAGGATCTTGTGCGCGAAATAGATCGGCGCCGGCATGAACGAGCCCTTTTCGTAGACCTCGCTCTCGGTACAGGCGAAACCGAACATCATGCCCTGGTCGCCAGCACCTTCTTCGTCGGCGCCCTTTTTCGTCTTGGCGTCCACGCCCATGGCGATGTCGGGCGACTGTCCATGCAGCAGCACTTCGACGTCGGCGCCATGAAAAGAGAACCCGTCCTGATCGTAGCCGATATCCTTCACCACGCTGCGCGCGGTCTCGGTGATCAGTTCGCGATTGACCACCGCTTTGTCGCCATGTTTCAGGAACAGCGGCGCCTGCCCGCGTCCCTCGCCGGCGATGACGATCTTGTTCGTGGTACACAGAGTCTCGCAGCCGAGTCTGGTATTCACCTTGCTCTCGTCGGCGATGCCGAGCTTGATGTCGTTCTCGAGGAACGCATCAAGTATCGCGTCGGAGATTTGGTCGCAGACCTTGTCCGGATGTCCTTCCGAAACCGACTCGCTCGTGAACAGATAGTTTGTACGTTGCACCGCGAAACACTCCCCTCGTAAAAAGCGAGACCCGTGGCCTCGGGCCTTATTCGGCTGGAACGCCGCCCGGAGCCGGCACCATCCGCGACAAGGTTGTTACAGCGCCGCTTCGCGCGGTCAAGATGTGGGCTAAATGTGGGCGGTGGTCTTTGTTCGCACGGGGCAGCGCTTAGGCGCTTTTCATCATTTGTCGCTGACAGCGATTTGCTCGACGAGGTCGACAATACGCCGCCGCAACTTGGAGTCAGAGATGCGCATGAAGGCTTTGGTGAGAGCCAAGCCGTCGGACGTGGCAAGAAAATCGGAGACGTAGGCGGGCGAAGGTGCATCGCTGAATCCCTCCCCCCGCGGCGCCGTCCCGACCGTCGGCGCGCCTTCGAAAAAAAACGACACCGGCACCTGGAGGATTTGCGAAATCTGCTGTAAGCGGCTGGCGCCGATACGGTTGGTACCCTTTTCGTATTTCTGCACCTGTTGAAACGTCAGGCCCAGGCTATTCCCCAGTTTCTCCTGGCTCATCGCAAGCATCATGCGGCGCATGCGCACGCGACTGCCGACGTGCTTGTCAATAGGGTTTGGTGCCTTTTTGGCCATCATTTACGCGATCTCCATATGCCGCACCTGTTTAGCGTAATTGCTTTAGATATCAAATATGCGCCGGCTAATTATCGTGCACTTGTGCGGTTTCATCCTGATTCTTCCACTTCAAATCGGCTGGAATACAGTTAGCCATAATATACATGAGTATTTTCGAGTCTGCGCTTTGCGCGGGATAGTTGAAATTGGTATGCTTAATACGACCAACGGTCGTTATCACACGGCTCCGCCGCCTAAAATACCGATTCGGCTTAGAATAAAATTTCCATTATCTGGTAAACGTCAGCTTTTCGACACATTCGGCTGCAGACGCCGACGAATAAGTGCGAGGAGCGAGACGACCACCACCAAGGCGGTGGGGACGTCGCCAACGCGGGCGTAGATCGGGACGCTGACCGATTGTGGCAGCGGTGAATCGATCACACCCTCGCTGCCGAGCGGCAATGCGCTGATAATCCGCCCGAGCGGATCGACGACGGCGGAAATGCCGGAATTGGCGGCGCGGACCAGCGGAAGGCCCTCTTCGATCGCGCGCACGCGCGCCTGTTGGAAATGCTGATAAGGTCCGGTCGAAATTCCGAACCAGCCGTCATTGGTGACATTGACGATCCAGCCCGGGCGCCCGCCCTTGGGCATCACGTCGCCCGGGAAGACGATCTCGTAGCAGATAACGGGCAGGGCGAGCGGAGCGCCGGGGACAGAAATGAGCCTTCGGCGGTCGCCGGCGAGAAAACCGCCACGCTGTTTGGTGAGTTGTTGCAGGCCCAGACTTTCAAGGAGGCGCTGGAACGGAAGATATTCACCGAACGGTACAAGATGGACTTTGTCATAGAGCGACACGATTGAGCCGTTTTGGTCGATGACGTAGATCGAATTGTAAGCGGCAGGTTCGGTGGGATTGACTGGCTCCCCCAGCCGCACGGCGCCGGTGATCAGCACGGTGCCCCCTCGCAGCAACTGCGAGATTTGCGCGAGTGCGTCAGGTTCGCGCGCGAGGAAAAACGGAAAGGCCGATTCCGGCCAGATCAAATGCGTGGCGTCGCGCACGCCGAGCGACTGCGGACCGGAGACGCGGTTGGACAGCGCGATGTAGCGATTCATGACTTCCTGCTTGGCCGCATAATTGAACCGGACATCTTGCGGCAGATTCGGTTGCATGATGCGCAAGCGCACGCCGTCGACCAACTTCGTCGGCGTATGGGCAAGCCGGAGCGCACCGAAGCCGCCCAGTCCGGCGAGGATGACGATACCAAGAACGAGTGGCAGCCAGGCCCGGCGGGTTTCGGCGCGATCATCCGCCAGGGTGGCGGGACTCGCGAAGACGACGACGGCGATTAAGGTAAGGCCCCAGACGCCGATGACCGACGCGCTTTGCGCGAGTGCCAGCGGCAAAGTCAGTGCATAGCCGAAGGTGTTCCAGGGAAAACCGGTCAGCGCGTGGCCGCGCAACCACTCGGCGGCGGTGAGCGCGACAGCCAAGGCCACGATGCGCATGGCTCCGCGCGTCCATAACAGGCGCGCAAATGCCGCGCCAAGGGCGATGAAAATCGCGAGCCCCGCCGGCAGGCCGATCACGGCAATCGGCAGCAGCCAACCGAAAGTCGGCGCATCGACGAGGAAGGCATAGCCGACCCAATAAAGGCCGGCGAGAAAGTAGCCGAAGCCGAACCACCAGCCTGTGGTCGCCGCCCCCATGACACCGCGCGGGCTTCCGGCCCCGGTGCCGTCGATCAGCCAGACCAGCGCCGGGAAAGTTAGAAAAAGGATCGGCCAGGCATTGAACGGCGCCATCGCCAGCGCCGATAGCGCCCCCGCGGCAAAAGCAATGAGCCAGCGCCGCCATCCATAAGACAATACGATTGTGTGGATCAGTACCGTCGGCTTCACGGCGGCGGCTGAGAGTTCGGGGTTGGTCGCCCGGCCTCGTCGCGCGGTGGCGACGGGCGTGACACCGGCGGCCTCGGCGCCGCCGGCAACTCGCGTGGGCCGCCCGCCCTGCGATCCTTGCTGCGATAGATTTTGACTCTCTTGACCCGGCGCGGGTCGGCGTCGAGCACCTCGGCCTCAAAGGATGCAGGTCCGGGCACCAGTTCGCCGCGTACCGGAACGTGTCCCGCCCGCATGACCAGGTATCCGCCAAGCGTATCGACATCCTGCGCGGCTTCGCCGACGTCGAATTCCTCGCCAATCATGGCACGCACATCGTCGAGACTGGCGCGGCCGATCGCCAGGAACGAGCCGTCGCCCTGCCGTATCACCGCCGGAGTTTCGGCCTCGTCATGCTCGTCGGCGATGTCGCCGACGATGAGCTCGACCAAATCCTCGATCGACACCAGCCCGTCGCTGCCGCCGTATTCGTCGATGATGAGAGCGAGGTGGATGCGAGTCGCCTGCATCTTGGCAAGCAGATCGAGTGCCGGCATGGACGGTGGCGCATAGAGCATTTCGCGGACGATCTTGGCCGCCGTCAGTGGCATGGCAAGATCAATCCTGGCGAGATCGAGATCGGCAGCCGGAGGTTGTTCTTGTTCGCCGGCGGCCTGGTCCGCGGCTGCACGCGCGGCCATGAAGGCCAGCAGGTCGCGGATATGCACCATGCCGATCGGATCATCGAGCGTGTCGTTGTAGACCACGAGCCGCGAATGAGCGGCGCCGGCAAACACCATGACGAGTTCGCCGACGGCGATGTCCTGCTGCACGGCGACGATGTCGGCGCGCGGCACCATGACGCTCTCGATCCGGCATTCGCGCAGACCGAGAATATTCTTGAGCATCGCCGCTTCTACCGGCGAGAAACCCGATTCGGGCTGCTCGGCCGTGAGGACGAGTTCAAGGTCGGCGCGGGTCGCTGCGGCCTTCCAGCCAAACAGGATGCGCATGACGCGAGCGAGCCATCCCTCGTTCAGCTCGCCGGTTTCCGGCAAGACCATGGGAAGGCCGCGATGCTCGGTCTCGCTCTGTTCGCTGCGCGTCGGGGATTGGGTCATGGCCTCGGATATCTCGAATCAGGCCTTGCCCGAACGCAGATACGGATCGGGGATCGCAAGGCGATGCAGGATGTCGCGCTCGATCCGCTCCATTGTCTCGGCGTCTTTTTTCCGCACGTGATCATATCCCAGGAGGTGCAGGAAACCGTGCACGGCAAGATGGGCAACGTGATGGGTGAACGGTTTGTGTTCCGCGCGCGCCTCGCGTGCGATGGTTTCGTGGGCCAGCACGATGTCGCCGATGATCGGGTTTTGGCCGCCGGCGTGGACCGTCGGAAATGACAAGACATTGGTAGCGGCGTCGACGCCGCGCCATTCGCGGTTAAGGAGGCGAATCGCCGAATCATCGGTCAGGACAATAGCAAGCTCGGCACCCAGTGTTGACAGCACCGCGGCGGCCCCGGCGACGGCGCGGCGAATGACCGATTTGACATCCGCCTGTTCTTTCCAGAGATCGGATTCGACCATCACGTCGATCTTGACGCCGATCTTGGGCGCTCCGCGCGCCTTCCGCGCCGCCTGCGTCATCAGGTGCGCTCGCGCTTTGCCGCCGCGGCGTTGTCGTAGGCCTCGACGATGCGGGCGACGAGTTCATGGCGGATCACGTCGGCGGCCGTGAAGGTAACGTGGCCGATGCCTTCGACGCCGTGCAGGAGCCGCACCGCCTCGGCGAGGCCGGAGGTCTGCCCCGGAGGCAAGTCCACCTGGCTCGGGTCGCCGGTTACCACCATGCGGCTGTTTTCGCCGAGTCTCGTCAGCAGCATCTTCATCTGCATCGCGGTGGTGTTTTGCGCTTCGTCGAGAATGATCGCCGCATTCGCCAGCGTCCGGCCGCGCATAAAGGCGAGCGGCGCGATTTCAATCTCGGTGCTCTGGAGCGCGCGTTCGACGATGCGTGCGTCCATCAGATCGTAGAGCGCGTCATAGATAGGCCGCAGATACGGATCGACCTTCTCGCGCATGTCGCCGGGAAGGAAGCCGAGCCGTTCGCCCGCTTCGACGGCCGGGCGTGAAAGGACGATGCGATCGACCTCTTTGCGTTCGAACAACTGCACGGCATTGGCGACCGCCAGCCAGGTTTTGCCCGTCCCGGCCGGGCCGGTCGAGAACACGAGCGCGTGGCGTTTGAGCGCGCGCACATAGGCATCCTGCGCCGGGGTGCGCGCCCGCACCCGGCGCTTGCGCAGATTGATTTCCTCGAAATTCTCCCGCGCGGAAGTTGAATCGAAATCGAACAGCGAACCTTGCGACAGGGCGAGCCGGATGGTGCCGTCGACATCGCCCTGCACCAATTCGTCGCCCTGCTTGAGGCGCTCGTACAGGCTCTCGAGCACGCGCCGCGCCTGCTCACAAGCCTCGCGCGAGCCTTCCAGCGTGACGTGATTGCCCCGCGATGTGGCGACGACGCCGAGACGCCGCTCTATCAGGGCGAGATTCTGCCCGTACTGGCCGAACAGCGCGGACGCGAGACGATTGTCGTCGAAGGTGAGAACGATTTGTGCGGCATTGTCCGGCGCGGCGACGAGTGATCCAGCGTCCGTTCCAACGGGACCAGGAGGACCGGGTGTTCGCATTCAGACTCCAGCGCCGGCAACGGCCGGCTGTTGTGCCAGGGCGCCGAACAGACTGTTTCTGGCGACTTCGGTAATGGTGACGGCGGCGATCGCGCCGATCAGTAAGGGCGGCGCTTCAATTTGTACGGGCTGAAGGTAAGGCGAACGGCCGACAATCTGGCCGCTGTACCGGCCCGGCCGTTCAAACAGCACGGAAAGAGTGCGGCCGACGCAACCGCGATTGAAGGTCGCCTGGCCGCGGTCGATCGCTTGCTGCAGACGGTGAAGCCGGTCCGATTTTATCGCTTCCTCCACCTGATCGCCCATGTCGGCGCCGGGAGTGCCGGGCCGCGGCGAGTATTTGAAAGAGAACGCGCCGGAGTAACCGATCTCACCAACGAGGCTGAGCGTTGCGGCGAAGTCATCTTCCGTCTCGCCCGGAAAACCGACAATGAAATCGGACGTGAGCGCGATATCCGGCCGTGCTTCGAGCAGACGGGAGACGACCTCGACGTAGTCCGCGCGCGTGTGGCGGCGGTTCATGGCGGCAAGGATGCGGTCAGAGCCGGACTGCACCGGCAGATGCAATTGCGGCATGAGCGCCGGCAAATCGCGGTGCGCGGCGATCAGGTCGTCGGCCATGTCGAGCGGGTGGCTCGTCGTGTAACGCAGCCGCTCGATGCCAGGAAGTTGCGCGAGACGTTCGAGCAGCCCGGCGAGCGACCACGTCCGCCCGTCCGGGCCTTCGCCGTGATAGGCGTTGACGTTCTGCCCGATCAGAGTGATCTCGCGAACGCCGGCGTCTGCCAGCCGCGCGACTTCGGCCGCGATTTTGTCGACCGGGCGGGAGATCTCGGCGCCGCGTGTATAAGGCACGACACAGAATGTGCAGAACTTGTCGCAACCCTCTTGCACGGTGACGAAAGCCGCAACGCCGCGCGCACGCATCGCCGCAACGCTCGGCGCGGCAAGCTGGTCGAATTTGTCGTCGGCAGGAAACTCGGTATCGACAGCCTTGCCGTCACGCTCGGCGCGGGCGATCAGGTCCGGGAGGCGATGGTAGTTCTGCGATCCGACGACGAGGTCAACCGCCGGCGCCCGGCGGATGATTTCAGCGCCCTCGGCCTGTGCGACACAGCCGGCAACGGCGATGAGGGGCTTTCGGTCGTCCGCCGCCGCTTCTTTCAGGCGGCGCATGCGGCCGAGCTCGGAATAAACCTTTTCGGCTGCTTTCTCGCGGATGTGGCAGGTGTTGAGGATAATGAGGTCGGCGTCTTCGGCGGTCGTGGTTTCGACGTAGCCTTCAGGCGCCAGCGTGTCCGCCATACGCTGCGAATCGTAGACGTTCATCTGGCAGCCAAAGGATTTTACGAAGAGCTTGCGAAAACCTGTCATTCCGGTCGAATTTGAACCTTTCGTTGCCGACGGCAGGACCCTGACCCCCGGATCATATCGTCTTTACGGCTGTGCGTCAGCCGAGGTCGCGGCGCAGGACGAGGGCGGTCGCATTGCCGTCATAATAGCCTTGCCGCCGACCCACTTCGTAAAATCCGGCCGTCCGGTAAAGCCGGCCGGCGGGCGCATTGTGCTCGCCGACCTCAAGAAATACGGAGCGGACGCCAAGTCCTGCCAAGCGGCGGAGATGCAGATCGAGGAGCGGCCGCGCGAATCCTCGGCCGCGCCACTTCGGCCCAACGGCGACCGACAGGATTTCCGCCTCGCCTGCGGCCAGACGGGAGAGGATGAACCCGATCAACGCCCGGCCGACCGTGTGGCGATGGCAGACGACGTTGCGGTCGATCAGAAGCCGGTGAAACTCATCCTCGGTCCAGCCACGCTGGAATGACGCAGCATGCAATGCGCTGAGTGCGGTGGCATCTTGCTCCCGCGCCTCCGAGACGATGGGCTCGCGCCGGCCAAGCACGCGCGTGACGAAGTTCATCATCGGCGCGGGAGTTGCGCGGCGTTTTGCGGCTGCGCGTCGGGCGCACGGAGATATTGCGGCTTTGGCGGTGACTGGCCTTCCGGGACGACGGCGCCCATGCGCGCGACCCAGATGATATCGGGTGCCGCGCGCGCGTCAACGGAAGCAGGCGGGGCATCGGCCCGGGACAGGGCAGCGGCGACGGATTGCGCCGCCGAGCCAACAATGCAGGACGAGGCCTCGGCTGCGGCTTGCACCGCTTCCCGCAGGGCCGCGAGGCGCGGGGCCATCATCGTGCGGCCGTCCTGGCTGAAGACCTGGAGATAGACGTGAGCATGCCGCGCATCGATGGCGGCGACGACCGGAAATCCTTCATTGGCGGCCATGTGAGGCGCTGCATAGGCGGAAAGCGTCGACAATCCTACCGCGGGCTTGTCCGCCGCCAGCGCAATGCCGCGTGCCGCGGCGATGCCGACTCGCAGGCCCGTGAAGCTGCCGGGCCCGGTGGTCACCGCGACCCGGTCGATATCGGGAAACGCCATGCCCGCTTCAGCCATGACGCGCCTTAACAACGGCATCAGCGCTTCGGCATGGCCGCGCACCATCGGCAGACTCTCGCTCGCCAGGATGCCGCCGTATTCGGTGTCGAGCACGGCCGCGGAACAAGCGCCCAGCGCCGTATCAATGGCGAGTACACGCATGGCAATTCATGCGGCCAGGTGATCGGCGCAATCGCCGCTTCACATCGGCCGGACTTCGGTCACGTCGGGGACGAAATGACGCAGCAAGTTCTGGATGCCGTGTCGCAGCGTCGCGGTTGACGACGGACATCCTGCACACGCGCCTTTCATGTTCAGAAAGACGATCCCGTCCTTGAAACCACGGAAGGTGATATCGCCGCCATCATTGGCGACGGCCGGACGCACCCGCGTCTCGATGAGCTCCTTGATCGTGGCGACGGTCTCCGCGTCGGCCGCGTCGAAAAACTCGTCGGCGTCGCTCTGCTCGGACTTTGCGGCGTTCAGCAACGGCGCTCCCGACATAAAGTGTTCCATGATGGCGCCGAGGATCATCGGCTTGAGCTGCTGCCACTCGCCGGCATCCTTGGACACCGCAATGAAGTCGGAGCCGAAGAACACCCCACTGACGCCCGTAACGGCAAACAGCCGTTCCGCGAGCGGGGATTGGGCCGCCTCGGCAGGGTCGCGCAGGTCGAGCGTTCCGGTTTCAAGCACGGCCCGTCCCGGCAGGAACTTCAAAGTTGCCGGGTTTGGCGTCGCTTCCGTCTGGATGAACATGCGGCCCTCCGTAGGCTCGTGCGGCCCGTCGGGCTGCACCGTGCCAAAGCTTGAATCAATGTAGTACGTGGCGAATTCCGGTGGAAGTTCAAGAGTGGAACCCGATCCGCCACCGCGGTCCGGGGCAGATTGGACGCAGATTGGACATCCCGGAGCCTCACGACAGGGCGTCGATCTCTTCGTCGGTGAGGTGCCCCGGAACGATCGCCGCCGGAATGGGATAGTCGCCCGCGGCACGGCCGATCGTCGCCACCAGCGGACCCGGCCCCTCCGATCCGGTGCCCGCAGCCAGGACGAGGATAAATATATCTTCGTCCTCGTCGATCAGCCTTAAAATTTCCTCCGCCAAGTCTCCCTCGCGCACCACCCGTTCGGGGGTGATGCCGGCAATGCCGTTGGCGCGCGCGGCATACTTGCTGAGCTCCGCGTCGGCTCCCTCGCGCGCTTCGGCGCGCATGATGTCGGCGACGCCGAGCCATTGCTGGCCCTGATCGTGTGTTTCGATCACGCGCAGCATGACAACGTTGCCGCCGATGCGCGCGGCGCGGCGGCTCGCGAAATAGACGGCGCGGTCACATTCCTCGGTGTCGTCGATCACAACGAGGAGCTTCGGCTTGTGACCGGCCTCGTAGCTGCGGCGCCTGCGGGGCATGGGATTTCTCCGGCACGAGCGACACAACGCCACAAGCGCTTCATGCTGCCACGGCGGCGCGTGGTCCGACAAGCCGGTCCCCCGGCATGCAAGTCTGTCGGGGGGCGCAAATCTGTCAGGTGCGTATGTCCGGAATGCGCAACGCGTGCGCGGCGTTGCGTTCCAGGCACGTCCCGCAGGGCGTTACGATCGCACGAAACCGACGATGTCCTTGACTGCCTTCATCGTCTCGCCAGCGAGTTTTTGTGCGCGGGCGGAACCGTCGGCGAGGATCGAATCGATTGCGACCGGATCGCGCAGCAGCCGCTTCATCTCCGCGCCGACCGGGCCGAGTTTGGCGACCGAAAGATCGACCAGCGCCGATTTGAATGTCGAGAATTGCGCGTTGCCGAACTGGCCGAGCACGCTGCCGCGCGTGGTTCCCGCAAGTGCGGCGTAGATGCCGACCAGATTGTCGGCCTCCGGCCGGGTCTTCAGGCCCGCCTCTTCGCTCGGCAGCGGCTCCGGATCGGTTTTGGCCTTGCGGATTTTCTGGGCGATGGCGTCGGCGTCGTCGGTGAGATTGATGCGGGAATAATCGGACGCGTCCGACTTCGACATTTTTTTGGTACCGTCGCGCAGCGACATGACGCGGGTCGCCTCGCCGGTGATCAACGGCTCCGGCAGCGGGAAAAACGCTTCGCCGTAGCCGTGCTCATGAATCGAGCGGCCGAAATCGTTGTTGAATTTCTGCGCAATGTCGCGCGACAGTTCGAGGTGCTGTTTCTGATCCTCGCCCACCGGAACGTGGGTGGCGCGATAAACCAAAATATCGGCGGCCATCAGCGCCGGATAGGCGTAGAGCCCGATCGAAGCATTTTCCCGATCCTTGCCGGCTTTTTCCTTGAACTGCGTCATCCGGTTAAACCAGCCGAGCCGGGCGACGCAATTGAACACCCAGGCGAGCTCGGCATGCTCCGCCACCTGGCTCTGGTTGAACACGATGTGCCTTGCGGGATCGATCCCACTGGCGATGTATGCCGCCGCGACTTCCCTGGTGGCGTGCGGAAGCTCGGCTGGATCCTGCCACACCGTGATCGCATGCAGATCGACGACGCAATAAATGCAATCGTAGCGGTCCTGCAGCTCCGCAAAGCGCTTGATGGCGCCGAGATAATTGCCGAGATGCAGGTTGCCGGTGGGCTGCACGCCGGAAAAAACCCTCTCCTGAAACGCCATGCCCAATCTCCGCGAAAGCGAGCGCGACGCGCCATGACGTCGCCCGTGGCGTCCCAATGCCGCGACGCCGCTCGCGGCGTCCCAATGCCACGTCGTTGCCTTGCCCTGCAATAGCCGGCCGCTATAGTGCGATTCTCGCCGCGCGATTTTTTCCAAAGAGTCCTCTTATGCCAACCACCCGTTTCGACGTTCTCGGCATCGGCAATGCGATCGTCGACGTGATTGCCCGCACCGAAGAGGACTTTTTGCTCAAGCAGGGCATGCACAAGGGCACGATGGCGCTGATCGACGAGCCGCGCGCCGAGGCGATCTACAACGCCATGGGACCGGCCATCGAAACGTCCGGCGGTTCGGCTGCCAATACCATCGTCGGTCTCGCGTCGCTCGGCGCGCGCACTGCATTTATCGGCAAGATCAAGGACGATGCGCTGGGGCGGGCGTTTGCCCACGACATTCGTGCCGCCGGAGTTACCTACACGACGACACCCGCCGCGGCGGGAGCGTCGACCGCGCGCTGCTACGTGCTAGTGACCCCCGACGGCGAGCGCACGATGAATACCTATCTCGGCGCCGCGCAGGATCTGGGTCCGGCGGATGTCGACGCCGATCTGGTTGCTTCAAGCTCCATCCTCTACCTCGAGGGTTATCTGTGGGATCCGAAGGACGCCAAGGATGCGTTCGTCAAGGCGGCGCAGATCGCGCACGAGGCCGAGCGCGTCGTGGCGCTCACGTTGTCCGATGCGTTCTGCGTCGGCCGTTTCCGCGCGGAGTTTCTTCATTTGATGCGCTCACGAACGGTCGATCTCATCTTCGCCAACGAGGCCGAACTGCACAGCCTGTACGAGACGTCCGACTTCGACACGGCCGTCGCGGCCTTGCGCGCGGATATCGGAACGGCCGTCGTGACGCGCAGCGAGAAAGGCTGCCTGGTGATCAGTCCCGAAGGGACCGAAGCGGTGCCGGCTTTTCCGGTTGAGCGCGTCGTCGATACGACCGGCGCCGGTGACCTGTTCGCCGCCGGCTTCCTGTCCGGGCTGGCGCGCGGCGCCGATGACCGCACCTGCGGCCGTCTCGGCGCGCTCGCCGCCGCCGAGGTGATCCAGCACCTCGGCGCCCGCCCCGAGGCCTCGCTGCGCGATCTGGCGCGCGAAAACGGCCTGGCTGACTGAGCGCGATTCGTCCTGCCCGGGCTCGTGCATGGGCCGGCGGATTTGTCGCTAACCAATTGCTAACCAAACAACGGTACGGATTATCCGGCCATCCGGAGGTCCAACCATGGACGAGAGCTCGCATGAGAGCTCGGGCGAGCGCAAATCGCAGGAACCCGAAGCCTCCAAGTCGCCTGCCGACAAGTCTGTGGCCGCATCCGGCGACACGCCGCCGCACCAGGCTGAAAGCAAAGCGAACGCCGCCAACCTGCCGGTTGTCTGGTCGCCGAAGCTCGATGCCGGAGCGGCGCATGCGGAAGACTTTCCGCAGTCCGACGCCGACGAAGCGATGTCGGGATATGCCGACGAGACGATGGAAGAAGAGGCCAGCGAACCGGCCGCGGAAACCGCCGGCCGCGAGTCGCTGTCGCGGTCGTTGCGCTTCGCGACATTGGCGGCTTCGGTCGCGGCCGCGGCCGCACTCGGTTCGTTTGTTGGATCGCTGTCCGCGTCCGGTGTCGGCCATCTTTGGCCCGCCGGCGCGCCAAGCTCTACGATGGCGGCGGCGAATACCCAGCCAGCCGCGAAGGTCGAGCTGGCCGAGCTTGCCGCGCTGAAGGCAAATCTCGACGGCGCCGCCCGCAACGCCAACGGCAACTTCGCCAAGCTCGCGGACCGGCTCGACCGCGTCGAGCGCGCGCAAAGCGAGCCGGCGGCCAAACTCGCCCACATATCCGAGGCCATCGATCGGCTCGAGAAAAAAATCGTGACGGCGTCAGCGGCGCCCGCGGCACCCGAAACGACGGGCTCCATCGCCAACAGCCCGCCGCCGGCGCCAATCGAAGCGAAGCTGTCTGAAAAAGTTTTGCCGGACTGGATCGTGCAGGACGTGCGGGGCGGCCATGCGCTCGTCGAGAGTGCCCATGGCGGCATATTCGACGTCACCAGCGGCAGCATCCTTCCGGGCCTCGGCCGCGTCGAGACGATCAAGCGGCAGGACGGGCAGTGGATGGTCGTGACAGCGCGCGGTCTCATTACCCAGCATTGAAGGCGTGCCGGTCTTTCACGTCCGGCATTGGGCGTCGATTCCGGCAATGACGGTTGAAGGGATGACGCTCCGATAGTCGGGCGCCTCATTCCGTGCCAATTTGTCCACTCCAATGCGTGCGCCGGGGCGCGGACACAGGAGTTGGCGATTGAGCCCATCGCCCCTCGGC
>Ga0302325_10008556_pt1 | contig 22490 bp, 26 predicted proteins | sample Palsa_T0_2_FD_201948 | JGI IMG/M metagenome (GOLD analysis project Ga0302325, IMG submission 201948) | Peat permafrost microbial communities from Stordalen Mire near Abisko, Sweden - Palsa_T0_2 | ecosystem: Environmental > Terrestrial > Soil > Palsa > Peat permafrost | place: Sweden: Abisko...
ACTGACCTGCAACGACTTTGGGACCAGCGTTAAACAACGCGCCTACATCCGCAGCCATGACAGAGAAGTGACAAGCAACAACTCTCGCAGCTCCAAGTCCAATAGCTGGTCCTAAAACAGCTCCCAAATTTGGAATTCCAAGGTTCAACTGCTCCGTCACCATTTTGAACGACGGCATAGGCGGAATGTAAGAGAACCCAGCCGTTTTGATCGTGGTTACGGATCCGCCGCCGGAAGAACCATCCACCAATTTAACAATCGGCAGCTTCAATGCAATAGCCATTTTCTCCATATAAATCGTCTTCTCCATCAACGCACCATCCGCGTGTCCCGCTCGTATCGAAAAGTCATCCGCGGTAAACACCACCTTCCGCCCCCTCAACAGACCAAAACCCTGAACATTGTTGCTTGGTATATACGATACTGGCTCTTCTCTTGTTCCTTCTAGCTTCTTCCATATAACTGTTCCCGATACGGATCCCACTTCCCTGAAACTGCCTTCATCTAGGAGCTGCAGAACGCGTTCGCGGACCCAGAGCTTCCCTGCCTGCTTTTGGCGGACGTAGCCTTTGTTCTTTGTGTCTGGGGCATTGGCAATCGTTCTCAGGGAGTCGAGCTGCCCGAGAATATCGGAGTAGTCTGGTGGGAGCTCGTCTTTTGCTCTGGCTCGACGTCGTTTTGGAGCAACATGTCCAGCTACTTGGGACAAACGCTCTGCGGGGGTCGTTTTCGATGGATTTTTGCCATTGCCGTCGCTCATTGTTGCTTTTGGAGACTTAGGCTTGCACAATCGCCTAAAATTTGTCTAAAGAAACGCATCTTAAACTTTCAATTCATCTTCAAGAAGTTTGAAGTTGGGATGTGCTTGCCTCGGCTCAACTACCCCACCTTTTTTTGGTGGGGCAGAGCCGACAGGGGTCTCCAACGTCACCGATGCAGAAGTTCCCATACTCCAAGGCTTATTCGAAAATTTAAGATCATTTTTTATAGTTGGTTTATTTTTCATTTAAAGGGCAGAGCTTGCAATATAAGCATTCCGATTGTTTCCCCCTTCAATGCCTCTCTCGCAACCTAGGCCTATAAAGCGCCTCCTTGTGGCAAATCGGTGAGCGCAAACCATGCTACAGCCTGTCCCAATAAAAATACAAACACTTAAAATTTCCAGGGGAGAAATTGCTACACGAATCATATCTACAGCTAGAGAATTAGATATAGAAACATATTCAATATATACCTCAAACGATACATCCCACACTTTCGGATCCTCACACTCCATACAACTTACTTCATCTGCCTCATATCTAGATACCTCAGAGCTCATAAACATCGCCAAAAACCATAGAATAGACACCATTCATCCCGGCTATGGCTTCCTCTCAGAATCACCCGACTTCGCCCAGCGAATGTGGGACGAAGCGGGAGCTCTCGTGATCGGCCCTGGACCTGATATCCTTTCGAGAACTGGTGACAAATTGCAAGCAAGACTTCTAGCAGAAGAATGTCAAGTACCAGTCCTCCCGGCCCTCGAAACACCAACCAGCAATATTTCCGAGCTCCAGAAATTTGCATCTTCAATTGGCTACCCGATTATCATCAAAGCGGTTGATGGCGGTGGTGGGCGAGGGATCAGGATTGTGAGAAAAGAGGAGGAACTGTCTTCGCTAACAAAGAGAGCATTGCAAGAGAGTCCTAGTGGGAGAGCTTTTGCTGAGAAAGCAGCTATTGATGGATATAGGCATGTTGAGGTGCAGATCATTGGGGATGGACTTGGAAATGTGAGGCATCTTTGGGAGAGGGAATGCAGTATTCAAAGACGCTTTCAGAAAGTCGTGGAGTTCGCACCGAGCTCAATACCGGATCGAACTTTGGTTGGTGAGGTGATCAAAGCTGCATTGAGAATGGCGAAAAAGGTTGGATGTCTATGATCTTAAACCCAACCCATGCTAATCGACATAGGTCAACTACTGTTCCCTAGGAACATTTGAGTTCCTGGTTCGATCATCACCGCCAGAATTCTACTTCTTAGAAGTCAATCCACGTCTTCAGGTCGAACACACCATTACCGAATCTGTTGCCGTGGGCATCGATCTGGTGAAAATGCAACTTCTTCTCGCCCAAGGCGTACCTATATCTTCGCTCTCGATATCACATCTCTCTGAAGACCCTAAAAACCCTCCCCTAATTCAGTCTCTTCAGCTCAGAATAACAGCTGAAGACGTCTCTAATGACTGGATATTGAGTGTTGGCCAAATCACCACTTTCCGCTTCCCATCTGGGAACGGTGTGAGGGTAGATACTCATCTTCTCTCATCCCAACCAACAGTCATCGGCACAGACTTCAACAGTCTGATAGCAAAAATTATCATTACAGCACCAACATGGGAAGATGTCGTCCAAAAAGCGAAGCGAGCTCTAGCAGACACTTATATCGAAGGTGTAAAGACCAGTCTCGAGGTTCTCCGAGGTATCGTGGCAAGCTCGTCCTTCGTAGCTCAAGCCTGCGACACACAATGGCTAGAAATGAACCTCCCCTCTCTCTTAGAATCCGGAAAGCAGATCTCTGCTCAGTCATTCAGCAACAACGCAATCACAACAAACACACCACGCAAATCCATAGCCGCAACATCCAACGTCCTCTTCCGCAAGGGAGATGCCTGGTCCATCTCCCTGACCCCTGAAGGTGCCCCAGCCCAAGAGAACGCTCCTCCCTCCCACCTCCAACTCACCCGTGTCCACCGCAATGACTTCCCCACTTCCCTCTCTACTTCGATCCTCTACACTTCCCCCTCTTCCCCAACACCCACACCCTACCACATCACCCTCGCTTCAACAACCTCCTCCTTCGCCTCCCTCTCCAACGCCGCAACGCACCGTCGAGGGGACCCAGGAAATATAAATCACGTCATCATCCCTTTTGCAGGGAAATTGATGGAGTTGTTGGTGGAGGTCGGGGATGAGGTGGTAAAGGGGGCTGCCGTGGCGGTTGTGAGGCAGATGAAGATGGAGTTGGAGGTTAGAGCGAGTAAGGGGGGACACGTGGTGTGGGTTTACGAGGGGGAGGAGGGGGATGAGGTGGGGGTGGGGGTGTTGGTTGCTGTTGTCGAGGGGTCGGGGTCGAAGTTGTGAAAGGTGTGATGTGGGATGAAAACGACAATGTCGATATATTATTCTTCTAAAAATGAACGAGCACCTGTCCCGGTTCATTCTCATAATTTCATAAATGGAGTTTATTCATGAATAAACCGGTCTATAGATGAATTTTACTATACCAACCTTCGATTCACGGTTGTGGTTGTATTAAATTGTTTACATATGAACTGATTTACGAGTAAACTGGAACACATCGGATAAATCACCGCTCTCGTCCTGAGACTTTATCCATGGTGGGGACTTGCTGCGAGATTGGACCTAATTCCGTTTCCAGTATATTTGCGAGTGGCCACTCTGATCATCCGCCTCCTGAGTTTCTGTAAGCCTTACTCCGTCCTTTTTGGTCATCTGGCCATCTCTAGAAGCCCATTCTTGAGTGCTTTGTTGTACTAAACCATGAAATCTCACGAAGTGATTGTCGACATGGTCAAACCTCTCCATCGCCCCCTTTCTGCCTTTCTTCTCCAGATCAGCGAGTTTCGAAGAAAATCCGCACCAAAAACGCCCTTGGTCATTGCTAAAAATACCTGTTGAATTAATCTTCTTGTTGATGACATCTGGATTGAGTATTCGATGGAAACTATGAAGATGCTCTTGATATGGATGCCGAAGTTCGAATTCCATAGCACAAGTACCTCCTTTTGGATTCACTTCCTCGCACCTCCAGAATTCGTTCTGGAAGTTCTGGAAGTGTTACACGTTTTTATGGCGTGTCCAGCGACACCTTCTCGTGAACATGTCGCTACAGGTTGGGAAGGTGCAGCCGTAAGAGCGATCATGTCCTTTCATATGCACTCTGGATTTGTATTAGCCACCTGCTTAATTTAGAAGGTAAAGGTATAAGAACAAAAGATCCCACCTGAGTTCTGAGGGTCTCTGAACTTCTTTCATGTTTGGCAGACTGATTGGCGATTCTCATTCATGGTTCCATGGCTAGCATAGTAGACAATGAACAGGTTGTCATTTTGGTCAAATTCTTTGATGAAACCGAGCGTCTTGCCAATAAGTTTGTGATGGACTTAATCGTTACTATGAGCCGCGTCTCGATATTAAACGCGTAACTGTAGCGGAAGACATCGCAAAGCCTTTCCAATTCTGGTTTCACTCGAAGTGTTTTTTTTAATTTCATCTTCTCATCGAATTAAGCAAACGTTCACACTGCGTAGCGTGAGAAGTCTCAGTTAGAAAAGTACTCCTTGCAGCCTGCATGAGATTAGAGAGCTAGTCTTTACGAGTATTGTCTAAGAAGTAAGTAATTACCTGTTCTAAGGAGGTTGCGAAGTTTCTAACATCTTTGATGTGGTACTTCACGCGAGTAGTGTCATGTGTAAAAGAAGCTCAGGATGATGTGCTCAAAGGTGTGCTAGCAGTCTATGAAGTTGTCAGATATTGAGGTTCTCCGTTCCTGACTTCGATCACTATATCCTACTTACGAAGTACTGGGTATCGCTTTCGGGTGACGAGAATGCGGACGAAGATGTTGAAATTGTAAGATTATTATTCTCAATGCCAACGACGGTGGTATCAAAAATATGCTCAAGACCATCTGAATGTATAGCAGGCTCTTCAGGTTCTGGTAGACTTGCCCTTGCACATTTGTGCGGCCCTTCTGTGTCATCCTCACTGGATGACCTTTTCCCCGGATTTAGTCTTCGAAACATATTGCAATTGCTATAATACTCGTGACAGAATGCTCCTAGGTTTTGAGAGATGACGAGGAAAGTAATAAAAGGGAATCCGAGATTTCGCTCACAGCCTCGTGCAGCCGATTGCTTTGTGTTCTGAATGAGAATCGGAAACCAGAACGACGATAGCAATTTACAACGTGAATTTCGAGAATCAACGTAAGTGTTGAATACGAGGGGGTATTCTTGCAGGATAGAACTGTAAGGCTTTATTGTTAGTCGAAATGTAGAAAAATTCTTTGTAGTGTGATGGCACCAGTGAGTGCTTTTAGATACATAACCGCCGAAGTGTCAAGCTTCTAATTAGATCGCAACCGCTTGCCCAAAAGCCTCATCGGACTAAAGAAATCATATAGCTGAATCCACTAAAATTTGTAGTAATCGAGGCTGAAATATAATAATTAAATCCATTACTTGAAATTCAGATACATGATTATGAACCAAGACACCTCAACATTAACAATGGGATTTGAAATCAAGGCATAATACGATTCAGGTTCGCAGCTATGGTCTGCTTGATAGCCTGATAGGAAGAGCAGTACCGATGATGAGTATTCGCGACCGTGGAAGCAAGATTGTGGGTTGATGTGCATTTGACGGGGAAGGACTGTGGTATTAAATGTTGTGAAGATTAAGCCAAGGCTAAGAGTCTAGCTAGACCTCAGGTCCACCTTCGACGTGTCCAGTCCCATTGCAGTCGAGTGTCGTAGCACGTTTATTTTAGCTTCTCATCCCACAGGAGGTGTGAAACTTGAAACTTGAATATTGTATATCGCGTCATCATTGAAGTTGAGTTGGAGAATTTCGAGGATATATCATCACCGTAGGGTTTTCCTTCCAGACCACTATGCCCAGCGTGCGATCCCCTTTGTGCCCAAACGCCGCGCTATATGCACATTCTATAAACTCCAGATGATCGAATAGCGAGAGGCTACCTTCGGCCTCTTCCAGCTCCAGCGCCTCCCATGCCAGGCATCATGCCGCCCATCTGCTTCATCATAGCTTGCATGTCCATGCCACCAGGCATCCCTCCACCACCTCCTCCCAGCATCTTCATCAGCGAGCCCATATCCGGCATGCCGCCACCAGCACCTCCAGCACCACCCATACTCGCCAAGCGCTTTTGCATGGCTGCCATTTGTTGTTGCTTGTTTCCACCACCCATTGCTCCTTGCGCTCTCTGGATGTTCTTCATATTGCCACCCATCTTCTTGGCCATACCAGCCATCATCTTGTGCTGGGTGAGTAAGTCTTCAACTTCTCGTACACTCGTCCCACTGCCGTAAGCTATTCTAGTCATACGTGTAGGCTGCTCAATGAACATCTTGCCATCACTATCCAGCTCCTTGGCGGTCATGGAGTCGCAGATGTAGATCATGCGCTTCAGCTTCATAGAGCCTTCCTCGTCGTCCATACCTTGCATCATGCCACTCATACCAGGAATCATACCGGCCATTTTCGACAGTGGTCCCATTTTCATAATGTTTGAGAGTTGATCACGCAAATCTCGAACAGTGAAAATACCTTCGGTAATATGCTTTATCGTGTCCTTTTGGTCGAGTTTGAGCGATTGAACATGCTCAACCAACCCTTGCATATCTCCCATTCCCAGCAATTTCTGAACGAACTGTTGCGGTGCAAATCGTTCCAGATCTAGCATGTGTTCCCCAGTCCCAATAAACACAATAGGGGTGTGAGTTGCTGCAACTGCTGAAATAGCTCCTCCTCCGCTGGCATGTCCATCTGTCTTGGTGATGATAATAGCACCAAAGTCTGCGGTCTCCTTGAAAGCTTTACTCTGGGCTTCGGCTTGTTGCCCTATACTTGCATCCATGACCATGATCGTCTGGTCTGGTTTGACGGCTGTCTGAATATCCACCATCTCCTGGAACAGAGCATCTTCTTGCCGATGTCGACCAGATGTGTCGACAATAATAATCTCGAATCTTTCCTTCTTGAACTTCTCTACACCTTCCTTCGCTACGACTGCAGGATCGGTCTGCGTCAGTGAACCATAGTATGGAATCTTTGCCTTCGTCGCATTTTGCTTTAATTGATCAAAAGCACCAGCACGGAAGGTATCGGCGCAGACCAAGCAGGCCTTGAACCCTCTGGACTGATAATGCCGTGCAAGCTTCGTACATGTCGTCGTCTTCCCCGCACCCTGCAACCCCACAAACATAATAACGTTCGGTTTCCCTTTTTTCGGTTTGAAAGGTTCGGCATGAGGATCCACGAGTTTGACTAGTTCATCGAAGACGGCTTTTTGGATGAGTCGTTTCTTATTGACACCGGGTGCAAGTTCCTTGAAGTTCACAGAGGATTTGATAGACTTTCGTAGATTTCCAACCAGCTTTACATTGACGTCGGCTTCAAGGAGGGCGGAGCAGATCTCTTTGATCATGCCTTCAAATGCCTGGAATCTGTCAGAATCATGTCGGCGAACAAGGTCATGGCTCAAACCTTCTCATCGAGATTACTTGACCTTGTCAGGTCACTGACGGCCGCATTAATGCGCCGCCCAAGATCTTGAAGAACCATTTTCGTGGATGTTCGACGCGGTTTGGGCGTTGATGTTGAGTCGTCGATGTTCTTGTACGAAACAGGAATTGTGGGATGAAGAGGCGGGCGCGGGGTGTCAAATGGCAAGCCTCCGGGACAGCCTTTCTCCGGCGCCGAAACTTTAAATTATTTTTCTTCGATAAGATCTCAGCCCACCATCTTAGGTGCACCAAACACTCCATCGATTTACCCAATGGCAGGACCAATTTCCAAAAAGCGAAAATTGGAAGAGGGAATGAAAGGAAAGGTGTCTCGATCAGTCAAAAAATTCAAAAAGCAACTCGACTACCAATCCTCCTCCGAAGACGAAGCAGAAACAGATTTCCAAGCTGTGAACCTCCAAGACTCAGACGAAGGACTCGACACAACAGACCTAGTTGGGGCAGATGCATTAGATACAGATGATGAACCAGCACTTGACGAGATGGAATTGGAGGAAATCACCGATGCCTCAAATTCAGACTCGGAATCTGGTTCAGAAGATGAGGATGACGAGAATGAGAATCCCAATTTAATACGGAGACGCAAACGCAATGACCCGGAAGCTTTCGCCACTTCCATGTCCAAGATTCTGGGCTCGAAGTTATCCACCTCGAAACGCAGCGATCCTGTTTTGTCACGGAGCGCGAATGCGATTCAAGCAAGTAAAGAAATTACAGATTTAGCGTTGGAGAAGAAAGCGAAGCAGAAGTTGAGGAGTGAGAAACGAGAGGCGTTAGATAAAGGACGAGTCAAGGATGTTCTGGGTGCTAGTACAGCCTTTGATGCTGCGAATGGGAGGACTGAGGGCCCGACTGTGCAGGAGACAATGGAATTGGAGAAGAGATTGAGGAAGACGGCCCAGAGAGGCGTGGTCAAACTCTTCAATGCGGTCAGAGCCGCACAGATCAAAGGTGAAGAGGCTGCGAGGGAGGCCAAGGCTAAGGGATTAGTGGGACAAGGGAGACGAGAAGAAAAGGTCAATGAGATGAGCAAGAAGGGCTTCCTGGAGCTGATTGCTGGGGGCGGAGGTGCATTGAAAGCTGGTGGTGTCGAAGAAGCTTAATACATAAAATTTTTGCATGGTACGGCGCTGAGATGGGAATGTGGCGTTGAATTTGGCATCTTCTGATGCCACTCGTCTTATGTACAGGCAATAGGCCGTATGTAGATATTGTACATGGGCATCTCAATGATGCCCTCCAGATAGGAAACCCCTATCTATCATTCCAAGATGCTCTATCCAAATGCTGATCATCAAAAACCCGCCCCGATTGTCTACTAATGTGCCTTTCGTCAACTTGTGGGACCATCACTAACTCTTCTTGCTGAAGTCACTAGCCTGCATATTTCTTGTCATCGAAGGCAGCTTCACCCGCAGTCCATCCAATTCCTTCGACATGACGATTTGACATCCCAATCTCGACGTCTCAGTCAACCCGAAAGCCAAGTCCAGCATATCGTTTTCGTCATCCGTCGCCTCCTCCATTTTATCATACATCGCTTCGTCTTCGACTATAACGTGGCAGGTTGAGCATGAGCAGGATCCCTCGCAGGCCCCTAACATACTGTTAGCTTATCTAAAGTCTTTCAAAGGAGGAATGGGACTTGCCTTCCATCTCAATATCATGCGCCTGAGCAATCGTCAAAAGGTTGTCACCCTTGCTGACTGCAATCTTGTGCTCATCGCCTTCCTTATCAACAAATGTAACATAGAGCCTACTTAGGAATTAGCGTCTTCCATCCATAGCATCTTTTTGAAGCTCAACTCACTCTTCGCCCGGCTTCGGCGGGTCGAGATGGCCATGTGAAGCGGCTGGTGTCGCCGAGAAAGCCCTCCGGCTTTGCAACGATCGCGCAGAGATTCTGGAATGGCACATCTTCTGCATAGTCCTTCGAGGGGTTAGGAAGGCCAGAGAGCGTTGAGGGATCGTGATTCGTGACGTTGAAAGTGAAGCATGAGCTTCAATATTATATGATCTAGCACATGGCGTTCGAAAGAATTGCAACGTCTCTATCCCCAAGCCAGACAAGCCTCGAGCTATTGCTCTCCTGGAAGACATGGTGTCCGCGTAATGTTCTGCGTTCTTCAAATGAGTGAATCTTGTGGATTGTTGTCCAGAACCCTGCTTCGCCGTTATTCCCGGGTGAGAGTGAAGGTCTTTGGAGGTGGAAAGGATTTTCGGCAGGCGAGGCCTTCACAGAGGATATTCACTCAAAGGCAGTGAAACAGCCATAACGAATTGTTGTTTCCCCGAATGTTGTAAAAAAAATACAGGGAGATGTTGGCTACTCATAGTGCTTGACCTCTAAAAATTGTTGTTCGGAGAAACTTTTTTGCGATACAGTACGAGTACTGTAGCTCACGATGACATCCTTGTCGTCTTTCGAAATCTTGCTCTCCGCTTTATGCACACAAAGTCTCCCCCCTTTCTGATGCAACTAAAGATCAGATAAGATGTCAACATCCAGAGATACAACAAACCCCCTGAGGCCGTATTACAGACCGCCATCCATAGGTATTCCGCAAGATGCTCCAGGTACAACAAGTTCTGGAACTCATGTATTGGGGCCAAAGAATGGCAGCGCGGTATCCTACGCGTCGTCTGCACGCGATATGTTCTCGGAGCTTGATTACGGGGACTACTTGTCAGACAGTACGCCAACGGCTGTCGATTCGATCAGGAAACAGGTTGATGACTGGTTCTACAAATACACAAGTGTTTTGCTTGCCCAGCCATTTGATGTAGCAAAGACAGTTCTACAAGTGAGGAGTCAGGAGTCAGAACATGGATCAAGCTATTCGGCAGTAGCCAATGCTAGTTCGAGACAGTCTAGCTACCGGACTTCTGCATATAGTGATGTATGAGTGAATGGGTCAAACAGAGCTTATGCTGATTTGTATGCAGTATCCTTCAGATGACTCTGATCCTGATGAACCCGCATACTTTACCGCCTCAGCTCCTCTTTCTCATTCATACTCCCCTTCGCGGTCTCGAAGGCGGCATGATAGCGAACACTCCTTCCCATCTCCTCCGCCGAAAGCTCCATCACCTCCGGCCCACCAACTCATCCTCAAGAGACCGGATTCGATATTGGAAGTAATATCGCAGGAATGGACGAAAGAAGGTGGATGGGGTGTATGGAAAGGATCAAATACCACATTCGTCTATAGTGTCTTGGTCCAAACGCTCGAGAAATGGTCAAGAGGTCTTCTGTCAGCTCTACTCAATGTTCCAGATCCGGATCTCACAACTGGGCTCGAAATGTCTGCGGAGTTGATTGGCTCGCCATATCCATGGGCCTCTCTAGGTGTTGCGATTGCTGCTGCAGTAGCGACGGGAATCATTCTTGCCCCATTAGACCTTATTCGGACAAAGTACTACTTGCCCTTATTCTTTCCCTCCTTTAGTTCGCAAATTGTCGCTAATGATCATTCTCTAGACTCATCCTTACACCTACATCACATCCGAAGCGTCCGCTTACTTCACAACTCCGCCTGCTACCTTCTTACCTTTGTCCATCACCTCTGATAGTCCCTACAATCCTTCACTCCCTCGTTACACCTGCCATCTCGCACTCCACTCCCTTACTCCTCCGCTCACGTCTAGCTATCGATCCTTTATTAACACCAAATACATACCAACTCGCACGGTTCATGTCGAAAATCGTTGAACTATTCTTGAAGCTGCCGCTGGAGACAGTGCTAAGGAGAGGACAAATGGCTGTGTTGAAGCAGGACACCGAAATAGTTAGGGAACAGGGAACGTGGGAAGGCGATATACAAACTATAGTTAAAATCGGCGCGTACAGAGGCGTGGTAGGAACTATGTGGTTGATTGTCCGAGAGGAAGGTGTAAGAGAAGTCCCAGTCATCAAGGGGAAGGGCAAGGTCAAGGTCACACAGAAAGAAATGAAAGGTCAGGGGCTGCCTGGTCTCTGGAGGGGATGGCGAGTTGGGATGTGGGGTCTCGTGGGGATGTGGAGTTCGAGGATGTTAAACGGTGGTTCAGTGAACGGTGGGGAATTCTAACACATTGCTTCGACTCCCACGTGGGAATTTGGAGGTTTTGGAGCACATTTTCGATAAGCAACCGATGGACGGACGGACGGATGATACCAAGATTTGCCTTTCTCAGCGTACGGCGTCAGGTTGATGGCGCATCATAAAGTTTTTGGGAGCTGGGACGACATAATACTCAACTCTGTGTTATTACGTGTATACGACTACTTGTAAGTGCAAGAAACAGGCACATATGAAACGAATAAGAAGATCCTCCTCATATTCCTGGTTCATTTGGTGTGTTTTGAAGTTGACTCTCAGCGCAAAACTCACTGGTTTACGGTACCTTTACTATTCGCGCAAGGTGCGCCCGTTGGATTTACTGTTTATTTCAATCATCCCTGAATGGATGTAGTAAAGCTCATTCTGACATCACTCAACCATTCCTTACTGTAACTGGCCTTGTTTTAGGAAAATTCATTCCTGAAAATTACTTTTCCTGCAGCAAAATAACGGACCATGACGAAAATTCTACGTCCATCATCCAAGGGCGGCACAGTCTCGAAAACACATACACTCTGGGGATTTCGGAGACCTACTTAATCAAGGAAAGGATTGGGGGAGAAAGGACTTGAGACTTCCGTTGAATGTTTTTATGTTGTTATTTGTGGAGAAGGAGTTTTGCAAAGTAATTTAGATTTTTGAAGGCAGTAATTGCAGTGATGTTTGACAGTTGAAGAATGCAATTATTTCCGAAAATATGCTATCTTGAGAGTATGTTCGTTTGAGTGGCATTGCTCGAGCCAATACACTTTGGTCACACTTGTCGACGTCTTCCGTGTATTTTTCAGGGTCAACATCCCAACGCAATTCGCTTTAAGACGAGGAACAGGCAGGTTCTAGACCCGTGCGAGGTGAATATTGCTAGCGCTTCGATAAAGTCATCTACTGATTCCAGATACAACAATTGGTGTGACAAAAGAGTGACTGCACCCTCTTCGACACGTATGTTTCAATAGCAGATAAAAAATGATGCGTGCAAAAGTCATGCTCAATCATGTCCATTTATCTTAGAGTTATCCTGGGTATTTTTGATGGTCAAATATTCAACGCCATGAACTCCCAGCCCTAGAACCAGCCATCCGCATTCTTCTATGCGAATCACCCAGACCCATATGCCATTTGCAAATCATGTTTTTGCTTTCTTTCGAATTAGACTGGTCGCGAGGGTATTGACAATTGGGGCAGTGTCAAGTGGCATAGGAGGGGGAGGGGCTCGTGGTGCTTCTGGGCCACCCTTTCTCTTCTTCCTCACTGATCCCATTGCCAAGGTGTTAACGCCAGTGGCAGCAGCCTCGCTACGAACTTCCACGACTTTTGTTCCAATCACAGTCTGGCCCCATCCATCGCTCATACTGCCCCAGGCTCCTGAGCGAACTTCGTTGATCCATCGGCTTGAGCTTGAGGTTGCAAGCTCTAGATTGGCGAAATCCAGACGGAGAAGTAGTTCGGTCACTCGTTTGTAGCCCGACTTATCAACAATGATCTGGCCTCTACCTTCGGGACGCCATATGTAGTAAGGACTTATTTCGGGTCGTTCAAGGAGGTAGTTCTTGTTTTCCGTTTTTATGCGAGGTTGTCTAGGGATGATTAGTCCAGTGAGTTTCTTCTTTTTGGCCGGAGTGCGGGGTTTCGAGGACCCTGCTGACTGCTGTGAAGCAGGGGGAACATTGCCCATATCATGTTTGGAAGGTGAACTGGTTGGTTGTATCTGGCTCGAGGCATTGAAGGAGGTGGCTGGTGTGACAGGCAAGATAGGATATTCTGGTATTGGAGCTTGACTAGAGTCTGTCTCCCAAGTCTGACTATCGTTCGATATAGCCGTGCTCTGACTATAACCTAGGACGGATTCGGTAGGCCGAAGCTGAGTTTTGGGCGTGAAAACAATCCATATGAATCCCACCAGTCTGCCAGCTGAACATTCCTGCCGGAAGGCCATCAAATCCCAGAACTGGTCAATCGATCCCACACTTTTCCATTGACCACTTGTATTGTTTCGACTTTTCGTTATCTCGTCGTCTAGTTCGTCCAAGAATCTCGCTTTCGGATCATCTGGGAAATGGGGAATAAGGCATCTCGGAGGTACAACATCCGGATGTCTCGAGATTTCCTGTAGTGGATGCCCTATCCGCCACAACTCATTTGAGCCTATCCGCCTAGGAATGTATGACAGCGTTTCGTGCGAGTCAAGACCAGGAACAGTCAAATATCCCTTGACAGACTTCCATTGTGACTGATCTGAAGGCGCTGTGATGGTTGCTTGTTCAATCAAAGGATCTAGAACCCTACACCACCAGCGGACCAGCCCTCGGTCATCTAGAACATGCTTCTCGCGGTATTCGACGCTGCCGGGAAATAGATATTGGTCTTGGGCTCGTGCGAAGAGGGAGACGACACTTCGAATGTTCTGCCTCTGGTGCTGTTCAATAAGGTGACGAAGGAACGTTGCGCTGATATCTCTGATTGGAGAGGGCGTTCTCTTCGCCAAGCCCAGGAGATGCAAGTAGCCTGTCGAATCTGCCTTGGAGACAAAAAATGTGGTGTCGTATGCCGTGGAGTAGATCAGAATCTCAATTGCATACACCAGAACTTCTACAGTATCTGACGCATCGTCCTTTGCTGGCGTTCGTATAGAAGCCGCGAGAAAGTGACTTTCGCAGTATGTTCGGTCGGGGCGAGTTCCGGGAGGCGGAAAATAGATTGCAGAGGTCTTTGTTGGAGGGGTGGAGAGGTGGTATATCTTGAAGGCTACACTTTTGGGGAGCACGGTAGCAAGTTTTTGTAGTAATGTTGGCGAAGCAATCGATGTTTTGGTGATAGACTTCTCGTGAGCAGCCATGATCAAGTAACATACCAAAAAATAGAGCTCATGTTCAGCAAGATGTGAGGTTGAGATTGGAGATGTCGTTGGACGCGAAGCAAAGACGCGCTCGGAAGCTCGCCTAAAACGGTCTAGCGTCAAATAATTTATATCCTCTAGCTACATACGAGACCTCTTGAAGCTTCCCTAAGACAAATTCAGCAAGGACAAGGCAACAATGGCGTCAAAATCGGCAGGAAGAACGCTTCAGGCGCTCGCGAGACGAGTAAGGGCGACCTGCGAGTGCACCAGAGCAACGAATTCACCAGCAGCTACGGTCAGACAATTCTCAACATCTCCTTCAAAACCAGAAGTACAATACGAGAACGACAAGGCAGAACGACCAAGATGGTCATATACCCCAGAGAAAATGAAGGCTCCATATCCAATACGATTAGTAGATCCCGCGAAGAAGTGGGAATGCAACAGCGATCCCGCGCTGTTGGACAATTTCTACATCAGGTTCTTAGGACGAGGAGGAGACCAGATGCTCACGGAGGAGGTCAAATGGCTTGCGATCACACACAAGAGCTTTGACCAAGGGCGGAGAGGCTTCAATGATCGATTGGCATACATAGGTATGAATGCAAATTGGAGACGTTAGCACAAGCTAAGGATTGACTCTAGGTCGACGAATTCTGAGTCTTCAGATGAATCTAGCATTACTACACTCCCCGATGGCGACGAAGACACAGTCATTACCTGATTCCTCCGATGGCCGGGTCCCATTTGCACATCCTGCGTTGGAAGGTTTAGCAAACTTATCTGACGTACCGATTGGAGAAATCTTGACGAAGTCGAGGCTTGCTGGATTCGCGACGGTAATTGGCATGCGAGAGATTATTAGATGGAAGCCGAAAAATGTAAGATTGCAGTTGGGCTATGTGATTATGATATTGACGATCTTTAGATTGCGCATCTGACTGCTTCTGGTATTGAAGTAGTACTAACCACGAGCCTTTATGCCATAATTGGAGCAATAGCATTGCAAAAGGGTGGGGACGTTGCGACGAAAGTTACAAGAGATAAGATTTTGAAACCAATGGGAATATCATAGGTTGTACAGGGTATGGATAGCACAGGTGTGGCATATTGTACAATACACGACATAGAGTCTGCCACAATCAATGGGTATAGACTCGAACCTCCGCCAAGTTTTGGTTACGCAGTTATTGCGGCAAACGGTACCACTTCAACTTGTGTCTGAGATTGTAGTCTGCTTGGCGAGCGCCGCGATATGTGCATTCTTTCATTTTTGTGGTTTGCTACACCGACTCATCTCTTTGTGGCACACTTCGAGGGAGACCATGTGATCATTGAGATAGTTCTTAAGGTCGTTGCAAATACATTTTCTCAAATTCCTATTCTATCACTCTTTGGCGGTGGAAAAAGACCTTGTTCACGAATTTGACGGATCTTACAGAGCCCAGCATGGCTAACATACCTCCATCATGGCTATTCAATGGCAATTGGAACCATCAAACAGATAACCGCTTGAATGATTTGGAAGCATTTAAAGCAAGTGCAACTCCTCGGCTTGCGGATCTAGACAAGTTCAAAACCTCAGCCACTTCTCGATTCGGAAAACTCGAGTGCTTCGAAAAGACCGCTGGCCAAAGCCTTGTCGAACTTCGCAAATTCGAAGGAGATGCCCTTAATCGTTTGGGGAAGCTCGAGAAGTTCAAAGAAAAGGAATTTACTCCTTGGAAAAACGACACTGACAAGCGACTTGGTGTACTTGAAAAGAAGAAAGGAGACTCTGATGAATGGAAGAATAAAGTCGATGGATTATTAGGTGGTCTGGAGAAGGGCAAACTCGGCATCGATGTCTATAATGCCGATAAAACCAAAGTCAACGCCCGATTAGACGAGCTTGAGGACTTCAAGGGGAGGATGGGTGCAATCTTCTCTCGCGACCAAAGCAAGAACGAAACTCGACTGGATACCCTCGAACAGCGAGTCAAGGGGCTGGAAGAGAAAACGACAGCTACAGATACAAAGATCGATAACAGCCTCAAAGAGGTGACAGATCGTCTCGGAAAAGCAGAAAAGAAGTCGGAAGAATGCTGCAAGTCAGTTAAGTTAACAATCAAAGAACTGGGCGAGAAGGTCGAGGACAACAAGCCCCCGAGACGAGGCACAATGACTGACGACCCATCCACGCGCGGCACCAGTGAACCAATTCAGCCGCGTCCCTCGACTCCCATCCATCTAGTCCTCCCCATTCACAGGAATCCATTCCCCTCTCATTTTCCGGCCATCACGCCCTTCACGCCCTTCACGCCCCCTCCCTCACCCCCACCATCCACCTCCCATTCTCATCACGTCCACCACCACCACCATCACCGCTCCCGCCGTCACGGCGGCTACTACTACCACGAACGAGACGAGGAGGATAGGATGTACAATATGCAGCAAATGCCCGCTATCCACCTCGGTTTCTCAAGGACGACCCCTGGGGGCGTGTTCTCGAGGGGGAAGAAGGATAGGTATCAGTTTTCGATTGGGGGAGGGGGTGGGCTGATGGGGTCGGGGAAAAGGAGGGGAAGTTTGACGGCTTCGAGGATTTAGAGATGTGGTGGGTGATTACTGAGGTGGGGTTTGGAATTGGGTTTGGATTTGGGTTTGGATTTGTCGTTGATTTTCTGGGGGTTGAGTTATGTTTGCGTTACTTTGCGTAGATCGATATGGATGTAGTAACATTGATTAGCACGAGAGGAATGATGAGTTGTATCCTAGGATATGCATTATCATTGGATTCAACATTCCATTACATACTTCGTTGTGGTGGGAGATGTGTGTTATTCCTGTAAGCGAGGCATGAAAGGGGCTCATGTTGCCGTTTAATAAATCAAGTTTGGGTTATATCTATCGCTCATCGTCTTTGAGATCAATTTTTCATTCGCGGGTATATAATGATCACTATTCACAAGAGAAGAAATAAATAGCACAAATCCCTTCAATTACGGTAGCACACTCAGGTATACGACAGCAAGCCATCCAGACCAAATCAAGCAACGATATGTAAGACCAACAAACGCCATTGCTTTTTCAGCTACGTCAACCCACAAGACAAACAGATAGAATCAGGGAACTCCAACTCCTTTACTCACCCCCCTTGTCAGAGCCACTTTCCCACACTTCGAACCCTTCTTCCGCTTTCTCAATCGGCTCCAACAACGCAGCTTTAGGCGCAACCACAAAGCTGTCCTTCGACATCAACGTATCGATATCAATCCCCTTTCCATCAACCTCAGCAACAAAGTCAAACGCAACAGCACACTCCTCAACCTGCCCCTCCTCTTCCTCAGCACCTTCATTCTCCTCAGATGCCTCAGACGGAACCAAGAAAACCGAACTCCCATCACACCCTTTAGCCCAGAACTCCTCGGCAACCAAATCTCCAAGCGGCGCCCGATCAACCTCAATCGCCCCCTCCTCCACCTCCCTCTTCATCCTCGCAGCCCTAACTCTTGCCTTAACATCCCTCATCTCGGCCTCAGCCGCATCAACACCCGAACTCGACAACGACGTTCTCGTCTGCGAAACATCATCGGGAGGCGGAACGTTCTCCTTCCCCCTGCAATCGCGTTCGCGCACTCGAGATTCTTCGTCAGAGCTAATATCCAGCGTGCAAGTGCTGTGCTCCATCAGATTCGTGGCAAGTTCTTCCTCGGTGTCTTCGTGGATATCGAAGAACCAGGAGTCCTTCGCCTCTTGCTGATGCAACGACACCGGTAACTCTTTCGAGGAGGAGGCATTGCTTTGGCGAGCAGAGTAGGAAGGGATAGTGCCAGAGAGCGCAGCGTCGATGCTGAATCCTAGTCCCGAAGAGGGAGCGGAGAACTTGGGGGGGTCAACGCGCGTAAAGGGACTGCCTGTCTTCCTGCGATTGAGGATCCCGATGCGCTTGCGTGTTGGGGACCGGCCTGCCGGTGCAGAGAGGGGCGTGGATTTCGAGGTGTCGAGTCTTGGTGCTGGTGAACGAGCTGGTAGGATTGGACGACGGGGAGAGGAGGTGTGTTTGAAGGAGGAGAAGTCGTTGGGAGAGGGAGGTGCTTTGGTTAGGAAGAAGTTGGTTGGTTTGAGGAGGTCTTTGGAGGTTCCGTCGGGGTTCTTTGAGCGTTTTGGGGAGAGGAAAATGATGGGGTCGATGTTTTCTGAGTTGTCGTTGTCGGCTTCGAAGGTGGAGGCTTTTCGTTTGCTGGGTGACGTGAGGGTGGATAGTGCTAGAGAAGAGGATGTGAGATTCATGGTAATTGAATGGCAATTGTGGGGCGAGAGAGGTAGTGGGGTAAGTGAGTGGAAGGGTGAGTGGGCAGGAGGTGAGGTCTAGCCGTACCATTCTGACGATTCTTGAGAGACCCGAGATTCTGAAGCCGTGATCCATTCAATGGAGCAAAAGGCTGCCTCGCAGCTGCCACCTGTGTAGCCATATCTCCTTTCCTGAATTGAACTGAAACTGAAATCCACTTCAAACAATCGTCGACCTCAATCTCTCTTCTCAATCAACAAGAAATAAATCAAGTCAAATGAAAATCGAAAGTATCGTAGAGTCTCACAGTACAATCAAATCAGATCCCTCGCGTCAGTTCCAGGTCCTTCGTAATTGTTTGTTGACAGCTTTCCACCCAAGAATAAAAGACCACAACAAGAAAGTCGAACGAAGGGGGGAGTGGCGGATATATCAAGCAGCGCAATCCAGTCCGGTCGCCTCAGGCGGAAGTGCACGCAGCGGATCGAGTGGTACCAACACGCTTTCTCCCGAGACAAGATGCCCAGCTGGCCGTGTCGATTCTCTCTCCCTTATTTCAGCTGCGCATTAGCGTGCTGCACTTCCTCGCGTCGAAGCGCGTTCTCTTCGCGTCAAGCGCCAATCACCTCGCATCACCTCCTCCATTACATTTGACCCGGAAAGTAACCCACGGACGGAAACGCTGTTCATGCGATGGGAGTGGGAGCTCGTGAGTGGATGAGTGAGGGCGCTTCGAGGCAAGGGGGGGAAAGGATTGGAAAGATCGCAGATGGAGGACAGCGGATACACGTCGACGCGGAAAAGTATAAAAGGGGTGCGCGTTCCTCTCACGGTTTGGAAGTGCATAAGACGCGGTCGAGAGTTCATAAGTCTGCATTATGGGTTCCTGGGCCGCTTCTGCTACCTGAGCTTGCATGTTCTTTGATCAAGGAGGCTCAACTCGATTCAACTCGGTGTGCTCGCCAGCTTTGGGAGGGAATCCTACCTTCATATCAGTCGATGGTGACTGATATGACGCTTCACAACCATTCGACAACTCACTATCTCATAGACTGGCACACTTCACTCAACCATTCGACAACTCACTATCTCATGGACTGGCACACTTCATTCAAGCACATCTCACTTTTACCCCAATTCACTACACCCACACCTCACCATCCTCGATCCTTTTCCGTTCTCGCTTCCAATCCGTCCCTCCCCTCGCGAAACGAAACGGACGTGTTTCTGCGACCCCCCATCACATACACCACAGAACGCATCCACCATACGCAACAATTGGACCTGAAAACTTCTCAACGTGAGGCTATGCTTAGTGCATATCACGATCTACATCCTTTCTCCCCTCTACCTTCTCACACCTTCCCACACCGATTCCCAAGGCAAAACTTGACGTCGCAGCGGCCGTGTACAGACCTCTTTCTGTGCTATTTGCAGTGCATGATGTAACAGCCATTTCGATCTCCAAGCTACACCGTCAGCGGCCTCAGTGACCTCTTTTTGCGAATTTTGCAGTGCATGATGTAACAGCTGTCCCGCAAAACGAGATACCATTGTGTGAACTAAGCTAATGAATGTGTGTTCACCCTCCCCCGGCCAGTTTCCACTACTGAAATAGAAATATTTACGTAAGAGATGTAATGAGCGACTGAAATCAATCGTCCAAAAAGCAGAAACGAAGCCCAAAACCAAGGACCAAGGCAACCAATCTGAAAATAACCCATGTTTCTGTTTCCTTCCTCACCTAGCAAAAGCCCATCAATCAACCTCGCCCAATCTCGGACCACCCCCCTGCCACCCATCACGCTCGTAGTAGCGAAAAACCAAGTCGTACCCATCGAAATCATGCACGATTCTATCCACCCTCCTATATCCCTTGATATTTTCCATCCTCGCGCTGCGCAAAAGACCTGCCTTCGTATCTGCAGCCGCGTCTCCGAGGAGTCCGAACTCGCGAGCCTCAGTCGGGTTGGCCTTGGCTTCGAAGAGCGTGACGCTGAAACGGCCAGGCTTGAAGATGTTCACTACATGCTCTACGATCTCAGAAGTTTCGCGTCCGGTCTGGCGTCCTGGGACGTTAGTTTCGAACGAGGCGTAGGAGCATTGGGGCTCGGGCGTGACGTGAACGGTGAAGTAGTGAGTTGTAGTGCCGGCCTGGTATGGAGCTGGAATCACACCATTGGCAGAGAATCCGCATGGTGTGAAGAGATAGGCATCCACACGTGCATCAGGATATTTGGATGTAGGATAGACCTCCGAGAGACCGCAAGCCTCGGAGACCACCGTTCCGAGAGCGTGGCCTTCTGTACTAAGCTCGTCTTGGAATCCAACGTCGTCGTCCGGCGTGAATGCTCCGTTGTCTGACGACGTCTGGCTGAACACGTCGATTTCTTCTTCATTGGTGGCTGAGCTGGCACCACTCAAGGTAGAATGGATCATGTTTCCACCAAGCTCACCCAAACTCTCTGCAGCCTCCTTTCGTGCTTGCTCGGCTCTCTTACAGTACTTGCCTTCTGCAACCAGACTTGCATGCTCCAGAGAAAACTGTTTTGCATTCTCTTGTTCAAGGTCGGTCATGAGAATTTCGAGTGTCTCGTCATCGTTTTCAAGCGCTCGCTGGCCAACTGCATGGGCCGAGCTGACCGGGATATTCAAGATCTTCGTCTGAGTGCCCACTCTCTCACTGTCGGGAGTTCTCGGCGGCGTAAGAGTGGTGTTGGGTGTAGTCAAATAGAGGTACCAATGATCCCCGTTCATTTTCCCAATCATGTACGCATTGCCGTACCGAAACATTCCATCCAGATATTTGACTTCCTCTTTCCAGCTACGGTGGGGCCCATGCTGCTTGTCGGGGAACAAGAAGTTCTTTCGACTGTAGAAAACTCGATAAGGAGTAGCGACTGTCTTGACAGCATTCAAAGAGCCACTACCATTAGAAGGGAAACCAGCATCCTCAGCTGCGCATCTCAACATATCGCGAAGGCCAAGGAGGAGTGTAGTGGTGCCACAAGTCTTGAGGATAAGCTTGTGTGGGAAGACAAACATGCTCGATTCGGACAAAAGGTAGGCATCGATATGCTCCGACTCAACCACAGAGAGGACCTTGCAGTTAACCTTGTCGAGCATCAACTTCCATCTTTCCGCGGATACTGCCTTCAAGCCATTCTGCTTGGTGCCGGCAGGGAGAGCATCGGGTGCCGGGGCGAACCAGACCTCTAGAAGCTTCTCGGGACCTATTTATATCAGTCACTGCCAAGCCTCAAATTGGTGAATCTCTCACCTTCGAATGCATTGCTACTATCAAGGTCGATAGTAGCCTCACGGTTGATCGTAAGGTGTGGTGTACCTTCAGAAGGCGAAAACGTATATTGGGATGGTATCTCGAAGTTGACCATAACTATGTCAGGCGTTTAGATATCGGCTGACTGATTCGACGATTTTTTGTGCTTTAGATGTGTCAAACTTTGTTGGTAAGTACTGTGAAGCACTATCTGCCACCCAGACGAACCTTGCGGTGTCCGCCTGAGAAGAGAAGGCCCACAGAACCGTGGGGATAATCGTGTGCTGGCGGAGCCAGCTAAATGGGCAGTGTATTAACGTCTCTTAAGGGACGTTATGGAGGTCGGGTGCACAATGAGATGAAGAGATCCTTTGCTGGAGGAATGTTGACTCTCTTGTAGTCCTCGCTCTGATAGATGCCGATACCGTGTATAGATATCGGGTCTAGCAGACGAGAATTATCTGCAGTTTAGGAGATGTTCTATTTGCTTCGACGGGGGCGTGGCTAGTGCTATCGAGGCCTGGAAGAAAAGATGGGTTAGCAAGATGCAAAGGAAGTAGACAATATATCCAGATGGGCTTTGGGGTGATGCAATCGCCAACTTCCTCCTGATAAGAACGGGGGGGGGGCGGGGCGCGCCGCGCGCCCCCGCGGCC
>Ga0302325_10008557_pt1 | contig 22488 bp, 14 predicted proteins | sample Palsa_T0_2_FD_201948 | JGI IMG/M metagenome (GOLD analysis project Ga0302325, IMG submission 201948) | Peat permafrost microbial communities from Stordalen Mire near Abisko, Sweden - Palsa_T0_2 | ecosystem: Environmental > Terrestrial > Soil > Palsa > Peat permafrost | place: Sweden: Abisko...
GTCATGGCCGGTTGGGCATTGACCAGGTTCAAAGTGGTGTTGGTCTGGCCGGCCAGGTTTGAGCCGTTGAACTGCCATTGATAGACCAGCGGCGACTGCCCAACGGCCGCCACGGAAAGATTCGTGCTCTGACCTTGCGATATCTCGACACTGGAAGGGCCGAAGTTGTAGATCACCGGCTTGAGGTTGATGGGATTGCCGGATCCCTCGATCACGATCATGTTATCCACGACAAACTGCGTGCCGTCACCCCCATAGCCATAATGGGGAGTTCCTCCGGAAGAGAAAAAATCCACTTCGGTCACACCGAGGTAATTGAAGAGAATGTTGGTGGGCGTGGTGGCGCTCAGAGTATAAGTCGAATCATAAAGCAAAAAGCCGCTGACATAACCCTTCAGCTCCACCTGCAAATTGTCATACCAAGCCGCCGTCAAATAGGCTGAGACAAGGTTGAAAGGCGAGGATTGGCTTAGTGTGGCCTCGGTGCCGTAACCGTTGTAAGCGACGTTACTGGCGGAAATGACGCCCGGTTGATAGCCACTGTTGCTTTGAGTCACGCCGTTCAGCGCGTAAAAATTGCTCCAGTTCAAACCACTGTAACCATTGGTGACCAAGGGAAAATCCGCTCCGTCAAGATCGTCAAAGGTCACAACACCGAAGATGCCGGTGACGACGGTAAGGATAGCGTTGGCGCTGAGGGTCGAACCGTAGGCGTTGGTCACAACCACGGCATAACTTCCGGATTGGTTGAACTGAACATTGGTCAGGATCAACGAGGCATTGGTGGCTCCCGGCACATTGCTGCCAGAGAAAGTCCATTGGTAGGAAAAAGGCGGATTCCCATAAGCCGCCACCGTAAAGCGCGCCGCCGCTCCCAGAGGCGCGGTTTCGCTGGCAGGGGGCTGATAAATAACCGGCGCCGAGGGAGTGATGGTCAGGCTGACCACCGAACTCGTAACCACGAGAGCCGCGTTGCTCAAGACCACGAAATAAGTCCCGACGCTGGCCGGGGAAACGTTGCTGACCGTCAGATTGCTGTTGGCGGAGCCCGTGATACCCCCGACATCGGTCAACCTGGCCCCGTTGGCCCACCATTGATAGGACAATGGTTGTCCCCCGGTGTTGGCGACGGAAAAAAGCGCCGTCTCTCCGTAGAGGACGGCTTGGTTGGAGGGTTGGGTGGTAATCGAAGGAGGACTTAAAACGGAGAGCGTGTACTGGCGACCGATGCCGACGGAATCGCTGAGGTTGGTAAACCACACGATGCCAGTGTAACTTCCCACCGCCAAATTGCTGGCGGCGGCATTCAATCCTACCGTCACAAGGGCGGCCGTCCCGCCCGGGACCAGGACGCCGCCGTTGGTCGAAACAGTCAGCCACGGCACAGTGATGTCCGCTGTCCAGCTTAGGGCATTGGTCCCAGCATTTGTCAAGGCTAACGACTGCGAAACAACAGTGAAAGGGCCACCCACTCCGCCGCTGGAGCTGAAGCCCGCCGTCGGCAGAATTTGCAGAAAATCGGGCGTGGCCAGGGCATTGATCAGGCCCAGCCCGGCGGGGGTTCCCCAGCCGGTGCAAAGGTCGTAACCCGGCACGGCATAAAACAGATTGGGGCTGCACACATTCGTATTGTTGCCGTTCGTAATATCATGAAAATCAGCAGGATAGGAGAGTGATTGGCCCAGGCCGTAAACGGCCGGATTGAGGAAGCCAACGGTGGGACGTCCGCCCGCCAAAGCCTGCTCGTTGACCAAGGCCGTGAAGGCGGCCCAAAGAGGCGTCGCGCAACTGGTTCCCCCAAACAGACCGGAGCCTCCATCGTTATAAATGACGTAAACATTATCAGCCGTCAAAGCCACATCGGGCATATTCCGATAAGTCGTTGATCCGTGGTTGGTCGTCATGTTGATGCCTTCCTGCCAACTGGGAATGAGATAGGTGGTGCTGATGCCGCCGCCGCCGCCCAACCCGTTGTTCCAGTTCCACACTGTTTCGGAAACCCATGCGCCGCCTGGACCGCTGGTGGTCAGCGATGTGCCTCCCACGCTCGTGAGGTAAGGGTCGTCGGTCGGAGAAGCGGGGCCGTTGCACCAGGCATCACCGTCACCGGCGGCGTTGAAGAAGCTTTGGCCTTGGGCCGCGAATTGTTGAAAGATCTGTTGCGATTCCGCGTCAATCCCATAAGTCCATGATGCGCCTATCTGCTTGGCCAGGTTGTCGGTGGCCATGCGGTTCAGAATGTCGTCAGTCGTCGAGCCTTCATACACGAGGATTTGATTCAAATTGGGGGCCATGGAAATGGCCATCTCGATGTCCAGTGAGACTTCGTCATTGCCATCGCCTGCCGCCCCATCGTAGCCGTCCAGCAAAACCGCCGTCACCGGGACATTGGGCAATTCAGTCAGAGATTCGTAAGCGGTGATGTCGCTTTGATAGAATCCTGAGTCGAATTCGAGAAGCCCGACCGTTTGGCCGGCTCCAGTCAGTGCCACTCCCGGAACATAGGCCGCTCGAAAATCATTGCCCATGAACCCGCCGCCAGGAGACGAGCCGGTGCCCTGCGGGCTTTCGTTCCTCGAGGTATCGAGCGGCTTCATCTTATGGAGCAGCGGGCGCGGCTTGAGATAATCATTAAGCCCGGCCACAAAAAGGACGGGCACGGCCAGATCGAGAGATGGTTCCGCGTCCGGCGCGAAAAAAGTGCGGTTCTCAGTGGGATGCTGGTACCGGTTTATTCTGACATGCAAGGCTTTTTCAATATTTGCCACCGATCCCCGCACATCCAGCAGCGCGCGATTCGGATGGGTGGCGGCCACTTCCAAACCGCTCTTGTCCGCAAAGTGCGCCAGCGTCTCATAATCCTCCTTGGTAGGTCCAAACAACTCCGTAAACTGCTCCGGCGTCAGAAAATGATGGAACTCAGGGCTGGCTGGGTCGTACATCTGCCGAAGCCTCTGGGCCAACTGATCTTGATTGCGCAACGGCAGCGCCATGGCCAAGGCAAGGCGGTTGGTTGCGGGCAGGCGATCCACGGGCGCCAGGCCTTTCGCGGCCGCAGGCACGTGTCCTGACAAGATTTGACTTCCTGACGGCGAGGAGCCGACCTTCCCCTGGGTTGGGACTACAAGTTGAAAGCTCAGGGCAAAAAGAAGCCCAAAAGACAGAGTTCCACACCATTTAGCTGTTGTTTTCATAAAGTATTTTCCCGTTAACATTGTTTTCGCAGAGACTGCAAATCTGTGTCAAGAAATTTCTTAACGCGGGTTGAATTTAATTCTGTTCCGCAAGCGGCACTCCGCCCGCCGTATAGTATCTCAGGAAGAGGTCCGCCGGAATCACAGGAAATCTAAAAGACTTTCAGGACGCACCAGAGGCCGCAGAGGCTCAAAGGCGAAAGGAATTAAAATCTCATTCCCATCTTTCGAATATTAAGATAGGGAATTCGAATTATGTGACAAATCTTATTTCTGAAAGCAATTTGTTATACACCCCGCCAGATGGAGAATCGGCAAGCATATCAGACCTTGTCCCAATCGTCAGTGGAAATTTCCGCACTGCGCAAAATGCGCTTCATCAAGCTCCAGTCAATATCACCTTAGTGCGGATTTGGAACTGTCAGCCGCACGTCGTTTTTCACCATATAGGGATGTTTGCCTCGTTGATAAGGCCCGTCCCATCCGAATGCGCGAAGCCTTCGCAGCATATCTCGATGCTTAATCGGCCTGGGCATGAGCGGGCTTGCGATTAGTGCGGTTCAGATTGATGCCATTGATCACTGGCAAATGGTGGCCCAATTGCAATCCAAGCAGCAACCAGTCCTCCAAAGTGCTGCGCAATTCTTCCCGGCACACTTCCAGCGTCTTGCCTTCAGCCCATAAACCGTTGCATTTCGGGATGGTCGCGGAAAATCGTCCGTTTTCCATCAATTCGTAATGCGCCTTCCGCATCGCATGCTCCATGTATTCAGTCAGCATGATTGCAAAAGAATAATCGGTCCTTCAACACAATTCCAGCTAAAGCAAATGCCCCATTTTCTCCCGCTTAGTTTTCAAATACTTCTCGTTGTGCGGATTGGACCGGATTTTGATCGGCAGTTGTTCGACGATCTCCAGGCCGTAACCTTCCAATCCCACCACTTTGCGCGGATTGTTGGTCAGCAGCGAAATGGTTTTCAGCCCCAGGTCAACCAGGATTTGCGCGCCCAAGCCGTATTCGCGCAGGTCCATGCCGTAACCCAGTTTCAGATTCGCTTCGACTGTATCCATCCCGCGCTCCTGCAATTTGTAGGCCTTGATCTTGGAGACCAGCCCGATGCCGCGCCCCTCCTGCCGCATGTAAACGATGACGCCCCGCCCCGCCGCCGCGATTTGCCGCATGGCCTGTTGCAGTTGGGGCCCGCAATCACAACGGCGCGATCCAAAAACATCCCCGGTCAAACACTCGCTGTGGACGCGTACCAGCACGTTCTTCTGCCCGGCGATCTCTCCCCTCACCAGCGCCAGATGATGCTGCCCATCCACCTTCGAGCGGTAGAGGTAGAGGTCAAAATCCCCGTAAGCTGTCGGCATCCTCACCACTTCGATCCGTTCGACCAGTTTCTCGCGCGTGCGGCGGTAATGGATTAAATCGGCGATGGTGCAAATCTTCAATTTATGCTTGCGGGCAAATCGCTTTAATTCCGGCAGGCGCGCCATCGAGCCGTCGTCGCTCATGATTTCACAAAGAATGCCGATGGGCCGGCGGCCGGCCAATTTGGCCAGGTCCACGGCCGCCTCGGTATGGCCGGCCCGCTGCAACACCCCCCCCGGCTTGGCCCGCAACGGGAAAACATGGCCCGGCTGCACCAAATCCTCCGGCACGGCCGTCGGCTCGGCCAAAATGCTGATCGTGCGCGCCCGGTCGGCTGCGCTGATGCCGGTGGTCACCCCTTTGGCGGCATCCACGCTGACTTGGAAGTCGGTGCGGTGGCTCTCCCTGTTTTGCGTCACCATTTGTTCGATGCCCAATTGTTTCAAGCGCTCGAAGGTTGTGGGAACGCAGATGAGACCCCGTCCGAATCTGGCCATAAAGTTGATGTCCTGGGCCGTGACGCATTCGGCGGCCATGATAAGGTCGCCCTCATTTTCGCGGCCGGGGTCATCGACCGCCACCACCATGCGGCCCTTGCGCAGATCGGCCAGGACCGTTTCAATCGAGTCGAACTCCGGTTTCATATCGTCAGGCAGTGAACAGGAAGCCCCGCAACTTGGCAAGCGGCGCTTGCTGGGCAAATAGGGCAAACGCATCTAAATTGCGATGCCTCATCCTAGCGTCTTTGCGTTAAATTTCTTTGCGCACGGCCCCCGGCAGAATGCTACAGTCCATTTGACAAGTCTGTGAATGCCATGCTGATTTCGTTTTCGTTCATCTCAAAGCGTAGCTTTTCTAACGCAAAGACGCAACGGCCCAAAGACGCAAAGGAGTTAAATCTAACTCCCATCTTTCGAATATTAGATGCGTCTGCCCCGGATGTGACGGCGGTAGAGTAGGCGAAGTGGAACGGGCGGATTAAACTGACGGTAGTTGTCGGTCCGTTGCTCCACTTCACCCCTCATCAAACCGGATGAACGGATTTCCCGTATCCGGCTTGCGCCAGGGACTCGGCGACGCCGGTTGTGAACTGTCAGGAGGCTCATTAGCTGTGGTTCATCTTCATTCAGGCCCATCGGTTCTATACCCGGACTGCTTACTCCCCTCGCACCCCTTGCGGGGCGACAGGCACCGGGCGGTTCGGCCGTGAACCGTCCCATTCGGCGGGTGGGACTCTCACCCACGAGCGCAACCACCTTCACGGGCTGCTGCGGCGCTAATCCGTATTTGGCAGGCACGGCGCGCGGGCGGCTACCCGCGGAACACTTCTTGACCGAAAAAGCGCAATTTCATAAACCTTTGCAAGTAACTCGCCATCAACGTCTAACGCGCCTCCGGCTCCCTTACAAAAACGTACTGACAGCAAAAACAGGCCTGTTTTGGGTCGTTTTGGCAGGAAAACAGGCGTTGGGGCGGGGGAAAAAAACACTTTGTTTTGCACTTTTTCACGTTTTGGTTGTTTTTTGCGTTTATAAGTTGTTGTCGGTCAGAATCTTCCGGAAGATTTTCGTCTCCAAAAAAAATCGTGCCAGAAAACCTACCGTAGGTTTTTGTTTTTTGGGAGTTGTGTCATAATCGTATCATGAATGATGAAAATGAAAGATCATACGCCGCTCAATCCGGGGAGCCTACGCGGCCCGCGTGTGCCAGTCGGCGCCCTCGCCGACTGGTTCCAAGGTGGTCGGCGGGGGCGCCGACCCCCACACGCGAGGGCGCGTGTGCTCCCCGAACCGGATTCAAACCGACCTCCATCCGACCTAATCCGACCAATGGCGAAATTTTTTTATGCGCAGCGAGGATCAAAGCGTGAAAGCCTTGAAAGGATTTCGCTAACGCCTATTAACGCCTAGAAAATATTTTTTTGTGAAAATGTGGCTCAAAAACGTACGACCCAAAATGAAAGTGCTCAAAACACAATGGCTCGTCCGACCCTATGGACGGATCGTTGCCACTTTTCATGGCTGCCCCAAGAGTTGATTCGCGCCCACGGCGGCGTTACTTTTTATTTGCAATATGAAGCCGCGATTTGCAACATCACTCGGTGAATCAAGGTCGGCAGCACTAGTTTTGTGACTGAACCATTTGCCCAATGACTCGTTATTACAGTTCATTTGTTCGAGGCAAGCCCAAGTCTGATGCATTGAAAAGGGCGAAGGAGAAAGTGTGGGAACGCGAACCGGAGCAGCCCCAGCCTTCAAAGAACGAGATGGCGATTTCACCGGCGCCGCCCCTCCATGTTGCCTTGCTGGATTCGTCAGGATCGATCCTTTCGGTGAACGACCCCTGGCTGCAGTCGGACACGGCCAACCTGCTGCGCGGTCCCGGGTTTGGCGTGGGCCGCAATTACGTTGAACTGTGCGAGAGCGTTACCGGCGAACTCTCCGAGTTGGCGCGGGCCGCCGCGGCCGGCATTCGGCGGTTGCTGCAAGGCGACGCGGCGGATTTCAACGTCGAGTATTCATGGCCCTCGCCCACCGGGGAGATCTGGTTCCGTCTCGTTGGCACGCGGCTGGGCGCGGAGCGCGATTCGGGCGTGGTGGTCGTCCACGCTGACATTTCCGGGCGCAAGATGACCGAGGATGCGGTGCGGCAGAGGGAGGAATATTTTAATGACCTGTTTTCCGAGGCCGCCATTTGCATCGCCACCTGCACTCCGCAAGGCCGCTTTCTCCACGCCAACAAAGCCTACTGCCGGATGCTCGGCTACACCGAGGAGGAGCTGCGGACGCGGGATTTCGCGTCCTTGACCCACCCGGATGACCTTCCGCTCAACCTGAAGCTGCGGGACGAGTTGCTGGCCGGCGAGCGGAAAAGCTTCGTCATGGTTGAGCACCACCTGAACAAGAACGGCGACCTCGTGTGGACGCGCCAGAGTGTTTCGGCGGGGCACGCGGTCGGCGGAGAGATCGCGACTTTAATTGTGGTGGCCGAGGACATCACCGAGTGGAAAAAGGCGGAAAAATCCCTGCTCCTGTTCAGGACGTTGATTGACAAATCGAATGATGCCATTGAGGTGCTTGACGCGGAAACGCTCCACTTTATTGACGTGAGCGAGAGCGCTTGCGTCAGCCTTGGCTACAGTCGTGAAGAGCTTCTCGGTTTGTCCATGTTCGACGTTGATCCGGACATTCACCACGGCCTGCGCAAGAAGGTCGTGAAAGCATTGGAGACTTCGGGCTTCATCACCTTTCAGTCTCGCCATCGGCGCAAGGATGGATCGACCTTTCCGGTGGAAATCCACCTCAAGCGCGTCCAGCTCGACAGGAGCTATGACATCGGCGTGGTGCGAGACATCACCGAACGCAAAATACTCGAACAACAGCTTCTCCGCTCGCAACGGATGGAAAGCATCGGAGCCTTGACCGGCGGCATCGCGCACGACTTGAACAACATCCTGGCCCCGATCATGATGTCCATCCGGGTTCTCAAGGAGATATCCTACAATCCGCAAGCGAAGGATATTTTGCGAACGATTGAGGCCAGCGCCAACCGGGGCGCGAACATCGTGCGGCAGATTCTTTCATTCGCGCGCGGGCTTGAAGGCCAAAAAACCGAGATCCGGCCCAAAGTTGTTGTCCAAGAAATTTCCAACATCATCAAGGATACTTTTCCAAAAGATATTCAGATTCATTTCTCCGTTCCAAACCAAGCCTGGAAGATTCTGGGCGATCCCACGCAGGTGCATCAGATCGTGCTCAATCTGTGTCTTAATGCCCGGGACGCGATGCCAAAGGGCGGGGTTCTGACCATCGCCTTTGAAAACTGCGTGCTGGATAATCACGCCGCCGCGATGGAACGCCAAGCCAGGTCCGGGCGGTTCGTGCGGATCAACATCACGGATACAGGCACAGGCATGAAGCCCGAGGTTCTCAGGAAAATCTTCGAACCATTTTACACGACCAAAGCCGTCGGTCAGGGCACCGGCCTCGGCCTTTCGACGGTCGTGGCCCTTGTCAAAAGCCTTGACGGGCACGTTAATGTTTACAGCGAACTCGGCCTGGGCACGACCTTCAAGGTCTATCTCCCGGCTTTGGAAGCTCCTGTCCGGGCGCGGAAGCGGCCGGCGGAAAAAGCCGGCTTGCCGCGTGGAAACGGCCAGACGATTTTGGTGGTGGATGACGAAGCTCCCATCCGCAAAATCACCCAAAAAACGCTGTCGATCTTCGGTTACAGGGTGTTGACCGCGGCGAATGGAAAGAAGGCCATGTCCCTTTACGCCAAACACAGGAAGAAAATCGAGGTGGTCATCACCGATATGGGCATGCCCGTCATGGACGGCGCGGCGGTCATCCGCGCCCTGGCCGAGAGCGCGCCGAATTTGAAAATCATTGCCGCCAGCGGCCTTCGTTCGAAGAGCGGATTGACCAAGGAACTCCGGGCCAAAGTCCAATACGTCTTGACAAAACCGTACACGGCGGAAACTTTGCTCAAGACCTTGCGGGCGGCCTTGGACGGAGATTAAGAGCGTGTCTGAAAAATACGCTCTCATCATTCCATTTTACGCATGGATGATTTTGTGGCCGATGGCGTAGCGGACGAGATCGCTGAACCGCGCGAGCTTCAACTTTTTCATAATGGCGGCGCGATGGGTTTCCACGGTTTTGACGCTGATGCCAAGATTGGCGCCGACTTCCTTATTGCTCCCGCCTTCGGCCAGCAACTGGATCACATCGTGCTCGCGGTTAGTCATGGGCCGGGCCACACGGGTCTGACGCCCCGTGTTTTTGGTTTGCCTTTGGAGATGAAGCGTTCTGTGCGCCTGGGGGGTCACATGGAAACAGTGCTGGGCAGCCATCTGGACGGCTTCGGCCAGGTGCGAGGCTGCATCCGTTTTAAGGATGAACGCTTTTGCGCCGGCCTCGAACGCGTATCGCGTCATTTCCGCTGAAACATCCCCGGTGAGAATGACCACTTCCGTGCCCGGCAACCGCCGGCGAATTTGCCGCGTCAATTCCAATCCATTCAGCCCTGGAAGCTGCAAGTCAATGACAGCCACGTCAGCATGGGTGGATTCGGCCAGCTTGAGCGCCTCACGGCCGTTGGCCGTCTGCGCACAGATTCGGCATCCGGCACATAATTCCAGAAATGTCGCCGTTCCCAGGCGAACGACCTCGTGATCATCGGCGAGCAAAACCCGGAGGGGCGCTTTTGTGTTAAGCGGATTCACGTTAGGAAAGCATAAAGGAGAAAGTCGCCCTATCCAGCTTTATTTTAGAGCTTGATGATGTCATTGCGCGCGGCGTAGCGCACCAGATCGGCGAACGTTTTCAACTGAAGTTTTCTCATGATGCCGGCGCGTCTGGTCTCGACAGCGCGCACACTGACCCGCTGCCGGCGGGCGGCGGCCGCGTTGCTGTGGCCGCCGGCCAGGAGGCGCACCAGTAGATTTTCGCTTGGAGAAAGTCTTTCGGCTCCGGCTGGCCGGCCTTGTCCCAGTTGCTTTTGGGGGTGCGTGAAGGACGCGAACATGACTGCCGAAGCCTTCCTGGTAACGTAAGGCTTGTGTGCCGCAAGGCTTGTGAGTGCATCGATCAGGAATTTCCCGGCGTCCGCCTTCGAGATATAGCTGGAAGCTCCGCTCGCAAACACCTTGCGGATCAGATCGTCCGATTCATTGCAACCTGTGAAAATCAAGACTTCGCACGACGGCAATTTGCGTTTGATCCGGCGGGCCACTTCAAGGCCGTCCAAGCCCGGCATGGCCAGATCAACCACCGCGATGTCCGGCCGCTGACGCCCTGCCGCCGCGATGGCTTCCGGGCCGGTCGAGGCCTCGCCACACACCCGCCATTCCGGCACGCGCTCAATCAGGGCGCGCAATCCCTTGCGCAGGAGTTCGTGGTCGTCGGCCAACAGCACCTTAAGTTGTTTGATCCGGGTGACGCTCATGCGGACTTTCAACCCGGCCGCATCATGACAGAAAACTTCGTAAACCCCAAATAAAATAATTCCCCGTCATCCTTCCTGGCGTGATGGCTTCTTTCTTTTCCTCTTGCCCCCAAACCGTCTCTGAGCTTGAATGCGGGTGGGCAATATGTCTTCTGATTCAGCAGCCAGTTCCATTTTTCCGCGCACCGACTGGGCCGAGTTGGGGCCGGCGGCCACGGCCGATGCGGACCGGCTGGATCGGCTCATCCGGCTTTATTGGACGCCCCTGCGCATTTTCCTCGTCGCCTCCTTTCCCAGTCTCAAGGATCAGGCGGATGTGTTGTTGCAGGAGTTTGCCGAGGATAAAATCCTCAAGACGGGCTGGCTCCAACGGGCTGACCGTCAGCGCGGCCAATTCCGCGATTTCCTCAAAACCAGCCTTCGCAATTTCGTGCTTGACCGCCTCAGTCGCGCTGAAGTCAAACACGCCCCGGTCTCGCTCGATGAACTGGAAGTGGACCTGCCTGGCCCCGAGGAGACGGCGGATGCGTTCGACTTGACATGGGTGCGCACGGTGCTGGCGGAAACGTTGCGCCGGATGGAGGCCGATTGCAAGGATGCGGCCGCCGAGCAGCCGCGCCGCGGGCAGATTTGGGAAATGTTCCGCATCCGGCTGTTGGAACCGTTTTTCAACGACGCACCGCAAGTGCCTTACGACCAATTGATCGAGAGCTTCGGCTTGAAATCCCCCACCGACGCCTCGAACATGCTTCTGAGCGCCAAGCGCATATTCAAGGCGCATCTGACCCGGGTCATCAAGGAATACGCCGAAGCGGATGCCGCCACAGCGGAGGAAATCCGGGTTTTGGAAGAGTTTATCGGGCGACTGGCGCGCAAGATGGCATGAAGCGCGCCGTATCATAGGTTGATTGTATGTCGGAATTTGACTCCGCCGGGACTCTTTCCAAGAGTCCCCCGAAAAGCCTCGCCGCCTTCCTGGCGGCCGGGGAGGAGCGCGCACGCCTTTGGCAGCCGGAGGAATTGGGCGCCATTTTCCGCCATCAAATGTCGGCCCCTATCCTGGTGGACCTGGGCGGGTTCGATCCCGCCACAGCCGCCCGGTTGAAGACGCTCAGCCATGCCCAAAGCTTGTTGCTGAAAAGTTTTCTGGACCTTTTTTTGCACCCGGTCCCCCCCATTGAGTTGTTGACGCTGACCAAGGATTTCGCCAAGGGCAACATGGACCAGGCCGACAGCAGTTTGCCCAATGAAGTGGCCGCCGTGCTCTATTACCTGAGCATCGCGGCAGCGTATGTGCGGCTGGACCGGCGGATTTCCCAACTCGGCGACGCCGAATTTAAACGCGGCCTGGAGTGGGCCGAGGGGAAACAGTGGGTCGAATCGCAACTCCGGCTCTTGCTGGATGAAGCGTTGCAAAAACTGGCGCAGGGCGGACCGAAATCATGAGCAACGATTCTTCCAAAAAAGAAACGGAGGCATTTGTGGCCCCCGTTTCGGTTTTTGCCGGCCCCATCGCCGAATTGGTCGGGCATCGTCTGCTTTCTCCGCCGAGTCGTCCCGGCTTGCTGGCCACGCTGGCCCGCTACGAAATTTTGCGCGTGCTGGGCGGCGGGGGCATGGGTGTCGTTCTGCTGGCGCGCGACGGTGAGTCGGGCCAGGAAGTGGCCCTCAAAATGGTGCGTCCCGAATTGGTGCCCAATCAGCAAATAGTCCATCGCTTCGTCAAGGAAGCAGGGCATTTGCAAAAGCTCAAACATCCCCACGTCGTGCCTGTGCTGGAAGTTTCCGACCGCCCGCAAGGCCCTTACTTCGTCATGCCCTACTTCGAACAGGGCAGTTTGGCCCAACGCATCAAACCCGGCGAGGGCCTGGCCGGCCTGTTGGCATTGGACATCGCCATGCAAGTGGCAGACGGACTGCAATTCGCCCATCGCCGCGGCATTATCCATCGCGATCTCAAGCCGGCCAACATCCTGTTGGGGGCCGGTGGCAGAACATGCCTGGCCGATTTCGGATTGGCGCGAACGATGTTCAACGACAGTATTATTGACGTTGAACGGGAACAAATGGAGGGCACGGCTCCTTATATGTCCCCCGGTGTCGCCGCCGGCCACGCCGAGGACACCCGATGCGATATATACGCCTTTGGCGCGCTGCTTTACGAGATGCTAACCGGCGAGCCGCCTTATGCCGGGCGCAGCACGCAGGACATTCGTAAACAAATCCTGGCCGGTCCGCCCAGGCCCATCCGCCAGCGCAACCCGCAAGCGGACGCCGGTTTGACCATAGTCGCGGAAGGAGCCATGGCGCGCGAATTGCGCAACCGTTACGCCGACATGACGGATGTCCTGGGCGATTTGGAGCGAATTAAACAAGGCCGGGCGCCTGCGGGGCCGCACGGTTTGGTGCGTCGCGTCCGCCACTTTCCGGGGATGGTCTGGGTGGCGGCGGGAGTTGTTTTGGCGCTGTTATTGTGGATGATTTGGCCTGCCTCCCCTCCGCCCAAGGCGAAGGCAACTCCTCCCGTCACCAATTTGGTCACGCCGCCTGTCGTCAACAAACCGCCGGAAATCACCAATCCTCCCGCGCCGGTAGTCGTGGCGCCGCGCTTCTCGCCGCCGATCGTTGTGGGAGAAATCGGCGTCTCCGGAACCAACGACGGCCTTGGAAATCAAGCCCGGTTTAAGGCACCCACAGCGATTGCTCTGGACAACACTGGTGCCATTTACGTGGCTGACAGGGGCAACCATATCATCCGAAGGATTTCATCGTCCGGCGACGTCACCACGCTGGCAGGCAAGGCTGGCCAAGCGGGCGAAATGGACGGCGTGGGCGCCCGAGCCCGTTTCACCGCCCCACAGGGTATTGCGGTGGACAAGGCCGGGAACGTCTATGTCGCCGAATTTTACGGCAATATCATTCGCAAAATCAGTCCGGAAGGCGCTGTGATAACCTTGGCGGGTTCGGGACCTCCGGATTGGAAGGATGCCAGGGGCGACAATGCCCATTTTCGCAATCCGTGGGCCGTGGCCGTGGACGACTCCAGCAAAGTTTATGTCGCCGACAAAGATAATTCTGTCATCCGCGTGATTACGTCCGATGGGGTTGTGACCACGCTGGCCGACAGCAAGGGCGCTCCGGCCCGATTCAAAGAGCCTCAAGGGGTTGCGGTGGGCCACGATGGAACCATTTATGTCGCCGACACCGGCAACCAAGCCATCCGCAAGATCTCCCCCTCCGGCGAATGGAAGTCGATCCTTTCGGGTTTGGACCACCCCAACAGCATTGCGGTGGACGCCAAGGGGACGGTCTATTACACCGATAATGGTTTCGTGTATAAAATCTCCAACGGCAACGCAGAATTGCTCCCGCCACTGCTTTTGACCGCTGATCCGGACGGACCCATCGCCCAAGCCGAATTTATCGCGGTGGACGGTCGCGGGACGGTGTACATAGTTGACACTGGCAAGAACATTGTCTGCTGGCAGCCGAAGTGAAGGATGAAGGGCCGCTTGTGAATAACTTTTTCTTGCGAATTTTAGGATCGGGTGTAAGAAAAGAATTGGCGGAGCATTGAGCACGGGTCCAAGTACCGGTTTAGAGATCTTTGTCCGGGGCGTCAGGACTTATTCGCTAGACGAATCCTAATCCCGCTTGCGGGAGCGCTAAATCTCATTGTGCCTTGCTTCGCCATTTTTTTCCCCTGCGAGGCGGGCTCGAACCGGGACGAAAATGCTCCTTGCAACTCAGGCCGACCGGGTGCAGGTTTGCAATGAAAGGTATTTTTATGAAAAGAGAACTATCGATTGTTTTGTGCGTTTGCCTGATCAGTATGTGCGGCATCAACACAAGTCGAGCGTCCGGTATCGCCGCGATTGGCGATGTGGTCGTTGTCCGACCCGTCAGTTTCGTCGCCACCGTGCTTGGCTCGGTCTTTTTCGTGGTCGCCTGGCCCTTCGCGGCGGCTTCCAAGAGCACGCACGAAACCGCCAACGTTCTGGTTGTGGAACCCGCGCAATACACTTTCACGCGGCCCGTGGGGGACTTCAGCAGTGACTACGACTGAACATTGATCATCAGTAAAGTCGGAACGGACACCATCATCATTGCCTTCTTCAGATATGGGTGCTACCGGGGGGGCCGAATCAGCTCGAACCGCCGAATCGGCAAGCGGAAGGAGGAGGTAACGGCTAGACCAGGGGCTTAACTCATCGAGTGAATCCGCCGATCCTTCCGCAACTTTTTGTAACGCGCCTTGTTTCATTGTCTGGAATAATAAGTAATGGCAATTGCATCAATAAAGACTTTGCTGGAAAAGCACAGTTTGGCGACCAAGCGCCAGTTCGAGGATTGGATCAAGGCTTGGCGCCTGTCCGCCGAAAGCGGTTCGCAGGAAACTTTGCTCGCCTTTATCGCGCGCGAAAAGGGCTGCACCGAGGAGGCCTTCCTTCAACAACTGGCCGTCGCGCTGGGGTGGCCGTTCATTGACCTGGCCAAAATGGAGGTTTCGCAGGAGGCCCGCAAACGGCTTTCCACCAAGGTTGCCTTTCAATACTTTGTCCTGCCCATCCATTTCGAAAGCGGCCAATTGCAGGTCGCCGTCAGCAACCCCTTCGACGCCGCCATGCTCAGCGCCGTCCAATTTGACGCGCGCGTGCCGGTCAATTTCGCCCTGACCACCCGCAACGAAATTGAAAAATCGCTCAAGAAATTTTACGGGGTGGGCGCCGAAACGCTGGACGAAATCGCCAAGGAAGACGAACCGCTGGAGTTGCTGGTGGACGACCGGGAAATCACCGAGGACAACCAGGAGGCCAGCGTCATCAAATTCGTCAATCAGATCATTTGGGAGGCCTTCAAGGACCGCGCGACGGACATCCACTTCGAGCCGGCCGAGGATGAGTTGCGCATCCGCTACCGGATTGACGGCATCCTGCATCAGACGCCCATGCCGCCGCAGTTGAAACGATACCAGGCCTCATTGATTTCCCGCATCAAGGTCATGTCCGGCATGAACATCGCCGAAAAACGCCTGCCCCAGGACGGGCGCATCAATGTCCGCATCAAGGGGGAGGAAATCGACATCCGCGTTTCGACGGTGCCGACGGTTTATGGCGAAAGCGTGTCGCTGCGCTTGCTCACGCGCGGCAAGATCTTCCTGAGCCTGGACAAGCTGGGCTTTGACCCTGCCGAGGAATCGCGCATCCGCGAAATCATCATCAAACCACACGGCATTTTCCTCGTCACCGGGCCGACGGGATCGGGCAAATCGACATCGTTGTACGCGTTTCTGAGCACGATCAATTCGGTGACCAAGCGTATCATCACCATCGAAGAGCCGGTCGAGTATGAGCTTAAGGGGATCAATCAAATCGCGGTGCGGGCGGACATCGGGCTGACCTTCGCCATGGGGCTGCGGCACATTTTGCGGCAGGACCCCAACGTGATCATGGTCGGGGAAATACGCGATCTGGAGACGGCGGAAATCGCCATACGGGCGGCGTTGACGGGCCACTTGGTCTTCAGCACCCTGCACACCAACGACGCGCCCAGCGCGTTCACACGCTTGATCGACATGGGCATTGAGCCGTTCCTGGTGGCCTCGTCGGTGGAGGCGGTGCTGGCGCAACGCTTGGTGCGCACTATCTGTCCCAAGTGCGTGACCGAGCAAAAAGTCGAGCGCGCCTATCTCAAACGCATCGGTTTCCCGGAGAGCGAAATCGACATCAGCAAGTTCTGGAAAGGAGCCGGCTGCGAGGAATGCCGGCAATTGGGCTACCAGGGCCGCATGGGTATTTACGAATTGCTGTTCATGGATGAAGAAATCCGTTCGCTCATCATGACGCGCGCCAATTCCTCGGTCATTGCCGCCAAATCCATGGAAAACGGCATGAGAACCTTGCGCAACGACGGCTGGAAAAAGGTCAAAGCCGCCAAGACCACCATTGAGGAAGTGCTCCGCGTCACCCAAACCGAGGAACACCTCCAATCGCTGGTTGAGGACGTCAAACAACCGGGTTGGGTGAAAGGTTCGTAATGGCCCGCTGGCAATCCGCCATCCTCCTTCACTCCAGCGCCGCCGGTCGCCGCCTCTGGCAACTCTCGGCCAGCGGTGACAAATTCACCGTCCAATCGGAGAAGGCCTTGCTGACCAACGATCCGCTGCCTTTCGGCTTGGTGGGCAAGGATTGGCACACCCTCATCCGCCCCAAGCTCAACATCGCCTGGTTGCCGGCGGACAAAGTTTTTCTGCGCGCCGTCCAATTGCCGGCCAGCGATACGGCCGATATTTTGCAGATGGTGGAGTTGCAGATGGAGAAACTCTCGCCCCTGCCCGTCACGCACGTCGTTTGGAGCGTTTTCTTGATGCCACGCCCGGATGACAAGCCGGAATCCTTGCAGACGGTCATCGTCATTATCGCGGCGCGCAGCGCGGCGGAGGAGTTTTTGGGGCAGTTGGAGACGCAAGGCTTCCTGGCCGACCGCCTGGAAGCGCCCGGTCTGGATCAATTGCTGGCGGTGGACATTCGCGAGGAGGGAGTGTGGATTGTGCCCGGGGCCTCCGGCGAACCGGCCTTGGTGGCGTGGTCCTACGGGGGCGCTATTCAAAACATCACGCTGGTGACCCTGCCCCCCGGTCCAGAGCGCGGCGCGCAACTCAAAACCCAAATCGAGCAGATCGCCTGGGCTGGCGAATTGGAAGGCTGGCTGAGCGGGACGCCCAAGGTTCATCTGGTGGCCAACGCTCAGGAAGCACGGTTCTGGGAACCGGTTTTCAAGGATACGGGAGAGGAGATTGATCTGATCACACCGTTGCCCGAGGCCCAATTGGTGGCCCGAAGCACCCAACGTTGCGCCAACGACTCCTCCACCAACCTCTTGCCGCCGGAGTTCGCCAAGCGATATCGCCAGCAATTCGTGGACGGGCTATGGATGCGCGGCGTCTTTGCCTTGTTGAGCCTCTACATTGTCGGTGTGCTCATGTACTTCAGCGCCCTCTACATGCTGAAACTCAAGTTCAATCATGTCAAAGACCAATTGGCCAGCATCGGCCCAAGCTACACCAACGCATTGAAGGACAGCGCCCAATTGCAGATCCTCAAGGATCGCTCGGAACTTAAATTCGCCGTCCTGGATTGCTATAAGGCCGTGGCCGAACACCTGCCCGAAAGCGCCACCATCGAGACCTTTCATTTCGATCGCAAGAAACTCGATCTATGGGGGAGCGTCCTGGCTGAATCCCAGGGAGACGTGCTGAATTTCAACGAGGAATTGCGCCACGTCCCCAATCCCAACAGGCCGGACCAGCTTCTATTCTCCTTCGTCAGCGATGCTCCGATGACAATCCACGGCGATAAAGCGGAATGGCGATTCACCTGCCAGCTAAAGGAGGCCAGCGATGAATAATTTCCTCAACCAGCTCAACTTGACCCCGCAGGAGCGCCGCATTGTGGTCATCATCTTTCTGGTTGTGATTGTGGTGCTCAACTTGTTGTTCGTCTGGCCGCATTTCGGCGAATGGGGCAGCATCAACAAACAACTCGAGAGTATGCGCGGCACGATTGCCAACGACAACCGCATGATTGCCCTGGATACTAATCCGACCAATGGCTTCCAGATGGAAGTCAAAAAATTGTCCCGCCTGGAAGGCAACAGCGTGATGGAGAACCCCGTCGATCCTTCGATTCAGTTGGGCAACACCATCCGGGCGCAGGAAATCAAAACAGGTGTCAATGTCAGTAGCTTTGGCACAGGCCGCGTCAAGACGAACGAGTTCTTTGAGGAGATTTCCACAGCCATCGAGGTCCAAACCCAGGAACCGCAACTCGTCAGCTTCCTCTACAACATGGGCATGGATCCGGCCATGATCCGCGTCGCAAGTCTGGATCTGCAGCCGGACGATCGCAGTACCCGCTACAAGCTCAAGGGATCCATTACCTTGACGGCCAATTACACCAAGAGACCGCCGGCGGGAGTCAGTCCCTCCACCGCCAAACCCATCGCCGCAGGCAAACCGGCGCCCGGTCCCGTCAGAAAGCCAGTGGTTCCTCCTGCTCCCGCTCCCGCTGCCGTTGCCGCTCCGGTGCCAACCGCCAAACAGCCCCCGCCCGGTCCCCCCGCGCCAGGGCTGAATAAGAAGCTGCGTGAAAGAGGGCAACCCAATATGCCTGCCCGACCCAGACGCGGCGCAGGCCAACAGGGGCAACCAGGCCAACAGAATTCGCCGCCAGAATAATTTATGAATTTAAAACGCTTCATGCCCCTGCTCCTGTTCTTGTCGTTGGCGACAGGACGAAGCGCACAATCCGACCCCGGCCTCGACGGCGGCTGGCAGGTTGCCCAGGCTCCCATACCGCCGCGCCCTAACCAAGGGCCGCGCCGCACGCCCGGGACCCTGCCGCCCGTTACGCCGCCGGCGGCCACCAATACACCGAGCATCGTGCCCATCCCCGCAGCCGGGCCGCCTCCGCCTAATCTTTCAGCCATGCCGGGCGCGGGCGCCGCGCCTGCGCCTGTCAATACCAACGAGCCGGCGGACATCAGCTATAACTTTCCCGGCGTCCCCGTGGAACAATTGTTGGACATCTACGCCGATTTGGTGGGTCGAACCCTTCTGAAGGGCGGCGGCACGGGAGGCGTCTCCAAAGATCTTACGATCACGCTCAAAACGGAAACTCCTCTGACTCATTCGGAGGCCATTGAAGCCCTGGAAACGATCCTCGGCATGAACCAAATCACCATTGTTAATATCGGGGATAAATTTGCCAAAGTAACCACCGAGGCCGTGGCCCCGACCGAGGGCGGTCAGATTAACACCAATATCAACAACCTGCCCGAAGCCGGCAAAATGGTGACCCAAATCGTTCAAGTCAAATACACAGACATCAAAGACCTGGTTGACGTGCTCGGGCCTTTCTCCCGCATGCCCAAAAGTATCGTCGCGCTTCCCAGCACTCAGACCCTCGTGCTGAGGGATTACGCCGAGAACGTGGCCCGCATGGTGGAAATGGTTCACAAAATCGACGTGGTGACGCCATTGATTATCAAACCGCACGTGATCCCCATCAAGTACGCCTTGGCCAGCGACATTGCCTCGGCCCTTGGCCAATTGGGCGCCGGGGCCGGCGGTTCCGTCGGTAAAAGCACTTCCGGGGCCAACTTCAAAACCGGCACCGGCACCTCTACCTCTGGCGGTTTCACCGGCGCTGGCCCCACTGGCAACGGCATCGGCGGGATAGGCGGCTCTGGCGGCAGTTATCCCGGGCAGGCCACCAGCACCAGCGGCCTTGGCTCCGCGGCCACCAGCGGGCGCAGTTCGTTCCAAAACAATCTCAACAAGATCGTGTCCAACGCCGCCAACTCCGGCTCGTTCCAGCTTTTCGGCCTGACCAAAATCATTGCCGATGAACGCACCAATTCCCTCCTTGTCTTCGCCAATGACGATGACATGAAGACGATTCAGGACATCATCGACAAACTCGACGTCGTTCTTCAACAGGTGCTTATTGACGCCATCATCATGGAGGTCGATTTAGGCAGCATGCAGAACACCGAAGTCAGTTATCTTTCACAAAGGCAGGGCGGCAGCACTTTCACGGGCGCTGGAGGCTTGCAAAATTTGCAAAACGCTTCGAGCTTCTTGACGGGCTCCAGCAGCTCCACCACCAACGCCAGCGGCGCCGCCAGCAGCGTGGCCAGTTCCACCCTTGCCAGTCTGCCCAGCGGGTTCAGTTATTTCGCCAAATTCGGGGACGATCTCAATGTCGTCATGGAAGCCGCGGCCAGCGACAGCCATTCTATTATTCTTTCCCGTCCCCGCATCCAGACCTCGCACGCCGTGCCAGCCGACATGTTTATTGGCAAGACCGTCCCCTACATCACCGGCTCCTATAATTACGGTTACTCTTCCGGCCCCAGTTCGCAATACAGCCAGTTGGAGGTTGGCATTCACTTGCAGATCCTTCCCCTGATCAATCCCGATGGCCTTGTCGTCATGGACATCCAGGTCGATGTCGAAGGAATCATCGGAGAAACGCCTATCAACGGCACTGATGTTCCCATCACCAGCAAGCAACAAGCCGGGGCAAAGGTGGCCGTGCGCGACGGCGAAACCATCATGTTGGGTGGATTCATCCAGGACAACCCATCGGTGACCGACGCCGGCGTGCCCGGATTGATGAACATTCCGTGGCTGGGCAATCTTTTCAAGGGCAAGCAAACCTCCACCAGCCGCCAGGAGTTGGTCATGCTGCTGCGCCCGACGGTGCTGGCGACGCCCGCGATCGCCGCAGCCGTGGCCGCGAAAGAACGGAACAAGCTCTCTGGCATCAGGCAAGGCGAGTTGCAACTCCGCCAGGAAGAGGAAGATCGCTACAAGAAGATCGACGCCCAGTTGCTCAAAGACGCCGAAAAACGGGCTAAAGACGCCAAGAGAGAGGCCGAAAAAGAAACCAAGGAAAAGGCCAAACTCAAATCCGCCGGCGTCACCAACGCCCCGACCCTCGAAACCATACCGCCGTTGGAAGATTAAAACTTGACGATTCGGCAAAGTTGGCCAGCGTCTTGGAATGCGGTGTGCGCCAAAGTGTATTGCCTCGATATTGTTGCTCTCGCAAGCAGTGCTGGCCTCTGCGGCCACAATAGTCGAATTCCCTTTCACATGGCGCGCGGGTTTGATTTGGCTGCAAGTTGAAGGGCCGCGCGGCGGCAAGCCATTGAATTTCATTCTCGATTCGGGGGTGGAGTATAGTATGCTGGATCTTGCATCCGCCCGGCGGCTCAACATGGGGATCGGCCAGCCCATCGCGGTTCGCGCCATGAACACAGCCTCCTCGGGCTATTTGACGGAATCCTGGCGGGCAAGGGTAGCCGGGGTTTATTCCATGACAAACCGCCTGGCCATGGACCTTTCGGCCTTAAGCGCCGACTGCCATCATCAGGTCGATGGTCTCATTGGCGCCGAGTTTTTTGCCGGGCACATCGTGCAGATTGATTTCGCCAAGGAAAGGATTCGCCTTTTGCAGAACTACCAGCCGGCGGATAAAGCCGAAGTTCTGCCTTTGCAAATTCGGGCCAGGCAGATTCGGATTCCGGTTGAAGTCATAGGTCTCGGAAAGGGCTTGGCGCGATTGAACACCGGATGCGCTTCCTCCTTGCGTTGGTCTGTCACGAAATCCATGCTCGCCAGCCCTGACGCTCCCAAGCCGCAGGGCGCTGGCGTGACCAACCTTATCGTTCGTAAGAATACCCAATCCGTGCGCCTCGGTAGTCTGACCTTGGAAGATGTCCCGACTGGATTGCAATCCGAAGCGATGCTGGCGGGAGAAGGCGGGATGATGGGAGCCGGCCTGCTTTCGCGCTTCTCTATCGTCACCATTGATGAACCGTCCGGGCATCTTATCTTGGAAGGATTGCTCAAGCCCAAACCTCCTGCCAGGCCATAAGTAAGTGAAGTGGTGCCAGCGACTGGAATCGAACCAGTGACCTCGGGCTTATGAGTCCCACGCTCTAACCAACTGAGCTACGCTGGCGCACCGCCCTATACTTCGCGGTCTTCGACCCAGTGTCAAATTGGATTTTCTCCCAAGGCAAAAGAGTCCAATCTTTCGGCTGTGTCAAGAAAAGGTGAGACAAAATGGCGCTTATGCTTTTAAAGGTCTTGACTTGCATTCCCATCTAAGCGTGGTAGCATAAGGAAAGGCTAAAGGCTAGCCAAAGATATTTGAAATTTTCTGAACTGCTGCCGGGAGCCTGCCGTGATTCTCTGTTGGGATGAGCCAGCGGATGCCCTTCTCGGAAAATTTCAAATATCTTTGGCTAGTTAAATGGCTTGGCCAGGTCGTGCGCTTGAAATGCATGGGGGCCTCTCCTAGAGTTTGAGCGTCTAAACAAAAATTCAAAGAAAGGCCGTCCATGCAACTGTTTCTTAGGCTCTTTGAGCCATATTTGCAATGGTTTTATCATTGCTTC
>Ga0302325_10008558_pt1 | contig 22487 bp, 19 predicted proteins | sample Palsa_T0_2_FD_201948 | JGI IMG/M metagenome (GOLD analysis project Ga0302325, IMG submission 201948) | Peat permafrost microbial communities from Stordalen Mire near Abisko, Sweden - Palsa_T0_2 | ecosystem: Environmental > Terrestrial > Soil > Palsa > Peat permafrost | place: Sweden: Abisko...
CCGGAGCAGTCGCGCCGAGCCAATCTGCTGAGGTGTTGGAACTGGTTTCGCCCCGAACACCAGGAGCGTGGAGCGGGTGAACCGTCGATTCTCGCAGCGGTTGTTGGCCAGATTCGCTCTACTTACAATGTCGATCCAGATCGGGTCTACGTGGCGGGCGTCTCGGCCGGTGCCGCGATGGCCACCATTCTTGCCGCAACCTATCCCGATCTTTTTGCCGCCCTTGCGGTCCTTGCCGGCGCGGAATTCAAAGCTGCCAGCAGTACGTCCGAGGGGTTTGCTGTGATGAAACGAGGCGGGCCGGATCCTACCCGGCAAGGGCAACTTGCTTTCGAGGTGATGCGTAGCGGCTTCGCCCAAGCGAAAAGGCGACGCATGCCATTGATTGTGTTTCACGGCACCGCGGATGACCGGGTGGCTCCGGTCAATGCCGATCAGGTCATTGCCCAGTGGGGCAAAACCAATGCATGCCTTGCGGTAGAACACTCCGAGACCGGGTTTTCCCTGACCGAAAGAGTCATCAGCAGCGAGGTGCCGGGCGGTTATGCCTACCGAAAGCATGTCTACCTAGAGCACGATTCCCGGCTGTTGATGGAAAAATGGTTAGTTCGAGGTCTAGGCCACGCCTGGTCGGGTTCCCCTAAACCCAGCAAATACGGTGACCCCAAGGGTCCCAATGCCAGCGCGGAAATCTGGCGCTTCTTCTGCCACGCGGGTTTGAACTCGACAGCTTCCCTGTCAACTCCAGGCTCCTCGCACCCATCATCGAGTGAGACAACAAGATGAACATTGGCTCGCTTCTTCCCCAGCACGCCCGCTATCGCCCCAACCACACCGCTGTCGTTGTCGAAGACTGCCAACTGAGCTTTCGGGAATTCAACCGTCGAGTGAACCGGCTTGCCAATGTGCTTTCGAGTCTGGATGTGAAGAAAGGGGACAAAATCGCGACCATCCTGCCCAATTGTCTGAGCTTGCTCGAGACCTACTGGGCCGTCGCGAAAATCGGTGCGGTCGTCGTGCCGCTCAGTCCTCTTCTGCGTGAGAAGGCCTTAGCCACACTCATTCGGGATTCCGACACCGGTACGATCATCGCGAGCCCCGATTTTGCCGGCCCCCTCGCCTCCGTGAGACGTGAACTGCGAAATGTTCCCGATGAACGCTTCATCCTCACTGGGTTATCACGGATCCCGGAATTTCAAAGTTATGACGAGCTTACGCTTCGAGCCAGTGAGGCCGAGCCTCCGCAAACCGAAATTCTAGACAACGATCCTTATAACATCATTTACAGCAGTGGCACGACCGGTTCTCCAAAGGGAATCGTTCTCACGCACTACATACGCGCCATCTACTGCACGCTTTTTGCTTCAACCTTTCGCATGAGCCCCGAGAGCGTTGTGCTTCACTCTGGCTCCATCGTCTTCAACGGCGCCTTCCTTACGCTCATGCCTTCGATGTATCTAGGGGCGAAGTACGTTCTGCACAAGAGCTTTGAACCCCGGAGATTTGTGGAAACGGTAGAGGGCGAAGGCGTCACTCACGTCATGATGGTCCCCTCACAGATTGTCGCTCTTCTTGGCTCGCCACACTTTTCGCCGGAAGCACTTAAATCGCTCGAGATGATTGGTACTGTCGGTGCGCCACTGCATATGGAGCACAAGGAAAAACTGAATCGCTGCCTGCCAGATAGGTTTTATGAACTTTACGGACTGACAGAAGGATTCATGACGGTTCTTGACAAGAATCATTACGCGTCCAAGTCAACTTCTGTGGGCCCCCCACAACCGTTCTTTGAGATGCGGATCCTGAATGAGCAAGGTAAAGAAGCATCTCCCGGAGAGATCGGAGAAATTGTCGGGCGTGGGCCGGCTCTAACACCAGGCTATTACAAGCGACCTGATTTGACTGCGCAGGCAATTATTAACGGCTGGCTGCACACGGGCGACCTGGGATACGTTGATGAAGACGGATTTCTCTACCTGGTGGACAGAAAGAAGGACATGATCATCAGTGGCGGCACAAATGTTTTCCCGAAGGACATTGAAGAGATCATCGTGCAGCATCCGGCCGTTCGTGAAGCGGCCGTGTTCGGCGTCCCGAGCGACAAGTGGGGTGAGACGCCACTGGCTGCGGTCATTCTCCACCAGCCTCGTGCTGTCGCGGCAGAGGCGCTTTGCGTCTGGATTAATGAGCACGTTGATGCCAAGAATCAACGCATCAGCGCGGTCGTACTCATGGAGGATTTTCCGCGCAGTACCGCCGGTAAAACGCTTAAGCGCGTCCTCCGTGAACCCTACTGGGCCGGACGCGACGAGAAAATGTAGACTACTTAGCGCTACTCCACATCAGGATATGGCGGAAGCCCTTGACTTCGCTGTCGGAGGCAAGGTCAAAGCCGACATCGAGCTGCAGCCGCTATCTTCATTAACCAGATCTTCCTTCGCCTTGAGCACGGCGATGTGCCGTCACGCGTGGTCCTCGACTTCGCGCCAGTTAAAACGAAGAGCCAGCGCTCGGAAGTAGATCAGCATTTCGCAACCGCGGGTGCCGGCTCCGCAAGAGATCTGTAAATGGTTGGAGAACGCCGGCAAGTTGCCGAGGAGACCAGAGAATGTCAACAGAAAATTCAGTTATCGCGGTGTATCAAACGCATTCCGATGCGGCTCCTGACGAACGAACCGCGGATGGTGATGCAGTTCGCCACGACATCGAAGAGCGGAACTGGGAATTCGCCTGGCGGCAGCCTGACTAGGACGCCAGTGCTGCGCTTCCTCGTCATGCCAAACGCCTTGCTTGTCGATCACGCGCTTTCCTCATCAGCGCGATCGTCTTCAGCCACCCGAAACATTCTTCGATGCGCTTCCTCTTTTCTTGGCTGATGGCATAGCTTGCGTGGCGTGTGGTACGAGCATCGATGGCGCTGCCGCCTCTCCGCCCAACGTTTTGCGCCACGTGGGGTGTGACCCGCAGATGGCGGCACTCTGCAACGAAATCCGCCGTGTCATATTCCTTGTCCCCACCCGCCGTCACCGGCTTCGCACCCGGAATCTGCTCCAGCATGTCCAGCGCAGCGTTTGCGCTCCACGGTTCCATTGGCCTCGAACACTTCCGCATTCACGATCAATCCGTTCCGGTTCTCCACCAGCAGATTCCCGCTGTAACTCAACTTGGCCTCCTTGCCCGCGCTTTTGCGCGCCAGCTTGGCACCGGGATCGGTCTTCGATGCGTGGGTCTAATTGGACCGCTTCTCCCCGTGAAAGTTAACTGTTGGGTTGCCAGGATCGTCCGACGAAGGCGGGGTCTTTGCGTCCTTTCGCTGAAAACTTTTCACTCCCGCCCGGGCCTCCAGCAACGTCCCATCCACCGTGAAGTGCTCGTCCGAGGTCAGGCCTTTCGTCAGCGCTCGCGCCACCACTTGCGCAAGGAACTCTTTCGCCACCTCGGCCTCCAGCAACCGGTCCCGGTTCTTGGTGAACGTGGTCGCGCCCCACACCTCTTCATCCAAGTTCATCCAAGTTCAATCCCACAAACCAGCGAAACAGCATGCTGTAGTCGATCTCCTCCATCAGCAGCCGCTCGCTGCGAATCGAATACAGCATCTGCATCGCAGCAACTTCTCCGGCGGGACCGACGGTCTCCCCGCGCTGGCGTACATCGCATCGAACCGCCGCGACAATTCGGTAAGCACTTCGTCAACCGTGGCCCGGATGTCGCGTAGCGGATGATCTTTCCGCACTCGTGTCTCCGGAGACAAGTAACTGAACATCTGGTTCTGCTGATGATCGACTCCTCGCATGCTTCCACTCCTAACATCACTTGGCTGTGGAAGGGGAGTAGTTCTTCGGCAGCCTGCTAAGTGTTTGGGTTATAGATTTCCCCTTGACATAGAGTGCGCTCTAGCATGTTTAATGAGGGCTGTGCGTAGCGAAGGTCCTAGCGATGTCACAGGCTTTCCACATAGGGGAACTCGCCACCAGGACCGGGCGCAGCATCCATGCTCTCCGTTGGTACGAGGCGCAAGGATTGATGCCCGGCGTGATACGCGATAGTGGGAATCGGCGGGTCTATAGCGAGTTGCATCTAAGCTGGATCGATCTCATCCACCGGTTGAGACGCACAGGCATGTCGATTGCCCAGATCCGCATGCGGCACTCGTAAAGCAAGGCAGCAGTTCCCTGAGGCGAAGGCGAGAGATCCTCGCAGCACATCGCACGCGCGTCGAAGCGAGAATCGCGGAATGGGCGCAAGCACTGGAGCTAATCGATCACAAGATCGATTTCTATGGACAATGGCTGGCAACGGGGCGAAGGCCAAAAATCGCACTGCCGACGACGTTGCAGAAACGACAAACGAAAAGGAGAAATGTGTAATGCGTTCAATCGAGAACAAGAAAGTGATGCAATATATTTTTTCCGAGCTTTCGAAGGGCAACTCCCAGCCATTCGTTGAGAGCATGGCTGACGACTTTAGCTGGACGATAACCGGCACCACCAAATGGTCAAAAAGGTACGATGGCAAACGGGCGGTGACCGACGAATTGTTCGGTGCTCTGCGCACCAAACTCGTTCCTCCAATCGTTGTCGAAGCCCACCGCTTCATCGCTGACGAGGATTATGTAGTTGTGGAAGCGCGGGGTAGGAACACTACTAAAGACGGAGTGCCATATAACAACATCTATTGTTATGTCTTCCACCTGGCTGACGGAAAGCTCCAGGAGATGACGGAATACCTGGATACCGAACTGGTCACCGCGGCTCTGGGCGCTCCAGTCAGGAATTTGCAGATAAATAACTGAACATCTGACTCTGCTGATGAACCCTCGCATGCTTCCACTCATAACACGACTGCGAAAGAGGAGTGGTGTTTCAGCAGCCTGCTAGCGTCGAAGGAGCGGTTCGAATTCAAGTGAAGGACCAACCCTCGGCCACTTACAAAGTTGGCCGAGTTTCTATGAAGCTCCCTATATGGCATTCATCTGATCTCGGCGAACGCCAGCAACAAAAAACCAGCGAAGTTCATCGCCTATTTCGTGTGCGATCACGACACACCGCTCAGTGTCGCGGCGCCGGAGGCTCCGGTGGCTCCGGTGGCTGGAGGGAAACCGTGAACAATACACCGATGGCTGGATCTGGAGGCCCCTCCCATGACGCAGTCAAGGGCGCGCACGGCAGCTTTCGAGCGATTGGCAGTTCTCTACGCTCGCGTTGCGCTAGGTGCCGCCTTTCTGTCGGCCGTCGCCGACTGCTTCGGCCTCTGGGGCAAGTATAGCGGTTGGGGGAATTTCGCTAACTTCACGCAGTACACGGCGCAAGTTAACTCCTTCATGCCGGCGTTCATCATCCCCTTTCTTGCTTGGGCAGCTACTGTCGCCGAACTCTCGCTTGGCATCGCGCTGATTATCGGTATCTGGCCACGCTGGGTGGCTATCGGCGCGGCAACGCTGCTTTTCCTGTTCGGTACAGCCATGGCTGTTTCGTTTCGCGTTAAGTCTCCGTTGGATTACTCGGTATTTTCCGCATCCGCGGGGGCGTTCTTACTTGCGCTTCATCACTCGGGGCAAGATTCTAGGAAGGCATGAGGATTACTGATTGGGACCATGTCATATATTCGTTGCGGGTATTCCGGCAAGCGTGTCTATTCGCGTAGTTTCGGGTTTTAGCCGTCATGGTGTCGAAGTCCGTCAGAACCGTGGAAGCGATGGATTGCCGTCAGCGGGCTCGAGCACCGCCTCGCACCTCCACGCCGGCGAAAATAACCTGCGAGGCTCGGCGGGTGAATTCGATTGTGGAGCGGGCGCTTAGAGGCAGATTCCCGCTGATGGCCAGCTTGGCAATGCCGTGCACCAGCGACCAAGCTGTCCACGCGAGAGGCATCTGATCGCCTTTCGGCAGATCGCCGGATTGCTGTGCTGCAGCGATGCAGTTGAGCAGAACACGAAACGCATTTTCTCCGATGCCCTGATTGTGGCCGTGCTTGCGCAGAGCGGGAGGCAGATCGAACATCACGAGGAAATGCTGCGGCCAGCGCAAGGCAAACTTTACGTAGCCACAACCGCACAACCGGAGGCCCTCCCGTGGTGACTTGCCACGGCCCAGAGTCCTCTGCATCATCACCGTGAGCTGGTCGAATCCCTCCTCGGCAACCGCTACGAGCAGTTCATCCTTCCCCGCAAAATGGCGGTAGGGCGCGTTGTGCGAAACGCCCGCGCGGCGAGCAACCTCCCGCAGCGTGAAGGCGCGAGGGCCGACTTCGCCAATCAGAGCTATAGCGGCATTGAGCAGGGTCCTGCGAAGATTGGCGTGATGGTAAGGCTGCTGACCGGTCACACTAGATTCTTACCAGAAGATGTTGACAGCAGCAACTTGGCAGATCTACGATGTTGTCAGTGTCAACATCCACAATGATGGTACAAGGCTGCGTCAGAAAGAGAAGTGATGGCCACCGGTACTCCTTACAAACAAGCAAAGCTGTCGGAGCAATGGGATGCGATCGTCATCGGCTCCGGCATTGGCGGACTCACCGCTGCGGTGTTACTGGCGATGCACGGCGGGAAACGGGTCCTGGTACAGGAGAGGCACTACGAGGCCGGCGGTTTCACCCATACGTTTCATCGCCCAGGGTATGAGTGGGACGTGGGTCTGCACTACATCGGCCAAGTGCAGGACAAGGGCTCAAGGGAGCGGCGCGCGTTCGATCACCTTACCGCGGGCCGAGTGCGGTGGCAGGCCATGCCGGAGGTGTACGACCGGATCATCATCGCGGGCCAGACCTTTGATCTTATCGCCGGTGTCGATCGTTTTCGAGAACGGCTGAAGCAATGGTTCCCCCGCGAAGCCAGAGCCATTGACCGGTATATCGCGGCAGTTCAGGCGTGCAAACGCGCGAGCGGACTTTATTATGCCGAGAAGGCGATCCCTGCGCCGCTGGCGGCGCTGGCGGGAGGCCTGATGCGGCTTCCGTACATGCGCTGGGCCAGACGCACCACTCGTGAGGTGCTGGAGAGTCTTACCAGCAATCGAGACCTGATAGGTGTGCTTACGGCGCAATGGGGTGACTACGGGTTGCCCCCCGCAAAAAGCAGCTTTGCTGTTCACGCCAGCATCGCTGAGCATTATTTCGGGGGAGGCAGTTATCCGGTGGGAGGCGCGAGCACGATCGCGGCCGCCATGGTGCCGCAGATTGAGCACAACGGTGGCAGCGTGGTTACCAGCGCGGATGTGCAAGGCATCCTGCTGAAAAGCGCGAAAGCCGCAGGCGTGCGCATGAGCGATGGACGCGAATTTTGTGCGCCGATGGTGTTCAGCGATGCGGGTGCGGCCAATACCTTCGAACGGTTGCTGCCCGCAGGTCTGCCCGCTCTGGATTCGCTGCGCGTCCAACTGCGGACGCTTCAACCTTCCACTGCTCACCTTAGCCTTTATGTCGGATTGTCGCAGAGCGCTAGCGCGCTAGGGTTGAAGGGCACCAATCTCTGGATTTATTCCAACTTTGATCACGACGCGAGTGTTGAGCGTTTTGCGCGGGACATCGATTCGCCGTTCCCAGTCGTCTATATCTCATTTCCTTCGGCCAAAGACCCAGACTTTCAGCGCCGTCATCCGGGGAAAGGCACGATTGAGGCCATCACGCTGGTTCCATATGAGGCATTTGCCCGGTGGGGAGAGACGCGTTGGCAGCGACGCGGAGACGAGTATGACGCGTTGAAGCAGAGGCTGTCAGGCCGTCTGCGTGCGGAGCTAGAGCGGCAGGTACCAGCGGCTGTCGGCAACATCGCGTGTGCGGAGTTATCCACACCGGTCAGCACTCACCATTTCATGAACTATGGCCACGGGGAGATCTATGGCATCGCCTCCACGCCGGTGCGTTTTGCCGTTCGCGGGCTCGGGGCCAGAACCCCTATCCGAGGGCTTTATCTCACGGGACAGGATGTGTCCAGTCTGGGCGTGGTAGGCGCATTGTATGGCGGAGTCATCAGCGCTTCGGTTGCACTGGGGAAGAATCTGCTATCGGCGATCTCGAAGCCGGGGCCGCGCAGAATCTAGCCTGGTGCGGCATTACGATCCTCAGTCTCGTATCAGTCCGGAATCCCGCGACTCTGGCCAGTTTAACGAACATTATCGCAAAGCATAGCAGCTCACTTTTAGCATTTCTCGTGCTGGCCTTCGCTCTTGCCGTCCCTTCTGGGTGGTCGGCGCGATGACCAGACTTCAGTTGTTACCGCGTCTCCCTGTGGCCGCGCTCACGCTTATGTCTGTCCAGGACTAGCCGCCCTCATTCTCGCCCGGCGAGAAAATGGAACCGTCGGCGCGAAGGCGCTACTCAGCAGGGGCTTCGACTAGGGGCCGATCGAAGCGAAGGCTTGGTACGTTCCCATCTTGCTTCTAATGCCTGCTGTCATGGTGCTTTCCTATGGACTAATGCGTTGCCTCGGTGTGGCAGTGCCGACCCCGCGGTTCTGCGACGGGTTGCCCGGCTGCAGTGACGTTTTACGGCCCCATCGTCAGAACATTCATTGGACCTTCATTATTTCGGGACACAGTCCAAATCAACCCTCCTTGTTATCCGTTGCGGGGTCTGAACTCGATCATTTCATCTCTCCGCTTTTCGGTGGCTGCGCATGAACATTCTCTTCCAACCTCCCTCAAGTGTGTGGTGTCGGGGGTCGTGAATATTGAAACCTGCGCACGGCAAGTACCGGATTGATCGCGAGCGGTTCGTTGTCATCAATGCCTGGGAGCCCTATGTATTCTAGATTCCGCCGGGCCGCACAGCTCAGACACTTAGCCTTTTCTTCCGGCCGTACTATTGCTTGCGGAGACTTTCTTGCGCATCGGATGTCCCCTTGAGGGAATCTAGCGGAACTCGAAGTTCATCTCACAATGCGTGCAGACGCCAACAGCTCGGACGGTGCCCAGCCACTTCGTGACTCTTACGCTGGGCTGGGATATTGTTTCGGGGCGGGGGCTTTCTCTTGGAGTTTTTGCTTCTCGATGCACTCCATCAGCTTTGAACCTTGCGATCTTCCAAAACGCAGAGGTCACGGCATTCGGGGCCGTGGTCAGGATTGAGCAGGTCTCCAACGCTCGTTAGTGCATATCACCGCTCCTGCATCGGGTTGGTCCCGCTCACGCGACTGTTCCGAATAGCGCCCCGACGCCTGCGGTCAACGCCATGGCCAGCGCACCCCAGAACGTAACCCGTATTGCTCCCACCATCACTCCTGCGCCGCCCGCACGTGCAGCCAACCCGCCGAGAAGGGCCAGAAACACGAGTGACGTTCCAGAAACAAAAGGGATCAACGCCCCCGCCGGAACCAGGGCAGTGACCAAGAGAGGCATAGCTGCTCCGACAGCGAAGCTGCCAGCCGATGCCAACGCAGCCTGAATCGGACGCGCACGGAGAGTATCGGAGATGCCAAGTTCGTCACGGGCATGCGCGCCTAACGCGTCATGGGTCATCAACTGCTCGGCAACTTGTTTCGCGAGCGCAGGTTCCAGCCCGCGAGCGACGTAGATTGCCATTAGTTCCTTGTGCTCGCCCCTGTCGTCTGCCTTGAGTTCCGCTCGCTCAACGGCGAGGTCTGCCTGTTCGGTGTCTGCCTGTGACTGGACAGACACGTACTCACCAGCAGCCATCGACATAGCCCCAGCCACTAGGCCGGCAACGCCCGCGACTAATACGTTGCTGTGGGTCGCATCTGCAGCAGCGACACCAAGCAGCAGACTCGATGTTGAAAGTATGCCGTCGTTCGCGCCCAATACCGCTGCGCGTAACCAACCGATGCGTCCGGTGCGGTGTCGTTCCTTGTTGTCTGCAGGCATTCTTGGGGCCTCCTTAATCTGAGATGGCCGCCCCCACATGGTATTGAGATTATGGCAGATCGAATGAGCGAGGCACAGTCGCGATGGAAGGCGGGTAGTGCCTCGGTTTGAAATTTAGAATGGGGAAACCCAACGAACCTACGTCTTGAAGTTGTCGTCTACCTCCACCTGATGTGCTCCGGCTTTAGCACAAAACGGACGTCATGGCCGCAGCTATTGCACGGGGGAAATTTCTTCCCATAGACGCATGTGACTTCGTGCTCTTTGGTAGGCACCGGATCGTGGACCACGCGATAGACACCAGATAGGGGGCATTCTTCGCCCGGCTTGAATACCTGTCCGCTATTTGATTCTGCCATATATATGGTGTTGCTTTCCGTGCCACGCTTCTTGTGAGGGCCGCGCTTACCGGGTTGTGGCATGTACCATGAGAACCGACTCTGCTCTTTCAGATTTCCTCAAGACTCCAAACATGGTCACTCAAGCCCGCGGCCATGCTCGGAGTGATCCTCAGCGTCTTGTGGATTCTGGCGAAGTTATAGTGTACGGCGTAGATCGCAACCATCGCCTCGTGATTCTGAACTTTCTTCGAGAATGCGTTGGTCAATCTGGTGAAGCGCCTCATGCCCATTCTCATACTCAAGTTGTGGCGCTCCACGAAGGACGTGCTTACGCCCTTCGGGTCAGGATCGCCGCTCACTACCTTCATGTCACAGCCAATGCAAACGGCGGGCGAATAGCGCGTGTAGTGCCTGAGTTTGAAATTTAGGATGGGGAAACCCAACGAACCTAATGCAATAATGCTTTCGGGCACCATCTGATGTTCTGAAAGAAACTTGCAAACTTGTCCCAACTGGGCTGGTAGTTACTGGTCAACGCCACGCCATCCTTATTGCCGTGGCAAGACAGATGAATCACTGTGCAATCGCTAGTTTTAGCGTCCGCGATGGCCTTCTGGAAATACTCGCGATCCATTGCTAAACGCAGCTCGTTACGAATACCGAGATTATTCAAAATGCCTTGAGCCGCGCTCCCGTCCAGTTCCCGCCGGTAGAAATCCTCGGGATGCTGGACTCAATTATGAACACCTTCATAGCGCCCTCCTGAAGTTTGCTACTTGCCAGGAGCCTTGCGTCGAGCTAGGCGCCCACTTCATGAGCCCGTGCATCCTGTTCCAGGGCGGCATTGTGATAACCGACTGTTGCGATTTGCTCCAGATAGACAGACGGTGAATACCGGGCGGTTCTTCCGCAGCGCGAGATCAAGGAGCTATCACACAGAAAGGCGAACGGAACCGCTCGTGCTTTTCACGGAAATCAGCGGCCTTGAACGCCTGCATGCGTTGGTCAAGGTCGAGAATCTGGTACTGCCGTTCAGCTTTCCCTACCTGGCGCCACTGAAGTCTCAACGGGATTTATACCCAGAGCAAGCGCACCTCCGGTCGTCGAGATCGACAGGAGAGCACCTGAGCTAAGCGGCACTCTCCACCGCTTGGTTGCGCACAATCTGGTGGGACAAATCGGTTGAGCCTTCCAGCGCCAACTCCGCCCGGATCATATTGTCCTTCGAATTTGAGAACATTTTGAAGCCGTACCTCACACACATCGCGCGCATCTCGCCGTTCTCGATCAACATGTTGGAGACTACCATCTTTAGTTTCTCGTCGCGCGCGATCCGGATGAGGAGGCGATACAACTCCGTCCCGAGGCCCTTGTGTTGCGCGGAATCGATGACCACCGCATCCATTTCGGCATCTTCACGGCCGTGCAGCTTGCTGAGACGGCCGACGGCGAGGATTTCGGTCCCGCCGTTCTCGAGCTTGCGCTCGGCCACCAGCGCCATTTCGCGATTGTAGTCAATGAAGCAGATGCGGCTCAGGCGTTCGTGAGCGGTGCGCTGAGTGAACTTCAGAGGCTGGAGATAACGCAGATAGACGCTGCGCTCCGAGAGCTTGGTGTGGAACTCGATAATGGCCGGCTCGTCCTCGGGGCGAATCGGCCGGATCGTCACGGCGCTGCCATCCTTCATCGTCCAGTCGCTGACCAGGTGCATCGGATACGGCCGGATCGCCGCCTCCGGCAAGTGCTCCTCTGTCACCTCCTGCCCGTATAGGACCACGCGCGCATCTAGAGCCATCAGTCGGTCGGGCGAAACCAACAGCGGATTGATGTCGATTTCCTTGATCCAGCGGTGCTCAACGACTAGCTGGCTGAAGCGCACCAGCAATTCTTCGAGAGCTTGCAGGTCAACCGGCTTACGTCCGCGGACCCCCTTAAGCGCCCGGAAGATTTTGGTCTGCTCCATCAGCCGCCGTGCCAGCGTGGAGTTCAGTGGAGGCAGGGCCAGCGCGCGGTCCTTGAACACTTCGACTAGTTGACCGCCGGTGCCGAACAACAGCACCGGGCCGAACTGCGAATCCAGACTGCTGCCGACGATTAGCTCGTAGCCGTCGAGCTTCACCATGGGCTGCACGGTGACGCCGTGGAAGTGTTCGGCGCCGGCTTTCTCCGTGACCGACCGCTTGATGCCATGGAATGCTCTCTTCACCGCTGCGGCATCGGGGAGATTCAACTGCACGCCGCCCACGTCGGTCTTGTGTGTGATGGTGAGCGAGTACAGCTTCAGCACAATCGGGAAACCGATCTCTTCCGCGGCCTGCAATGCCTCCTGCTCGGTGGTTGCGATCCGTGTTTCGACCGTGGGAATATCGTAGGCCTTAAGCAACAGCTTGGACTCGTGTTCGGTCAGGAGGGTGCGGCCGGTCTGCCGTACGTCGCGGATGATGGTCTCGGCCCTGCCGCGCTGTAGGGCCCCGCCAGCAAGTTGCGGCATAGTTGGGGTTTCGTAGATTTCCTTCAGGTTATAAGCGTAGCGCCACATGTAGTTAAAGGCGCGTACCGCGCTGTCGGGGAACTCGAAGGTCGGAATGCCGGCCTGGTTCAGGATCTCCTCCCCGGCTAGGACCTCAGCGCCGCCCATCCAGCTGGCCAGCAGCGGCTTGCCCAACCCCTTGGCGTAAGGCTTCAGCTTTTCAGCAATCTGCGTCGGGTTGGTCATGTCTTGGGGAGTGAGAATCACCAGCATGCCGTCGATCGCAGGGTCTTTGGCGGCAATCTCCAGCGACTTGGCGTAACGCTCCGGCTCTGCATCGCCGAGGATATCCACCGGATTGTTGTGGCTCCACTGCAGAGGCAGGATGGTGTCGAAGGCCCTTATGGTTTCCTCCGACAGCTCGGCCAGCTCACCTCCGCCCGCAACCAGCGCGTCGGTGGCCAGCACCCCGGGCCCGCCAGCATTAGTCAGGATGCACAGACGTTTGCCGCGAGGCCGCGGCTGCTTCGCCAGAACGTCCGACATAAAGAAGATGTCGGCTATGCTGTTGACGCGAAGCACGCCGCAGCGGCGGAAAGCAGCATCCAGGACTTCGTCGCTGCCGGTCAACGATCCGGTATGCGAGGCCGCGGCCTTAGCGGCGGCGGCAGTGCGCCCGGCCTTGATCACGATCACGGGTTTGTTTAGCGATACCTCGCGCGCCGTCGACAGAAACGTCCGGGCATCGCCGATGGACTCCATGTAGATGACGATGCTGTGGGTCTGCGGATCGTTGCCGAAGTAGTCGATCAGGTCGCCCCAGTTCACGTCGAGCATGGAACCGATGGACACGAAGGCGCTGAAGCCGACATTCTCCCGCAAGCTCCAGTCGAGCACTGCAGTGCACAGCGCGCCACTCTGGCTGATGAAAGCCACGTTGCCGGGCCGTGCGATAGTGTGGGCGAAGGTCGCATTCAGGCCGCGGACCGGATTCATCGCGCCCAGGCAGTTGGGGCCGATGAGCCGCATCTTGCCGCGGATAGTCTGGGCAATCTGCCGCTCCAATTCTTTGCCGTGCTCGCCGAATTCCTTGAAGCCAGCAGAGATGACGATGCCGGCAGGAACACCCAGCTCCACGGATTCGGCGATGATCCCGGGTACCGTGTCGGCCGGCGTTACCACCACCACCAGGTCCACCTCGTCGGGCAGCTCTCGCAGGCTGGGGTAGGCCTTGATCCCGAGCACATTGGAGCGCTTGGCATTCACCGGAAGAACCGTGCCGCCGAAGGGGCTCCTGAGCAGGTTCCACAGCACCGAGCGGCCTACGCTACCGGCACGCTCGGAAGCCCCGATCACGGCAACGCTCTTGGGGAGAAAAAGAGGATCAAGGGGGTGGCCTTTGGAGCGGGAAACTTCGCAAGACGGGCGTGGATCGATCGGAGAAGCCGGGACTTTGATGGCAGAAATCGTGGACATAAGCGAATACCCACTCTCTTTTTGCTCGCCCGCCCAAAACGGCACGAGCGAAATCAGGTGCCAGAGTTATGATGCGTAGCGCTCTACCGCCAATCCCATGGCATTGCCGCCGCCAAGGCAAAGCGCAGCGATGCCTTTGTGCACGTCGCGCTGGATCATCGAGTAAAGCAGAGTGGTAAGAATTCGCGCGCCGCTCGCGCCGATAGGATGTCCGAGAGCAACCGCGCCGCCGTTCACGTTAACTTTGTTGAGATCGAGTCCCAGTTCACGCGTGACCCCGATCGCCGCTGCCGAGAAGGCCTCGTTGATCTCGTAGAGGTCAACATCTTCGTTCTTCCATCCTGTCTTCTGCCAGAGCCGGCGCACGGTTTCAACGGGCGCCATCATGATCCACGCGGGAGCAATGCCACTGCTGGCCTGCGCTACAATGCGCGCCATCGGCTTCAGCCCAAGCTCCTTCGCTTTCGCTGCTGACATGAGCACAAGAGCCGAAGCGCCGTCGGTCACGCCCGGTGCGTTGCCGGCGGTCACGGTCCCGTCTTTCTTGAAGGCCGGCTTCAGACCGCGCAAGGACTCAATGGTCGAGTCCGCGCGCGGCGACTCATCCTTGCTGAACAACACTGGAGGTACGCCCTTCTTCTTCGACGGCAGTTCGAAGGGAACGATCTGATCCTTGAATCGGCACTCGTTCATCGCGCTCACCGCCTTGCGATGCGAGTTGAGGGCATATTGGTCCTGCTCCTCGCGGGTGATCTGGTACTTCTCGGCGACATTCTCGGCAGTGTTGCCCATGTGGTAGTCGTTGAAAATGTCCCAGAGGCCATCGTGCACCATCGCGTCGACTACCTTCTGATCGCCCAGGCGAAATCCCTTGCGCGCAGTTTGCAGGAGATAGGGAGCATTGGTCATGCTCTCCATGCCGCCAGCCACAACGAAGTGCGAGTTCCCCGTCTGGATAGCTTGTTGGCCGAGCGCGACCGCCTTCAATCCCGAGCCACAGACTTTATTAATGGTTAGGGCACTGACGCTGTCGGAGAGTCCGCCGCCGAGAGCAGCCTGGCGCGCCGGGTTCTGGCCCAATCCGGCGGAGATGACATTACCCATGATGCATTCATCGACGCTGTTGGGATCGATGCCGGCGCGGCGGACGGCTTCGCGCACGACGATGGCGCCCAGTTGCGGCGCGCCTAAATCGGAAAGCGAGCCCTGAAATTTCCCAATCGGCGTCCGTACTGCCGATACGATGACGACATCTTCCATAAAAGCCATGGCTTAACTCCTGAGAGGAAGCTACAAAACCGGATCACCATTCGGGGCCCGAATGGTGACCGTGTGGCTCGGGCTTCTATTTTCAGCCACAACAATTAATCATCCGCGTTTCAGCCCCGCGCGAACTCGAGCACAACGCGTGACGCAACCCGGCCATGCTCAAGCCGGTCGAAAATGTGGTTGATCGAAGCCAAAGGCTGGAGCTCGATGTCGGCCTTGACCTTACCCTCGGCAGCAAAAGCGAGCGCTTCTGCCATATCCTGGCGCGTTCCGACGAACGAACCCCGGATAGTGATGCAGTTCGCCACCACATCGAACAGTGGAACCGGGAACTCGCCTGGCGGCAAACCGACCAACACACAAGTCCCGCGCTTCCGGGTCATGCCAACTCCCTGTTTGAATGCGGGTAGCGAGGGCGCCGTAATCAAAACGCCATGAGCTCCTTCGCCAGTCTCCTTCTTCAAGGTGGCTGCCGGATCGCTGGTCTTGGCGTTAATCACGAGATCGGCGCCAACCTGCTTGGCGTGGGCCAGCTTGCCGTCATCGATGTCGATGGCGCAGACGAACAGTCCCATAGCCTTGGCATATTGGATCGCCAGATGCCCCAGTCCGCCAGCGCCGGAAATGGCCATCCATTCGCCGGGCTTCGCTCCGCTCTCCTTAATTCCCTTGTAAGTGGTGACGCCCGCGCAGATCAGCGGGGCGGCTTCCACCGCCGTGAGTCGGGCCGGCACATGGGCAACGTAGTTTGGGTCTGCGAGGAGGTATTCGGCAAAGCCGCCGTTCCTGGTGTAGCCGCCAAACTGCGCCTGGGCGCAGACCGTTTCCCAGCCCTTCAAGCAATATTCGCAATGGCCACATGCCGAATAAAGCCAGGGCACTCCGACCCGGTCGCCCTCCTTAACGATCGTCACTCCCGATCCGACGGCGGCGACTAGCCCGATAGCCTCATGGCCCGGGATGAAGGGGAGCGTAGGCTTGACCGGCCAGTCCCCATGCGCGGCATGGAGATCGGTGTGGCAGACACCGCAGGCCTCGGTTTTGATCAGGATCTGGCCCGTCCCCGGAGACGGGATGTCCCATTCCTGCAGCAGCAAGGGCTTTCCAAATTGCTCGACCACTGCGACGCGCATCTGGCTTGCCTTGGAAGGTGAGATGTCCCATTCCTGTCGCGTTGAGGAAACAGGCTGATCGATTACCGCGGCGTTCGTTTTGAGTACCATAGGTAACTCCTTTTTCCAAAGTTGAAAACGCTCGGCAGAGCCGGTGCTTATACCGGCGCGTCGATCGCTTCGACGCAAACCAGTTTTTTGTTCACAAACTCCTGGATGCCCATGCTGCTAAGCTCGCGCCCGTAGCCGGAGTCCTTGATCCCGCCGAACGGCAAATCCGGCCTCGTCCAGGTCGGGTGATTTACAAACATCATGCCGGTGTCCACCCGGCTCGCCACGCGTTTGCCGCGCGCAATGTCCTTAGTAAACACCGAGCCCCCCAACCCGAAATCCGAGTCGTTGGCAAGCGCGACCGCCTCGTCCTCGTTCTTGACTCGGAAGAAGAGGGCGACCGGCCCGAAGAATTCTTCCCTAAAGGCGGGATTGTCGGGCTTGATGTTGGTAAGAATCGTCGGCTGCATGAATGAACCCGGGCGATCGATGCGTTTTCCGCCCATCACCAGGTTGGCGCCCTTGGCCACCGCTCCTTCGACCTGGCCAAGCAGCTGTACCAGGGCTGCTTCCGTGGACAGGGGGCCGAGGGTTGTAGCCTCGTCCATGGGGTCTCCTGGTTTGAGCGCGGCCAGCGCGGTTTGGAACTTGCCGAGAAAGCGGTCGGCCAACTCTTCGACCACGATGAATCGCTTGGCCGCGACGCAGCACTGGCCAGTGTTGTTCATCTTGCCCCAGACCGCCCACTTGACCGTCTTTTCTAGATCGGCATCCTCGAGCACGATGAAGGCGTCGCTGCCGCCAAGCTCCATCGTCGACTTCTTCAGGTTTTGTCCAGATCTCCCCGCAACGCTCTTGCCGGCTTCCACGCTGCCTGTCAACGCCACACCTTTGATCCGAGGGTCGTCGATCACGCGGTTCACCTGATCGTGGGAGATCAGCAGGTTGGTATAGGCGCCGACTGGCGCACCCCCCTCCACCCACAGCTTCTCAAAGGCGATGGCACACTGCGGAACGCAGCCTGCATGTTTCACCATAACGACATTGCCCGCCATCAGGTTGGGCGCGGCGAAGCGCGCAAGCTGGTAGTAGGGAAAGTTCCAGGGCTGGACGCCGAAGAGCACGCCGAACGGGCTGCTTTCGACCTCTGCTTCACCCGAACTCGGCTTGAGGCGCTCTGGTGCGAGGAAGCGTTCGGCGTTTTTGGCATAGTAGTCGATGATGTCCGCGCTGAGCACCACTTCGCCGCGGGCCTGGCCAATGAGCTTGCCCATTTCGAGCGTCACCGGGCGAGCGAACTCGTCGATGCGAGCGCGCATAATCGCGGCCGCTTTCGCGACCACGGCCGCTCGCTGCGCAAAAGTCGTGTGCCGCCAGGCCTCGAAGCAGGTTGCTGCGGTTTCAAGCGCGATCTCGAGCTCCTTGTCGGTGAGTTCCTCGAACGTCTTCAGGATCTTGCCGTCATAGGGGTTAACACTTTGGTAAGCCATGGTTTCGTCCTAATTCTCGATTTCATCGTTGGGGATCCGGATCACGTCATTGCAGTAGGGTCTGAGCCTAGATGATCACGTTGAATCGCGGCTTTGTGGATTCTCTCTCCGCCTACATACGAAAACTGTGCAGTTTTGCTCACGCAATCTATTTTTCCGTGGAGGGGCGCCGGCGTCGAGGTTGAGCATGTCGGGTCGAGCTTTGACGCTATTCGCCAACGAGTGAGCGAAATGGAACAGCGTTGCTTCCGTCATCGCGGTATAAACATTGACTGCAATCTCCAGCTGAATGCTTCTTCGAGCCGATTGCGTTTGACACGGAACGTCCGATATCAAGAGGATTTGGTTGACCAACTCTTCAATTCCAGCGAAGAGAGACTTGCCCGGATGCTCGCATTGCTCGCTCACTTCGGCAAATAAGGCAAGTACGAAATTGCTATTCCCAGAATCAGTCAGGAGACGCTGGCAGAGATGGTGGGTACAACTCGCTCGCGGGTGGGCTTCTTCATGAACAGGTTTAGGAAATTGGGATTCATTGATTATCACGCTGGTGATGTCTTGCAGGTTCACAGTTCCCTTCTCAACGTTGTTCTCCACGACTAAATTAAATTAGAGACTCCGCCCCGCGAGTGTGCTGTTAATCTCGCCCAGTCACTCTCGGCTTCGCCGCTATTTCCTTGAATGAGGTCGGCGAGTGTTGTTTTTGGCCGGTTGTTTCTTCGTCTTCTTTCTGAAGGGAACCAACATTTTATCTACGCCGATACAGAATCCAATGGCATGAAACTGAGAGGAATGCCCCGTCACGCGTCTAACATCAACGCGGGTTGATAATGACGGACCAAGGAACTCGCCGACCACGAAACATGGTGCAACCATCCCCCACGCGCGAATTTCATGGGGTACTAAGGAACTTCGGCAGGTTTTCCGCTGCGCGGCCCAGGGAGCGAGCAAGGCTTAGTTTGGCGACGTTGTGGGAGAACACGCTGTTGATATAGTCAAGCTCCGCTCCCGCCAGCGCCTCCTGCGATTGAACCAGTTCGACGCTGTCGGCCACACCTGCCGCGAAACGCTGCCGCGTGAGATCGAGAGTCTCCTTGGCGAGCTGCGCATTCTTCTGCGCCACTTCCACCTCGCTGGTTGCCGCCTCTAAGTCGAGATAGACTTTTCGAATGTCGCCCTCTACCTGCAGTTTGAAATCTTCGAGTTCGGCGCGTCTTTGCGTTAGGGTGGCATCGGCTTGCTCGATATCGCCGCCCGTCCGGCCGCCCTGCCAGATTTGGAAGCTCAGCGTTCCAGTAACCGAGAACGTACCGTGAGAGTGGTCCGGAGTGGTTCCGATCACCCCATAATCGGCGTTCACCCCAAGAGACGGTAGTCGTTCAGCCCGCGCAGCGGATCGCGCGAGTTCGGCGGCCCGGACTTGAGCCGCGGCTGCCTTTAGATCCGGTCGTTGCTCGAAGGCCTGTCTGAACGCCTCCTCCATGGTAATCGGCGGCGCAGTCGAGAATGGGACTTCATCGGAGAGGTCGTACTGATCGTTGGGCGGCAACCCGGTCATCCGCGCCAGGTTGATCTTCTGCTTCGCAAGATCGTTCTGCAGTGAAGTTACTCGCTGTTGTTGGGTGAGGGCTTGCACCTGACTGCGATCGACATCCACTTGAGCCATTACGCCTACTGCTCGTTGCTGTGATGCCTGTTGATAGAGAGCGTTGGCTGTGTCGAGTTGAGCAAGGGCTGATTGCACTCTGGCTTTGTCGGCAATGACCAAAAGATAAGCGCCCCCGACGGCTAAGACCACGAGATCGCGAGAATCTTGAGCCGAGAGTTGGTTTGCATGGAAGCTTTCATCGGCCGATTTGTAGTTTTTCCACGCTGTGAGATCCACGACGGTTTGCGTGAGACGGGCCCGCAAATCGATGTAGTTGTAGGGCCCTATGATAGACGGCAAAGTGAAGCCTGGAAGCTTGAACTTAAAGCCCTCGGCTGACAAGCTGGTCTGCTGGACGGTTTCGGCCAGGTCGCCGGTGAGGTTGGGGAGTAGTACGCTGCGTGCCACACGCGTTTGCCCGTGTGCCTGACGCACAGCTTGGGCGAGTCCAACTGGTCCAAGATTGTACTCAAGCCCCCGGCGGATGGCGTCTCGCAAAGACAGCTTGCCCGCAAACGGCATGTTGGAAATACCAGATGTGCTTCCCGAGTAAGCACCCTGAACTTGAACCGTGGGATTGAGAGTGTTGACCGTGCTCGCTACCCCCGGAGTGGTTGACTGCGTGGCCGTCACTGAGCCGCTCTGACTGCTTCGGCCCGACAGAGGCAACTGCGTTGCTTGCGTGCCCTGGGATTGGGACGGCGCTGTCTGGGCAGATGAGTTTCCGGCTGCAATGCACAGGCTGAACAGGGTCAATGTGGCAGTCGTCTTCAGGCGACTCAGCAGCGTGTTCAGTTTCGTCTTCCTCATAGACAATTGACCGTTGCCTTTCTTTCCTAACTGAGTTGTTTGCCAAATCGCCAGACGCTGAGTGCAACCAGGACGATGGTAAAAATCAACAAGGCCAGGAAATTGGGCCAGAGCGCGACGATCCCACTTCCTTTGAGCATCCCGCTGCGGGCGATGGTCGCGAAATGGTGAATGGGATTAAGGATCGTCAAGGATTGCATCCATCGCGGCATCGCTTCGACCGGGCTCAGAGCTCCCGATAGAGAAGACAACGGGGGGTTGATAAAGAAGGCAGTCAGTTGCGCTTGCTGGGCCGACTTGCTGAAAGTTGCAATCACCGTGCCAATACTGATTCCGGACAAAATACACAACATGCCGCCAAATAAAACGTAGGGCAAGCTGCCGTGAAACGGGATGTGAAATGCGATTTTGAGTGTCCCAATGCACATCAGCATCATGATGCAGAGCAAGGCAAATAGGGGTACGATCTTGGCGATGATAATCTCGGTCGTGCTGGCGGGAGACATGAGCAGTTGCTCCATCGTCCCGGTTTCGCGCTCTCTCACCATCGCTGCGGAGGCAACCAATGAACTGTTCATAATCATCAAGAGCCCAAAAACACCCGTCGCGATGAACCAGGAATCAATCAGGCCTGGGTTGTAGATGTAAGCCGGCATGACTTGCACTTGTCCTCGGCGGCTTATCTCGTACGCGGCAACCTGCTGGAGGCTGGCATGAATGCCGGTGCTCTGTAGCCCGGCGGTGTAAGTTTGAATGATGCCTTCCGCATAACCCTGGCTGATGGTGGCGGTATTCGCGTTCGTGGCGTTTAGCAGGAACTGGACCGTGGTTGAATGTCCGCGGTGCAACTCGCGGGCATAATCGTAGGGGATGACCACTCCTGCATCTACGCTGGCCCGACTGATGGAATCCCCGAGTTCATTCACCGAAAAATAGTAGCCTCCAAGGCGGAAAGCTTCGCTCTCGGTAAGGGTCGCGACCAATTCGCGGCTCTCCGGAGTCTTGCTTTCATCGACGACACCGAGGCGAAGATCTGACACCAACGCGCTCAGCGCGAACCCAAACAGCGTCAGTTGCAAGACCGGAGGAAGAAGCAAAGAAAGCATCAGACGGCGGTCGCGCCGGATCTCGTTGAACTCTTTGCGGACGAGCGCGCGGAACCGCTGATTGAAGACGTTTTTGAAGGGATTCGTCACTCGCTTACGCTTTGAGCTGCATTCGCCGCATGCTGTACCATCCAACCCCGTAGAAGAGTGACCCGATGATGCCGATGATCGTCACCTTCCACCAGTCGGCAGGCCAGCCGCCCCCTTGGAGTAGTGCATCCCGCACGACCTCGATGTAGTACCGGCCCCACATGATGGTCGAAATCCAACGCAATCCAATAGGGATGTTCTCAATGGGAAAAATCAGACCGGAGAGCAGAAACACCAGAAGAAAGCCGCCGAGGGCCACGATTTGCATGGCCGCGACCTGGCTCGGAATCGTCGCCCCCACCATGATTCCAAAGGCCGCCACGCAGAACGTGTACAGAATCGTGGCGACGATGAAGGGGGTTGGGTCGCCCGCCAGACCCAAACCAAAATATGTGAACAGGAGGACGAGCATGAGCCCGCACTCGGCGAGCGCGACTACCATGAAGGCAAGAATCTTTCCCAGCAGGAATTCGTGCGCGGAGATGCTGGAGACATAAACTTGAAGGATTGTCTTCAGTTCCGATTCTTTTGCCATGGCGAGAGAGGCCAGCAACGGGGGGAACATCGAGAGTCCCAGCACGAAGATCCCTGGGCCGTAAAACTTTTTGGAGGAGAGTCCTGGGTTGTACCAGAGGCGTATGGCGGTTTGGACCAGCGTGATGCCTTGAGTGCCAGCGACACGTTGATTGTAGGCACGCGTAATTTCGTTGGCATAACCCGCCGTGAGTCTTGCGGTATTGGCGTCAGAGGCGTCCAGCAGCAATTGAACGGGAGAATTCACTCCTCGCGCCATGTCTCTTCCGAAA
>Ga0302325_10008560_pt1 | contig 22485 bp, 16 predicted proteins | sample Palsa_T0_2_FD_201948 | JGI IMG/M metagenome (GOLD analysis project Ga0302325, IMG submission 201948) | Peat permafrost microbial communities from Stordalen Mire near Abisko, Sweden - Palsa_T0_2 | ecosystem: Environmental > Terrestrial > Soil > Palsa > Peat permafrost | place: Sweden: Abisko...
AGCGGAGACGGTGGAAACTTGGTCGGTAACTAGTTGGGGTTGGCTCAGAGTACCATTTTCCTGCAATAAAACGCTTCTGCATATTTTCCCGCCGCGCCGCACTCCACGCCCCGCAGCCGCAGAAGAGCCCGAAAAACATCTTCGGTGAACCAGTGCTTCCGGATCTGAGTCTGGTACACATCAAGAATGTGCTTAACTTTCTTCTTGCACACTTCCTCGCTCAGAGGCATGAAGAGGTTGGGCTGGCCGAGGTCACCGTCATACTTGGGGATTTCGTATTCGAGAATCAACTCCCTGCGGAATGTGTTCCATGCGAGATCTGAGATCAGGCGATGGTCCTGGTGGCGGTCGCCACGATAATGAGTCAGGACAATATCGGGCGAGAAACGTTTCTTGAGGTTTTCGAAGTACTCTTTGACCTCAGTGCCGCTGTAAGGGAAAAAACCATCGCGAAAATCTTCCACCAAAACCGTCTTCTTGCGTGCGCCCTGCAGAAACAAACCGGCGCCTTTGAGCGCTTCTTTCTTCCTTTCGCGGCTGGAACTCAGCACAACCCAGCAGAATTCGAGATTGGGGTGTTCCTCAAGCCAGCGGAGAATAGTGCCTCCGCAACCGATTTCGATATCGTCGGCATGCGCACCCAGGCACAGAATCTTGCCCGTCGAATGTATTTGGTTAGAAAAGTTCAGGTTTAGCATGAGTGACTTGAAACTCTCACTTACCGTGGAAATCCATCACGACTTCCTCTATTTGGTTACATCGAAGATCGTCAATGACAATTTCCGCAGCCGAATGAGTGTCCACGTGTTGGCACGTCTCTTCTTCGTGCCGCAGGATAATCTGCCTCTCGTTCCGTCCAACCCATTCCCAGTGGGATGCGCGATCGGCAAAGACCAGCAAGAGTCTTCTGGGTTGGACTGCTCCCATCCGGTTCTGCAACTCCGCCAGGACATAGTCATCCTTCATTGGGCCCGTCTCGAATTGGTGATGCCGGGTGCAGCACGGCCAGCCAGTGTCACCGAACACGACGGGCAGATCATGCACCCCGAAGAGGCTCATATACAGCTTGATTTGCTCCTCCGCCGACGCATGAACATACACCAGGTCGCCCGGGTGCACGGTGCTCTGCAGGAAGCGGACAGCCGACGCCGCGTCTTCCGCACTGGACTTGGGTGGCTTAAGCAGATCGGCGCGAAGCGAGATCAGAAAAGCGGCGACACAAACCGCGACGGGTGCTATTTCAAGGACAATCTTCTCCCCCCCGATTCGGCTGACGAGTTCGGCGATCGCTCTTGCCCCAGTAATAAACATCACCGCCAGGCAGGGGAATAGAAAGATGTCCAGGTTTTCCTGATAGAAGGGGTACACCCCCAAGGCGTTCAAGACGAGCACCGTCAGGACGGGAATGCCGCTCAGGGCCAGCAGCACTCTGGAGCGGCCGCTCCTGACCGAGTACAGTAAGCTGGCGACGCCGCAGATGGCCGTCAGGAACAGAATTCGGGGGATGATGGTCCAGCCATAGAACATCCAAAAAGCCTGCCGAAACCGAGTGAGATAGAACCCGGCAAGCCCGCTTCTCCCCTGCGGAAAGGCGCCTTGTGTGTGCCAATAGGCCAGGAGTTCCGCGGACTTATTCGGCATGATGTACGAAAACTCTAAAGTGAGGAACACGATCGACGACAGCACAGTAAAAATCACCGTCCTGCGAATCGCGGTTGTGCTGCCGCCGTCGTTCAGGAGAATTATGCAGGCTGTCAGTGGCAGAAACATGACCGTCGCGTAGCCTAGCGGCAAACACAGTAGCGTTGCCAACAACAACCACGCAAAGTTTCTGCTTGTGGAACTCTGAGAATAGTTCCAGATCAAGATCATCAGCAGGAATGAACAAAATAGATCCGCGCTGTATTGTTTCAATAGCAGTGATTGGCTGATGAGTACTGGTGACACAGCGGTAATTGCGCCCAGAAACAGACCGAAAGCGACTCCGAAAAGACGCTTGCCCAATATCAACGCCAGCAAGACCGAGGCGACGCCGAAAGCGAACGGCACCACACGGAAGCCGATCTCAAATCCGCCGATGATGTGGTGAGCCAGTCGAATTGCTACAAGGAACATGGGTGGCGTGGTCTGCAACCAAGTGTCATAGCGGAAGGCCTCTCCAAGCGAAGGCGCCAAGGCCGAGTTCGCCACCCAGGCTTCATCAAGCCAGAACGGTCTCCCAATTCCTCGCAGGCGAACGACAGCGGCGGAAAGCACGATCAGCAACCATGTCGCCGCCATTAGCCAGCTGAGGCCGAAGGGAAGACTGCGAGGCAGAACTGAATTGTCCAAGCTGTGTTTCCACAGAGAATTGAGCTTGCTCATATCTTTGAACGTATTGTGTGCCGAACCTCAGAGGTCCCGTCCTGGCGATCGGGAGCCAGTATCGGTTCAGACAAGTGGTACAGAAAGTGTCGATGAGGACTGGGGTTCAGATATTGGAGCAAGATCCGGGATCTGCATATCAAAATGGGCTGCAATCGGGCGCACAATCTTTTGCACCAGAATGTCCCAATCGAACTCGCGTGCTACGGCCTGACGTTGTGCGCGTCGCTCGGGAGAATTTTCTCTCTCGGAAAGGCTGTGTTTTATTAAATCGGACCACTGTTCCTGTGTGTCACCAATTGCCACGACCCCTTCGAATTCCTCGACCGAATGCATGCGAGATGAGACCACCGGTTGACCAGTAGCCAGATATTCGTGCAATTTCAAGGGGTATACGTATTTGGTGTAGTCATCTAAACAGTAGGGCATGATGCAGGCGTCGAAATGTTGAGCGTAACCCCCTAGTTGCTCGGTGGGCCTGCCACCCAGGAAATAGACGTTAGGCCGACGCGACATCTGCTCAATCGCGTCATACATCTTGGGGTGGGAGCGCTTCGGCCCGACAAAAACGAAAGACCATTCCGAGTGAAGCGCGCTCAGTTCGAGCAACAGAGGCCAGTCGAGCTGAGCCTTCAGGTATCCCACGTATCCGATCCGGGGATGAGAGATGGAGTGAAGATCTTCGGGCTCCGGAGTAGGAGTTGCGTAGAGACGGTAGTCCACCCCCATGGGCACGAACTCAGTGTTCCGGTTGAATCCGCCTCTTTTCTCCATCAGCGCGGGCGAGGTGAGAATCACCTGATTTACGGATTCGAGCAGTTGGCGTTCCCTTGCTGGGACCGCCATTTCCGTCGAACTAAACGTGTACTCGTCATTCACGTGATAAACGCTGAAGTCGTGCGGCAGTTGCTCGAGAGCCTCGGCGAACTCCGGCCGCCAGATGTAAAGAACCACCTTGGTGCAGCCTTGAGCACGAAGCATTTCGCGGGCATGTTTCAGACGCTGCCGCAAAGTAAAATTTCCCAGCCAGGCGGGACGGCCAAGCCGTGGAAGCCAATACTCTGGCGGGTAGACATGCAGTGATTCACGGCGCGGCGCGGACAACGACTCTATCCCGTTGCCATTTGACTTCAAACCTGCAAGACATTCCCGCCAATCGGGCTGATGCATCCACACGACGTGAAAATATTTCGCCAACCGGTCCATCACATAGTGCCGGTCCATCCAGCGTGAACTCCACTGGTCTGGCGCAAGACCAATAAGTCCGACATCACCCAACAGTGGTTGTTGAAGTTTCGTATTCATGTCTCGAAGTAGTCGATGACCATCTGCGTTCCCGCCACTCGCGCCACTTCGTGGCAACCTCATTGCGGAATACTATGGCAAAAGTGAGCGGCAGCAAGGGCAGGAGCGCAGCAATTTGCAGGAAGAACATGATCAGGTTATGTGCCGGCCAGAATCGCTCGGAGGCCGCGCTTGCGAGCGCAAAAGGCATGACACCCAGCCCGGTTCGGAACCAGGTTTGCCAAAGGTAGGTGCGAACCCGCATGTGCAGCAGCTTACAGATGTAACTTGGCCACAGGATCATTTCCATGATGACGCTGGGGATGGTGGTGCCCCACGCTACACCGTAAATCCCTATGCGGCGAACCAGAATGATGCTCAAGCTCAAGTTGAGGACAGACTCGATGATGCCCCAGAGCGCGATGCGCTTATGCTTCTCCATTCCGTAGACGATTCCGGCGCTCGTAGTGTTGGCGGAACTGAATACCAGCGACAACAGCAGAATTTGCATCACGGTACCCGACGGCTGCGCATACTGCTCACCCATCCAGAGGCGGATGAATGTGTGTCCACGAAAGAACAACGCCGCCTGGATGGGTAAGGAAACCAGCAGAGCGGCTCGGGTCCCATGGATCACCAGACGGCGCAAGTTCTCGTAGTTCCCTTGAGCCTCAAAGCTGCTGGCCAATGGGGTGAACGTCGTGGTCATCGAAGAGACGATCTGCCGCGAGTAAGAGATCAGAAGTCCGCCAATGGCGTAAAGCGTAACCGCAGTCGGGGAGAGAAAGGCGCCAACCACCAGATTGTCGGTGTAGTAGGTTACCTGCAAAGCTACGTTGATCAGGAACACGTAGAAGCTGTAGTTCCAGAGTTTCCGGAGTGTAGCGGAATCCGGCCGTCCGAAGGCAATCTTCAGCTGTGGATACACCCGGAAACATAGAACGATGGTGGCGGCTTGGGCTGCCACTGAGATGCAGAGTTCCCAGATCGCCAGCGACAGGATGCCATGCCCGGAGCGGAGCAGAAAAACCACACCGACGGCGCGGGCGCAAGTCTGCACAATGGAGATCGAGCTGGTCAAATCATAGCGATGAACAGCTACGAGCACGCCGGCAAAAACGCCGCAATAGAGGGTGACAGCGACGTTAACCGCGGTCACCAGAAGCGCGAGGCGGGCGGCTTGTTGGAGGGCAGGTGGGATGACAAAGACGTGCTGCAGCCCCATAGCCAGGATCAGCCCGGTAAGAATAATGGCTAAGCTGACCCAGAGCCGGATCCAAAGCGCCCCGGAGACAGCTTGACTCGATTCCTCTTGATTCTCCTGCGCCGATCCTTTGGAAACAAAGCGAGTGATCGCCCCGCGCAATCCCAGATCGAGCAGGTTCATATAGGCGACGAGCGACATGATGATCACCCATACGCCATAAGCGAGATTTCCCAGATGGTGAACTACGAACGGCGACAGGAAAAAGGCCGTCACCGTGGTGACAAGCAGTGAGAACCAGTTCGAGAGCACGTTCCGGGCTATGTTTTTTATACGAGGCATGCGAAGCAAAGATTCAGTTACTTTGAGGCGGGCTGAACTTTCAGCAAGTCATGTTGCAACAGAGCACGTGCCGCCGCGCTCACCGATGAAAACGGCAAAGTTGATTTTTCCGCAATGTCGAGCAGCGAGTGATCACCGTCGGAGAAGTTGAGCACCCAGAGCATGGCTAGTCCGCCGTCCTCCGCTTGCGCGTGTCCGCCCATCTTTCGATACAAGCCACGTTTGCCCAATTGCGGCTCGCACTTGGGGTTCTGGTTCAGGTACGAGCGGTTATTCTCCAGCACTTCAATGATCGCCATACATTTCTTCAAAGAATCCTCGAGGGATTCGGCCCGCACAAGCGCGAGATTGTCAGCTGAAGTGTGATACTCGGGGAAGCAACCGTTCGGCGTCCTCATCAGGCAACCGACGGGAAGATTGAAGCCGGGAGAGCAGTATTGCCGCTCATCATAGCCCCAGGGGGAAAACTCAGTGATCTCGTAGGCTTGCCCAGAATGTTTGAGGACGTTGGCCACAGCGCGGTCCACTTCCGCATTTCCCCGACGGCTCTTCTTATAAGTCGTTTTTCCCGCGTCCCCTACGCACGCCAGAATGAGGCCATGTTTGATACGCTCGGTTTGGTGCTCGTTCGCGCCAAGCCAGGCCACAGGACCCAGGGTTGCCGGAGCGAAAACGAAGCGGTAAGAGTACCGGTGGGAAATCGTTTTGAGCTGTTTTACCGCCCACGTGGCCACGGAGATACCCGACAAGTTGTCATTACAGAGTGAAGGGTGGCACACATGGCTGGAGATGAGCACCTCGTCAGTAGTCTCTCCGGGCAGATAACACTCACCATAGGTAAGATGGCCGTTCTCAAGAGAGGAATCGATACAAACCTCATAGTCGCCGTCCTCAAGGTCCATGAATTGACGGTGGCTGAGACAGAAACCCCAGTTCTCATTGTAATAAGAGGTCCGGTACGGGATCCAGTCAGGGTAATCCGGAAGAGTGTAGAAGTGCTTCTTCAGATCCCGTAAAGGCATGGTCGCCCGCACCGGTAAGCTATAGCTCATCACGTGAAGGTTCGACTTCTGGAAATCAATGACTCGTTCGCCTTTGGAGTTCTTCACGTAAGCGTCGCGAATATTCCACTCTTTGGGGACTGTCCAGTCGAACACTTCGGTGCCACTAGCGACCTCGGTAATCGTCAAAGGAATATGTCGACCAATCAGGTGCAGAGTCTCACGGACGCCATTGCCCGTGAGGCTGCGGCAAATGGGATACAGATCCGTGATGAACTGGTGCATCTCGCCCCCGAACTTTCCCTCGGCGAGACGCACCATGATGTCCTTGACCCTGGGGTTCTCAGAATCCACGGCGACCGACCTCATTTATCTCCATTCCCTTTTACGATGTAGTTAAACCACGGTGGAAGGCACGCTCCCGCGAGATTCAGACTCCGCCCCTTGCATGGTGCTGTCCAGCACCTGGGCAAAGCTCCGAGCCATCTCCGGATGGCTGTACCGCTCGATCGCCTGCCTTTTTCCTGCATACCCAACACAACCGTCTTTCTTATATTCGGCATAGGAGCGAAGCAAGAATTCGCGCAGGATTGGTTTGTTGAAAGCATGCACTCCAGCAGATGTCTCCTCCAGTGCCTCGGTAAGTACACCACGGCTTCCGCCAACGGCCAGGATCGGCCGTGCTGCGGCAAAGTACTCGAACAGCTTGGCGGAGTGATGCCCGGTCTCACGGGGATCGTTCCAGGGCAGTACCAGAAGTAATTGTGACTCCCTCTGATGGACCATCGCTTCGTTCCTTGGCGTAGGACCGTGCAGTTCAGCAGCAGCATCCAGTCCGTACTTCTTGATCAGAGGCGGGAGCCATGCCTCGAGGCGACCATAGAACCGAACCCGCAAGTCGCCGGCAGACATGCGGCCTTCTTTCAGGAGGTCTCTGAGAACCTCGAACAGCGCGCTAGGATCTCGCCGATCCTGATACAGCTGACCTGTGTAGGTGATGGTGAAGTCGCGCGTCAGAGGCGGTGAAGGAGAACTGTAGTCATCCGGATCAAAGCCATTGGGTATAGCGCAGATCTTCTTTCCGGGATACCGCTCCTCCAGCCGGCTCGCCCAGGGAGTCGAGACCGCAACCAGCGCATCCGCATGTTTTAGGGTTCGTTTTTCCAGTCCACCCTGTAGAAAATGGGGTCCGCTCTGTCCGAGGTTTTGTGTCCAAAGATCACGAAAGTCCGCAATCCATGGACAGCCCAGGATGGTTTTCGCCCGCCGGCCAATCAAGTGACACGAGATCGGCGGCGAACTTGTCACGATTGCCGATATGTCCTGTTTTTGACGACGAATCTCCCCAATGGATTCCAAAGCGAAGGGGACCCATCCCTTGGTCGGGTCCGGATAGGTGAGAAGATACTTAATGAATCCCAGGGCTCGAGTGTGAAGATTGACCTCTCCAGGCTTCTGAGCGACAGAAAGACCAAACCGCTCGTGGATACCCCTCTTACGGTCGAGGCCGAGCCTAGCCTTCCAATCCGCCAGAAGATCCCTGTTCTCGGTTTCTATCACAAGCTCCGATTGGCGGCGGATTCCTTGTCTCCGCGGAGTCAAAACCACTGCCTCCCAGCCGAATCGCGGTAAGTATTTCGCCAGTGCTGCTGGTCGCACGGCAGCGACCATCTCAGACGGTGGATACCAATTAACAATCAAAAGTACTCGCCGCAATGGTGTCATGGAGAATCAAGTCGAATCGCAGAGGGCAAGGCGCAACATCTCAGCCATAACTTTGGAAAGGCAATTACGAGGTACTCTGCCTTTACCCTTCCATCTGCACTCCAAAAATGGAGACCGCTATCACCCGGACGATGTTTTACCAGATGGCGCCTCTATCGTTTTCTCCGCCACCTTCACCGCCATGAGTAAAAGCGTCCAATCCAGCCAAAAGGCCTTAGACCACTGATCGTCTGCGAAAAAGCTAAGGACCAGCATGGCCCAGCAAGCGGCTTCGAGGCCCACAACCTGGACAGGAATCTTGCCCAGTAAGGAACGAAGCCGCTGGACGGAGCGCAGGTGAGCAACCAACCCGGCTATCAACAGAACAAAACCAACGATGCCAAGTTCGCACAAGACGTTGAGGTACATGTTGTGAGAACCGCGCCCGTAACCTTCAAACATATGCCCCTGCCCGGCAAATTCGTTGTACGCTACGGGGAAATTGTTTAGTCCCGTTCCGGTTAACCAGTATCGTTTCAGAACGGAAACACCACCGCTCCAAATATCCAGACGTCCAGCTCCGCCACTCGGAAGGGCTTCTGCTATTCGAGAGAAAAATTTTGAGGGCATTGCGACGAGGCCAAGTAAGAGAGCTGACAGGACGGTGATGATACGCCGGTTCAGCCCCAGCCTGATAAGAAAAACAGCAAAAATCACAGCGACGGCAATGAGCGCTGCTCGCGACAAACTGAGAAAGACGGCGGAACCAATGGCAGCAGTAATCCCCAGGAATACGGTCTTCTGCAACCAGCCACTCGCGGTCACAAACCCGGCGATAGCAAGTGACAATGGAAGCATAAGCACTGTACTCATCAGGTCCGGATTCGTTTCGCGTCCACCCACGAGAAGTGACGCACGGCCAAGTTGGAACCAGGTAACGCCCGTCACGTCCAGATAAATGACGTAAAGCGAGGCAACACATCCGCCCCCTATCGTGAACCACGTCAGCACGTCGAATTGTTTTTTCGTGACGCGCCAGGAAACCGCGAGGACGTAAAGTAACCCCAGAGATATTATGGTCGGCACCTGGCGAATACCGGCTTGAGGTTGCAGCGACCAAACCACAGTGATCAGGCTCCATAACATCAGAGAGACCCAAATCCTTGCTGCCTTGGGTGGTGCGTCCAAGCGCTTCATAAGAACGCCGGTCGCGAGCAGCGCAACGCCTGCCAGAGCCCCGACCACCCAGTTCACCGTGGTACCTGATTTGCTTTCCCCCAGAACGGCTATTGAATCGAATGGAAGCAAAAAAGTGTAAAAGCCCAACGCAATCTCGACAGGCCACAAGAGGGCCACAAACGCACCTACCAGGACTCCGACATACAACCAGTCTTGGTTGGCGACCAAGTCGCCTAGCACAATCGCGCAAGCTATGATCGCTAGCGGTACGGCCCATTTGACTTGGTGATTTCGACCGAACCATCCCGGGACAAGCCGGAAGGCGGCTCTCAAGTGGGTTCCTGTTGTTTCTACGCTGGCTGGAATCAAGTTACGTCCTTTTAAAGTGCATGGCGACTCAACGCTAAAATCCAAACTGGATGCTGATTCGATCGATCGGCATTCAACGGATGATCCCCGCTGTCCGGAACATTCTCACGAGGCCACCTGCAAGATTCACAGGTTGCGCAGCTACGGTAGAATCGCTCCCGCAGTCCGCAACAAGATACCTAGATCACGGAGGAACCCCGCACTTCGTGCGTACTCCAGATCAAGCCGAACTTTCTCCGGTAGCACCTCAGAACAATAGAAGCGCTTTAGTTCCGCTACCGGTACACTCGAAAGCAGTTGTTCTTCGTTCCGATAGTAAAGGGTTGCCGCGCCGGTTAACCCGGGGCGGAGCTGGAGTATTTTCTGTTGTTCGCGATTCAGAGACGTTATGTACTGCGCCACATCGGGGCGCGGGCCCACGAATGACATCTCCCCACGAATCACATTAAGTAGTTGCGGCAATTCATCCAGCTTCCATTTGCGAAGCACGCGCCCTGCGGCTGTAATTCTGGGATCGCCGGCCCTTGTAACGCTCGGGCCTTCCCGCCCTGAAGCGTGATCCATGGTACGAAACTTGATCAGCTGAAATTCGCGTCCATCCTTGCCTACTCGCCACTGACGATACAAAGCTGGCCCGCGCGAACTAATCCGCACCAGGAGTACGAGCACCAACATCGCGGGGGAGACTAATATCAATAAGAACGTCGCGAAGAGCAGGTCGAACAGGCGCTTACCTTTTGACTGGTTCCACCCACTGATCTCAATCTCGACGCCGGCCGGGCAACTAGCAGCGGACAGCATTGGGCTTGGACGTGTCATACGTTACGCTCTTGTTCTTGCGGTTCTTTGAGATAACTTGCTTGATGCTTTCGACTACGGTGTTCTGTTCCACGTCGCTGAGACTCGGGAAAATCGGTATCGATACAGCGCGAAGGTAAGCGTTGTCTGCACGGGGGAAAGCCTCGGGCCCAACGCCGTATCTTTCCTGGTAGAAAGGGTGCCGGTGTAAGGGGATGAAATGAACTGACGTGCCAATGCCGGCTTCCTTCAATTGCTCGATGAACGCGTCGCGATCGATTCCCAACTGATCAGGCCTGATTCTGATGATGAAGAGGTGCCAGGCATGCTGGGAGCCGACGGGCCCGAGAGGAGGTAGCTCTAGTTCTTCGAGCTGCGCGAGCTTGCTTAGGTATCGTTCTGCCAGGGCACGGCGCTGCTGGTAGAACTTGTCAGATTTGAGCAACTGCTCGCGACCCACGGCTGCGAGTATGTCGGGAAGATTGAACTTATATCCCGCATCCAGGACCTCATATTTCCATGAGCCCGTTCGTGAATAACGCTTCCATGCGTCCTTGCCAATCCCATGCAGTCGCATCCGCACCGCCCGTTCCGCATGGGCATCATCGTCGGTAGTGAGCATTCCACCCTCGCCGGTGGTGATCGTCTTGGTGGCGTAGAAACTAAATGCTGTAAGCTCCGAGATTGCTCCTACGCGCTTGCCACCAAAGCTTGCTGGCAGAGCATGAGCTGCGTCTTCGATCACATGCAGATTGTGTCGCACCGCAAGTGACCGTATAGCAGCCATGTCGCATGGTTCACCGCCGAGGTGGACCGGAATAATGGCTTTGGTTTTAGAGGTTAGTCGTCTGCTCGCATCCTCGGGATCGATGTTGAAGCCACCCGGAACGCTATCGCAGAGCACGGGCTTCGCTCCGAAATAGGTCACTACCTCGGCCGTTGCCGTGAAAGTATAGGTAGGCACCAGCACCTCATCATCGTGTTTTAGGCCGATTGCATCGAGCGCCAGTTGCAGGGCTGAGGTTCCAGAATTCACGGCCAGGGCATGTTTGCAGCCTGTGTAGTTGGCGAATTCCTTTTCAAACTCCATAGTTACAGGTCCAGTCGTAAGCCACCCGGAGCGCAGAACTTTCTCGACTGCTGCTATTTCCTCTTCGCCTATCGAGGGGAGATGGAATGGAACATATGAATTGTTCGCCATTTTCTTCCTTTACTTGGATATCGTGACGGGTATCTTCATCAAGACGTGCTTGTCGAGGCCAAGGTCGATTCCCCTAAAGTCACCCGGGGGGGCCCGTTCAGAAGTCGTTACGGATGCGTCGATACTCTGCATCTGGAGCGTTGCTCTCAAGCTTTCCGCAAGAGCTGAGGTGAACTTCGCAGCTCCTCCCGGATTCAGATGAACGGAATCCGCATAGTCAGCACCGGGTAGAACGCGAACCGGAATCAGCGCCGGAACACCTTGACTCGCTGCCGCCTCGGCAATTGCGCTTATGCCGGAATCTTCGCGAGCGGGCGGAACAACCAGGACGAACTCTGCACCGTAGCGGTTGCATAGCTCACGTAGCAGACGCAGCCGGTTGCTTGCGATTTCCGAGACATTGTTGTCGGTCCGCAAAGTTGGGCTGAAGCGGAAATGCTTCGTTAACACAGGTAGATCAGGTAGCATCTTGTTCAGCACCCAATTCCTGATTTCCGCCCGGGTCCCATAAAAGTAGCTGGCTTTATCCAGGGCCATGACGCTCATCCCGTTCCGGTCCGCTCCGGTATCGCTCGCGAAACGCAACAGATCTCGTCTATCCACCAGCATTTGGACCGAGTAGTCGCCATTGAATGAATCGCTTATCAGCTGCCCCGGGCTAAAGACAAGTGCCACCACGTCCGGCCGCGCGCCCCCACGGAACAGTCGGCGTAGACCGTAATACCAGTCAAAATACATGGAATTCTCGAAAACCGTTCGATTCAGTTCAACGTCGGGGGCGAGGGTCCTTCCCAATTCGGGGAAATCAACCCCATGCAGCAGAAGTGAATTTCCGACCACTAGCACCGAGGTTTTGCGACGAGGCTTGGCCGACTGGATTGCAAATGCCGCGCGGTATTCGGTTTCTCGTCGCTTCTCGATATGACTCACTCGACCAAAGGAAAACTTTGTGACTCCTTCGAGAACCGCACAAAATACGACACCCAGCACTAGTAGCAGGACGATGTGAAACTTTCCGGCTTGCTGCCCTCTAGAATTGAAAGTAAATAAAGGCATTCGCTTGGTTTCCAGAGAAAAACGCGATCAGCGCAAGAGCACTGCAGCCAACCAAAACACGGGATAGCGGTGTGCTGCGCTCGAACAAATATTCTTCGTGACTGTGTTCGAGGTATAGGTCGATCAGGAACAACGGTATTACAAAGAGTGCGAGAAACTTGAACGAAACCAAATACTCAGGTCGCCAGACCCAGTGCCCCAGACCTTGCAGTAAACGTCCGGCCGATTTTAGCGAGTCGGCGCGGAAGAATATCCAACTCAGACAAACGAAATGAAAGAGGATGACACGTTTCGCCCAGGTCCCGATCTGCAACCTGGGATGTTTTAGGAACGCCGCGTTAGCGTCTATAAATCGCTCGAAGGCGAGCGCAACTCCGTGGAGCCAGCCCCATACCACAAAGGTCCAGTTGGCTCCGTGCCATAAACCTCCAAGTAGCATGGTCAAGAGCAAGTTGCGATACGTCTTATAACCCGGTTCCGCACTCCCGCCCAAGGGTATGTAGAGATAGTCGCGCAGCCAGGTGCTGAGACTTATATGCCATCTACGCCAGAAATCCCGTATGGAGGTCGCCAGATAGGGCTGCCGGAAGTTAACCATGAAATGAAAACCGAGCAATTGGGCGCTGCCCCGGGCGATGTCGCTATACCCGCTGAAGTCCCCGTAAATTTGCCAGGCGAAGGCGTAGGTTCCGATCGCGAGAACGCAGAGATTGGGCTCACCAAAGCCGCCCGAAAACGCTGCGTTGGCCAATAGCGCGCAATTGTCGGCAATAACGCACTTTCTAAACAGACCCGACAAAATCAGCAGGAGACCGTTGAAGAATTTGTCCGAGTCAAAGTTACGCTCCCCTTGAACTTGTGGAAGCAGATGGCTTGGCCGTTGGATGGGCCCGGCGATGAGATGCGGAAATAAACTTATGAAAAGCGCATACTCAACGAACGACTTGGCCGCCGGGAGCTTTTTCTTGTACACGTCCACGATGTAAGCGACTTCCTGGAACGTGTAGAAGGAGATTCCGGGGGGTAGAAGAATGCGAAGCAGCGGCACGGACGCGTGCACACCGGCAGTTGCCAAAACATGTATAAACGAATCGACAAAGAAATTAAAGTACTTGAAAAACCCGAGAATCGTGAAGTTGACGATTAGAGAAGCAACCAACAGGTTGCGTCGAGTTGAAGTATTGCCCGTACGGTCAATAGCACGCGCTATGAGGAAATCGATCGTGGTGCTGCCAATCATGAGCAACAGAAATCGGTAATCCCACCACCCATAGAAAAAATAGCTCGCCGCTAGCAGGAAAATGTTCTGATTCCTGCGCCCTAGCCGCCAATAGACAGCTACAACGAGGATTAGAAAGAATGCGTAGGCGGGTGTGTCAAACCACATGGATCGTAGAGGCCACTGCGAATCCGGATCATATTTCCCGATGTCAGCTGGCGGCGAACACAGCGCATCACGACATGAGTATCTCCTCCGAGGATCGAAGGACGATGACTTACCAAGATCTTGAAAGCTAATCGATGGGATCGCGATCAGAACGCATTAGCCAGAAGCGGTAATGTGACGAAAACGGCCGCCGCTTGTCGTCTCGCGAGGTCTTCGCGAATACTGGACCCACTTAAAGTGGAAATAACGAATTAGGCATTGCCTTCGTTCGTTGCGGACTCGTAATAGTCGTACCCGTACTGATAGTACCGATATTGAACTGACTTCATATCAGCTGCGTTTACCACGAACTGCAGCACGGGAGCAGAATGAACCTGCTCCAGCAGTTCGAGGCTTTGCTGTACAAGCTCCCGCGTGGTGATCCCGGAGCGACCCACGAAGATTAGGCCATCGGTGAGATTAGAAAGGGCTCGACAATCGGCGAAAGGAAGAATTGGAGCAGAATCGACGACTACGAATTGAAAGTCCTTGCGCAATTCGTCCAGGACGCTGCGCATCTGGTCCGAACACACCAGTTGTCCAGCGTTCGCGCTGCCGGCATGCGCCGGAAGAACTGTGAGATTTGGCAGACCAGGAATATGCGCCAGAGCGCGCTCCAACGGACTGGTGCCGTTCAAGACATCGGTCAAGCCGGGACGACTGCGAACTCCGAGGGAAGCGGCCGCTCTGCCTCTACGCAAGTCGGCATCGACCAGGCACGTAGTTCCATGCTGTGCCATGGCCATGGCAAGGTTCACTGCGACAGTGGTTTTTCCTTCGCCCGGCAATGATGACACCACCAGCAAAACTTGTGGTGGAGTTCCTGTACGCGAGAGCATCACCGAGCTGTAAAGGGACCGTAAGGCCTCGGCCTCAGGAGAATGTGGGCGATCCAGCAGGAAACTAAGGCCGGCCGGGGGCTTCCCGCTGTCTGCGGCGCCGCCCTGCTCGGCCGAGATCTGGAGCTGCTTGACATTGGAGGGCATAAAGAGAGGCATCACTGCAATATTGTGGGTGCCGACCAAGCCACGAATGTCCTCAGGCGTAAAAATTCGAGTATCGAATTGTTCGCGAAGGAATGCCAAGCCCACGCCGCCCGCCAGAGCCGCAAGCAATCCGACGAGAATATTCAGCATCCGGTTGGGACCTGTGGGAGCGTCTAGAACATGGGCCTCGTCCACGAGTCGAAGGTTGCTTGACTTGGAGGCGGCGGCAATTCCAGCTTCCTTCACCTTGGCGTACAGAGTGTTGTACAGCTCCGAATTGGTTTGTGCCTCTTTCTTAAGATCGTTGTAACGAGCCATCTGGCTTAGCTGGCTACTCGCACCCTTGATTTGCGAATCCATCAGGTTCTCGCGAGCCCGCGCCGCCGAATAGCTGGTTCTGATCGAACCTAGTACTGCTGTTTTTTGTGCCTCGAGTTGCGACTGCAGTTCGTCAACCTGGCTCTGCAGTTTCTTAACATTGGGGTGATTCGTGCCGTAGATGACCCTTGCTTGCGACAATTCCGCGCGTTGCTCAGCCAACTTTGTGCTCAACTGTTGTACGACCGGATTGTTGCGAATTTCTGGCAACACATCTGGACTGCCGGCTTGGACGCTCTTGAGTAGAGCTTCGAGCTGGATACGATCAGCCTGCGCTTGGGTCAGCTGCCGATTGAGTTCGGCCATTTGTTCGGTGAAGGTGCTCTTGTTCGCGTCAACGTCTGCGACGCCGATCGACTTCTGAAACTCGGCCAGTACTCGGCTGGACTCCACCATGCGGTCGCGAATGTCATCCAATTGGCGGGACAGCCATTCCGAGGACTTCATGATCGCATCGTGCCGCTCTTGGTAAGTGTCGTCAATGAATGCCGACACCACCGTATTGGTCACCAACGCCGCCATTCTTGGGTCATGGCTAGAAAAGCTAACGGAGATGAGGCGGCTTGCCGTATCGCGCTTTATGGTTAGGTTCTTACGTAACGAACGCAGTGCAGAGTACTCTCCAGCACTCAGTTGGTAAGCACCCGAGTCCCCGTCCTTAGCCTTTTTGCTGCTGCCGACCATCTCGAGATTTTGGTCCAAATGAAGTCGATGGATAACGTCAATCGCCACCTTGTCGCTTTTGAGATTTTGAGCCTGGGTTTCCAGGTACTCCGCCGCATCGCCTCCCGAGGCCCCGCCTTCCAACGAAAATTGTTCTCCAGGAGGATCCACTTCAATTCGCGCCACAGGCTCATAGATCTGCTTTAGCGAGAGCGTCACGACACTCACCGTGACCATGAGCGCAGCCGCAAATAAAGCGGAGATTCGCCAATGCTTGCGAAGGACGTCGAGGACGCGCAACCACTCGGCCCCTCTCTTCTCTTGAGATTGCGCAGACCCGGATTTTGTCCAGACTGTGGACGCATGTGTGTCCCGGCGGACCGGAGGCGTTCCCAGGCGGACCGGAGCCAAGGTTTCCCCTGTTCCCAAAACCTTCCTCCTGTCCCCGTCGTTGCTGCCCTTTCTTGTGACTTCGTAAAATCTGCTCACCTAGTTCCCCGTCCTGCGATGGGCAAACCCATCGACTAAGCACCACTCGACTTTGTACATACTCGGAAGATAGAATCCTTCGTCTCTATGCACAGCTCCGCCCTCTCAGTTAGAAGCCTATTTTACTCTAACTCCCTAAGAAAGCAATGGTTTAGCTTGGTTGTACCTTTCCGACCGGTACTCATCGCGACAACGCCACTACCGGAGCAATTGGAGCCTCGGCAGGTCACGCTGGATATGCGATTTTCGTTAGTTAGTTGTGCAAAACCACCCATGTATAAATAGAGAGAGGCACTTCGCAGCTTCAATTTCGGAGTGCGTCGAACGAAGCACGCAACAGCCTTGTGGCGATTCTACCCAACTACGGTTTCGATCGCATATGGCACCTTAGTGCCAACGCGAACCCTTACTTTTGCCGAGAACTCTTAGAACAGTCAAGTCCCTCCGCTGTCCCGTTGGCTCGGCGCGAATCGTCTTACACGGCCTCGCGCCTACCTTCCAATAGGGCCATTTGAGAAAAGGCTATAAGTTAAAGTCACCGGCGTCCGAAATTCTGCCAGCTACGCGACGTCCCTAGCCAGAGTGGCACGCGCACGCTTATATACGGAGGCCTGATCGTGACGGTCTACATCGCAAAGGGCATTGACCTGTTTGCTCGGGCTGTACTCGGGAACTATCGACACCAGCTCGGAGATTAAACCGTGGACGTTTCTGGATTCGACCAGAGCGGAAAGCTCTTCCAACCATCCCCGCACATGCTCGAAACTCTCTTGTCGCCCCTCGAAAACCCAGATCTGCTCATGAGGTGTGGGCTTGATTCCCTCGCCTTCAAGGCGGATTTCCTCGAAAAGCTTCTCTCCCGGGCGCAGACCAGTGAATGAGATATGCACGTCCTTGTCGGGTTCGAACCCCGAGAGGCGTATCATGCGCCGGGCTAAGTCGACGATCTTGACCGGTTCGCCCATGTTCAGGACGAAGATTTCTCCGCCGTTGCCCATGGTGGAAGCCTGCAGTACCAACCCGACCGCTTCCGCAGTGGTCATGAAGTAGCGCTTGGCGTCGGGGTGCGTCACCGTGACCGGGCCACCGTCGGCAATCTGAGCTTCGAAGATCGGCGACACGCTCCCGTTACTGCCCAGCACGTTGCCGAAGCGCACGGCGACGAACCGGGTCCGATTCCCCTGCAGCGCCAGCGTGATCAGTTCGGCCGCGCGTTTCGTCACTCCCATCACGTTCGTGGGGTTCACGGCCTTGTCCGAAGAGATCAGCACGAAATTCTCGGCGTGGAATTGCTTGGCCACCAGGGCGACGTTGTAGGTTCCAAAAATATTGTTGGTGACGGCCTGGAAGCAGTTTTTCTCCATGACAGGAACATGCTTGTAGGCGGCGGCGTGAAAGACCGACGAGGGCTGGTGAAGCGAAAAAACCTCCCGCAGTGAACTCACGTCCAGAATATCGCCGACGACGGAGACTAAATCCAGGTTTGGAAACCTGGAGGAAAGTTCATTGCCGATGCGGAACAAATCGTTCTCGGACCGTTCGAATAGCACCAGGCGGCGTGGCTCAAAGGCCGAAATCTGACGGGCTAATTCAGATCCAATGGATCCTCCCGCGCCTGTAATCAGCAATACCTTGTCCTGGACCTGTTCCCGGATTCTCGCCAGATTGAGCTGGACGGGATTCCGACTCAGCAAATCCTCCACCTGCACCTTTCTGAACTGCTTGATCGACGCGGTACGATTGAGCTGCTCGCTCATCGGGGGAAGGATTTTGAAGCTGATCTTCGATTGCCGGCACTTGTCGATGATCTGCTCGATCTGGTACCCCCGCGCGGAAGGGATCGCAATCAGTACGCATTCCGCTTCGTATTTCTTGACCAAATGATTCAGAGCGTCGGTATTGCCGAGAACCTTAACTCCGTTGATCCTGATCCTCAACTTGCCGGGATTGTCGTCCACAAACCCGAGAGGATAGTAGCCAAGCGTTGGATCGAGTTTCAGTTCCCGCGCGATAGCGCTGCCCGCGCGGCCGGCTCCAACGATCAAAGTTCTCTTCTGGCTCCCGTCTTCCTTCGCTCGCTCTGTATAGGCACGCACACCGAACCGCGCCCCGCCGACCAGCATGATGGTCAGCACCATATCGATGGGGACTACTGAGCGAGGATATCCGTTCATTGCCACCACGAAAATAATCATCGTGAACAGCAGCGCGGAGGAGAGAAATGTCGCTAAAGTGATATTGAGCACGTCGCTCATGCCGACGTAGCGCCACCAGCCTCGCAACAGACCAAAATGGTAAAAAATTATCAGCTTCACCGCGATGACTAAGGGAAGCGTTTGCCAGAACAGAGAGTGTGCCTGGGCGTCAAAGCTGCTGTCCAGCCGAAGCACAAAGCTAGAGTAGTAGCTGACGCAGACGAGGATTATCTGCGACAGCACGATAAGCGGCATTCGGTACCGCAAGAGGGCATCCTGGGAGTGCTCCCTGACTTTGACCATTTCTTTCGTTAGGTTGGCACTCGTCAAGGTCGACATAGATTTCTGCCTATTCGCTTGCAAGTCTGATCTGCCCACTAGGATCGAAGCGCCCCAATCACAGATAGACCCGGCACGCTCGTAACTTCCCAAAAGGGGACTGACGAGCAGTTTTAGGGGGAGGAGTAGCCGCCGAAATGCTTACCGCCAAAATCGATTCCGGTTCCGACATCCCGAAATCCTTACAGCAAGCTCATTAGAAGTCAATAGCAAATCGTTTGCAGCTGTGGCAGTGTCGGTATTGAGGCGAAATCGCTTGGTCCCTGCCGCCCCAAAGCCCCGCGCCCTTATCTGCCGCCACTCTAAGGCCTATTAGCGACATCATCATCCTAATATTAGAAGGGACGACGGTACAAGGGGGGGAAATTCTCTGCCAATAGGCTCTAGCCGTTGAAAGTACTTACGGTTCATTTGTATAGGCCGATCGGCTCTATTATAATAAGATAGATGGTTTATGCTCGTGGCCAGTAGCTATGTCAATTATGGTTCCCTTGTACAGCTTGCGGACGCTGCTTGAGAAACTGAGACAAACAATCGCGACTGCATTGACAAGGTCCGGCGCTGCCGATATAGTCCCCCAGTTAAGCCCTGCGTGCACCTAAGCTACGGGTTTTCAACAACTTTTGCGGGGGTGTATGGCCAGAAAGGCCAGTCAAAACAGCGATATCCGCCTCATTGTAGCCGACCAAAATCTCATGAACTGCCAGCTTTTGGTTGGAGCACTGCGACGCTGCCGACGTATCGAAGTCGTGGCTCGAGCTACCAGTTCGGAGCAGATACTTGCAGAGGCAAAGGCCAGTCAGCCTAGCGTGGCGCTGATCGGCGCCACCCTTCAGGACGGTTCCCTAGCTGGTTTTGAGGTCGTCCGCAGGTTGCGCAACTTACATCCTGAGATTCGTGCCGTTCTCCTCCTGGACTCGGCAGACCGGGCTTCGGTTATCGACGCTTTTCGGGCGGGAGCCAGGGGAATCTTCTCGCGGGATGAGTCGCTTGGGACGCTCTGCCGGTGCATTCAAAACGTGTACGCCGGCCAGACGTGGGCGACTAGCGAGCAGATCGAGGCCGTTCTCGAGGTCTTCGCGCGGATAGCGCCGCTGCTCCTGCCTGACAAGGCCAAAGTTCCTCTTTCGCAGCGTGAGCTCGAGGTGGCGAAACTGGTCGCGGAAGGCTTCTCGAATCGCGAGATTTCACAGCAACTCAAACTGAGTCAACACACGGTTAAGAATTACCTGTTCCACATCTACGGAAAATTGGGCATGTCTTCTCGCGTGGACCTCGTGCTGCACGTCCGTTCGGCGGACCGACCCTCCCGCGCTGAACCCGACAACCCCGAAAAGCCCACTTAATCGTTGAGTGATCAACGCACAAATTCCCTCACTCAGGAAAATGGTACTGTTTTAATGGGTTTGACGTAACGGTATTGCCGTCTCGTGCTTACTTTCGTTCCTCTTGCTTATGAACTGAGGAAGAAACGTACAGTCTGAGGGCGAATGCATTTCTTACACGTGGTGGGTGCGAGGCCCAATTTCATGAAGGTGGCCCCACTGATGCGCGCGCTTGCGACGCGTCAGGGGGTTCGGCAGACACTGGTACACAGCGGTCAACATTATGACCAGAAGATGTCCGATGTTTTCTTCCGCGAACTGGAAATTCCGGAGCCAGACTTCAATCTCGCGGTCGGCTCGGGGACCCATGCCGAGCAGACCGGCCAGATCATGCTGCGCTTTGAACCGGTCGTGGTCGGGCAAAAGCCTGACTGGGTACTGGTTTATGGCGACGTTGATTCGACAATCGCTGCTGCACTTGTGTGCGCCAAACTGCAAATTCCGGTTGCCCACGTGGAGGCCGGCCTGCGCTCTTTCGACCGTAGCATGCCGGAGGAGATCAACCGGCTAGTGACGGATCAACTCGCCGATTTGCTGTTTACGCCCTCTGAAGACGGAGATCGAAACCTGCTTCATGAAGGACTGCCGCGGGGCCGCATTCACTTCGTCGGGAATGTTATGATCGACACTCTGGTACGCCTGCTACACGCTGCTGCCGCACCGCCTACCGGGTTGCCGGAGCATTACGCCCTAGTGACTCTGCACCGCCCCTCGAATGTTGATGATCTGCGCGCTCTCAGAAGCCTGCTTGATGCCTTGTCTGGCATCGGTCACACCCTGCCCATCATTTTTCCTGTGCACCCCAGGACGCGGCAAAAAATCGCTGCGTTAGGGTTTTGTCATTCCGATAACCTGTAGCTCTGGGAACCTCAGTCTTACCTCCAGTTCCTGGCATTGCAGCAAAGGCAACCGTCGTCATCACAGACTCCGGCGGAATCAGGAAGAGACTACCTTCCTGGGTGTGCCATGCTTGACCCTTCGCGACACTACGGAACGCCCGGTTACGGTGACGGTAGGGACGAATGTTATCATCGGCCGCGACATGAATCTCCTCTGCCGCGCAGTGGAAGCCGTACTTAATGGAGAGGGGAAGAATGGTGGCATACCGCCCCTTTGGGATGGCCGGGCCGCAGATGAGGAGTGCCCAGATCCTGCAAGCGATGGGATAGATGGGACTCCTGACGGCTCGGGACGCCGGTTTGTGTGCGAAAATCCTAGGCGAAGAAATGCTATCCTAGGATCGAGTAGTCTTGCGGGAATTTATGCGAATGCATTACTCTGCTTTAATCGTTGCATTATTCGCCTCCTTGAGGCTCTAGCCCAGACCAGCCCTGTTCAGCCGTTAGATCTGCCGTCCGGCCTGCCCCAGCACCATCGTCATGATGACGATGACGAGAAGCCACCCGCTTCTGCGGCGAACGTTCTGCCCGATAGCCCGGTAATCACGATCGAAGGCATATGCGATCATTCATCGGGTGAGGCTGCGTTGAGCCGCCGAGCCATGGGGCGGGAAAGTTCGGCTGCCGACCTGGCCAAGAAGGATTCGTCAGCTGGCTTAGGTTCTGCATGTAAGACAATAGTGACGAAGGCGCAGTTTGAAAAGTTGGTGGAAGCGCTCAACCCGCAAATGCCGGCGACAGTCAGACGTCAGCTAGCGGAGTCATATCCCCGGTTGCTCTTGTTTGCCAATAAAGCGCGCGAGTTGGAGCTCGACCGGGATCCACGCTTTGCCGAAGCGATGCAGTTCGCTTCGATGCAACTCTTAACTCAGAGATTGAATCGCTATTTTGAGGAGCGGGCCAGCAGCGTCTCCGACGCGGATGTAGAAAAGTATTACAAAGCAAATGCGATCAAGTTCGAGCGGGAGGAACTACTGCGAATTCTTGTTCCAACGCGGACGCGGCAAGCGCAAAAGGCAGGTTCTGGAGAGTATCCCAACACGGCGAACGATTCTCCGATGCTAATGGTCGCGGAAAAGATCCGGGTCCGGCTGCTGCCGGGGAAGACTTCCAGCAGCTCCAGAAGGAAGCTTTCGAAGCGGCAAACATCTCCTCCGGATCTCCCAATGTGAGCACCGGCACAATCGCCGCAGTAGGGCTGCCGATCGACCACCAAAAGGTTT
>Ga0302325_10008561_pt1 | contig 22484 bp, 23 predicted proteins | sample Palsa_T0_2_FD_201948 | JGI IMG/M metagenome (GOLD analysis project Ga0302325, IMG submission 201948) | Peat permafrost microbial communities from Stordalen Mire near Abisko, Sweden - Palsa_T0_2 | ecosystem: Environmental > Terrestrial > Soil > Palsa > Peat permafrost | place: Sweden: Abisko...
GCGGCGTCGCTGAAGATCCGGATTATCAACTGGTCGGCCGCCGAGGAAGAACTGCGCAGGCGCGAGCAGGCCAGGCTCCGCGAGCTGATGGGCGACGCTGCCTATCAGGATGCCTACCGCGCCGGAGCCCAGCTGTCGGTCAGCGAGGCCACCGACCTCGCCCTGTACCGGGATCAGTCTGCCTGAGACCGCATTATCAGACGGACCGGAGTAAACGCCGATCGTTAAGTTGACACTGTTTACGGATGCGCGCACACTAGGTTTTGTAAACAGTGTAAACATCACGACCGGGCGAGAGGTAAGCGCCATGACCATCACCATGCCGGGCCTGACCGACGCGATCATTGCCCTCATCACCGTCGCTAGCGTCGCGGTCCTACTATCGATCGCGTTCATCGCCGCTGGCGCCTTCTTCGAGCGCAGCAAGACTCACGGGCGCACGACCGGCCGCCCTGTGCCGGCCCAGCACCCGGTTCAGACCGACGACGCCCGCGAGCTCGTCCTGCGCTAACTCGCGGGCAGCGGCCGTGGGGTGCGGCGGACGGTCATCGCCGCTCCTCACGCACCGGACTGCCCGGCCTGTCGTTGCCCTGGCCGCTATCCCGGCGGCCGCTCGAACGGCAGCCCGGCCCGCTCTCCCGACGCGCGGAACAGCACACCCGCCCACGTCCTGAACGGCCGCCACGGCTCTGCCAGCCGCTCGATGGTCATCGCATCCGGGGTTTCGGCCAGCCCGTAGTAGTGCCGCAGATAACCGGCCAGCCGCGGCTCGCCGATCGCCAGGCCGTCCCTCACCCCGGTCGAGCGCAGATAGACGAGCATGGCGTACATCGGCCCGAGTCCCTTGATCTGGCGCAGCGACGCCATCGCCTCGGCTTCCGGCACCGACCGCAGGCCCGCCGGATCGAGCCGGCCATCAAGTGCCGCTCGCGCCACCCCGTGCAGCCGCTCCATCCGCACCGGCTCGATACCGGGAAACTCGGTCAGGCCGAGCAGCTTCCCCGGCAGCGGGAATGCTGCCTCTGACTTCCCGGCCAGCTCGAATACGGTCCCGTTAGCCTCGGACAGCCGACGCCGGAGCGCCGTCGCCTGGGTCCTGTGGCGCCGCTGGGAGAGCACCGACCAGGCCGCGGCCTCATAAGGCGAGTGGAATAGCACCGGCCGCAGTCCGGGATTCTCGGCCTGCCGCGCGCCAAGGACCGGGTCAGCCCGCCCGGCCGCCAGCCAGCCCGCAGCCGGCGTGTCGACGGACAGGATCCGCCGGATCTGGTCGACCGCGGCATCCGGTTTCGCGTCGCCGTGCAACTCGGCCGCCAGGCTGCCGTCTGGCCGCTGGGAGACCACCGCCCCGGCGTGGCTGGCGAGGTCGTCGGCCGTGAACGCCAGCCGCAGCAGGCTCTCGCCGGGCTCGGGGCGCCCGCTCGTCGGCCCGAAACCGAATCTCGCCGCGGCGGCCAGCGAGAACGGGCCGTCGACGGCCAGCTGCCGTGTGGTCATGGCCCTCACCTCTGCACCGCCGTGGTTTCCCGCCGGACACCGCAGCCCGGCGGGCCGGAGTCGCGAGTGCGACCTCGTTCCCGGTATAGACCCTGGTTCTGACATTCGCGCGGTTCCGCAGGCCGCGGATACGCGGCTTACCGCCAGGCGGCAGTCACGTTATCCTGCGCAGGTGGTCGAGCCCGCCGGCATCCCCTCAGGCACCGTCACCCTGCTGTTCACTGACATCGAGGGCTCGACGCGGCTGTGGGAGGCCGAGCCGGGGCAGATGGCGCGGGCGCTGGAGCGGCACGACGAGCTGATCAGGTCCGCGATCGAGGAGCACGGCGGCTACGTCTTCAAGACGGTCGGGGACGCCTTCTGCGCGACTTTCTGGACAGCGGACTCAGCGGTCAGCGCCGCGCTCAGTGCTCAGCGGCAGCTCGGCGCGGAAGCCTGGCCGACCGCCAGACCGCTCCTGGTGCGCATGGGCCTGCACACCGGCTTGTGCGAGGAGCGCGACGGAGATTACTTCGGGCCGGTCGTGAACCGCGTCGCCCGGCTGGAGGCAGTCGCGCACGGCGGCCAGGTGGTGCTTTCCGGCACCACGGCCGAGCTGGTATCGCAAACCCTGGACGTTGGTGTCAGCCTGCGGGATCTCGGGCTGCACCGGCTGAAGGATCTCGGCCGCCCCGAGCGCGTGTTCCAGCTTGAGGCGCCGGATCTGACCGCCTCGTTCCCGCCGTTGTCGTCGCTCGACAACCCGGAACTGCCCAACAACCTGCCGAGCGTCGTGAACTCGTTCGTGGGCCGGGAGCCGGAGCTGGCCGCCGTGCGGTCGCTCGTCCGCTCGGATCGGCTGGTCACGCTCACAGGCGCAGGCGGCAGCGGGAAGACCCGGCTGGCGCTGCAGGCCGCAGCCGAGCTGCTCGACACGACCACCGACGGCGTCTGGTTCATCGAGCTGGCCCCCGTGACCGATGGCGCCCAGATCGCGGCCGTCGTCGCCGCCGTGCTGGGCCTGCCGGACCAGGGCGGGCCCGCCCTCAGCGAGGCAGTCGCCGACGCGCTCGGCCAGCAGGACGCGCTGCTGCTGCTCGATAACTGCGAGCACCTGATCGGGGCGGCGGCCAAGTTCTGCGAGCAGATCATCCGGCAGTGCCCCCGCGTCAGGTTCCTGGTCACCTCGCGCGAGCCGCTCGGGATCGACGGCGAGCGCGTGTACCGGGTGCCGTCGATGTCCCTGCCGCCCGCGGAGGCCGCGACCGCAGCCGACCTGGCCGGCAGCGACGCCGTCCGGCTGTTCGCCGACCGCGCCCGCACGCACGACCCGGGCTTCGCGCTGGACGCGCAGTCAGCCCCGCTGGTCGCGACAATCTGCCGCCGGCTGGACGGCATCCCGCTCGCGCTCGAGCTGGCCGCCGCCCGGCTGTCATCGATGTCGCTGCGCCAGGTGACCGAGCGGCTGGACCAGCGCTTCCGGCTGCTCACCGGCGGCAGCCGCAACGCCATGCCGCGCCAGCAGACGCTTCAGGCGACCGTGGACTGGTCGTTCGGGCTGCTGGCACCGCCCGAGCGGCAGACACTGACCCGGCTCTCGGTGTTCGCCGGCGGATTCGACCTGGACGCTGCCGAGGCGGTCTGCACGTCCGGCGACTCCGGCGTGGCCGATGCCCTGGACGTGCTCGACCAGCTCAGCTCGCTGGTCAGCAAGAGCCTCGTCGCCGCTGACCGGACCCCCGAGTCGGTACGGTACCGGCTGCTGGAGACCATCCGGCAGTACGCAGCGCAGGAGCTGCTGCGTGCGGGCGGCGAGACGGAGGTCCAGAACGTCCGGGACCGGCATGCGGCGTACTTCCTGGCCCTCGCCGACACCGCGCGGCCTGCGCTCACCGGCCACGGGCAGGCGGCCTGGCTGCGCCGGCTGGACCCGGAGTGGGACAACCTGCGCGCCGTCTTCGGCCACCTGGAAGCTGAGCAACGCCCGGAGGAAGTGCTGCGCCTCGGCGTCGCGCTGGAGCGGTTCGCGATCAGCCGCGGCCATGCCGACATTCTCAGCGCCCTGCGGCAGGCGATCCGCCAGCCTGGCATCGGGCTGAGCCCGCTGCTGGTCGAGGGACTGGTGGTGACGTCGCGGCTGATCTCGCTGTTCTCCCGGAAGGACATCGCGGAGCTGGCCGTCGGCAAGCAGGAGGCCGAGCAGGCGCTCACCCTGGCCCGCGAGCTCGGCGACCTCCGGCTGGAAGCGCGGGCACTCGGCCAGCTGGCGTCGGCATCGTTCTTCGAGCACGACCTCGCGGCCGTCCGGGCGCTGGCCGGCCAGGGAGCGGCACTGGCCACGCAGCTCGGCGACATGCAGCTGCTCGGCGAGCTGCTCGCCTCCTTTGCGGCCGCCGCGCCGACGCCGGAGGACATCCGGACCATCCGCCTTGAGGTGCTGGCCTGCTGCCGGAAGTCAGGCGATGACCTGCAGGCCGCGAACGAGCTGCATCATCTGTACGGGCTCGACCTGCACGCCGGCCTGATCGAGAACGCGGCCGCCTACCTGCACCAGTCCATCAGCCTGGCCGAGCAGCTCGGCGGCGACCTGTTCCTGTACTTCCTGCGCTCCGACCTCGGCATCCTGCTGCTCATCCAGGGCAGGCCGGAGGAGGCCGAGCCCGTCGTCCGGCGCTGCCTGCTGGTCGCACGGCGGATCGGCGTCCGCATCGACGCCAGCGAGGTCATCTTCGCCGCTGCCTGCGTGGCAGCCTGGCAGGGCGACGACGCCCGGGCGGCCACGCTGCACGGTGCCGCCGACGCGGATATCTCCGACGCGCTCGCGATCGGCACCATCAACTGGTCGAAGGCTGAGCAGAACCTTCGCGAGCACGACCAGCGCCTGCTCCGCGAGCGCATGGGGCGCGGCCCGTATGAGCAGGCCTACCAGGCCGGGAGGCAGCTGGCGCCAGCCCAGGCAGTCGAGTTCGCGCTGAGCCGCTAGCCCGGCAGGCGCGGGCACTTGCAGATGATTAGCCTGAGGGCTAATACTTAGCCTCATGGCTAATCAAACTGTGATCGGGACGTTCCGCGTCAGGGCGGAGGCGGAGGGCGACTTCAGGTCCCTGCTCCGGCGCCACTGGCCAATCCTGCACGAGCTCGGCTTCGTGACCGACGAGCCGTCGGTTATCTATCGCGGTCACGACGGCGGTCTTACCTACGTCGAGATCTTCACCTGGGCTGAGGGCGGCTACGAGCACGCGCGCGAGCACCCGGCCGTGCTGGCCATCTGGGGACCGATGGACCCGCTCCTTGAGGAGCGAGACGGCGGTCCGAAGTGGGACTTCCCGCACTACGAGCGCGTGACTCTGGCCACATGACCAGCAAGCCGCGGGGCGTTGCCGAGCTGGACGACGACGACGCCGTCTTCGGGGCGCTCGCGCACCGGTCACGGCGCACGATTCTCGCGGCGCTGCACGGCCACGGCGGCCAGATGACATCAGGCGCGATCGCCGCGTGGTTCGAGCACTCCTGGCCCACCACGTCTCAGCATCTGCGCGTGCTCCAGCAGGCGGGCCTGGTCAGCGTGGAGCTGCGCGGGCGGGAGCACGTTTACCGGCTGGACAGCGCGCGCCTGCTCGGCGTGACGCACCGCTGGCTGAGTCACTTCGGCTAGCCGGCAGCGGCGTCGAACTCCTCGGCAATCTCGCAGAGAGTAACGAGGCCGGCCCGCAGCGCCGCGACCCCGTCGGCCGTCAGGCGCCGCTCCAGCTCCTCGTCCGCGCCGGTCGCAGCCTGCCAGCTCACCGTGGCGGCAGCAGCCCCGCGCGGGGTCAGAGTCAGCAGCATGCGCCGGCGATCCTCGGTGTCCGGCGTCCGGTCGAGGTAGCCGCGCATCACCATGGTGTCGATGAGCTGGCTGACGGCCTGCTTGCTGATCCCGAGCTCGCGGGTGAGAGTGGCCAGCGCCGCCCGGTCGTCATAGACCCGCGCCAGCACGTACGCGCCATTGCGCGGCATGTCATCGAATCCGGCCTCGGCAAACGCCTGCCGCACGACGCTGCCGTAGGCCTTGCGCGCACCGCGCAGCAGGCCCGGTATCCCCATCTGGTCGTAGCGCGGCTCATCGGCTGACATGACCAGCACCCTAGCACTTGACTGTCAACTTACTTGACTGATGAGAGGGGTCAGCCGGATCGCGGATCTCGCAGGCCCGGTCCAGGCCGGTGATCCGCAGCAGCCTGCGCACGACAGGCGGAGGGCCGATCAGGACTGGACCGGAGTCGTTCGCGGCCGCGCCGACGTCGCCGGCAGCGCCGACGACCAGCCTCACGGACCGGCAGTCCATGAAGGCGACGCCAGTCAGGTCGAACACAAGCCGGCCGGTCCCGGCCGCGCGAACGGCGGCGAGGCGGGCGGAGAGATACGGCATCGCCGTGATGTCGAAATCGCCGGTCAGGACGATCGTGACCTGGGCGTCAGCGTGGACAATGCTCAGATCCGCGGACAGCATGCGGATCCTCCTGTCAGCAGTAGCGAGCACGGGCTCTAGCCGACTGCTGTCAGTGGGCGCCTGGCGGGAACTGCACGCTCAGGCGCGGGGACAAGCATCGACGTAACTGGACCGCAGGTTCCGGGCGGCTTCGTAACGGCACTTATTAGTATGGCGCATCCGGGCTCGAGATACTACTCCTTTCGCTGCGATAGCCGCCGAGACGAACCGCGGCCTACCCTACGTGGCCGCGGCGTCTTGCACGACATCGGCGCACACGGCCGCCAGCTTCCGCCGCTCCGACCGGGCGCGGGCGCGCAGCTGCTCGAAGGCCTCCCGTGCAGACAATCCCTGTTTCCCCATGAGGATGCCTTTCGCCTGCTCAATGACCTGGCGGCCATCAAGTGCGCCCTGCAGCTGGACGGACAGCTCAGACTGCTGCTCGCCGACCATCATGCTCGCGATGAGCAGCGCCGCAAGGTCGGTGAACGCCAGCAGGGCGAGTTCCCCTTCCGGTGACCACGGGTGAGTGTCCGCAGACACCACGGCGACAACGCCCACGGCCTCCTGGTTATAGGGCAGCGGGCTGGCCAGCACCGCACGCACCTGCCGGCCGACCGCCGCCTTGCTGAAGTCAGGCCACCGGCCGTCCTCTTCTAGATTGTCCACGCCCACCAGCTGCTTGGTGTCGAAGGCATCGATGCAGGGACCTTCCTGATGCGCGATCTGGAGGTCCTCCAGGTGCGCAAGCCTGTCATCGGAAGCGGCCACAGTGCGCAGGTGCTGGTCGGCGTCGCACAGCATCAGCCCTGCGCCATCGACGTCGAACATCGAATGCGTCGTGTGCACGATCTCCCTGATCGCATCCTCGACGTTCATCTCGCCGAACCGGAGCCGGCCCAGCTCCACCAGAGCGTGGCGAACATCACTCAATGACACGTCCATCGGTCAGACCTCGCTAGACATCCTCCCGGCAGGTTCGCCGGGACCCCAGCACGTTCCCTCCCGCGCGGTCCTCATTCGCCCATCGGCCCGGGCATCTGCGCGGGCGGGCTCGGCCAGGACGGCCCGGGGCGAGGCGGCGGCGGACGCTGGCTACAGCGCTGCAGCGGCGGAATGGTCCGTGGGGCCGTGGACGGCAACGATGTGAGCCAGTGGTTTGGTGAGTACCTTGAAGCGTTCGCGGCGTGCAGCCGAGGCGAGAGCGACACCAGTTCGCTGCTCGGGTATTACGGCGTTCCGCTGCTGGTCACCACCGATAATGGGTCCTTCTCGCTGACGAGCGACGAGCGGGTCGTCGCGACGCTACGGCAGCAGGTTGATGAGCTGCGCGCGGCTGGCTACGGCCGCAGCGAGATCCTCGACTCGGACGTCACGGTGCTGAATTCCGCGTCTGCCCTTTTCCGCGGCACGATCTCGCGCCAGCGGTACGGCGGCGCCGAGATCAGCCGGCTGACCGCGACCTATCTGGTGACCGACGGCGAGGCCGGCCGCCGCATCTCAGTGCTGGCGGTTCACGGGCGCTGATTCACTGCCTGCGCCGCTGCTGCGGCACCGAGCCCGGGCTAGCTGGCGGAAGCTGTCGCGTCCGAGCTGCCGCAGCGTCTGTTTCATGGTGTCGAACGCCTCGGCGCCGACTTCCCCGCGCCACTCACGCTCGACGGCAGCGATCGCCCGGTGCGCGGCGTCGGCGGCGGCGTCGCCTCGATCCGTGCGCGTGGCCACACGGACCCGGCCATCGGCCGGGTTCCGGCCGCTGCGCACGAAGCCAGCTCGAGGTCTGCCAGGAAACCTAACCGCGTTCACTATCCTGCCCGCAAGCCTCCGCTGCGCCAGAGCGCCCGGGCGAGGACGATGCCTTCCACCCGGGCCGCACCGCCCTGGTCCACCAGGCAGCCCGCGACCTCGTCGAGCTGGGTACCCGTCGTGCAGATGTCGTCGTAGACCAGGACGAATTTGCCCGCGGTGCGAGCCCGGTCAGGTATCCGCAGCACACCGCGAAGCTCATTGCCCGATACCCGCTTCGACCACGCCTGCGCATCGGCTGACCGGAGAGTCGGACCGGTCTTGACGATCGCGGCAGGCGACCCGGCGTCGAACGGCCAGGCTGCGCCGCCGCCAGCGTCCGCGGCAGCAGCCGCAGCCGCGGTCGCCGCCGCGGCCAGGACGGCTTCCGCATGCCCGAACGGCTGGCCGCCGGGACCGGCGTAGCCGGGATTCGCGACGATCAGCCCCGGCTGGTCACCGGCCAGGTTCTCCTCCAGCCAGGCCAGCAGGAGCCTGCCCAGGATGACCGACCAGCTGCGCGTCCCCCGGTATTTGTACGAATTGATGACGCGGCGCAGCGCACCCGACTGATATCCGATCGCGTGAATCCTGCCGATGCGGCGATCCGGCCTGCGGCACAGCTCGTTCGCGCAGGTGCCGTCCGCGCGCGGCGACTGCGAGCACACCGGGCACGACGCCGCACTCGGCACATCCAGCGTGTGGCGCGCGCAGGCCAGGCAGACTGCCGGGGGTCCGGCACGGAAGGCGCAGCAGCCGTGACAGTCCGGGAACTCGGCGCGGGCTAACTGAGTGGTCATGGCGGGGACCGTAACGGCAGTCACCGACATTTGACCTGTGTCCGGGCTTCAGGCAGTCCCGTGCACGCTTACCGGATCGCGTGTGCGCCGGCCGAGTGGGCTGACCCACAGACCTGCTGCGACTGCCGCCCCGGCAAAGATCGTGAGCAGGAGAGCCGTGATCCAGGTATGGCTGCCGCTCAGCGCGTAAGCCCGGCCAGAGCCGGGATAGCGCGACGGGATGATCTGGCCCGGGTTGGTCCCGGGCGGCAGGATGCCCTCGTAGGCGACGTCCGGGACCACTACGCCGTTAGCGCCGCGGAACGTGCCCACCCAGGTGCAGCCGTACCGCCGCACGCAGTTCAGCTCACCGACGATGAAGCTCCCGCGCACGCCGTGACCGGTTGCTGCGACGATCGCGGGAACGAGCCCGAACGAGACCGCCACCACTGCCATGGCCACGACGGCGCCCGCGACGACGATCACGGCATGCCTGAAAGCCAGCCTCCGCCGCCGCTCCGCGTCGTCCCGCGTACGGGTAATCGAACGCAGCCTGCGCTGTTCCTGATGAGAGGAGCCGCCTGCGGCCAGTGCCACGCGCGCTTCCTCTGCCTGCCGCCGGCTCACCCGGGCCGGTCGCGCAGGCGTCCCGGAGCGCCTGTGCGGCGGAGGTATCGGCAACGTCCTGGTTTTCTTCGCCGATCGTAGGAGGCGCCAGATCGCTACCGCAACGGGATTACCGCGGAGTGGCGCGGACGGGCTGGCCGGGCAGCACAGTTGTCACCAGGCCGCCGTCGCGCACCACGAAAGTGCCGTTCACCAGCACGTGCGTAATGCCCGTCGATGGCCGGGTGTTCTGCAGGTAGGTGGCCTGGTCGCTCACGGTCGCCGGATCGAGCACCACGATGTCGGCGTCGCAGCCAGGCTGGACGCGGCCCTTGCGCCGCATCGCCGGGACATGCTGCTCGAGCAGCTGCGCCGGGAGCAGGCTGGACCGGCGCAGCGTCTCGGCCAGGCCGAGCGGCCCGCCGTCGCCAACCGCGGCGGCAAGGCCATCGCTCGCCAGCACGCGCAGCGCCCGGGCGAAGGTGCCTGCCGTGCGCGGGTGCGTGAATGCACCAGCCGGAAGCGGCCATGCCATCCGGTCGGGAACGCCCTGTGCCCAGGTCAGCGGCATTGCGTCACTGGCGACGACCGAGTCGGGAAACGTCAGCGACCGCAGCAGCACGGCCAGGTCGGCAGGATCGTCCTCGTCCAGCTGCCTGATGATCGCCAGTCCGCCCGGATCGGTGGCGCGCAACTCGCGCAGCCGTTCCTCGCTCCCGACCTGCTCGCCCGTCGGCGCGTAGGTCAGGTCGGCCGGGGTCAGGTCGCGCTCGTGCAGCCGCTCGGGCGCCAGGAAGGCCGCGCCGATTCCCGTCATCCCGGATCCGTACGGGTAAGCCTCGGTCGAGATCCGCGAGCCTGCCGCCTGGGCGCGCGCGACCAGGTCAAGCACGCGGTCGATGTGCCGCATCGACGTCGAGTTGATGTGGCAGTAGTGCATGTGCGCGCCGGTCTCGGCGGCCGCCCGGACGATCTCCTCAGCGCCATCGATGAGCGCGTCCGGCGCCAGTTCGATGAGGTCGCGCGCGTGCGTGAATGTGGGGGCGCCTGCTTCCGCGGCGAGCGCTGAGATCTGCAGATACTCGGCCGGGTCCGTGCCTGGTGAGTACCCGAGCAGGAAGCCGATGCCGATCGCGCCGTCGGCCAGGTCGACTGCCAGCCGGCTCACAATGGCGCTGATCTGCGTCGCAGAGGCCCGCTGCTGGAATGCCGGGTCCGACAGGCTGCCGAGGAAGTCGAAGTTGCTGGCCAGGTCGAGCCCCGCGACGATCTCCATCCGGGCCAGCGCCCAGGAGGTGGCGAAGCCGTAGTTCAGCGGCCGGCCTTCTGCGGCAGCCTGGCGATAGGCCAGATCGACCGGGGCGAAACCGGCTTCAAGCTCGAGTGCCGTCGTCACGCCGTCCAGGGCCCGCAGCCGCAGGCCGGGAATCTCGTTGGTGTGGCTGTGCAGGTCGACGAACCCGGCCGTAACCACGTGACCGGAGACGTCTACGTCGACCGGCGCCGGGGGGAGCGCCGTTCCCACGTCGGTGATCCGGCCCGCCGAGATGGCCACGTCGCGGATTCCGTCCAGTCCGGTCTCGGGGTCAACGACGCGGCCGCCGCGCAGGACAATGCCGGGATCGGTCACAGGGCGTGCTCCAGGATAGGCAGGCTCGACGCTGACCCGAGCCTAGCCCGCGTCCGCGCGCTGCTCCGGTCTGCACCGGAGCCAGGGCACGCCGACGGCGTCGATAGTCGTCATGTAGATAATATCTATGTATTGTTTCGAGTCATGAGCGAACCCGAGTACGCTGCACCAACTCCCGGATTCCTGGTCTGGCGCCTGTCGACAAAATGGCGCACAGCTGTCGACCGGGCAGTCGGGCCACTCGGCCTGACCCATGCGCAGTACTCGCTGATCTCCTCCTTGCTGGCAATGCATGAACGCGGCCTGAAGCCGAGCCAGCGCGAACTGGCCGACCAGACAGGCCTCGAGCCGCTGTACGTGTCGAAGCTGGCGCGTGCCCTGGAGGCTGATGACCTGATCAGGCGCGTTGCAGATCCTGATGACTCGCGTGCGGTCCGGCTCTCGCTTACGACCGAGGGCCACGCCGTCACAGTGCAGGCGAGCATCATCGTCGGGCGGCTGATCGATCAGCTCCTGGCACCGATCGGGGGCGCCGCTGGCGACCGCGCGGCCGGTCTCGCTCGCGACCTGTCAGCACTGCTCTACGCACCGCTCGGCCCCACTAGCTGGTTGGTCGATGCCGAGTTAGTGGTGCCGGAGCGCCACTAACTCGCCATCCATCGACTGTGTCGGCGGTCAGAACTAGCGCTCGCCGCCACGTCGCTCTGCTTCTGCATTAATCGACTCCGCAACGGCGTGAGCAAGAACCCGATATTGCTCTCTGGTGATCTCGCCCCGGTCGTATGCAGCAATGACATCGTCGATAGACCCGGGGATGTTCGCGCCGGGGTCCAGTTGAGCCGCCGCAGCCATGTCGGAGTAGTTACTAGGGACCGGACCATGACTCTTGCGCCAGGCTCTATGCCGGAAGATGTCTGCAACTTGATCGAGACCCACCTCTCCGGAGCGCAGGGCCGTAATGAGCTCAGCGACGTTATCTGACGACATCAATCGAGATCCTTCGACTCACGGTGGCCGGGCGCGCTCGAATCCAGGAGCACGGGCGGTCGGCCATCGACGGAATTGTCATACCTGAACCAGGCATCGAACTGGCCCTTTAGCTCCTCAAAGTTCTTCCGATTGCTGCTGCCCCAGTCGCTGTCTGCATTACTTCGAATCGTCCCTTCGGGTATACACCGGCCGCCGAATCCCTGACCGTCCTGATATCGATCATGATCGGTGCGGTGGCGTGCATCGGCCCGGGCGACACTAGCCTCTAACGGCACATCGACAAAGATGCCATCGATCCGCGTGAAGGCAGCTGACCGCAGTGAGCTCACCCTGTCCGAAATAGATGACGTCCTCGACATCGTGATGTCCCAGATAACGTTCTTATGATCGTTCTCAGCCCGGTTGGCCAGTCGTTTTGCTATCAACGAGGACTCCTCATGCACCAGGTCAGATGCCTCCATCGGGGACAAGCCAGGGATGTCGGGGATCAGACCGCGCCGCGCCATCTCCTCCTTGATGTCGTCGGGATTGATCATCAGGTACTGAGACAGGTCGATCCCGGCGTGCTCACGGAGAACCGTTGTTTTGCCGGCGCCGGGCAGGCCGCCTGCCAGGATTGCCTTGCCTTCGCACGGCACCTGAGCGGACTGCGCGTACAGCGTGTCGACGATTTCCTGATGGGCGGCGTCTCGCTCGTCAGTCCAGACTTCGCGGCCAGCGTCGATTGTGTGCGTGGCGTCAGTCTCCAGGCCCGCAGCGCGTGCGTCGGCTAACCGGCGCCTGACGTCGGCCACGTGACCGGCGTGCTCGGCGTCGGTTAGCGGACGGACCCGGTCTGCCTCGCGGTGCTCGGCGTCGGTTAGCGGACGGACCCGGTCTGCCTCGCGGTGCTCGACCCGGGTGCGCTCCGGGTGCCGGACGGCATCCGCATAGCGCGGGGAGGAAGGATGCCCGTCCGGGAGCTGGCCGAGGCGCCGGTCCAGGCTTGCAGCGGCGCGCTCGGACCGCAGTTCTGTCAGCTCAGCCCTGGCATCGGCAACGCTCATGCCGACCTCCCGGCGCCGGGCTGCGGATGGAGTGACAGCACTAGACGATAAGCCCCGGACCGTGGGCCAGCACCCGCCGCTCAGCTGCGGTAACGGCTAGCCACGCTCCCGGTAACACCAACGGATGGACGCCCCTGTCGCCAGGCCCGGCTACTCGAACAGGCCGCGGATGTCCTCAGCGCTCAGACCGCCGCCGAATGCCTCGCCGCTGTCGAGGACAGAGGAAAACAGGGCGGCCTTGCGCGCTTTGAGCGTCATGACCTTCTCCTCGATCGTGTCCTTCGAGATGAGCCGGTAGACAACGACGCTACGGGTCTGGCCGATCCGGTGCGTGCGGTCGACGGCCTGCGCCTCGGTGGCCGGATTCCACCACGGATCAAGGAGGAAGCAGTAGTCGGCCTCGGTCAGGTTCAGGCCGAAGCCACCTGCCTTGAGGCTGATCAGGAAGACCGGCGCGGCGCCGGTCTTAAACCGCTGGATCACCAGCGGCCGGTCGCGCGTCCTGCCGTCCAGGTAGCAGTAATCGATGCCGGCCTCGTCCAGTCGCTGGCGCACCCGCTCCAGGAACCGGGTGAACTGGCTGAACACCAGCGCCCTGTGACCGCCGGCGACCACGTCCCCGAGCAGCCCGGCAAGCGTGTCGAGTTTGCTGCAAGGCAGGTCGGCGTTGTCCGGGTCGACCAGCCCGGCGTGCAGGGCAAGCTGGCGCAGCATCGTGAGCGAGCGCAGGATGGCGAACCTGTTGGCGTCGACGTCGCCGAGCAGCCCGAGTACCTTCTGCCGCTCGCGCTGCAGATGCGTCTGGTACAGCTTCTGGTGGCGGGGGTGCAGCACGACCTCGAGAACCTGCTCCTGCTTGGCCGGCAGGTCGGCGGCGACCTGCTCCTTCGTGCGCCGCCTGACCAGCGGCCTGATCCGTCGTCGCAGCTGATCCAGCAGCTCGCCCCGGCCCTGCCGCTCGATCGGGCGAGCGTAGTAATCGCGGAACTTCTCCGGGTGCGGGAACAGCCCGGGCGCCGTGACCGACAGCAGCGACCACAGCTCCATCAGGTTGTTTTCCATCGGCGTGCCGGTGATGGCCAGCTTGAACGGCGCGGGCACGCGGCGAGCGCACTGATAGACCTTGGACTGGTGATTCTTGACGTACTGCGCCTCATCCAGGATCAGGCCTGACCACTGCGCCGCTGAGTAGCCGGCCGCATCGAGGCGCAGCAGCGTGTAGGTCGTTACCACCGCGTCCGCGCCGGCGATGACGTCCGCCAGGCTGGCACGGCGCTTGGCGAGCGTTTCGGTGACGACCGCAACCCTGAGTCCGGGCGTGAATCGGCTGGCCTCGGCGGCCCAGTTCGACGCGACGCTTGTCGGCGCGACGATGAGAAACGGCGGGCTGTCAGGTTCCTCCTGCCGTGCGTGCGCGATCAGAGCCAGAGACTGCACCGTCTTGCCCAGACCCATGTCGTCGGCGAGGATGCCGCCGAGCCGGTAACGCCAGAGGAAAGCCAGCCACTGAAAACCGTCCTCCTGGTAGGGCCGCAGCAGCGCGGTCAGCCCGGATGGCAGCGGGACGCGGCCGGGGCCGGGATCGCTGCCAGCCGCGCCGTCGCCGGCCAGTGACAGCAGGCCGTCCACCTGGCGGCGCCACGCCTCCGACTGGCTGGAAACAACGCCGAGCTCAGCCAGCTCGGACCACAGCCCCGCCGAGAACCTGCTGATCCGCAGCGACTCCGTCTGGAGGTCCTGCACTGACCTGGCTTCCTCGATGAGCCTGGCCAGTGCCTGCAGTCCGGGCTTGGCCAGCGAGAAATAGGCGCCTCCGGGCAGCAGCAGATACTCCTGCCTCCGGCTCAGTGCCAGGAACAGCTCGATGAACGGAACCGGCTGATCCTCGACGAAGACGGTCACGCCGAGGCCGTACCAGTCGTTCTCGCCGGTGAGCTCCTCCGCGGACACCTCGATACGCACCGAGTCGCCGGCCTCGCGGTAGTCCGCAGGCTCGCCGCTGATCTCGACAGCGACGCCAGACCTGCTTGCCAGCAGCGGCAGCACCTCGGCGCTGAAGCGCACGGTGTCCATGCCGGTGAGGCGGCCCTCAAGCAGGCTCGCGGCAGGCATGTCAAGGCCCGCCAGGATGGCCTGCTCAGCGCCGGCATCCCGGAACGCCGGGTCGAGCCCGGACACCTCAGGCGCGCCAGGGCCGGCCTCCCGCTCGGCGATCATGCGACGGGCCCTGGCCTCGACGTTCGGCAGGCCCCCGGAACCCGCCGGCAGCTCCGCGCGCGCCCGCAGCGGGGAGTCGCCCACCTGGTACGACCAGGCCCAGCTGAGCTCCAGCTGATGATCCTCGCCGTAGGCGGCACCGACGACCAGAGTCGGCGCCGAGACCGCCGGGAGGCTGAATGATCCGTCCGAGGAGATGAGCGACGCCATCTGCCGCAGCCGCGGGTAGAACTGGCCCAGGAACCGGCTCTCATCGGCGGGCGGGATCTCCAGTGGCTGCCGGGACAGGGCCAGCTCCTGCAGCGCGGCCGGGACCGGGCTGACCATCCGCGCAAGCCGGAAGCGCCAGCGCGACGGATCGGGCTGGCGCTCAGCCTCAGCCCGCTCGATGTAGATCAGCCCGTGCCCGTCCGATCCGATGAACCGGACCGGCCAGATCTCCTCGTCGCTGCCGTCGATGCCGGCAACCGGGCTGATGCGCACTGGCGCCTCCGGACGCGGCCGGGTGATGTCGAGGAACAACTCGGCGATGCCATATCCGGGTACCGTCCCCGACCTGCGGTACACCAGCGGGATGCCAGCGGCGGCGGCCTCATCGAGCAGCGGCCACAGCTGGCGCGACTCAAACGCCGCCAGATCCAGGGTCTTGTCGCCGCCGGTGACCCACGGCTGCTGGTAGCCACCCGCGAGCCGGTCCCCGGCCTGGAACGTCCAGTACAGCTCCCTCAGGACGCGCAGCTGCGGGCGGGTAAGCGGGGCCCGCTGCTGCCGCGGCTCGAGCCGGCCCCAGGCCAGCTGGCCGCCAACCCAGCCGCCCTTCGCGCCCGGCTGGACCAGGCGCGCGCAGACTGTCAGCTGGCGCGGCGCGTGCGGGTGGCGCTGTGCATACGGCTGCTGCTCGCCCGACAGCGTGAGCTCGATGGCGACCCTGGCGGCGCGCGCAGCCGGCCCGGTAGCGGTCGGCTCTGTGCCGGCCGAGGCTGCCGCGGGCCGCAGCAGCGCTGCCAGCGAGTGCTCCCAGGGCAGAGCGGGCCGCGGTGCGGTGAGATCCTGCCCGGACGCCAGCGCCGCCGCGAGCGCAACCGCGGCCGCGTGGCGGCACTCCTCTCCCGGCTCGCAGGTGCAGTAGCCGCGGTCGTACCGCATCGGCGCGCCGGGCCGGAAGTACACGACGGTCTCCTGCCACTCGCCGCCGCGATCCTGGACGACGCCGTGCACCGCTCGCTGTTGCGCTGCCCATTCGATCCGCCGGACGGCGCCATCCTGCGCGTCGCCGTAACCGTCGTCATACGCGGTCATGCCGACGGCGTCCTCGACCGAGCCGAGGTCAATCTCGTCGAGCACGAGCCTGGGCATGCACAGCACAGTAGGCGCTGCCACTGACAGTTCCGCTGGTTCCGTCAGCAGCCGCGCGGGGCTGCCTGCGCGGGCGGCGAGGCGGCAGAAACAGCCCCCCGCAGCCCCATGTCTGGCACCATGTCCAGCGTGTCGACATCCGGGCGCTCCGAACCTCGCCGGCACTTGTCGGTAGTGCCCGACGACACGCAGCCTGCCCTGTGGGACAGCCGCGATCTGCACCGTCTTGCTCAGCTCCGCCAGCTCGCGCTCGACACCGGGGCGCCGCAAGACGCACTCAGGCTCATCGATATCGCGACGAACGCCGACGACGCTGTCGGGCAGCTCATTCTGGCCGGTCTCATGCCGGACGAGGACGAGTCATACGCGGAGATGCTCGCCTGGTTCACTCCGCTGCTGGAACCGGGCTGCGACCAGGTGGAGGCCGAAGTCTGCGGTGGCGAGTTCATCGGCGAGCTGCGCCGCACAGCCCCGCCGGATGCAGAACTGGCCGACATCCTCGCCGACGTCGTCGCGCGGCTCCCCGGTCATCCGTGCCCCGAGGCGCTTGCGATGGCGCGCGTACTCGCAGCTGTCGGACTGCCGGAGGTCCGGCCGCTCGCCGCGGACTCAGCTGCCCGGCTGGTGGCTGCCGGCCAGCGCGAGCTTCCGTGGGCTGCGGGCCTGGGCGCCCCGCGGCCGGGGCCCTGCTTCGGTTACGCCGACATCTACGGCGAGCAGCGCTCGGTCGTGGTCAGCTTCAGCTACGGCCGAAAGCGGCACGCGATGGTCGTATTCATCGATTACGTGCTCGGCGGCGGCGTCAGGAACTGCTACCTGACCAGCTACAACAGCAGGCTCCGGGACGACTATCTCGCACTCGGCGCGCAGCCTGGCTTCCGGTTCAAGGACCTCACCGGCGGGACCGCCCGGCAGCTGCTGCAAGATGCGCTGGCCTGCGAGCCCTGCCCGACCCAGCAGGATCAGGCCGAGGACCTCGACAACTATCTCGATCTGCTCCGCGCTCGGGTCGATCTGCTGCCCGAGGGCCGCTCAGCCACCGGCCAGCGTGCGAAAGGTGCCAGCGGCACCGCTGGGAGCGCCGGCGACACCGTCAGGCGCCAGCAGGCACCGCGGAATATCCACCGCCTCAAGATCACGCTGCGCGGCACAAGGCCGGTGATCTGGAGGCGGATTGAGGTCCCGTCCGACATCACGCTGTCGCGACTGCATGCGGCAATCCAGGCGACATTCGGCTGGGAAGACAGCCACCTGTGGGCGTTCGAGACGCCCGACGCCCGGTACGGAATCCGGGACGCCGATCTGGACATCCGCAGCGCCGCGGGCAGGAAGCTGTCCGCGGTGGCGGACTGGCCGGGCGACAGGTTCCGGTACGAGTATGACTTCGGCGACAGCTGGGAGCATGACATCGTCGTGGAAGCCGTCCAGCCAGCCGAGAGCGGCATAGCGTACCCGCGATGCACCGGCGGCCGGCGAGCGTGCCCGCCCGAGGACAGCGGCGGCGTCTGGGGCTACAGCGAGCTGCTGAACGTCCTGGCCAACCCGCGGCACGAGGACCACAGGCAGATGCTGTCCTGGCTCGGCCTCGAATCGGCCGCCGACTTCGACCCCGATCGCTTCGACCCCGCGGTGGCCAGCCGGTACCTGGCCCGGCTGGCGAAGGTGCTGGTCAGGCCGTAGGCCTCAGAGCAGCGCAAGATCCCCGGTGACAGCGTCGATACTGGCATCGGCGGCCGGCCCGATCGCGCAGCAGGTCGCCGTTCCCTCCGCGACCTGCGTGCGGCCCGCGTCCCTGATGACCTGAACCGGCAGGCCGGCGGCGCGGGCCTGGCCAGCAATCGCGTGCAGGTGGTCCTCGCCGTCCGCGCGGAGCACCACTTTCGGCTGGCCATCGCGGAGCCAAGCGCGGAAGGCTGCGGTCCCGACGCTGGCCAAGGCGGCCGCCACCGCTGCATGCGCGGCCTGCGCCGCGACCTTGCCGCGGCCCATCCCGAGGTCGGCACGGACGACGATGATCAGCTTGGTGGGCACGACTGGCTCCGTAGCGGTGACGGAGCGCGACCGCAGGCTGCGGCCCGCTGCCCGGGGCCGACCGCAGCGAGAGACGCCATCCGGTCTTCGCACATCACCCTGGAATCTAACCTGCTCGGACAGGCGTGGCGCTACACGGAAGACTAAGGCCATGACGAATGAGTGGGACGCCTCCTACACCGCCGCGGAGCCGGCGCCCTGGGACATCGGCCGTCCGCAGCCGGCCTTTGACCGGCTCGCCGGCGAGGGCCTGCTGGCCGGGCGGGTGCTCGATGCCGGCTGCGGCACCGGGGAGCACACGCTGCTGGCCGCGAGTCACGGCGCGGACGCGACTGGCGTGGACGTCGCGCCGACGGCCATCGAGCGCGCCCGCGCGAAGGCGGCCGAGCGCGGTCTGACCGCCCGGTTCGAGGTCGCCGACGTGCTGGATCTCGCCGCGGTGCAACTGGCCGGCCAGCCCGACACCATCATCGACAGCGGCGTGTTCCACGTCTTCAGTGACGCCGACCGGCCGCGCTACGTCGCCGGCCTCACCGCCGTGCTACGGCCCGGCGGCAGGCTCTACCTGATGTGCTTCAGCGACCGGCAGCCGGGCGAGTTCGGGCCGCGGCGAGTGCGAGAGGATGAGCTGCGGGCAGCCTTCAGCGACGGCTGGACCGCCGAGTCGATCACGGCCGACACGTTCGACATCAACTCTATCCAGGGCTTCTCGCAGGCCCAGGCATGGCTTGCTGTCCTGCGGCGCGCCTGACGCCGCAACGCCCGCGCCCTGCCGGGCCTACTTCCGCAGCCAGGCGATGACGACCAGTACCAGGAAAACGATGACCAGGTCCATCTGAAGTCACTTCCCCCGACGATCTGCCCGCGCCTGGACCAGGCACGGGAAGTTCCCCCGTCATGACTACTGACGAGCGTTGGCTACCCGGCCGCGCGGCACTTCAACCGAGGGCCTGCTCATAAGGTCAATGGCATGCAAACCTGGGATGCCATCACGGCCCGCCGTAATGTCCGCTCGTTCACCAGCCAGCCCATTCCCGCCGCTGACCTGGATCAGATCCTGGAGGCGGGCCGCAGGTCCCCGTCCTCGCAGAACTGGCAGCCCTGGGACTTCGTGGTCGTGACGGACCGGCTGCAGCTGCGGGAGCTGTCAGGCGTGTTCACCGGCGCGGCGCACGTCGCCCAGTCGGCCGCCACCATCGCGGTCATCGGGCCGACCGCCGACAATGAGTTCCACCGCGCCCAGCTCGACCTCGGCCAGGCAACGATGAGCATGACCCTCGCGGCCGCCGACCTGGGCATCGGCAGCTGCCATGCCGGGGTCGCCGACATGGACCTGGCTCGCCGCGTCCTCCGCCTGCCCGCCGACCGGGACTGGGCCCTGCTGATCTCGCTCGGCTACCCGTCCGACCGGCCGCTTACTCCGGTCAGGAACCCGAGGCGGCGACCCTTCGCGGAGGTCGTGCATAGAGGCCACTGGTAGCCCAAGCGCGGTCGGGCCTGTGCCGCGGCTGCGTCGCCGGACTACCCCGTTGGTCACACTAAGTAGCTGATCAGTTACGCTTGTGCCATAACCCGGCAAATCGACTGGCACCGAGTTGGCCCGCGGTGAGGCAGGTGCGCAATGAAGATCATCATCGCCACACTGGCTTCAGCTGCCACGATCGGACTGGCGGCCTGCACGACGGTGACAACCACTCAGGAACCCGCGTCGCCGGCCGCCTCCAGGCCACCGTCGTCACCCGCGGCGCCAGCGACAAGCACGCCGGCCCAGCCCGCGAATCCCTCGGCTGTCGCGACCCAGCAGCCCGGCCCGGCGGACCCAACCACGACGGTGCCGAGTGTCACCGACCCGTGGGCCGTCGTCTCTGCCTACTACGGTGACGTGGAGTCTCAGAACTACGCGCAGGCGTGGGCTCTGCTCAACTCAGGCGCCACCACGGGCCAGACCTATCAGCAGTTCGTCGATGGCTACGCATGCACCGGCTCGCAGCAAGTAGAGGAAACAGGCGAGTCCGGTGACCAGGTCACTTTTAGCCTGGCCGCCACGGACACGTGCACCGGCGCGGTCCAGCACTACACCGGTACCGACACAGTGCAGAACGGCAAGATCGTCGCCGCCAGCATTCATCAGAGCGGCTGACGGATTGGGTGCTCACAATCCGATGAGGACGATCCCGGTAGCGATCACGACTGCGGCCGCGACACGCCGCCGGCCGAATCCCTCGCCGAGCACCAGCGTCCCGATCACCGCGGCGAAGACCACGCTCGTCTCGCGGATGGCGGCAACCTCCGCCAGCGGCGCCTTGGTCTGAGCCCAGAGCACGACGCCGTAGGCGACAACGGACAGCAGCCCGGCCAGCAGCCCGCGCTCAAGCGAGGTGCGGTCGCGCCACGCGGTCAGCGGTCGCCGTACCGCGGCCAGGCCGGCCATCGGAACACCCTGCAGCAGGAACAGCAGCGCGGTGTATGCCCAGGGATCGTGCGCCTGCCGGACGCCCAGCCCGTCGACGAGCGTATAGCCGGCGATCGTCAGGCCGGTGAGCACGGCGGCCCCGACAGCCGGCGCGTCCTGCCGGGTGAGGCGGCCGCCCGAGAATGCCAGGCTCATCAGTCCCGCGGCCAGCACCGCGACCCCGGCCAGCGCGGCGGCGCCCAGGTGCTCGCCGGCCAGCAGGTACGCGCCCGCTGCGACCACCAGGGGCGAGGTGCCGCGAGCGATCGGATAGGTCTGGTTGAACGCGCCGAGGCGGTAGGAGTTCATCAGCGCCAGGTCGTACGCGACGTGAATGACCGCCGAGGTGAGCACGAACGGGATCGCGGCCCGGTATGGCAGTCCTGTGACCGCCAGCACCAGCGCGCCGACGGCAGCCTGGGCAATCCCCATCCAGGCGAATGCCATCAGCCTGTCCTGCACCTGCTTGGCAATGGCGTTCCAGCACGCATGCAATGCGCCCGCGCCGATGACGACGGCAATGATGTCGGGAGTGAGGTGCGGTTGCGGACTCACGGGGCTCCTTCTGCCTGACCCGGAACTTTCCGGGCATGCCGACATGAGCCCTCGGGGCTTTTATCCCGTCAGGTGTTGGCCCGCAGGACGGGTTCCTGGCGCCGCTCGGTCCAGTCCGCCGTTCCCTGATTGTGGTCGCCGGAGACAGGAACGGCGCGGAACCCTAGGCGCAACCACATGCTGAATTCAGGCTATCCGGGCGCAGTGCCCGGCGCCAGGGGTCGCGCAGTGGGCGCGAATCCCCGCGCGCGAGAGCGATAACAGGGATGATTCTGTTGCGCACTAGGACGGACGGCACGGGGTGGGAGTACTAGTGACGGACGAGGCACAGCGCACGCATGACGTGGACGACGCGAAGCTGCTCAACAAAGTGCGAGCGGGTGACACTCCGGCGTTCGCGATCCTGCGCCGGCGGCACGAGCAGGCAGCACGGAGGCTGGCCGGCGAGCTGACCAGCTCGGCAGGCGCCGCTGACGTTCTGGTGGCCGAGGCGTTCGACCAGGTTCTGTCGGCCACTCAGCGCGGTGGCGGGCCGACCGACGCATTCCGGCCTTACCTGCTGACTGCGCTGCGGCAGGTCTCAGAAGGACAGGCGATCATCCCGGCCGCCGACACGCCGGGCTCCGGAACGCCCCTGATGGTGCAGGCATTCCTGTCACTGCCCGAGCGGTGGCGAGCTGTGTTGTGGCACACCGAGATCGAGGAGATAAGCCCGGCCGAGGTCGCGCCGCTATTCGGGCTCTCCCTGACAGGGGTTACCGCCGTCCGGCGGAGCGCCAGGGATGGCCTCCGGCAGGCATATCTGCAACTGCACCGGGCGCGTGTCAGCCAGCCCGAGTGCGCGCGGGCAGCGGCACGGCTGGGGCCATTCGTCCGGGACGCGGTGCCCGGCAGCGACAGCGCGCTGGTGACCGGGCACCTCAGCGAATGCGACGACTGCCGGGCCGCCTACACAGACCTTGCCGACATCGGCCTGACCCTGCGAACTGTCGTCGCCCCTGCCGTTCTCGGCGCCGCCGCGGCCGCCTACCTGGCGGCCGCGGCGCACCCAGCCGCCGAGCACCCAGCCGACGCGCAAGCGGCCGCCGGC
>Ga0302325_10008562_pt1 | contig 22477 bp, 19 predicted proteins | sample Palsa_T0_2_FD_201948 | JGI IMG/M metagenome (GOLD analysis project Ga0302325, IMG submission 201948) | Peat permafrost microbial communities from Stordalen Mire near Abisko, Sweden - Palsa_T0_2 | ecosystem: Environmental > Terrestrial > Soil > Palsa > Peat permafrost | place: Sweden: Abisko...
TTGTCCCGTCCCTCCGGCACTGGACGAGAACGGATACGTGAGCTCAATGCCACTCGCCGCCTCTTGCACCTGCGGCACGGAAGGCTTGCCCGGAACGGGGTAGTACCTGACGGTAAACCCCTGGCTATTGGTGTAGAGGACACCATTCATTACGGGTGCTCCAATCACTGCACTGAACGGTCTGCCGATTGGGGGACCTTGGCACGTGAGCGGCGGGCACGCCTGTTTCGGGGGTGGTTCGCTCACTACAGCCACCAGTACCAGGACCAGAGCGAGAACCGCCAGGCCGGCTACAAGGAGCCCAAGCATGACCGAATGACTGATCCGGTGGTCCCAGGAGACCGGCCGCGGCAGCTCGGGAAATCCCGCCCGTTGAACATTGCTCCCTGGGGGGGCGGTGGGCCACCCACCTTGAGGTGCAGACGAGGTGGAATCAGTCACGACGCACCAAGCGTTGGCGACGGTGATTGCGTTGAGCTTCGGCGGTGACGGGCCATAGCCCGGTCCGCGACGCCACAGTTGGGGCAGAACGGCATGGTGGGCACCAAATGGGAACATTGTGCGCAAACCCGAGGTAGGCCGATGACAACGCCCCGAGCTCCGTGCAGCAGAACATGGTGCAGGATCACGCGCATCACGATGATGACGATGGAAATGGCCGCCAGGTTGGCCAGAATCACCACGACGGGGGGCAGGACCGCCTGAGCCGCAAAACCGAGCCCAACTTGAATGACGAGAGCAAACAGGAGCGCAAGTTCCGGAGACGTGAGCCAACGCCCTCGAGCGGCCGTCGGTTGCTGCCTCAAGGTCACGCACACACCCGCGCCGATTAGACCGGTGGCCATCGCGCTGATCAATGGCCACGACAGGCCACGGAACACCGCCTGGGCCAAGCTGGTGGCAACCGGCTCATGAAGCAGCTGGCCGTTTCCCAGCCAAGGAGATAGCAAGGTGATCGTCGCCGCAAAGGTGAACCCCAATGCGCCCGTGGCGCCTGCCACGAACCCGTCCAGCGATTCCATGCGCTTCCGCTGCATCAACCACACAACGGTCCCGGGGACGCACATGAGCAACTGTGCGACACCCGGCACGACGACTGCGGCCACGAGGGCACCCCCACTGGTCAGCGAGGACAGTGGCGAGATTTGAAGGGCTCGATCAACGTGGGGGCCAGCAATCAACGCCCAGCCGGCCCCGAGTCCCGCACCCAGGAGTACACAGATCCCTGTCGGGAGCAGGAAACTGCCCTCGTAGGGATCGACCTCGAAGAGGTAGAGGATGAACAGGAGAGGTACGCCGAAGGCACAGACTGCAGCGAGTGGAGCCGCTGTTCCGGCCACGGCAAAGATGACGAGTAACACGATGATCACACCGAGCGCCGCTCGGAATGGTGCCTTGGCCCTGTGCGAGAGGTGGGGAAAGAGCGAACTCACTTGTGAGAGGCGAATGACGGGTTCATCGGGAAACGCCGCGTACGAGTGAAGACGTTGGGAACCGCGAAATCCCTCGTGAACGAGATGAGCGCCACAAGCCCCGCAGAACCCGGCATCCGGGACGACCGCCGCGCAGTAGGGACAATCGATCGTTGGAAGGACTGGCAGGTCGGAGTACGAGGCGGCGGTCATTCAGTCCCTCTGAGCCGCAAGGTCACGTGCCAGGTTCCACACGTCGGGAGACCCCAGCCCCGTCGCCATGTCGTAACCCGGGGCTGCTGGATAGAAGTCGTTGCCGCCAACAGTGACGTCGTGAAAGGGCGGATAGCCGGGAGAGACATCGGCCATCGAATACAGGAGCGGATTGAAGAATCCGACGGGATGGCCGCCGTGGCCCGTCAGGTACTGGTCGATGAGAGCAGTGAACCCGGCCCAGATCGGCGCACTCAACGACGTGCCACCACCCTGGGTCTTCTGGCCATTCTCGACGATGACCGTACCTGTCGCTGTGTCGGCATCGGCGGCAACATCGGGCACCTGACGCCCATTGTCGGCGTCGTACTGACCGCCTGTTCCCGGACCTGTCTGCCACGAGGGACGAACGAAGATTGATGACGGCCCCCCGCCGGTGCCCTGGGAGAGCAGCGGCTCGGACCAGGTTGTCTCGCCGACGTAGCTACCATTCGCGGTCGTGCTGAGGCTGGTACCCCCCACGCCGGTCACGTTGGGCAGAGAAGCCGGGACTTGCACGCCTTGCCAGGAACTCTGGGGTACTTCACCGTATGCATTCTCTGGTGTGCACTCGAGCCCGCCCATGTCGCCGCTAGACGCAAAAACGCTCGCGTTGCTCTGCTCTGCTGCGTCAACGGCATCGTTGATCATTTCAAGGTCAGACGAATCCCACGTCGGATCGCTTTCACACAGCCCGAAACTCATTGTCCAGACCGCCCCGGGCCATTGCTTGTTGGCAAGTTGGAATGCCGCGATGAACGTTCCAGCAGTCGTATCGTTTGCGAATTGCGATCCGCCGAGGTTGATGTACACCAGTTTGGCATCGGGAGCTATCTCGTGCACCGTCTCGATGTCCATGGTGCTCTCGTTCGGCTGCCCTGGCGTGACGGCTGGATTGCCTCCGACCACCTGAACATTGACCGGCGCCTGGCTGTCAGCGGGCAACAACTTCGAGAAGGACTGCAGGTCCTCATTGCTGAAGCCCTCCCCCTCGAACAGGACAATGGTCTCCCCCTGTCCTTTGAGCCCTTGACTGACAAGTGGCGCGGCGTCATATGCCGTCAGAAGCTGCTGGGGAAGAAGGCCGGCTCCCGGCACGTCGTCGTTCCTCGGACGCTCGTAGGAGCGGATCACACCGACTCCGGCGACCTCCCCGCAGACGTTGGTCGGAATGGTCGGACGCTTGTTCTCCGAGTAAACGATCGGCCCCTTAGGTGATCGATAGCCGTCGATTGAAACGTTGAAGTTCTTGTCGATGTTTGCCGGCGCACCACTCATCAGCACCCACTGCTCGCCTCTCGTCCAACTGAGTTTCATACCGGCCTTGCGAGCCCACGCTCGTAGACACGATGGCCTTGCGCTCGAGTGAAGGAGGACTGGAAAAGTGATGCTCGAGACGTGAGTCGGCCCGAGGTCGGAACCCAAACTGTTGCTGCGTGCAGGAAGGTGTAGCAAAAGGGGAACCATTGAACCTGTTTGCGCAGAGACCGGGATCATCGGTAGAGAGCCAATCAATGTAAAGACCGCAGACAGGACAAGAACCCCATACCACGGCGCCCGGGAGTGGCGTATCCGCGCAACGTCCAGAGTTGCCTTGCCGCCGATTTTCACGCTGCCACCATCAATATGATCACTGGACACCCATATCGCCAATTCGATGGGCCAAAGACAAAGATTATCGTCCTCGATTTGGGCCTGCACGTGTCACTCGGACCCGACGGTGCACCGCCTCACCATCGCTGCCCCGCGTCGCACCACCACCCGATTCCCGAGAACGGATGGGCAAGTCGACACCACCTGTGGTGAACGCAGGTGCGGATGGCTCCCTCATGAGACCAGACCTCTATTTGCTGACCGAATCTGGTCAGATTCAAGATGCCAATCACGATACGATGTGTATTCTGTTGGAGGTTCTTTCTGCGTAGCGCCTCGTCCTTGTTCGCCGGTAAGAGATTCGCGACAGGCGAACCCGTTGACGGCATCGCAGTACATGCGCAGGAGCCGACCCCTTTTCGAGCGGCAGATATCCGCAGATTTCCACGGCTTACCTCTTGGTATCCTCATACCGTGTCCGAAGACCTCCAACTCGACGAATACCGGATCTTGCTAGTGAACGAACGACGGAGGCTGGTGGAGCGCTCGCCAGACCGCGGGATCGCGACCGGGGAACGACCAAGTGCCAGTGCCGTCCTCGATTCCGGCCAGGTGGCAGCATGGCGAGGCGAAGGACGTTCAACTGCGGAACAACTGCAGGATGCGCTCAAAGAGGTGGACGATGCGATTGAGCGGCTTGATCAGGGGACATACGGAATCTGCCAGTCATGCCACGGAAGCATTTCCCCGGAGCGGTTGGAAGCGATGCCCGCCAGCATCCGCTGCATCAAGTGTGCGTCCCGAATGTAAAGATTACCTTTGTGCGGGAAGGGTGGGATCGCGACGTCAGCAATGCCTCGTAACTGTCAGAGGATCAGCATCCTCACCCAAGACTCCGATTTCGGCTGACCCGCAGGGGTGGCTCACCACCAGCGACCTTTGACTCCCCCTCCGCCACTCTCAGCGAATAGCGAACGATAGCGAGGAAGGCTTCAAGGACACCTGGATCATTGCTATCGCCTGCATCGAGCGACTTTCCTAATTCGCCCTTGAGCTCGTTGAGGGCAGGCGCATCCAGAATCGTCGCGATTTTGGGCTCGCTGTGACCCGGTAAGGCCTTGAACGTTAGGGTCACCTGACCAGCAGCGTAGGTGTAGACGCGAACGAGGGCGTCTTCGCTTGACGATCTCTCCGCTCTGCAACTGACCTGCCATGAAGTTGACGCACTGGATGGACTCAACTCCACCTCCTCTATTTAAAATCTTCATCGTCCGCTACGTTGACCTAAATCTAGAACCTGCTGAGACGTTGGGGCCTGGGCGAAACCCTCAGAGGTAGGTGCCGAGCCGCGGTTCTTCCTCGGTGGGCGGTGGATTCGGGACGTCGGCGAGGACGAACGATGCCAGCTCGGCGTCGGTGATGAAGTCGGCGTCGATGCCGGCCAGGCGCATCGCCTGATTCCGCTCCAGGGCTTCGATCAGGTTGCGGACGTCGCGCCCGTTACCGCAACGCGGACGTCGGCGGGCCACGTCGAGGATGATGCGGACGCGATGTCGGGCCTCAGACGGACAGGTCCGGCCCGATTCCGCGCAGAGATGGTCGAAGATCTTCATCAACTCGTCGGTGTTGTAGTCGGGAAATTGCAGGACCGTGGCGATGCGGCTCTGCAGGCCAGGATTGGAGGCCAGGAACTGTTCCATGAGATCGGGGTAACCGGCGACGATGACGACGACCTCAGACCGCAGGTCTTCCATCAGCTTGACGAGGGTCGTGATCGCCTCGTTCTCGTACCCCCCGGTGTCGGCGGACGGGGTGAGGCTGTACGCCTCGTCGATGAAGACCACCCCCCCGCGCGCCCGCTCCATGAGCTCGTGCACCATCGGCGCGGTCTGTCCGACGTACTTGGCGATGAGCTGGCTGCGGTCGATCTCGACGAGCTGACCGTGGCCGAGGATGCCCAGCCCCGCCAGGATCCGACCCACCAGGCGGGCCACCGTGGTCTTGCCGGTTCCAGGGTTGCCCAAGAACGCCATGTTCAGGTTCTGTGCCGGTGCCGGCTGGCCCCTGTCCGCCCGCAGCGTGTTCATCCATGCCAGGTCGACGAAGGAGCGGACCTCGGCCTTGATGTCACCCAGTCCAACGAGGTCCTCGAGTTCTTCCATGGCGGCACGGACCGGTTCGGGTGTAGCCGACCCACCGACCGCATGCACCTCGGCACCCATGAGCTGGGGAGTGGTCACACCAGCGTCTCCCACCACAGACTCGGGCGTTGCGGTGGTGTGGGTGAGTGCAGTCCGCAGGTCGACTCGCAGCACGTCGATGCGCCGGGCTTCGTCCATGCTCAGATGGTTGTCGGCCAAGCAGATCACCCGGGCCGCCTTGATTATCTCCCGGGCATAGCGGAGCGCATCATCGGTCCCTTGGCGTACATCCCTCGCCACCAGGCCTGCAAAGATCGGCGACGAAGCCCCAAGCGATTCAGGCAGAGACCCAAGCCCGGAGTGCGCCTCGACAGCAGGCGTGGGAGGGTCCGCCTTAGATCGCAACGAGAACCAGGCGCGCACTTCGTTGGGGCTTTGCCATCCCTCCGGTCCGAGCAGCCAGGTCGAAAGCGCCCACAACTCACTGAGCAACGCCGCTACGACAGGGCCCTCCGTGTTCCAGCGCCCACCGATGCCGGGAGGCAGATCGAGCGCGCGGATGGCCGACACGAGGGGCTCGGCCTGCAACCGACCGATCACGCCGTCCATCACGTCCTCTGGGGCGTCTGGAGGCGTGCTCAGCGCGGCGGCTGGGGCGACGGCCCCGACGCTCTCACCGGACCCAGCCTCCGGGGCGCCCGGGTCTGGCGGCTCCGGCCCTCCAGGCAAGTCTGGTTGACTCGAGAGGACGGCGGGCAGAACCTCACGGAGGACGGGCCACTCGTCACCCGGCTGCTGGATCCGCCGCAACAGCGTGACCGTTTCGTCGGCGACCGCGACGACCGCCGGTCCCTGCGTGAGCTGGCCGGCGACGTGGAGCAACTGGTCCCGCGTCCCGGCCCCCAGCTCACTCTCAGCCCGATCGGGTTCGCGCTCGAAGGCGGCTAGCGCGACGTGCACGGGCTGTACCACGATCTGAGACGAGCGCTTGGCGACCTGCCGCGCGTAGTCGAGCAGCAGACGGCCGTGTTGGCTCAGGTCGTCGGGGTCCACCGGGGAACGATCAGGAGGCGGGCGGCTCGGCCGGTGCCGGGGGCGGTGGAATGGGCGCAGTGGCCTGCGCCGGCGGGACCTCGTCCGTAAAGCGCCGACCGCCGAACTTCTGATGCACCTCGTCGTCGAGGTCATTGGCCGAGTTGGCGACGCAGGCAACCGCTATCAAGAGCTCGTCGGGGTCCAAGAAGTCCGCAAGCAGGTTGTGGCGGAACTCGACGACGGCCTTCCCGTCCATCTCGAAGTAGGCAGGGTGGCCGAAGAGGAACGCAGCGGACTTGTCCGCGATCCAGCGTTTCAACTCATCCGAAATAGGCACATCGATCCCCACCACACCCCGCAGGTTCACAACAGACCGGTCATCGCCGAAGGGACTGATCAAGACGAAGACGCGCGTCGATTCGTACGGGATCGAGATGTTGTCCTTGGTGACCTGCAGCTTGATGTCCTTGTCGAGCAGGAGCTGCTCAACCTTTTGCCGTACCGCGGTCAAGTCTGCTGGCATGTCGCCTCCTTTGCTCTACGAGCACCGGATGGGCCGGGCCATCCTCGACGCTCAGACTATCGCCGACCTCCCGATACGGGATCACGATATCCCGGTGTCGGGGGACGCGCTACTGGTGGACCCTCGCTTCTGGTAACGCTTGAACTCGACAGGCGTGATCCCGCGGAAGGCGGGCCTGGCCGAAGCAATGCGGCTCTGGATCCGTGGGTCCTCTGGTTTGAGGGCTCTTCGCGTTGAACCGGGGAGCGTGGAGCAGGGAAGTATCCGCGAACGGGGCCAGGGTCCCGACATCTTTGAGGTTTCGTGACGACTTCAACGAGGAGCACCCTCACGATGGCTCGAGCCAGGACTGCGTGCCGTGGAGCACGACAGATCCGGTACGCCGAGCGGAAGAGGGTCTGGTGCCGCACGGCATTGACGACGAAAATGCGGCGGTGCAGCGCGCAAACTGAATTCTCGCTGCCCTGATCAGGGAGTCGGATGTCATCAAACCCGATTTCACGGTGACTTTCCATGCGATTTCACACACAGAAGTCGATCCGGATCAGCTGGGATCCGATGCCCCGGCCATTTCAGCGGGCGTGCAGCCGGGACGGGAGGGCGGGTCTAAGCGGTGCACGGCGAAACCCGAGCGGGCCAGCACCAGGGGAATCGACCTGACGTGGGCGCGGTCCTTGTCCTGGTTTTCAGGTGGTAGCTGATCAAACGGGACGTCGATCAGAGGGTGGTGGTGGTCATCCCTGGGGCCCCGGGTGAACCCGATGTGTTTGAGGTCCGCTGACCACCGTTCGTGTTCGAGGGGCGCGAGCTTTTCCACCTCGTCGTCGGTCAGTTCGAAGCCAATGTGGCGAGGGTCGATCAGCGGAGCCGGGGTGACAACGCAGCGCAGGGCGGCCAGCTTCGACGAGATCCCGTCCGCCCACAGGCGATTCGACTCGCGCATCCAGTGGTCGAGCTGTTCCCATGGCACCAGGCGTTTTGCGTCCTCCTCGCTCACCTTCCCGCGGAGCTGTTCCTCACAATGGATCTCGTGTTCCTTCCTGGCGATGGTCTCGGTCGCGGTGTGGGTGAGAAGTGCGTCGGGCCGCAGCGTGTCGCTCAACCACCCGAAGGCGGAGATCCCCTCTAGTGCCGGCCCGCCGCGGGCGACCGTGCGTCCCACCCCGGCCTCCCTGTCGTCGACGGCGATGACGATCGGGGTGTCGGACCAGAGCTCCACTTGCTCGCGCAATTTGAGTGCCACCGTCAACGCCTGGGTGTCACGCGACATGGCCACGTAAATAGAGGTCGCGTCGGCCGGGGCGTTCTCGATCACTCCGATAGCCACCATGTCGATGTCCCAGGGCCGGATGGTGCAGTTCGGGACGTTTTTCGCCATGGGGTAACGAGCCAGCACATCCTCGAAGCTCGAGGTCGCCTCCTCGCTGGCCAGCGTGATGCGCAGCGTGTCGTTGTCGGAGCGGTCGGCCGCGATCCACCGGCGCAGCACACCGGCAACGAGGTTCTGCGTCACGTTGTCATCGCCGATCACCAGAATGTGCGGCGAACCCGGCTTGTGGAGATCGAACGGGGGATGTGTCTCGAGTAGCAGGTCGGCCGCCGAGGCAAAGAGATTGACCAGCTCCAGGCGGAAGGAGGAATTGTCGCGGTCGATCAGCGCATGGGATTTCATCACGTTCCAGAGCTCGAAATCATCGAGTTCGATCAGGGCGGTGAGGATCTGGTTGCTGTGTTCGGCGGAGATGACGCGGCTGGCTGTGGCGATGTCCAAGTTGGCGCCGTCATTGCCGCACATGGCGATCAGGAGTACGGCGCGACCAACTCCCGCCTGGCGCAACGTGTGGGGATCGGCGGCGTCACCGACGAGCACGCGTATGCCACGCTGACGGCAGCCCTCAATGGCCACGTTGGTCGCGTCACGCTCGATGGCCACTACCGACCAGTCGTCCTTGGCGAACGCGCGGGCCAGCCGCAGACCCCCCGATCCGAGCCCGGCCACGACAATGTGGTTGCGTTGGCGCTGGATTCTGAACCGGTTCAGCTGATCCCGGTAGAGGGCGACGATGGCACCGATGGCCGCGTAGCCGATGACGAAAGGTGCGAGGAAGCGGGCGATCTCGAGGAAAGTGTTCGGTCTGTTCGGGACCGTCGCACCGAGAGAGAACAGCTGCAACGCCCGGTAGAGCGCGTCCATGACGCGCAGGTCGGGGTACGCCTTCTGGAACCCGATGGTCCCGAGAGCCAGCACAATGGCGGCCGCGACGGCAAGGAGGCCCGGACGAACCTGCTTCCAGCGCCAGACCACGTGCTCGCTCCAGGCGGAGCGGGCAAGTAGCCGGCGCCGAGAGGGCTTATGGCTGAGGATGTCGACGTACATCAACCAGCCGGCTGACTATCCGCTCACACCGTACAGTTGGCGCTCTTGAGCCGTGTACCCCCGCGTCACACGGTTCTTCGCGGCATTGATCACCTTGGCAATTGTTTGCGTGCCGTCCGTCGACCAGAACCGCAGGATTCCATCGTTGCTCGTCGAGAGCACGTAATTGGGACCAAAGAGGACCGCGTTCATGGCGGTAGGGTTCGGGAGGCCCTCGGGACCGAGTGCGCTGAGCTGTGCACCGGTTGCCACATCCCAGATCCGCACCACCCCGTCGTCGCCCGCTGTCGCCACCTGTGAACCGGTCGAGTTCAACGAGGCGGCGTTCAACTGTCCCGTGCCGGCGCTGAAGCGTGCCAGCCAGCTCTGGGGAGTCGCTGCTTTGATGGTCGCGGCCGAAGTCGCGTAGACATAGCAGAGGCCCTGGGAGTCTACGAGAGCAACACGGCGGCCGTTCGGGCTGAAGCTGGCGTTTAGTAGAAATCCCACGCTTTGCGGGACTCTGTACTCGCCGAGGTATGTTGCCTGCGCAGAGCTGCCATCGCCGACAACCTTCCTCGTGTTCCAGATGGCCGCATAGTTCCCGAAATAGCTGACCAGGAAGCGCGATCCGTCCCGGTTGAAGGTGATGCTCTGGACCTGAATGTTGTTGTTGTTCGACGGGTTGTACTGGAGACTCAGCGCCCCCCCCTTTCCATAGAGTCGGATGAGGGCCACGTCTCCCGATCTCTGTGCCAAGGCCGCCCACTCACCGTTGGGGCTGATCGCGATCTCGTCGACCTGCTGTCCATCCTTGATGACGACGGTGCGGGTTTGCGGCTGGACGTGATCCGGCGACAACTCGTACTTGACCACCCCTCCCGCGGTATCGACGACGAACAGCGTGTTTTCCTTGTCATTGTTGGCGTATCCCGCCTCTACGGCAAATGCGGCACCTGGAACTTCGGCACTCTGATCGGTTTCGTAGTTGGTGATCACGATGTCATTGTCGTTCCCGGAGCCAACGATCTGATTTGAATTTGGTACCGGGATCAGTGGCCCCCCAGTGATTGCCGGAGTGACCGAGATCGATTCCAGCAACTCCCTCGGCACGGCACGCCAGATACGGATCCTCCCGTCTGCACTGCCCGTGATCGCTTTGATATCGCTCTGCGGGGCAAACGCATCGCTGTTGACGACGCCGCAGTGGCAGTTGAGCTGCGCTTCCTCGGTACCCATGTCCACGCTCTTCACGTCCACGTTCCATACGGTCGACTGACCGAGGTCGTTCGTCGTCAGGAGCTCGGTGCCGTCATCGCTGTAGGTGAGATCGAAGCTGTAGCCAACCGTGTCGAACTGAGCCGCCATTTGCGGCGATGGGGAGCTGATATTCCACAACTGAGCTTCTCCGACGCCCCCTTCGGTGGCAACCTGCGTCCCCGCCGGATTCAGTGCCGCGTCTGATGTGACCCCGGGCACCTCATCAAGTTGCTCCAGGACGGTAGGCACCCCCACGCCCGTCGAGGACGGAGGTGGGATCGACCAGACAGTCACGTTGGTGAGGTTGTCATCGATCTCATTTTGCGCAACCGTAACGGCCCGGTCTCCTTGCGCATCGAGTGAGACCGAATCCATCTCTTCGTAGTCCTGGAAGGTCTTGCCGCGAAGGGTGCCGCCGGGCTGCTGACCGCTGGCGGTGAGGGGGAGCGTCGGCGTGCAGCTCCCCTGGTACTTGGCGGCGACGGAGAACACACACAGCTGGCCTGTGTTGTTGACGGTGGCGACAAGGTTCTGCGTCTGGTCGACCGCCATCGCACTCACACCGCCTATCCCGCCGGAGTTGTCCTGGTTGGATGGCCCGTTGACGATCTGCGAGGGCTTCGTCGAGCCGTTGTTGTCGAAGACGTCGAGGCTGGCCACGGTCTTTTCCTGCTGATCACCGGTGATCAGTATCTGCCGTCCATCGTTGACGAACGCCACACCTCCGACGATGTTGTAAGGCGTATCGAGCCTGATGGGCCTCGAAGTGGGACTGTTCCATACCTCGAACCGTTCATTCAATCGTGACGCTGGTCCCTGGACCCCGGCGACGATTTGGCCCTTTTCGCTCATGGCCGCGGCGAGGACAGGGCTCCCCGTGTCGATGGACGACGTCTCTTGCACGTTCTCGTACGACTGGCGGAGCGCCGCCTGGGCCTCTTGCGTGGGACTCTTGCTCATGGCCGACAGTGAGAGCAGGGTGCTCAGCTCAGGGTCTGTGTTCAGGTTGTTGATGGCTTCGGCGGCCAGGTGACGCGATGCGTTGGCGTTACTCTCCGTGCGGGAATTGAAGTAGGAGAGGACGGCGACGATCGCCAGGACGATCGCCACGACCCCTCCAACGACAGCAAAGAGAGTGAGCCGCTTTTGTCGCCGCACCTCATGCTGAGCCTGTTCCTTCTCCTTCTGGAGGACGATCTTCTCGTGACGCCCGCGCCAGTCGAGGATCGCCTGGGCCAGGACATCGTGGAAGATCTCGTAACGCGCCGGTCCCTCTGTACCGGAAGGAGGAGGGACGGGGCGGACGATTCGGGTGTCCCCCGTCTGGAGGCGCTGCAGGAGGCTGATGATCTCTTCCTCGCTGTGCTCCGTGTATCCCTGCAGGTCATGGGTGCTGTGGACGATTTTGGTTCCGGAGGGAGTGACCAACTGATGGAAGATGTCCGAAGCCAGGTCCTGCTCCTCGGGCGACAGCGCGTCGAGCGTGGCGTCGAGGTGCGTCCCGACGATGGTCTCGGCATCGCCCAGCCTCTTGAGCGTGGCCAGCCGAAGCCTGTGGGAACCCTCGGCCACTTCGGCCTCCCACAGGCGCTTCATGACCAACTGGAGGAAGGGTGCCTCAACACTGTCGGTCGTGGTGTCTCCGACGGTGCCTGCACCCGTCTGCTCTCCCCGGAGCTTTCCGGTCTGAACCTGATGAATCACGGCGTCCACGAGGGAGTCCTGAATAGTGAAGGGCGTGGAGGGGAACTGCCGGTTGTACTCGTCGAGCGGTCGGCGGATTGCTTCGGCCGCCTCCGCCCCATTCAATGGTTTGACCCGCCGGCGGGAATCGAAGAGGTCCGGGATATCGTTCTTGAATTTGTCGAGTTGGGCCAGCGTGTCCTCGCGCATCGCCAACAAGAATCTGGCCGGTAGTCCGATCGTATTGACCGCACGCGGGAACTCCGAGGCGAAGGTACCAGGACCCTCCTCATAGTGGTGATAGAGAAAGTACTCCTCGAACTGATCGAGGATGATCAAAACGCTGGCTCGGTCAGTGGCCATTGACGCCGCCTCCAGCGTCTCGACGAGCCCCCCCGACGTGTCGATTGCACCAGCCCCGAATTTTGCGGCTGCCTCCGCGATGCCCTCCTTCAGGAGGCCCAGCGGATCGTCGCTCCAGTCATGGAAGAGAAGCGGGACAAACCTCGGAGAGCCGAACTCCTCCTGGCGACGACGCGCGATGTCTCTCAGATTCGGCGCGACGCCTGCTCCCAACAGCGAGCTCTTTCCGACACCGCTCGGTCCGTAGAGCAAGCTGAGGCGTCTCGCTCTGAGATTGGCAGCGACGAGGTCGAGCTCTTCTTCGCGACCGAAGAAGTATTCTGCGTCCGCCTCAGTAAAGGAACTCAGTCCCTTGTACGGTCCTTCGTGCTGGCGGTCGTCGTCCGATGTCATCCGTGTGAGGCCAACCACTCCTCGAATGCAGCTTCCAGGCCAGGGACATAGTCCTCAAGAGCGATGTTGATCATGTCCACATCGCGCTTGGCCCAGGACTTCGCTTCCACCTGGTCGCATCCAAGCTGCACCGACCACCAGTCATTCGACACGGCCTTGGCCCGAAGTTGGAAGAGGATCGCTCTCAGATTCCAATCGTTGAGGCTGTACCCCAAGAAGAGCAGGTTGCAGTCGAGCAGGCGCTCGAGGACATGGACCGGGAGCAGTTTGTCCAGATCGGCCCGCCCCAGGTACTCGATGTAGTGGTCCTCGGTGATCACATAGCTGTCGTGAAATTCCTCGACATGTCGGTCCACGTAGCCGTGTAGCTTCACGACGACGGTGCGTTTCGCTGGGTTGGCAGCCGAGGAGTCAGGATCCAGGACTTGGAGCTTCCCGCCTGGTTCCTGAAGGCAGAACTGCCCGCGAAACGGATTGTCCGCCATATACACCAGCACGTCGTATTCCTCGCCCTTCGCATCGAGGGCCCGCTCCAGTAGGTCGTCGTAGTTCGTCGTGAGAAAGAGAGGTGGTTGGTGGAGCAGGCCCTTCTCACGGAGGCGTCCAGGTACTGAAGCCAGAAATTCGTGCAGGGGAAGCATGGGGAGGTCGCGGTCAAAGACCCGGTGCAGCTCCCGCTGAAGGTGCGACGGTCCACCCTTCATGGAAGTGATCCATTGGGCGATTTTGAGGAGGTTCGTGCCATCAGGTTTGACCGGCACATCAAACTCCTTGGCCAGTCGATCAGCGAGCTCCTGCGCGCTTGGTGCTCCTGACCACTTTTCATCGGTCTGATCCGAGCGTCCGTACAGGCTGGCGCCGGCGCCGAGAATGACCGTGAGGATACCTTCACGGAACCCTCGCACCACGGTCTTGAAGTGGTCCGCCAGATCCTCCGCCTGTGCCATCTCGCCCATCCCGAGCGCGCTCATGAACGTCCGCCGATCCGCATGATCACTCCGCCTGCCGGGACCATTCTGTAGGAGAATAGCCGTTGCAAATCGCCCGCGACAAGGGTCCGGCCGAGGTCTTCAGCATCGTGAGCTCGAGTACATGGGTGAAACAGATCTTTCGGGAAAGAGAGGGCGCCACGCAATACGAACAAGATGCTGCCCAGGGGCGTGTTGTCTCCATCAGGGCGTCGTGAATACGGAGTCTCCGCCAGCATCATGTCGGGGTACTCTGCCGTCGACATCAGCCTGCAAGCCAACGACGGAAACCCTGCGCATTCGCGGACGAGCGTGCCCAGAGCCAGCCTGTGATTCGAGGTTCGGACGGCCCGCCGCGCACGGAACCGAGATTTCAGGGCAGAGCTGGTCAACCCAGCACCGCGGCAGGGCAGCGCCGAGAGGTTATCTGGGGTCAGGCTTCACGAAGGGTGTGTATTGGCTGCCCCCGTCGTGCCCTGATGGGACGCGGCGTGATCGATCTGAGTCGCAGGCCTACTTGCCGGGAAATATCGGCGCAATTCTATGGTTGAAGCGGATCACTTCCTTCCCAAGGATCCCAACCACGGGCCTCGTTTACCCTTCGCCACAGAGCTTCCGCGGCCCGGCGGTCTCCACCTGGAACGGCGTGGGCGGAGACGTTCAGCGTGGTCGAAGCCCGGGCGTGGCACAGGCGCGCCGCCACAATCGGTACAGGGACGCCAGCATCGAGCATCTGGGTGGCCATGAAGTGGCGAAGGTCGTGGAGTCGGAAGTGATCGAGTCCAGCCTGATGAAGCGCTTGGTCACGAAATCGGTGACCAAGGTCGGTTGCCCTCCTGGTCGGAACTGAAGACGAAGCGATTCTCGCGGGCCATCACTCCCCCGCCTGTTGATGTGGCCTGGTGCTGATTTCGCAGTAGGTCGAGACTCGCGGTGTCGAGGGCACCTCGATATGAACGACGAGTCTTGGTGGGCACGAGGGGCGGACCGTCTGGACCCTCCACCAGGGAGCGCTGAATGCTGAGGCTTCCCCCGACGAGATCCTCAAGGATCCAGCGAAGTGCAAGGAGTTGTCCACGACGTGCTCCAGTCGTGGCCGCCAAGGTCAGATACAGGTGGAGGGCCCGGTCGCGAGCCACGAACTCGAGAAGCCGTGCCACCTGTCCCGGCGTAGGAGGCCGCATCTCGGCCGGTTCATCTCTGGGTGGGGGTGCGTGATCGGCGACGTTCTCGAAGACCCAGGACCACTGTTGCGCCTGGGCCAGAGCGGCATGGAGCGCAGAGTGGATACGTCGTACTGTGCCAACAGCGAGAGGCTTGCCATCGATTCGACCGGCAGAGGCGCAGGTCTTCGTAGAAGTCATCCACGATGGCCGTCCTGTGCGCCCCGACCGCCGGCGCGACGTTTGGCGTGCGCCGCCAGCGCCTTGAGCTCTCGCAGGGCCGCTGATCGGTCGCCACGCACCGAGCGCGTCAGCCAGCGACGCTTTCCCGAGGCCGGATCGGTTCCTCCGTAGACCCGAAGTTCGAATGAACCACTCCCGCGCTGACGAATTGAACCCTTGGCCGCATCCATCGCTCCAGCCTTGTCCCGTGATGGGCAAGTGATGGGCAGTGACGGGCAGAAACAGTGAACTGAACGAGCGAGCGGATCCACATCAGCCCAGCTAGAAGACGTCGTATCGAGAGCGGAAGACGGGATTCGAACCCGCGACCCTCACCTTGGCAAAAAAAGTGGTGGATCTGGTCTATGAATTTCCGGCCGGTCCCGTGGATTGCTGTTCCGTCCGCCCACTTTCCACCTCGTCCTCCCGATCCGTCCCCGTAGTAGAGCGATCTACTATCGCCAGCTCGAAGGCCAGCGTGACCAGTTCAAAGGGCCGGAGCTCGAATTCGACGGCGCCGTCTTGGCTTGCCAGCCGGGACACGACGCGCTCGAGCAGATCGGTGCGGGCCACCGACACGAAGGGGCGATGCAGCGTCACGCGGACGGGACCTCGCGAACCCCACACCTCGCACAGCCGGACCACCACGGCGTCGGAGCAGTCGCCCCACTTAACCGCTTCCACACTCACCCCCGGCCGATCGATGGAGACCACTCGTCCCTCACCCTGACCGGCGAGCAGCGAGAGGGGAAGGTTGAAGTGCTCGGCCTCGGCGATCACCCCGGCGTCCCGCAGGTCGCCTTCATGGGCGAACAGCGCGTAGGCAAAGTGATGGGAACCCTGGTCCGCCTTTGGGTCGGGAAAGCCTGGAGCGCGGAGGAGCGACAGCCGGATGGTGTGACCGAGGATGTCGTAGCCGTATTTGGAGTCGTTGAGTAGGGCAACCCCGTAGCCGGGCTCACTCAGATCGGCCCACCGGTGGCCGCACACCTCGAAGCGCGCTACGTCCCAGCTGGTGTTGGCGACGGTCGGCCGTTCTAGGTGGCCGTGCTGAATTTCGTAGGTGGCGCGGGTAGACCGGACGGAGACGGGGAAGGCCACCTTCAAGAACCGGTGTCGTTCGTGCCACTCCACGTCTGTGTGGAAATCGAGTCGGCGCGTCCCAGCGGTCAGCCGCATTGTCTGGGTGATGGTCGAGGAGCCGAAAGAGCGGATGAATTTGACCCCACCACGCAGCGGATGACGCTCCACCACCTCGATCGAGTCCACAGCTACGAGATCGGTGACCTGGTCGAGATAGGTGCGGTCAACGTCCCAGGCGTCGAAAGCGAGCGGATGGTCGTCGTGGAGCTGAAACAGGTTGCCCCGCTCACCGTCGGCCAGCACCTCACGGCCCACGACGAGATCACGCACAGAGGTCAGTAAGCCGTCACCGTCCCACTCGACTCGAAGGAGTCCATTGTCCAGCCAGCTCTCGCCGACGGTGACCTGTTCTCTGACACCGGTCGGCTGGTCGGGCGACACTGTCGACCAACCGCACGCTGGTGCGGACACGGAGGCCAGTGAGCCGTCGGGTAGCTCGACCACCTCATTCCTGTCGGTGGACGAAGGGTTGAACACCACGAGGCTCACGGCCCCATCTTCTCTGGCTAGGAGAGTCTGGGCCTCCGTAATGATGGACCCAGCGAGGGCGAGCACCTCGGCCTGGTCACGCGCCGTGTCCTCGTAGACCCAGTGGATGCTGGACCCGGGGAGGATGTCGTGGAACTGGTGGAGCAGGAGAAGCTTCCAGGCCCGATCGAGGTCGGGACTCCGGTTGAGGGACGCCGCCACCGACCACAGCTCAGCGGCCCGCAGGGCTTCCTCGGCACGGCGGTTGGCCAGCTTGACCTCGGCGTGCGTGGTCAGTGTGCCCCGGTGGGCCTCGAGATAGAGCTCACCGACCCAGACGGGGAGGTCGTCGGCCTCCTGGTCCAACCTATTGAGGAAATCCGCGACGGTGCCGATTTCGGCACGAGGGAGGCCATCGAGATCGGTCATGCGTCGGAAGCGCTCGACCATGGCGTGGTTCGGACCACCCCCGCCGTCGCCGTAGCCGAAGGGGTAGAGGTTGAGGACGGTGTCATTGGGTGGGTGTCGGTCTTGACCAGCGGCCATCTCGCCGACGGAGAAGTCGCCGTTGTACGTGTTGGACGGGGGGAAGTGGGCCAGCAGGCGGCTCCCGTCATGGCCCTCCCACCAGAAGGTGGTGTGCGGAAAGGGGTTGGTGTCGTTCCAGCTCATCTTCTGGGTGATGAACGAGGTGACGCCGGCCTCACGAGCGATCTGGGGCAGGGCGGCCGAGTAGCCGAAGACGTCCGGAATCCATAGTTCATGCGTCTCGACCCCGAACTCCTCGGCGAAGAATCGTTTGCCGTGCACCAACTGGCGCACCAGGGACTCGCCCGATGGGATGTTGGTGTCTGGCTCGACCCACATACCTCCGACCGGCTCCCACCTTTGCGATCTGACCTGTTCCCCGATCTGCTGATACAAGTCAGGGAATTCGTCCTTCATCCACTGGTATTGCACGGCCTGGCTGCAGACGAAGTGGTGCTCGGGGTAGCGCTCGAGCAAGCGCAGCTGGTTGGAGAAGGTCCGTGCACATTTGCGCCTGGTCTCGCGTAGCGGCCACAGCCAAGCGCAGTCGATGTGGGCGTGGCCCACCGCCACGACAGTGTTCGGCGAGGACGTCGGCCGGTCGAGTAGCGGCGCCAGCATGTCCTGAGCCGGAACCACGCAGGCGGAGACATTCTCGGGGTCGATGATGCCCTGCGCCCCGTCCAGCGCCCGCATGATCTCCTCAGATCGGCCAGGATCGTATTCAGCCAATTCGACCAGGATCTGCATGTCGAGGAAGAGCCCTTCCACGGACCGGTCAGGGACCGCCATCTCGGCCGTCTGGAGGGAATAGAGCGGTGCCCCGAAGTAGTCGGGCAGGAGCAGGGGCCAGTCGGCCAAGAGCCACGGCGGGATCGGATTCGCAGCCGCCTCAACGAAGAAATCGACCGGCTCGTCCCCGTGAGCCTCGCGCGTAAGCACGAACTCGCGGTGCCGGTGATGGAGTCCCTGCACGGGCCGGAGCCCGGTGTCCCAGACCTGGCCCTCAGCAGTGAAGCCGACCATTTGGTCTCCGCCCAGGTGGATGAGAGCCACCACTTCAGCACCGGCCCACGAGTCCGGGATGGAACCCCGAAACCGGAACCATGTGGTATCCCAAATACCTCCCCAAGCGTCGCCTACTTCGAATGGGGTAAAGGATCGCCCAACGGCCGCTTTGGCCGGAATCGGCTCGCCGTGAAGGTGGTGGGCCGACACCTCGAGCGGGGCACGCCGCCCATAGATCGCAGGGCGGAGCACCGTCTTCAAGAATCGCCGGATCGAGCCGAGATCGTCAGCCATGGGCCCAAGTTTGGCAGCTCTAGCTGTGATTTCCGTCAGCGTTGTTGACGGAGACGCTGTAGCGGGGTGAGCCCTCCGATGGCCGTATGAGGTCTGGCGCCATTGTAGGAATGGAGCCACGGACCCAGGGCCTGTAGCCGCTGGTCGTTGGAATTGAAGGGAGTATTGGAGGCGAACTCTTCGAGAAGGGTCCGGTTGCATCGTTCTGCTTTCAATTGGTCTGGGCCGAGAGAGCCTGGTGCGCCGGTGGCTGATGCCCAGTTCGTCCAAGGCTTTCTTGAAGACCGTCGAGGGGGTGTAGTTGCGCGCTTGTCGGTCATCACCCGTTCGATGGTGACGTCTAGTGACGCGAAGTAGGCGGTCGCGTCGCGGACGAACTGGGCGCAGGTCGGCGCCTTCTCGTCGGCGAGGGCCTGCACGAAGGCCACTCGGCCGTTGTCGTCGACGGCCACGTGGAGGTAGTCGTAACCGACCCTGATCCGCTTCATCTCACCGGTTGTGCCCATTTCTCGCCCGTGCATCTTCCAACCCCCACCTTCTCGGATCCGACCGAGTTTCTTGACGTCGACGTGGAGGAGCTCCCCCGGCCGATCCCGCTCGTAGCGCACCACGGTGCGAGTGGGCCGATCGATGAAGCTGAGGCGAGAGAGCCGCTCTCGGCGCAGCACCCCATAGATGGTCGAGCGTTGGCGGCCCAGTTCATAGGCCAGGCGGTGGGGCCCATAGAGGGTCTCGAGGCGCTCCCGTAATTGGTCAGTCAACTAACATCCTCTGGCGGCACCGTGGTTTTATAGTGGTGAGTGAGGTGACTGACACAATGGCTGAGGACCGTGGATCACTCCCATGGCCATGTCGTCGATTCGTTGCGCTGAAGTGACGCTCCCCGCGCTTCGATTAACAGAAGCAGCCAAGACACCGCTCGGAGAGCAGCCGGGTCTGCTCGTATTGGTTGACAAATCGACCCTCAAAAGGTGCCAGTGAGATTGGAGACGATCCCGTTGGACGTACTCGTCACGGTCCAAGTATCACCGGACGTCGAACGAGACGACCCCGTTCCGCCGAATTGTGCGTAGACGATGCCGTTGGCGTATCCGGCTGGGATGACCTGTCCGACTCCGAGCACATAGGAGTATGTGATCACGCCGCCCGATATTGTCGAGGTCTGATTCAAGGCGCCGCCCGGAAAGCTGTTCGATTGGCTATTGAACGTGACCCCGGTTGTCTGTGCGACGTTGATCGTGATGGTCATTGCCGTGATCGAAAATCTGTTGGATAAGGCCAGACGTTCTTGCCCTCCATAGTTGTTGTAGTTGTCGCTTGTCGGCGCTGCGGTCACTCCGTTCCCCAAGGGGGCGGTCGTCGTGGTGGTCGTCGTCGGACTGCCAGTGGGGCACGGGCTCGCCACCGCGAGCGTCGGACCAGTGATGCAGACGTCTCCGGCTGTGCCGACCACGGTGTTCGTACCGCCTCCTGCGACGATGCAACTGCCACCTCCGGTGTCGGTGATGATGTCGGATCCGGCGCTGCCGAGAATGAGCACGTTGGCTCGGCTGTTCGAAAACGTGCCTGATCCCTCGACAATTGAGGTGAGGGCCAATGAGCCACAAGCAACCGGAACGACCTGATAAATCTGGACGGGTTGCTTCGAGGTTCCACTGTTGCTCTGGGGGACAGTGTTGCTCGCGGTAAACGTCGCAGAAAGTGTGATTTCCACACACACAAACAGGATGATCGCGCCGCTCAGTACAAGCATGGACGTCCGCGTTCGACGACGAGGAAGAGAACGCACTACACGGTGGCTTGAACCAAATCGACGCCCGTCACCTCTTCAAGAGGTCCATAGACGTAGCGCGCGGCCTCGTCAACGACCGTATATGTGCGCTTGTCGTCGCTCGAGTCGTAGAGAATGGGCCTCTGCAGAAAACGGGCGAGTCCCGCCAAGTGGGCGAAATCGGGAACCTCGATCCGGGACGTATCGCCCGGGAGTTCCAGTGACGTGACAGGTACGAGCAGGATATGCATGCGAGCAGCCATCACCTCCTCACTGCTTCGCATTGTCCTTCGGCGTCTGAGGATCTCGTGCAGCAGCGCCATGATGACGGCGATCGCCGCGAATGTGAAGCCGATAATCCGAAGGGTTGGGACCTCGATTTGGTATCTGGCGACAAAAGTCACATTGGCAACGACATGTGGAACGCTTCCGGATTTGATCGGATTCAAGGTAGCGGACAGCACGGTGCTGGCCGAAGTGGCAATATAGGTTGCACCGGGTAGCGGTGCCGCAACAGCGGGAGCGAGCACAATCGAATTCGGCCCGACATCAAAGGGCAGCACAGGCGCGAACGTCTCGTGAATCGATCTGCCGCCAACGGTCCCGACAATCTGGACGACCGGCTGTATGTCGGCGGAGTAGGTGGTTCCTACGACCCCCGAATCGGCGGACACGGTGTTGATGAGCCCATAAAGGCCGCTCAGTGCCAAGGTACTCACCAAAGACGAGTGATCACCCTCGAAGGATGCAGCGCTCTTGATCGTCGAGAACTCCTGCCAGGTGTCAGTGTTGGACAGAACCAGCCCGTGGAGCGCGATGGTGCCTCTGACGTGATGTGGGAGCGACGACGCGAACCGGTAGTCAAAGCGCAGAGTAACGGTGTTCACTAGGTCCGAATAGATCGGCTGACCCGTCGTCACGTCGCCCGATGGATAGACCTCGGTCGGCGACTTGACCTGGGCGGAGTAAGAGAAGACCCCGGATTGGCTGTAGGCGCTTGTCAGCGCGACGACGCGCTGCGAGGGTCGGCTGAATCCGATCCCGAGGAGAAGCATTGCTAATCCGATTGACACACCGAGGCAGACGAGAAACCACAGCGGACCCTCGAAATACGGTGGTGCATGTCGAGACGCCACCTGTTGGGTTGTCATCTCAATGCCGGAACGCCGGTCATGAGCTGGACCGTGTTTTCCGGCTGTAGTAAGAGGATCACGGGCCTCACCCGAGCGCCGCTCTCGAGATGGCGCGCCGACTTCGCCTTCAGAGTCCCCTCGGTTCATCATGGGTGCCGCGACGCTTCGTACGCGTACAAATGAAGTTCCGCGCTTTCGTCGGTTACGAGTGGGAGTACCGAAGCCAACCAGAACGAGGAGCATCGCCGCTGCCCCCGCAAGGAGTCCGGAGTGAAGCGGCTTGGCGAACCAGATGAGGGGTGTTCCGACCGATGGAACGAAGAACCATAGTTCGCCGATGAGTTCGCTCCGTGTTGCATAACCTGGATCGACGAATCCATTGTGATCCCCCTTGAAGAAGTAATTCCCGTTCTGAATCAAGATGATGCGGTGCAACACCGGCTTGTGCAGAACCTGGCTTTGATAGAGCACGACCTCGCCGACGCGGTACGAAGGTTGAACTCTGATGACCGCGAGGTCTCCTGCGTGAAGTAACGGCTGCATGCTGATGCCATCGGTAATGGCGTAGGTCGTTGACCCACCGAGTTTGGTCGGAGAGAAATTGATCCAAAGACCAACGATGATGACGGCAGCTCCAAGACTCGCTGCTATCCGTGCTCGAGACGATCCCATCTGATGCGCCCTCGGGGCACCGCGGAAGTGATAGATCAATGGAGTGATGAGTCACTAATGACTCTGGTTCATCTCTCGACTCCAGTCACCGCGGTG
>Ga0302325_10008563_pt1 | contig 22472 bp, 22 predicted proteins | sample Palsa_T0_2_FD_201948 | JGI IMG/M metagenome (GOLD analysis project Ga0302325, IMG submission 201948) | Peat permafrost microbial communities from Stordalen Mire near Abisko, Sweden - Palsa_T0_2 | ecosystem: Environmental > Terrestrial > Soil > Palsa > Peat permafrost | place: Sweden: Abisko...
TTTTCACCACTTTGGTCAAAAAGCGAAGGTACAGAGAAGGGAAATCGATGCGCAATGCAAATTATGCGGAGAAGAGTTTTATAATCAACAATTTACGGCTATATTTCGGGGCTCTAAGGGGCGCTTTTCGCGGTAAAAGGGGCGCTTTTGGGCGCTTTTCTTTGCGATCTTTGCTCTGCGAGGTTTTGGCGGCGCGGAGTTTTTTTTGCGACTTGTTCCATTATGAAGGAAATGGCGATAATTCAACGCAATGTTGTTGGAAAAAAATGATGGAGCGGGCTTGCAGCCCTGATTGATCTCTACCCTCCGCGCGCCTTTGGCGCTCAGGAATTTCCGATGGTCTCCTGTAAAATGGCTTCGCTTTGAGAAAACCTTTCCCGGCGGCTCCAAAACCCTGCTGTGAAGTCTAGAATCGGTTCCGCAGCCCAATACGGGTAACCTGACGTTCCAGAGGAAATTTCAATGAATCTTGCACCGCGTACACTAGCAGCAATGGCCTTCGCTTCCGGCATCTTCGCCTTTGGCGTTGTCAGCCAGGCGCAATCGACGACTCCGCCCTCGGTGAACGGCGTGCCTGCCGTTACGATCAGCCGCAAGCCCACGCCGAACGCCACCAAGCCGGAATTCACTTCGATGACGCTGTTTCCCGGCCGGGCGTTGATGATCCAGCAGATCACGGCTTATTTCCCCGGCAAGGGCGAGGTGAAGATGCTGGCCGAACCGCTGGGAGACCTGGAGACGGCGGCCAAGACGCTGAACGATACCGACACCGCCAATGGCGACCTTGGCTACCGGATGGGCGCGACTTTTCTGTTCCCGTACCCGAACCGCATTCGCGGGAAGCTTTCGGCGGACGGCAAGACGCTGACCACCGAGTGGAAGGGCAAGACGATCACGCTGCCGGCCAACAATATCGGCACCAAACCGGATGCCGAACGCCACGCGATGCATGGGCTGATCCTGAAGACGCCCGTGGAAGACCTGAAGGTGACGCAGACGGCGGAGGGTGGGAGCGTCTCCGGCGTGATCCACGGCGGCGATTTCAACGGGCATTGGCTTTCGAAGACGGACCTGGTGATCAAGGTGACACTGACCGCGGAGGGCGTGGACGCCTCGATCATTGCGCATAACGTGGGCACGGAGTCTGAGCCGGTGGCGATTGCGTGGCACCCGTATTTCAACCTGCCCAGCGGCGACCGCACGCAGGTTCGGCTGCACATTCCGGCCGGCGCGATGGCCGAAGTGGATAACTACGACAATGTTTTTCCGACAGGCAAGATTATTCCCGTGGCGGGAACGGCTTACGACTTTGGAGCGGCGGACGGGAAGGCTCTGGGAGGGCAATTCCTGGACGATAACTTCAGCCATCTTTCGGGCAATCCGGTGACGATCGCGCTGACCGATCCGGCGGCGAAGTATGGCGTTCGGATTGAGGGGCTTTCGCCGAATATCAAGACGATCCAGGTCTATGCGCCGCCGGCGAAGAGCTTTGTGGCGATTGAAGACCAGTTCAACTTCGCCGATCCCTTTGGCAAGGAGTGGGGCAATATGGATACGCAGATGGTGACACTGGCTCCGGGCAAGAGCACGCAGTGGCATGTGCGATTGAAGGTGTTTGTTCCGTAGGAAAGACGAGGGCGGTCTGGCGGGAATCGGCAGTTGGGGGTGTCATCGGAACTGCCGATTCCCGCGTCTCAATTGGGGAGATGCCTAATGCTTCCTTTCGCTGCCCCTGCTGCGGTTCCCGCACGCTCTCGATTCCCGCTTCGATGGAGTTGTGTCCGATTTGCTGGTGGGAGGATGACGGCCAGGACTCGGAGGACGCGGCCGAGGTGCGCGCCACGGTCAACGGCGAATTGAGCCTGGCCGAGGCGCGGCAGAATTACCAGGAGTGCGGCGCGGCGCATCCACGGTTTGTCCGGTATGTTCGCGAGGCGGAACCGGGGGAGGCTTAGCTGGAGCAGTTTCGTAACCGGCGCAGTTTTCAGATGCGATCCGGTTGAAAGTGTTGGGCTTAGTCGGGTTTACTTCGCCGTTTCACGATTTTTCCACCCTTTGGAACCGCTGAAAAAAATCGCCAAACTGGCGCAGCCGGCGAGGCCAGCGTGCCGCGGGGGGCTAAAGAGGCTGCGGAAAAACTCCAGGATTTGGGCGAACCGGATGGAAAGCAGGCCTCAGGGCCTAAAGGCCGCATTGATTTCATTGCCTTTACGCCGGAGATAAATCTCCGGCCTACCCTAAAACCTGGTTTTTCCGCAGCCTGTAAAGCCCTATTGATTTGATTGGCTTTATCGGCACGACTGAAGTCGTGCCCTGTTAGAAAGCCAGGGACATTGATTTTTCGACCAGCTCTTCGGTGTGCGCTGGTTTGACCGGTCCAGCGAACCCTCTTAACATTGAATGGAACGCCCTCTGCCCGCAGATATCGCTTCGCGGACTGCTTTTGCTCCCCAGAAACGATTTCTGGCGAATTGAAGGCTCTCGCCAAGGCAAGAACCGGAAGGCATTGAGGCGCAAGCATTTTGGAAGGCAGACCCTGTGAGTTCCTCTGAAACTATCGAAACAGCCCCCACCCTCGAAGCAGAAACCACCCTTGAACCCATTGAAGCGCATGATCACGACGGGCACGATCATGACCATGCCGGACATGACCACAGCCATGAGGGTCACACGCACGAGCATGCGCCGGTCCTGAATCCGGAGTGCGTGCGCGAAGTGAAGATCGAAGCGCCGGTCGAGGACGTCGACAAGGCCTTTGCCCGCGTGCTGAAGGAATACAAGAAATATGCCAAGATTCCGGGATTCCGCGCTGGCAAAGTGCCGGAGTCGGTGGTGAAGCGGCGTTTTGCCGAGCAGATCAAGAAGGATGTGGTGGAGTCGCTCTTGCCGGAGCGCTTCCAGGCGGCGATTGCGGCTGCCGGGGTGGTGCCGGTTTCTCAGCCGAACCTGACCAGCCTGACGCTCGAAGAGGGCACGGCGCTGGACGGAACCGCGGTGTTTGAGGTGGTTCCCTCGTTTTCGATCGACGGCTACCAGGACGTGATTGTTCCCAAGCCGACGGTTGAGGCGACAGAAGAGGAGTTCCAGGCGGAGCTGAAGCAGCTTCGCGAGTCGCGCGCGACGGTTGAGCCGGTGGAGGAAGATCGTGCGCTGGTGGACGGCGACTGGGCGCAGATCAGCTACAGCGGCCAGGTGCTGGAACTGGCGGGCGCCGATCCCATCTCCGGACAGGACTCGCTGGTGGAGATTGGCGGAGCGGAGACGCTGCCCGCGTTTACCGAGGGGCTGCGCGGATCGAAGGTTGGCCAGGAGCTGAAGGTGGAAGTGACCTACCCGGCCGACTACGTGGAAGCGAAGCTGGCCGGTCAGACGGTGGCCTACGAGATCGACGTGAAGGCGATCAAGAAGCGGACACTGCCGGAGCTGAACGATGAGTTTGCGACGGAGCTGGGCGATTACGAGAATCTGGCGGCGCTCGAAACGCGCATTCGCGAGCATCTGCTGGCGAATAAGCAGCGGCAGTCGGAAGGGGAGGTCCGCGAAGCGCTGTTTGCCGCGCTGATCGCGAAATATCAGTTCCCGGTGCCGGAATCGCTGGTGCAGCAGCAGGTGGATGCGCGGCTGGACCGCGGATTGCGGGCACTGGCGCAACAGGGCATGAATGCCGATATGATGCGCAAACTCGACTTTGGCCGGCTGCGGGCGGCACAGCGCGACTCGGCGATTGGAGAGGTGAAAACTTCGCTACTGATCGACAGGATTGCGGACGCGGAAGGGATTGCGGTTTCGGACGAAGAGGTGGATCGCGAGATCTACATGGCGGCCTTGCAGCAGCGGGAGCCGGTGGAGGCTTTACGCGCCCGTTTGACGGAAGACGGCGGCCTAGCTAGAATCCGGGAACAATTGCGCCGCGAAAAAACCGCAAACCTGCTGTATCAACGTTTGCCGGCCGCGTAAGACTTTTCCGAGTTTTCAGGGAATGCGGCATGAAAGGATCAAGGTTTTGTTGCATCGGCTCCTCTTCAGTTTCAAGAGCGGGCGTCTCGCGGGGGCTAAAGCCGGATGATTTGATTGGCTTTCATCGGCACGACTTAAGTCGTGCCCTGTTACAAGACGTTGGATTTTACAAGATGTTGGATTTTTCGAGATGTTGGATTCGTTTTTTCTTTACGAGGTTCCGGAAGCTGGCAATACCGGGCTAGTAACTGAAAGACTAGCCCGGAAACAGAAATCACCCAGGGGTTGCAGACCGCCCCGGCATGAAAAGTGAGAGAATAGCGGAATGGCATTAGTCCCCATGGTGGTCGAGCAGACGAGCCGAGGCGAGCGCGCCTACGACATTTATTCGCGTCTGCTCCGCGATAACATCATCTTCCTAGGAACTCCGATCGACGACCAGATTGCCAACCTGATCGTTGCGCAAATGCTCTTCCTCTCTGGCGAAGACCCGGAAAAAGACATCCAGCTTTATATCAATTCTCCGGGCGGCTCCATTACCGCCGGGCTTGCCATTTACGACACCATGCAGTTCATCAAGAACAACGTGGTTACTTACTGCATTGGGCAGGCGGCCAGCATGGGCGCGTTCCTGCTGCTTTCGGGAACCAAGGGCAAGCGGTTCGCTTTGCCCAACTCGCGTATCCTCATTCATCAGCCCTCGATGGGCGGGTTGAGCGGTCAGGCCACGGACATCGATATTCATGCCCGCGAGATTCTGCGCATTCGCGAAATTACCAACACGCTGATGGCCAAGCACACCGGCCAGAGCCTCGACCGGATCGAACGCGATGTGGAGCGGGACTTTATCATGACTGCTCACCAGGCCAAAGAATATGGCATTATCGACGAAATCATCGACCGGCCAAGAACATAAGTACACGCCAAAGGCGTAGTTTCGCCTTTCCTGGAGGTAGTAGTGGTGATGAAACGCACGGGACCCGAAGACACACTGCGCTGCTCGTTCTGCCATAAATCGCAGGACGCGGTGGCCAAGCTCATCTCCTCACCGAGCGATTACCCGCGCGCGTACATCTGCGATGAATGCGTGGGGGTCTGCAACTCGATTCTTGAGGATGACCGCGGCGAAGCCCACCCTACCACCTCCGCAGTTCATTTGCCCAAGCCTCAGGAAGTGAAGAGCTTCCTCGATGAATACGTGATCGGCCAGGACCAGACCAAGAAGAAGCTGGCTGTTGCGGTCTACAACCACTACAAGCGCATCCAGATGAACCATGCGCGCAACAACGAGATTGAGCTTTCGAAGTCGAATATTCTGCTCATTGGGCCCACCGGATCGGGCAAAACCCTCTTGGCGCAGACCCTGGCGAAGATGCTCGATGTGCCGTTTGCGATTGTGGATGCGACGACCCTCACCGAAGCCGGCTACGTTGGCGAAGATGTTGAAAATATTATTCTTAAACTACTGCAAGCCGCTGACGGCGATGTGGCCAAGGCTCAGACCGGGATCATCTACATCGACGAAATCGACAAGATCGGCCGCAAGGACGAGAATCCGTCGATCACCCGCGATGTTTCGGGGGAAGGCGTGCAGCAGGCGCTGCTCAAGATTCTCGAAGGCACGGTAGCCAATGTTCCTCCGCAGGGCGGACGCAAGCATCCGCACCAGGAATTTACGGCGATCGATACGACGAATATCCTCTTCATCTGCGGCGGAGCGTTTGTCGGAATTGAAAAGATCGTCGGGCGCCGCGTCGGTAAGAAGGCGCTGGGCTTCAAAGCCATTTCGGACAGCGATCCGGAGGGCACAATCGTCATCCGCAGCCAGCGCGATACCGAACTTCTGCGCCAGACCGAGCCTCAGGATCTGATCAAATTCGGCCTGATTCCTGAGTTCGTGGGCCGCCTGCCGGTGATGGGCGTTCTGGATGAGCTGGACGAAGTGGCTTTGGTTGAGATTCTCACCAAGCCCAAGAATGCGATTCTGAAGCAGTATCAGCGGCTCTTTGAGTACGAGAATGTGCATCTGCACTTTACCCAGGACGCAGCCTGCGCGGTTGCCCGGGAAGCGCTGCACCGCAAGGTGGGCGCGCGCGGGTTGCGCATGATCCTGGAAGAGCTGATGCTGGATCTGATGTACCACCTGCCTTCGAACAAGCGCGTTCGCGATCTGGAAATTACGAAGGATATGGTTGAGCGGCGTGATTTGTCGCTCTCGCTGTTGGAAAAAGCCGGCTAACGAGGATCGAGCTGGAATGGCAAGCATCTTGCTATAGTTTGACGAGGACGGGAGGCGGGACATGAATATCGCACTGGAAGAATCCCAGGAAGATTTCGTCAAGCAAGCCGTGAGTGATGGCCGCTATTCGTCCGAAAAGGCTCTCGTGACGGAGGGACTGCGCCTAGTTGAAGCCCGCGACCGCAAGCTCGCCGAGCTGCGCGCCATGATCCAAGAGTCTCTTAAAGACCCGCGCATCGTCACTCCGGAAGAGATGGACAGGGACATGGAAGAGCTGGAAGCGGAACTGATTGCCATGGGATACCCGGAGTGAGACAGGCATCCTTTCTAGCCTCTGCAAACGGGGACCTGCGCAAACTCAGGATCTATCTAACGGAAGCGAGCGGCAGCCGAGCCGTATCTCGCAGATTCGTATCCCGATTAAAGGCTTACTGCCATCATCTCGCAACTCTACCCTTCCAAATGGGCGTATCCCGCGTGGACTTAGCCCCCGATCTCCGCAGCGCGGTCTTCGAAAGCTACGTCATCTTCTTCCGCTACGCCGAAGACCGCCTGGAAATCATCAACATCCTCGAAGGCCACCGCGACATTCCCGAATATTTTTCCACTGCGAATCCCGAATAGGCACTACTGGGCACACTCCTGAGATTTCATCGTCGAACGAGATTACAATCGTAAGAAGACGATTACGATGAAACTGTAGACAGATGACAGTCTGCAGCATCCAATGATTGAACAGGAATTGCCAAGAGGACTTGCATGACTTCTACCCCGCGGGAAAAGAACGAACCACGCAAACTGCCCATGATGCCCATCCGGGACATGGTGATCTTCCCGTATATGGTCACGCCGTTCGTTGTGGGCCGTGAATCCAGCGTTCGTTCACTCGAAGAGGCGCTCAACGGCGACCGCAAGATCTTTCTCGCCACCCAGCACGATGCCAGCGTGGATGAGCCTAAAGCCAAGGAAATCTACCAGGTAGGGACGATCTGCAACATCGTGCAGTCGGTCAAGATGCCGGATGGCAATATCAAAGTGCTTGTGGAAGGCGTGGAGCGCGCCAAGTCTACGGACGTGACCGATGCCGACGGGTTTTTCGTCGCTACGGTGCGCAAGGGCAAGTCGAACTTTGAGATGACGGCCGGCGTCGAGGCGCTCATGCAGCGGGTCACGACACTCTTTGAGAGCTACGTGAAGCTGCAGCAGTCGCTGAACTACGAGACGATGATCGCGAGCGTGCGCATGGACGAGCCGGCGAAGCTCTCGGACGTCATTGCCGCGAACCTGCAGCTTCCGATCGAGGAAAAGCAGGAATTGCTTGGAATTTTCGACCCTTCCGCCCGTCTGGCGCGCATCGCCGACGTGCTGGATGTGGAAATTGAAAAGCTCGATCTTGACCGCAACGTGCAATCGCGCGTGAAGCGGCAGATGGAGCGCGCGCAAAAAGAGTATTACCTCAACGAGAAGATCAAGGCCATCCAAAAGGAGTTGGGCCGGGGCGAAAAGAGCGAGTTCGACGAGCTGCGCAAGAAGATTGAAACTTCCGGCATGAACAAAGAAGTCATGGAAAAGGCAACGCAGGAGCTGGCGAAGCTGGAAGCGATGCCGCCGATGTCGGCTGAATCTACCGTGAGCCGAAACTATCTGGACTGGCTGCTGGCGGTGCCGTGGAAGAAGCGCTCCAAGGAAACCCGTAGCGTGGACCGGGCCGAAAAGGTGCTGAACGAAGACCATTACGGCCTGGAAAAGATCAAAGAGCGCATTCTGGAGTTTTTGGCTGTGCGCCAGTTGGTGAAGAATCCCAAGGGGTCGATTCTGTGCTTTGCCGGGCCTCCGGGCGTGGGCAAGACCTCATTGGGGATGTCGATCGCCAAGGCCACCGGCCGCAAGTTCGTCCGGCTTTCGCTGGGCGGCGTGCGCGACGAGGCGGAAATTCGCGGCCATCGCCGCACCTACATCGGCGCGCTGCCGGGCCAGATTATTCAGGCGATGAAGAAGGCCGGCACCAAGAATCCTGTCTTTCTGCTCGACGAAGTGGACAAGATGGCGAACGATTTCCGCGGCGACCCGGCCTCGGCGCTGCTGGAAGTGCTCGATCCGGAGCAGAACACGACTTTCCAGGACCACTATCTGGATGTGGATTACGACCTCTCGGAAGTGCTGTTTGTCGCCACGGCCAACGTGCTGCACACCATCCCCGCGCCCTTGCAGGACCGCATGGAAATCCTGCGGCTGCACGGTTATACGGAAGTGGAGAAGCTGGAAATTGCCAGGAATTACCTGCTCAAGAAGCAGCGCGAAGCTACAGGCCTCACCGAAGCCAATATCACGTTCAACGATGATGCCATCGTGGCCGTCATTCGCGATTACACGCGTGAAGCCGGCGTGCGTAATCTTGAGCGCGAGATCGGCAACGTCTGCCGCAAAGTTGCGCGCCGGGTGGTGAAGCACGGTCTTAAGCACAAGGAAGAGATCACGGCCGCCAACATCGGGGAGTTTCTCGGCGTGGCGCGGTTCCGCGATTCGGAGGTTCACGACAGCCCGGAAGTTGGGTTGGTCACAGGTCTGGCATGGACGGAAGTCGGCGGCAGCATTCTGACGACCGAGGTGCAGGTTCTCGACGGCAAAGGCAAGCTCACCATCACGGGCCAGCTTGGCGACGTAATGCAGGAGTCGGCGCAGGCGGCGCTTAGCTACATCCGCGGCCGGGCCAATGCGCTTGGTCTGCCGCGCGACTTCTATCGCAACATCGACATTCACCTGCATGTGCCGGAAGGCGCTATTCCGAAGGACGGCCCGTCGGCTGGAATTACGATCGCGACGGCGCTGGCTTCGGCGCTGGCCAAGATTCCGGTGCGGCGCGACATCGCCATGACGGGCGAAATCACCCTTCGCGGCAAGGTGTTGCCGATTGGCGGACTGAAGGAAAAGCTGCTGGCGGCTCAGCGCGCCGGGGTCTTTGAAGTGATCCTCTGCAAAGCCAATGAGAAAGACACCGTAGACTTGCCGGAAGCGCTTAAGAAGGCGATGAAGTTGCACTTCGTCGATCAGATGGATGAAGTGCTCAAAATCGCCCTGCAATCGCCTCTGAAGGCGTTTGACGAAGCGGATGCCGTGGCGATGGCCAACATTCCGCCGAGCGAATTGACTGGCGGGCCGGCGGCGCGTCAGTAACGTAGGCAACACGGGTATCCCGCTCCACTTCGCGTGTGGGATACCCGAAATTCCCGCCCCTTCCGCAGAGACCTACCGATGCTTGATTTCCGCGCCTGGATCATTGCTGGAGCGCTCGTGCTCGCAGCCGCTGGAGCCTATGTGATCTGGCTCACGCGCGCGCATGTTCAGTACACGGCGCGTTCGCTCTCCGCGACGCCTCATGCTGCAAATGAAGCCGCGAAGCCGGCGACGAAATCCCTGCATGTGGATGGCTGCAAGGAGGATTTCATCGTCAGTCCCGGTGAGATTGTCGAGCCGCGCGTCGTTCCCGGCGCTTCGATCGACCAGTTCCGCGCCGCCTATGGGTTGGAGACGAAGCAGGCCCAGCCGGGCGTCTTCGACTGGCATACGGAGGCTTTTGAGATGACGGCTGTTGAACCAAGTGCCAGTCAAAGCGCCAGCTTGCAGATGTCGCTCAACAGCGGCCACATTGTGGAATCGCTGGATGGGATTGAGCTGGGATTGGACTCTTTTGGAACCATTCTGCGCAAGATGCGCGACCGGAAGATCGAAATTCATGAACGGATACGGCACGCTGACGGGCATTGGATCTTTGCACTGACGATGTACTCGCCATGCGGGCGCAAGTTTCGCAGCGAATATGTGCGCAGTTTGCCGGACGATCCGGAAACGAGCCTCTTGATCAATCGGCGCATCACGGGTGGGAACGGCCAGACGGGGCTGATCCGCTCAGACGTTTTCATGAACAAGGTGGTTTACGACTACACGATGGCGATGTCGAATGGGTCGGATGACGATCCGAATGCTGGCGAACCCTCCGAGCACGACTAACAAGGCGTATATTAGAAGCCAATTGCCATGAGCCGCAGCCAAGTTTGGATCATAGGATTTTCCGTACTCGCGGTTACCGTAGGGGCTTGGGCGCATTTCTCGAACGCTCCCAAATCTCCAGCAGTCCATACGCCCTCAAATCGGATCTCGCAGACTGAAGAGCGCAAGCCGGTTACTGCGACTCCGAGAAACAACAGTGATTCGCCAGGGTGCGACGCTAATTCCCATATTGAGCTAGGCAAGCAGATTGAACCGCGTGCGACGCCAGATCAGCCTGTAAGTGCATTTCGGAAGGTTTACGGCAAGGAATCGAAACGCAATGAATTTGGGCCGTTAACCTGGAATTTCCCTGGCTACTCGATCACTGACGGGTATTTCAATAAGTCAAAGGCCTCCGATTTCGTAAGTATCTCTGTCAGGCCAAGCCATACTCTCAGTACCGCCGACGGAGTTGAGCTAGGTGTCGATACTTTTGCGACTGTTCTCAAGAAGCTAAGAGCGCAGGGTATCGAAGTAGAGGAAAGCATGGACGGCCCAGAGGGTAATTGGATGCTATATGTGTCCTTCTCATCTCCTTGCAGCCGAAACTTCCGGGGCGATTACAGTTGGTTCATGGCCGGAAGTCCCAAGACCGACAGGCAGATCATTCCCGAGATGAAGGGATCGGTTTATCAGAGCCCAACCTGGAGATCGGATGTTTTCCTGAATAAGGTGGTTTACGACTACACGCTTAGCAGGTCCAACGGCAACGACATTCCAGTCGGAAACCAACCGTCCACGCACAAATAGAGTCGGGAGTCATTTAGCGCCTTCCCCGGTACAATCGAGCTAATGTCCTATTGGTACCGGCGCGTCTTTCTGCTTGCGCTTCCGCTTATTCTTTCGAATCTGACCCAGCCGCTGCTCTCGACTGTGGATACGATCCTGTCGGGGCATTTGCCGGGGCCGGCGGCGTTGGGCGGCGTGGCTATGGGCGGCATCTTTTTCAACTCCATTTACTGGACCTTCGGATTTTTGCGCATGGCGACTACTGGCCTCGTCGCCCAGTCCCATGGTGCCGAGGACGAAGACCAGGTTATGCACCACTTCGGACGCGCGTTTCTGACGGCCTTGCTGATCGGCGCGGCGATTTTGCTGGTGCAGGCGCCGCTGATTTCGTTGTCGCTGCATCTTCTGGGAGCGAGTCCGGAGGCGCGGGCCAATGCGCAGATCTATTGCGGCATACGCATCTGGTCGGCGCCGGCTTCGCTGGCCAACTACACGATTCTCGGCTACCTACTGGGACGGCAGCGCGCCCGCACTGCGCTGATATTGCAGGCGGCGATCAACGTGGTCAATCTGCTGGTGGCATTGTGGCTGGTGCTGGGCTTGCATTGGGGGGTGGCGGGGATTGCCACGGCCACGCTGGCGGCGGAGTGGACGGGGTGCCTGATTGGCCTGGCGATTATGCTGACCAGCGGAGTTCACCCGCGCCATGTGCGCTGGAGCGAGTTGGTGCATGGGCCGAGTTTGCGGCATCTCTTTGCGCTCAACCGGGATATTCTGCTGCGCACTCTGAGCCTGGTGGCGGCGTATGCGTGGTTTACCCGCTCGGGGGCGCGGATGGGTGACGCGATTCTGGCGGCGAACGCTGTGCTTTTGAATTTTCACATGATCGCGGCGTATGGTCTGGATGGTTTTGCCAATGCCACGGAGGCGCTGGTTGGCGAGGCGATTGGGGCTGGGCGGCGCGAGGATTTCCGCTCGATCCTGAAGGCTTCGTTTGCTGCGGCGTTTGTTGTTTCGGCGATGATCTCGGCGATTTATTGGGGATTTGGGACAAGGATCATTGCGATCTACACCAATCAGGAGCCGATTCGCCAGCTTGCCGGCGGGTTCTTGCCTTGGATTGTGGCCATGCCAGTTGTCGCGGTGTGGAATTTTCAACTGGATGGTGTTTTCATCGGCGCTACGCGTGCGCCAGAGTTGCGCGACAGCATGCTGATTTCGTTTCTGGGATTTCTGGGTCTGGCCGTGGTGTTGCAGGCGCGCTTTGGGGATAACGGGCTTTGGTGCGCCATGCTGGCCTTTATGGCTTTACGCGCGGTTACGCTGGGCGCGCGGCTGCCGGGCGTGGAGCGGCGGTCGTTTGTATAGCTCAGACTTCCCGCGCCAGTTCCGGGGTCACTCCAGCGGCCAATCCCGAGTCCATGAGAATTGGCGCTGCGCCGAGTTCCTGGTCTTTGTATTGCAACTGGTAGAGCTTCCAGTAGATACCGCGCTGAGCGAGTAATTCCTGATGGCTGCCGAACTCGCGCAACTGGCCTTTGTGCATGACCAGAATCACGTCCGCGCGCTGGACGGTGGAGAGGCGATGTGCGATGAGGACGCTGGTGCGCCCTTCGACCATGCGCTCCAGTGCTAGGCGGATCTTGTGCTCGGTCTCGGTGTCGACGCTGGACGTGGCTTCGTCGAGGATGAGGATGCGCGGGTCGTAGGCCAGGGCGCGGGCAAAGTTGATGAGCTGCTTCTGGCCCGTGGAGAGCGATGCGCCGCGCTCGAGAACAGGCTCGTTGAAGCGCCCTGGAAGGCTCTCGATGAAATCGAGGACATTCACATCGCGGGCGGCTTCGACCATGCGGGCATCCGTAATCTCGTCCGCGCCGAGGCGGATGTTTTCGGCGATGGTGCCGGTGAAGAGGAATGCGTCTTGCAGGACGACGGCGAAGTGGCGGCGGAGTTCACCGAGATCCATCTCGCGCAGGTCCACGCCGTCCAGCAGAACCGCGCCGCGCGTGACGTCGTAAAAGCGCATCATCAGGCCGGTGAGCGTGGTCTTCCCTGCCCCGGTGTGGCCTACGATGGCTACGGTCTGGCCCGGTTCGACGACGAAGGAGACATCTTTCAGAATCCACTCAATTCCTTCTAACGCCGCTAACTCCGCTGCCCCTGCTCTTGCAGCGATTTCCTGTTGCTCCTCAGTTAGCTTCTGATACGTGAACCAGACGTGGCGGAACTCGATGCGGTTACTGCCGTCGCCGAGCTTCGTCTTCGCCGGAGTTACGATCTCGGATGGCGTGTCGAGCAGCTTGAAAATGCGTTCGCAGGCGGCCATGGCGGCCTGCAGGATGTTGAATTTTTCGCTGAAGTCATTGATGGGCCGGAAGAATCGCTGCGAATACTGGATGAAGGCGGACAGCATGCCGATGGAGACTGCGCCGGCCATCACTCCGAATCCGCCGCGCCAGATGATGAGGGCGATAGCGATAGAAGAGAGGATTTCGACGGCCGGGTAATAGAGCGCATAGGCAAAGACGGTGTCTTTGAAGGCGATCATGTGCTGCTCATTGACCGCGCGGAAGTGGGTGTAAGCGCGCTCTTCGCGATTGAATAACTGCACCACCGACATGCCGCTGACATGCTCCTGGGTGAAGCTGTTGATGCGCGAAATAGCTCCGCGGACGCGGCGATAACTCTCACGCACGGATTTGCGGAAGAGATGTGTGACCCACACAATCAACGGCAGCACGCTGAAGGTGAGCAGCGCCAGACGCCAGTTCATGCCCAGCATGACGACTACCATGACGGTGAGCGCGAAGATGTCGTCGATCATCGAGAGCACGCCTGAAGTGAACATTTCATTGATCGCGTCGACGTCTGAGGTGAGGCGCGTGACCAGGCGGCCGACGGCGTGATTGTCGAAGAAACCGATGTGCATGCGCTGCATGTGGCGGAAGATTTCGCGGCGCATGTCGAACATGACTTTCTGGCCGGTCCACTGCATCAGGTAGGTCTGGAGGAACTCGAAGCCGTAGGCCAGCAGCAGCGCCGCGAGATATAGCGCGGCCAATTGGCCGAGGCCAGTGTAGGGATCGTCGGAAAGCCGTCTCGCGAGCCAGTTGGTGTGTACGCCTGCATCCAGAACAGTGGCTTTCGCGGTGAGATAGCGGTCGAGGCCTACCTTGACCAGATAAGGGCCGACCACGTCCATTGCCGCCTTGAGGATGACGGCCGTGACCGAGACCGTCGCCTGCCAGCGGTATGGCGAGAGGTAGCGCGCGAGGCGCATCATCAGCCGGCTGTCGTAGACCTTGCCGGTTACCTCATCCTCAGATTTTTTCGGCTTCTCTTTCTCGTCTGCCATACCAATTCCATTGTACGGGCGAAGGAAGTGGGGCGTTCATCCGCCGAAAATGGCTGTTGGCAAACGGGCATTCCGCGAGTGTTGCGCTTTAGTGCAGCGACTCGACGAGCGCCACGGCTTTGGTCAGCCGGGCTTCCCGGGGTTGCTTGCCTTTGACCTCGGCGGGAGTGTAGATGTGCTCGATGCGCTGGATGCGATAGGCGCCGGGATGAAAACGGTCGTCTCCGCCGACGCCATCGCCGGGCAAGAGCACGACATCTCCCGGCTGAGGGAGTGAGTGGAGCGTCTCCAGTGGAATAAGGTTGATGCAAGTGCCGTCGGCCACGACAAATTCCAGGCAGTCCTTGGCATGCAGCAGGCCCTCGCGCGCCTCTTTTGCCTCTCGGCGGGCCTTCCAGGCCTGGTAGTAGGTGGCGCCAACCGTGGGCAAAATTACCAGGGAGCAGAGAATTCCCAGGTACGCGTTCCATTGGACTGCGGTAAAGACCATTGCGGGCAAGTCTCCGATGGGAATTCGAATGCCTGCCCAGTATGGCATTTCGAAACGCGATTCGAACCTGTCGGCGTAGGATTCGTTGCGAGAATCGATAGCCAGTAGACTTGTTCTGGCCAATGTTCACGCTCCCCATTGCGATCGCCGCAATTCTGGCGCTATTGCCGTATCTGGCGGCGGCGTTTTTCGGGGATTGGATGACGCGATCCAGCCCGAAATTGCCGTATCCGGTACGCATTCTCCGGCCGGCTGTACTTTGCGTTCCGTATCTGCTGGTTTCCATCTCCGCGGGGAATTTTCGTTGGCACTGGCTGGCGCTCTACGCGCTGCTGCCGGTGGCGATTGCCGCGCTGATGCTCGATGCTTGCCGAGTTGACCCGGAGCAGCGCGGGAATTGGCGGGATTGGCTGGTGCTGATCGGGGTGGGGCTGGCGGTGGATCTGCGCTGGTTTGAAGGGGCGTGGCCGGCGCATCTGGCGGTCTTCAACAAGGTGCTACTGCTGGATGCGGGCATTTACGGTCTGATGGCCATGCGGCGGTTGGATGGCGTGGGGTTTGACCTCCGTCTGCGGCTGCGCGATGTGGGCGTTGGACTGCGGGAGTTTTGCTTCTACGCGCCGGTGGCGATTTTGCTGGGGCTGGCGATGGCCTTTCTTCATGCTCATGCGCTGTGGCCTTCATGGCAGCAGTTGGGCGGGGCTTATCTCTTCACATTCTTCTTCATTGCCGTGCCGGAGGAGCTGTTCTTTCGCGGATGGATACAAAACTTGCTGGAGCGGCGGGTTGGACGCGGCTGGGCGCTGACGATTACCGCTGTGCTCTTCGGCCTGTCGCACTGGAACAAGCGGACGACGAGCTTTAACTGGCAATATGTGCTGCTGGCAGCGCTGGCTGGAGGTTTCTATGGGCGGGCGTGGCGGCGGGAGCGGCGCGTGGCGGCCTCGGCCATTACCCATGCAACGGTGGATACGGTGTGGTCGATCTGGCTGCGGTAGGCAGAGGATGCGGATGGTGCTTGTGTTCGCGATAGGTGAGGTAACCGAGACCGACGCGCATGTTGTGATCCAGCGGGCCAGGAACGGTGATGGCGATGGTGATTCCGAGGATGGCGTGGGCGACGGCGGGAACGTACAGGTTGCGGTAACGCAGAAAAATGAGGCAGGCGGCGTAACCCCAGAGAAGGGTGAGCGGGGTGAGAACCGGGTTGGGCAGGTGTACAAACGCGAAAAGCGATGACGCTGCGAGCGCCGCCTTGAACCTGCCCGGAATGAGACGCAGCAGGCGCAGGAGAAAGAAGTTGAGCAGGAGGAACTCCTGCAGGAAGGACCAGATCGCGTAGCCGCCGTATCGCTGCAGGAGCTGCACCGGGGTTGGCGGGGCATGGAGGGTTCCGATTTGCGCGGCAATCGCGACGGTGACAGCGGAGAGCCCGAGCACCACGGGAAGCACCCAGACAGCGCGCCAGACGCCCGTGACTCGGAAACCCATGGCGCGCCAGCCGTCAAAAGAGCGGACGGTAGCCCAGATCACCCAGGCCAGTGCAATCAAGGACAGCCCCCGCTGCCAGAGCGGCGGAGCCCAGATGGCCAGCGTAATGAGAATGTAGGCCGTCCAGAACTCGAGCAGATCGCGGCGACGGCGTGCCGAGGCGGGATCGTCGGGCAGGGCGCTGGCGAGGGCGATTCCGGATTGGGGCGTGGAGATTGAGGCCATGAAACTGCCGGGCAATGACGTTAACGTGCGATGAATTTTGGACGTAACAAACGGCGATTTGGATGTTTTTTTCTTTGGCGCAAGATAGCCGTCACGAGCGAATGGCCGCGACGCGATGCGAAAATGGAGAAGAATGACGGCTATTGCGCACAACTCGCTCGGGCTTTACTTCAGCGTTCCGTTTTGCAAGGCCAAATGCACCTACTGTAACTTCGCCTCGGGCGTGTACCCGGCCAGCGAACATGGCAGGTATGTGAGCCGGCTGGTTGCCGATCTGGAAGGCTCGGCGAAATGGGCTGGGGAGATGGGCGTCGAACTGCCGCGCGAGGTCGACACGATCTATTTCGGCGGCGGAACACCGGTTTTGCTGGATGGCGCGCTGTTTGCGGAGATATTTGCAGCGATTCGCCGCAATTTTGCGGTGAATAAGGACGCTGAAATTACCGTAGAGTGCGCGCCGGGACAGCTTTCCGATGCGACGCTGGCTGCAATGGCCGAGGCCGGAGTGAACCGCGTCTCGCTCGGCGTGCAGTCGTTTGTGGATCGCGAGGCGAGTCTGAGCGGGCGGCTGCATACGCGCGCCATGGTGCTTGAAGATCTGCGCCGTTTACGCGCGGCCGGGATTGCCAACCTGAATGTCGATCTGCTGGCTGGCTTGGCGGAGCAGACGCTGGCTTCGTGGCGCGAGTCGCTGGCGGTGCTGGTCGAGGCGCAGACGGCTCATGCTTCGGTTTACATGCTGGAAATCGACGAGGATTCGCGGCTGGGGCGGGAATTGATCTCTGGCGGCGCGCGCTACAGCGCCGGTCTGGTGCCGAGCGACGACACGATTGCCCGGATGTATGAGGAAGCCGTGACGACGCTGGCTGGGGCGGGTTTGACGCAATATGAGATTTCCAATTTTGCGCAGCCGGGATTTGAGTCTGCTCATAATCTGCGTTACTGGCAGCGCATGCCGTATCTGGGCTTGGGGCTGGATGCTTCGTCGATGCTGTGCGCTCCAGACGGGCTTGTTTTGAGAACAACGACAACCGACGATCTGGATGCGTATCTCGGAGGATCAGGGAGCCTGGAAACGGCGTGGCTGGGACCGGTGCAGCAGCTTGAGGAAGCGTGGTTTCTGGGGCTGCGGCGCAACTCCGGGGTTACGATCGATGAGATCCGCGCGGAGTTTGGCGCGGCGGCGGTTGCGTCTTCTCTGGAAGTGGCGCGGCGGCTGGCCGGGGATGGTTTGCTCGCGATGGACGGCGGGCGGGTTCGGCTCACGGATCGGGGGCGTATGATTTCGAACGATGTTTTTGGGGAATTTCTGGGATTGGCGAGTCAGCCGGTCGGCGGGTCAGTTTGATATTTGAAAATTAGAAGAGCAACTCTTAGGGAGGATTCATTGGAATTGATCGATTTGCGCAGCGACACGCTGACGCGCCCTACGGCCGAAATGCGCGCCGCGATGGCCGCGGCAGAGGTAGGCGACGACGTTTACGGGGAAGACCCAACCATCAACCGGCTGGAAGCGCGCGCGGCGGAGATTTTTGGCCGCGAGGCCGGTCTTTACGTGCCCACGGGAACCATGGGCAACCAAATTGCGATTCGCCTGCACACGCGCCCTGGGCAGGAGATTGTCTGCGAGTCGCGCTCGCACATTCTGGACTGGGAGATGGCGACGGCGGCGAGTTTTTCCGGTTGCCTGATCCGGCCTGTGGTTGCGCCTCGCGGAGTTCTGACCTGGGCGCACATTGAGCCGGTAATCTTTGCGAAAGGCAGCACTTTTCGCGCCTCCACTGCACTGATCGAGATTGAAAATACGGCCAACCTGGCCGGCGGTTCGGTGACGCCGCTTCCGTTGCTGGAAGAGATCTGGGCTGGAGCGAAAAAGCGCGGTCTGCCGATACATCTGGATGGCGCCAGGATCTTCAACGCGGCTACGACGCTGGGAGGCGATGTGTTTGAGAGCGTCCGTGCGCTTACCAGCGGCTTCGACACGATTATGTTCTGCCTTTCAAAGGGGCTTTGCGCGCCGGTTGGCTCCATGCTGGTGGGCAGTAAGGACGCGATTGCCGAAGCGCGCGTTTACCGCAAGGCGCTGGGCGGAGGGATGCGGCAGGCGGGAATCCTGGCCGCTGCGGGGCTGATTGCGCTTGAGAAAATGCCGCTGCGGCTGCACGAAGACCATGCCAATGCGCGGATGCTGGCGGAGACGCTGGCCGCGCTGCCTGAAGTGGAGATTGATCCGGCGGCGGTTGAGACCAATATTGTGGTGTTTTCGCTGCGGAGCCGAGCGGCTGCCGAGGTGACGGCGGCTTTGAAATCGCAGGGGTTGCTGATGAGCGCCGTGGGGCCGAAATCGGTTCGCCTGGTGACGCATCACGATGCGGATGCAACGGCTTGCCGGCGTGCTGCCGAGGTTTTGAAAACGGTGCTCGGCGACTGATAACTTCGAATGAGTTTTTCACCTTGCGCAACTTATTGGTCCGTTCCCGCGTTATAACCAGCAGAACGTCAAAACGCCCGACATGAACAGGGGCTAAAACGAACCAAACGAACCATTCAACCAAGGAGTTGACTGCTATGAAGAAGTTGCTGCCAGCTTTACTGCTGGGTATTGCTCTGCTTCCTGCTGCGTCTTATGCGCAGGTGTATGTGCAGGTGGGACCGCCTGCGCCGATCGTGGAACATCGCCCGGTTGCGCCGGGACCGGAGTTTGCGTGGGTTGACGGCTACCACCGCTGGGACGGTCACGGTTACGTCTGGGTTCCTGGCCGCTGGGACCGTCCGCCTCATCCTCATGCGCACTGGGTTGCCCATCGCTGGGAGCACCGGCACGGCGGCTGGGTGCTGGTGGAAGGGCACTGGAAGTAGTCGATCGCTGAAAAGGGTGTTTCGGGTCGCCAAATCGCGGCCTGAAATACCCTTCTCTTATTTGAGCTGCTCGCGCATTTTCTCGAGGAAGTCTTCGTAGCGCTGCCCGCGCTCCTGCACGAAGGTTTCATCAAGAATCTGGATGGAGCGGAAGCGGTCGACGCGAAAGCTGCGAAAATCCTTGCGCAGTTCGCACCAGGCGACCAGCGTCCAGACATTGCCCCAGAAGAGCAAGGCCATGGGTCGCAGTCTCCGCTGCGTTTCCTGGCCTTTCTCGTCGCTATAGCCAACTTCGATCACGCGGACGCGCTCGACTGCGCCGCGCAGTTGCTCCAGGCTGTCCCGAGCAGCCTCGTCGCCGGGCCGGCGCGTGGCAAAGGCTGGCGCATAGAGGCGCACGGCGTCGATGCGGTCGCGCATGGCTGGTGTGAGTACGGCTTCAATCTTGCGGAGGGCGTCGTTGGCGGCTGCGGCCAGCTCGGCATCTCCCCAGGCAACGACCATGCGGCTGCCCAGCACCAGCGCGGTAATTTCTCTCACATCGAACATCAGCGGCGGCAGGTCGTAGTCGCGGCGAAGCGTGTAGCCGACTCCGGCCTCGCCAAGAATTGGGACGCCGGAGAGCTGCAGATCCTGGACGTCGCGGTACACGGTTCGCTCGGAAACTTCAAGCTTTTGCGCCAACTCACGCGCGGTTTGCAAGCGCCCGGCGCGCAGGAATTGGACAATTCGGAAGAGGCGGTCGGCGCGGCGCATGATGAGGGCATCGTATCGTAATCCGGGCTGGGCCGGCTCCGGAGTTCCACGAAAGGTGGAAACGGCCGACGCCCGGAGGGGTTGACGATCTGGCGTGCGACCTAAAAAGCGGCGTGCAGGCCGACGCGGTTGCCGTCGAGGTCCTGAATCTGGGCGGTCCAGCCGATGCCGGCCGGCAGTTGGGCCACTTCTTCCAGCAGTTTGCCTCCGGCGGCCAGGGTGCGCTTCACCACCGCGTCCAGTTCGCCGTCGCAACTGAGGTAGACGACCGTTCCGTCGGTGGAGGCTTTTCCTGTCAGGCCGGGGTGGTGAATTTCGATCAGCGCTCCGGAGATTGATGAGGAGGTGCGTTTAGGAAACATGGCCAGTCCGGGAAAGCGCTCGTCAGTCGCCAGCTGGACCTCAAAAACCTGCTCGTAGAAGCGCCGGGAGCGCGTCAAATCGCTGACCGGCAGTTCAAACCAGACGATGGTGTGGGGATTGCGGGGCTTGGTGGCTGTCGTTGCGGTCGTTTCAAGTTCATGGATCAGGGTTGCAGTCATCGCTCTCTCCTTAGGTTTGAAGCGTGAGTCTCACGCACAAGAGCCATGCTGCGCTACCCCTACTGACAGCATTCTGTCAGTAGCCTTTTTCGGGGGATTTTGTTGGCGTTCCGAATTCCTTTTGGCGTCTTTTTTAGTTGCCCCGCATCTATACTGGGTATATGCCGAAGTTTTCCATCGTCGTCCCCTTTCACAATGAAGAAGAGAATGTAACCCAGCTTTACGCGCGGCTCAAATCCGTGATGGAGCAGGTAGGCGACAGTTTTGAGCTGATCCTTGTGGATGACGGCTCAAGCGACCGCACCTACAAGCTGATGGAAGAGATTGCCGCAGTCGACAGCCGGGTGCTGGTGGTGAAACTGCGCCGCAACTTCGGCCAGACTTCGGCGCTCGCCGCGGGCTTCGACAATGCAAATGGCGAGTACATTATCGCCATGGACGGCGATTTGCAGCATGATCCAAACGAGATTCCGAACTTCATTGAAAAGCTCGAAGAGGGATACGATGTGGTCTCCGGCTGGCGCAAGGAGCGGATCGACAATTTTGTGATGCGCCGCATTCCGTCGCGCTGCGCGAACTGGCTGATGGCCAAGCTCTCGGAAGTGGACATTCACGATTTCGGCACCACCTACAAGGCTTATCGCCGCGAGATCATCCACAATGTGCCGCTCTACGGCGAAATGCACCGCTTCATTCCAGCGTTGGCTGCCTGGTATGGCGCTTCGATCTGCGAAATTCCTATCAAGAACGTGATGCGCGAGCGCGGCAAGAGCCACTACGGCATCGGCCGCACCTTCCGCGTCTTCTTCGATCTGCTGACCATCCGCTTTCTGCTCAAGCACATGAGCCGTCCGCTGCACTTTTTCGGCGGATTTGGCGCGCTGGGCATCGTGACCGGCACGCTCTTCTCCATCTATCTGCTGTTCTCGAAGCTGATCCATCCGCACCAGAATGTGATGGATGAGCATGGGCCGCTGTTTGTGGTGGCTGCGGTGCTGATCGTGGCCGGAATTCAGATGCTGGCGATCGGCCTGTTGGGCGAGTTGCAAGTACGCCATTACCATACTGGCAGCCATCGCGCTCCCTATGCCATTGACCGGCTGGTCCGTCTGCGGGCTCCGGAAGAGCCGAGTTTGCTTTCGGGAAACTAGGCCCAGCTTTCAACTTGATTTGAGAAAGCCTCGTTCTGGCTCGCTAGAACGAGGCTTTTTCTGTCTTCCGATAGAAACGGTCCGGGTTGTGTAAACTGCGAGATGTTGCACTGGCTGGCATTCTCGGTTGTTTGAAAGGGCAGATATCGTGTTGCGCAAACGCACTCCCATAACCGTTGCTTTCATTCTTTTCGCTGGACTTATTCCCGCCGCATCCGCGCAGGCGAAACACTACGAGCCAACCATTGCCTCGCTGGACACGCATCCCCTGCCGGCATGGTACGACGATGCGAAGCTGGGCATTTTCATCCATTGGGGACTTTACTCGGTTCCCGGATGGGCGGAGCCGCAGGATCCGAATCACATCACTGGAGGCGTCGGCAACACGCCTTACGCCGAGTGGTATTACAACTCCATGCGCAACCCGGGCTCGCCCACGCAGAAATATCATGCCGAGCATTACGGGGCGGATTTCAACTATTACAACTTCGCGCCGATCTTCAGCAAAGAGATTGAGAAGTGGAATCCGGAGAAGATGGCGGCTATCTTCCGCGATGCCGGGGCTAAATATGTGGTGCTGACTTCCAAGCATCACGAAGGCTTTACGCTCTGGCCGAGCAAGGTGCCCAAT
>Ga0302325_10008566_pt1 | contig 22466 bp, 21 predicted proteins | sample Palsa_T0_2_FD_201948 | JGI IMG/M metagenome (GOLD analysis project Ga0302325, IMG submission 201948) | Peat permafrost microbial communities from Stordalen Mire near Abisko, Sweden - Palsa_T0_2 | ecosystem: Environmental > Terrestrial > Soil > Palsa > Peat permafrost | place: Sweden: Abisko...
CTCTGGTCTGGACTCCCGGCCCCTGTTTTGCCTGTTCCCTAACGCCCGCCCCTACGGAAAATCGATGTCCGATCGTTGCTCCGGATCGATGGGGCTCATGATTCCCACGGCGTTGCCATCTGGATCTTCGATGACGGCGTACCTTGCGCCCCAAAATGCGTCGTAGGGGCTTTGCTGACCTCGATGGCCAGCGCCGACAAGGTCTTCGTAAACCTGGTCGACCTCCTGGCGGGATCCAACCTTGAAGCCGATCACCGCCCGACCTGCGGACCAACCTTGGTTCCACCTCTTGACGAACACCTCGCTGTCGAGGTCCAGGTCGATGCCACCGCCCAGCTCCGCAGATCGATGATGCGATTCCCACGCGTTCCATTCGGGATCGATGTCTTGGATCGGGACGCCGAGCCGACGGTAGAAGTCCACCGAGGCAGCCATGTTCGACACAATCAGGTTGACCTGGTCCAATTTGGGCGCTTCGGCCATTTCCACCTCCAAGCGATCGACTCTCCGAACATCCTAGAGACGGCGTGAGCGGCGAGTTTGACGACGGTCTCGGATCCGCCACCGTGCATCGTTGTCCAGCACCGTTGGCCACATCGGGTCCGGAATACACTCCACCGCGGTGTCGCCACTTGCGAATATCGACGCTTACCTCAGACGCATCGGTCTAGGCGGCCAAGTGACGCTGGCCGCGGTGCATCGGGCGCATGCGACGTCCATTGCGTTCGAGAACTTCGACTCGTACTCGGGACTTCCCGTCTCTCTCGATCTGGCTCATCTCGAAGACAAGATGGTCACGCGCGGGCGTGGCGGCTACTGCTTCGAACACAATCTTCTCCTGATGGGCGCATTGGAGTCCATCGGGCTCGACGACGTAACGCCAATGCTCGCACGCGTCCGGCTCGGGCCCGAGGGTTCGCCGCGACCGCTGAACCATCTGCTTCTTCGGGTTGTCGATGGCGGTACCCCATGGCTGGCCGACGTCGGATTCGGCGGTGGCGGTTTGCTGGACCCGGTGCCACTCGAGACGGGCGTAGAGGTCGAACAGTCGGGTTGGAGGTATCGGGTCATGGACGACGGTCCACAGCTGGTGCTCCAGGTGTTCAACGATGGCGCGTGGAGCGACTGCTACGGCTTCGTACCCGAACCGGCGCAGATGGTCGACATCGAGGTGAACAATTGGTACACCTCGACCCACCCGAAATCAGACTTCGTGACTGGGATCATGACCGGAGCGAGGCGCGTCGACCGCTGCATCAGCCTCTTTGCCGGTGACCAGCCGGTGCTGGTCGAACGCCCGGTTGGAGGCAGCTCGACGGTCACTCCGCTCGGCATCGAAGAGGTCCCGGCGGCGCTCGCCGATCTCTTGGGCATCAAAGGGGTCTCGCTGGGACCCGATGGGCGCCTCCAGCTGGACGACCAAGCCTCGTAGACGCTCAGCGGCCGATCGACGTCGTGCACGCTGCCAGATGTCAGGAAGCGATGCGATCGACCTCGCCTACCGCCTGGGGCAGGGATGTCTTGCCGGTGTGGCGACCGGTGCGCTCACCGGTGGCCCTGGAAGGACGGGACTTCTGAGGGATGGTCGGACACATCGAGCGGACGGTGCCGACCACTGCCTCACAGGTCTGATTCAGCAGCGTGAGATCGACCGGGACCACGAGGGCTCGACCACACTGAGGCCACCAGCCGAGGACCCGGACCGGGACCTCGCCGTGGCGATCGCCCAGCGCGACGGTCAGTGCGGCCAGACCCAGCTCTGTACGCGCGGTCGGACTTGGTCGGCCGGTCATCGTGGCGAACAGAACGGACGGTTCAGACTCAAGGCGCCGGCGCGGATTGGTGCCCTGCACCCGAGCCGGTGTCGCAAACGTCCGCAGCTCGATCCTGCCGCGAAGGAGGACCTGGCTCGACGAGGGCAGGACCACCGACCGGTCGTCACCAACGATCGGACGGCTGAGTCTGGTCCAGTCCAGCGCGGTGGTGAGTTGGGTCGCCCACACAACCGCCTCCGCCTGGACCACGGTCCGACCACCGACGGCGAGTCCGGCCAGCCACTCGGACAGCGAGCCGGGTCGACCACGTTGTTCGTCCGCTTGACGGACCAGCCGCGTGATCACGTCGTGACTCGCTTGTAGGGGGGTGAGCCGGGGGTTGGCCAGAGAAGCCCTGACGCACTCAATTCCGATTGGCCGACGAGCCGTCCACGGCGTCCAGCGAAAGGCACCGCCATGTCCGGCACCTCCAGACATGGCGTTTCGCAGGCTGTACCCATCGACACGTATCCGCTCGCCTGTCGGGAGCGACCGCGTGGTTCTGCGCAGCTCGTGTTCGAACGCCTGTCGGACCTCGGCGAACTCGTCGGGAGACACCATCGAGGACGCCCCCAGCGTGAGCGCGTCGGTCAAGGAGGCCGCCTTTGGAAGGGCCATCGAAGGGAGTGACGTTCCGACCATCAGGCTGGCGCAACCATTCGATTGATCCCCATCAGCACCCGTTGTACCGAGGACGTGAGAAGTCCATCATCGACGTCTTCGGTTTCGATCAGTCCGGTTCGTGTATAGAACGTGGCCACCCGGAACGGAGCAGCGCCACTTCGAAGTGTCTCGAGGAGTGCATAGAAGCGGAGGTCATCGCGATCCTCGATCCGCGCCCGGCCCGACTTGACCTCGATCAGGCCCACCGAGGCGTGACCCGCCGAGGGTGCTCCCACGATGAGATCAATGTTCCCGACCAGGACCACGTCCCCGCCGGCCAGCGGGACGGTGATTCGTTCTTGGGTACGCGGCAGCCAGGACGGGGAGAGCCTCGGCCACCGGCTGACCAGGATGGCCGACTGCGTCTCGAGCTCGTCCTCGAAGTCGGCTCGCTCCTGAGGTTCCAGCCCGCGCACGAAGTCAATAACTTCGGACCTCCGGGGATCGACCCGGAGCGCGTCGAGTCCGTTTCGCATGGGATCTTCGATGTGTCCGATCGTGACGAACTGGCGAAAGAGGGCGTCCATCAACGCGCCGAGGGCCACCGAGTCGGTGATGGACCGCTCGACCCTTGGCTGGTTGGTCCGACCTGCGAGGGCATCCCGAAGGGTTTGCTTGTTCACGAGGATCGGGGTCTGGACGCCGAGTGGCAGAGAGCACAGGCCGTCCTCAAGCCAGTCGCGCAGGCCCCCGGCGAGTCCCGGATCCACGAGCGGCCGTCGGCTCGAGTCGCCGCGCAGAGACGCCAGGAGGTCCGCCCCGACGGGGGCAACGGGCCCTGTGCTGGGCCGTTCGGGCGCCTCGGTCAGAGACTGGTTTGCCATGGGTCTACCTTGACGGCTCGCTGTGACAACGAGGGGAGGGAGGGTTCTAACCTCTTGGGACATGGCTCAAATCGGCTTCCCCCCAGCGAGCGATGTCGCATTCGGGATCGTGTTCGGTCTGTTTGTTCTGGCCGTGCTGGTGCTGGCGGTGGTGACGATCCGGTGGGGGATTCGCCGCGATCGACCGGGTCGTCAGGCCTGGCGTCAGAGCCGAATTGAGGCGGCCGCCGAGGGGAACGTGCGGGCACCTTTCGGTTCGGGCCGCACGGCCGTCCAAGACCCGGCCAAGGACCCATGATCGACCCCGACCCGAGGCCCCAGCCGGTTCCGCCCCGCCCCGGTAACGGCCGGTTTCGCTCGTTTGTGTCGCACCTGCGCAGGTCGCAACCGGGGCTCACTGCGTTCGTGCTGGCCGGTGGAGGGACGCGAGGGGCCGTGCAGGTGGGAATGTTGGCCGAGCTGGTCGACCGGGGGATCCGGGCCGATCGCGTCTATGGCGCATCGGTCGGGGCGGTGAACGCCGCTGCCTACAGCGCGGATCCAAGTGTGGAGGGCATGAAGAAGATCGAAGACGTCTGGGTCAACCTCGGCCCCGATGACATCTTCCCAAAGTCCCGAGTACACGGTCCGTGGATGTTCTTCCAACAGCGTGCGGCTGTCTACGCGAACAGTGGCCTGCGCAAGGTCCTCGAATCCGGCATCCCAGTTGATCGGATCGAGGACAGCGTGATCCCGCTCGAGGTCGTGGCGACCTCCCTGGTGGACGGAAGCGAGCGGTGGATCTCGAGTGGTCCGATCGTCGACGCCGTCCTGGCGTCGTCCGCAATTCCTGGCGTCTTCCCCCCGGTCGAGATCGACGGTGAACCGCTGATCGACGGAGGGGTTGTCAACAACGTGCCGATCAGTCGGGCTCTTGCCGCCGGTGCAACGACGATTTACGTGTTGCTCTGCGGTCCAATCCGACACACGCCGCGAATCGGGAAGCGTCCAATCGAGTCGGTGATCTCAGCCTTTTTCACCAGCGTGCACTCGCGGTTCTCGAGGGAGCTGATGGAGCTGCCCAAGGGTGTCGACTTTTTCGTGTTTAGCGGCCTCGATCGTCCGGTCGAGAATTTTCGTGACTTTGGAGCATCTTCGATCATGGTCGAGGAAGGTCGCCAAGAGGTCCGGGTCGTTCTGGACGGCCTTGTACCCCCTTCGCAATCCGATGCCGGTCACACCCAGATGGTGGAGTGAGCCGATGGGTCCGCCTGCAAACGACCAGCTGGCCGCACCGTCGGACCAGCATGCTCGGGTGCTTGATCAGTTCCACCCCGCCGTTGGCTCCTGGTTCACGCGCCAATTCCCCAAGGGGCCGACCGAGCCGCAGGCCGCCGCCTGGCCATTGATTGCGAGCGGAAGGGATGTGCTGGTCGCGTCTCCAACCGGGACCGGAAAGACCCTCACGGGGTTTCTCGTCGCGATCGATGCGGCGTGCCGCCTGTCGCAGACCGCTGGTTCAGGGGCGACCGACCCGGTGCCTCGCGTCCTCTACATCTCCCCGTTGCGCGCCTTGGCGGCTGACGTCCACCAAAACCTCCAGTTGCCGCTGGTCGGCATTCGCGCCGAGGCCGAACGTCTCGGCCTGAAGGTTCCCGAGGTCTCGGTCGCGATGCGAACCGGCGACACCCCTCCCGCGGACCGCCGCGCGATGCAGAAGAGGCCTCCGCACCTTCTCGTGACCACACCCGAGTCTCTCTATCTCCTGCTCACTGCGGCGTCCTCCCGGGCGATGTTGCGGCACGTCCGGACCGTGATCGTCGACGAGGTGCACACGCTGGCCAGGGATAAGCGAGGGAGTCACCTCGCCCTCAGCCTCGAGCGGCTTGCCCGTCTGGTCGAGGCCAGCGGTGGGCACCTCCAACGGATTGGGCTCTCGGCGACCCAGAAGCCGCTTGAGGTGGTGGCGCGACTTCTGTGTGGGGTGGGAGCGGACCGGCCCATGCCCGAGATCGTGGATTGCGGTCACCGGCGGGGTCTCGACGTCGCGATCGAGCTTCCCGATGCCGAACTCGAGGCGGTCGCCCCGAACGGGCAGTTCGGGGAGATCCTCGACCGGATCGCCGATCTGGTCCGTCAACACCAAACGACCCTGGTCTTCGTGAACACCCGGAAGCTCGCCGAACGCGTCGCCCACCAACTGGCTGAACGGCTCGACACCGGCCCGGGGAGCGATGGCGACTCGTTCGTCGTGGCGGCACACCACGGCAGCCTGTCGACAGAACGTCGCCGAATCGTGGAGGCTCGCCTGCGTGCCGGGTCCCTGCGAGCCCTCGTCGCGACGGCGTCTCTCGAGCTCGGGATCGACGTGGGTCCGGTCGAGCTCGTGTGTCAGATTGGCTCGCCGCGCTCGATCGGCACGTTCCTCCAGCGCGTGGGGAGGGCCAACCACCAGCTGGAGGGCACCCCCTCGGGGCGTTTGTTCCCCCTGACCCGTGATGAGCTCGTGGAATGCGTCGCGCTGCTCTGTGGTGTCAGGTCCGGACAGCTCGACATGCTGCGCCCACAGGAGTGCCCGCTCGACGTGCTGGCCCAACAAGTCGTCGCCGAGGTGGCCGCAGAGGGTGAGTGGAGCGAAGCCGGGCTGTTCGACCTCGTACGCCGGGCGGCCCCTTACGAGCGTCTGACCAAGGAGGAGTTCGAGTCGGTCATCGAGCTCGTGTCGGAGGGGATCTTCACAGGCCGTGGTCGTCGCGGCGCCCACTTGCACCGCGACGGGGTCAACGGACTGTTGCGGCCTCGTCGCGGCGCCGGCCTGGCCGCGTTGACCAGCGGTGGGGCGATTCCCGAGACGGGTGACTACCGGGTGGTCCTCGATCCGGACGGGGTCACCGTAGGTTCGGTACACGAGGACTTCGCTGTCGAGGCCACCATCGGCGACATCTTTCTTCTCGGTACACACTCCTGGCAGGTGAAGAAGGTGGAGGTCGGCACCGTCCGGGTGCATGATGCCGGCCAGTTGCCGCCCACGATCCCGTTCTGGCTGGGCGAGGCGCCGGCCCGGACCATGGAGCTCTCGACCGAGGTCAGCAAGCTGCGTGCGTCGGTTGAGGACCGCCTGCTCGAGGGGGACGAGGCCGGGGCTCGGTCGCTCGTCCGCCAACGGGCGGACACGAGCGACGAAGTGGCCGATCAGGTCGTCGCCTACCTCTCGGCAGGCCGATTGGCACTGGGAGTGCTGCCCACCCAGGACCGCTTGGTCATCGAACGGTTCTTCGACGAGAGCGAAGGAACGCAGCTCATCATTCACGCCCCGTTCGGCGGCGCGATCAACCGGGCGTTTGGGCTGGCCCTCAGAAAGCGCTTCTGCGTCTCCTTCGATTTCGAGCTGCAGGCTTCGGCGGACGACGACACGGTTTCACTGTCGCTCGGACCCCAGCACAGCTTCCCGCTGTCGGAGGTTCCGTCCATGCTGCCGAGCCACAAGGCGGAAGAAGCCCTCACCCAGGCCGTTCTTCCGCACCCCATGTTCGCAGCCAGGTGGCGCTGGAACCTCAATCGGGCCCTCGTCGTCCCCCGGTCCCGTAACGGTCAGCGCAGGCCCATTCACCTCCAGCGGATGGAGGCGGACGACTTGTTGGCCGCCGCCTGGCCTGCGCTCGCGGCGTGTCAGGAGAACGCGCCCTCGGGACCGATTCCGGTACCTGACCACGTCCTGGCCCGCCAGACCGTGACCGACTGCCTCCGCGAAGCCCTCGACGTGGACGGTCTGATCGGCGTATTGGAACGAATCGAGTCGGGGGACCTCGACGTGCGGTTCGTCGAATCGGTCGAGCCGTCTCCGCTGGCTCACGGCATCTTGGCCGGACGGCCATTTACGTTTCTCGACGACGCACCGTTGGAGGAACGGCGGTCCCGTTCGGTGTCGATCCCCCGAGGCCTGAACCCGAGACCGGACCTGGTGGTGGCCCCGCACGAGCTCGCGCCCCTCGATCCCGACGCCGTGACGACGGTTCTCGAGCAGATCGGCCCCGATCCCCGGGATCCCGACGAGCTCCACGACCTACTGCTCTCTTTGGTCGTTGCTCGACCGATCGCACGGTGGCAGCCACACTTTGACGCACTCATCGACGCCGGACGGGCTGAGCTGATCGACGGAAACTGGGCGGCGACCGAGCGCCTCGAAATGGCCCGATCGGTTCGCGATGTCGACGAGGCCGCGGCGGCCTGCGTCAACGGGCACCTGGAGGTGTCGGGCCCGGTGTCGGTCGAACAGCTCACCTCGGAGGACCCTCTGCCCGTCGGAACGGTTCGAGGAGTCCCGCTTTCGGTGCTCAGAACGAAGAGTGCGTTGGCACGCCTTGAGGCCGCCGGCAGCGCGATGCAGCTCCCGGGTGGCCAGTGGTGCGCTCGCCACATCCTGGTCCGCATGCACGCGGCGAGCCGGTCCCGCCGCCGCAACCGTGTCGAGCCGGCGAGCATCGCGCAGTTCGTGCAGTTCCTCGCGCGCTGGCAGCACGTCGCGCCCGGAACCCAGCTGGAAGGCCGATCGGGCCTGTTGCAGGTCATCGAACAGCTGGCCGGGATCGAGGTCGCGGCGGGCGAATGGGAAGCCCAGGTGCTGTCGGCGCGCGTCGCCGGATACCAGGCCCACTGGCTCGACGAGCTCTGCCTCTCCGGGGAGGTCGCGTGGGGCCGGTTGACCCCTCGTCCAGAAGCCAATGATCCAGCCGAGGCGGTGCGACGGGGCGTGTCCACCCCCTCGCCGGCGACGCCGCTCACCCTCGCCCCGCGCGAGGACCTCGGCTGGCTGCTCGCTTCGGTCCGGGTGGGGGAGGCGGCCACCGAACCCACGGTGGGCGCGGCCGCCGATGTCCTCGCGGTGCTGCGCCAACGGGGCGCGTGCTTCCGTTCGGAGCTGCCCGCTGCCTCGGGTCGCCTGGCGTCCGAGGTCGACGAGGGCCTGTGGGACCTGGTGGCACGTGGTCTGGTCACCGCCGACGCCTTCTCGGCGGTCCGTTCGCTGCTTAACGCCCGTCGAGGCCGAGGCAGCCCGCAAAGCAGGGCCAGGGCGCGCCACCTCGCCCTGGCCAGGCGTCGAACTCACGTCGGTTCGGGGACTGGGGAGGGGCGCTGGGCGCTGATGCCGACAGCCGACGAGGACCCAGAATCCGGGTTGGCGGTCGACGAGTTGGCCGAGGCGGTGGCGTGGCAGCTCCTCAGTCGGTGGGGGATCGTCGCCTGGGAGCTCTGGTCGCGAGAGTCGCTGAGACTGCCGTGGCGGGAGGTGATTCGGGCCCTGCGCAGGCTCGAAGCGCGTGGCGTCGCACTCGGTGGAAGGTTCGTCGCCGGTCTGGCCGGAGAGCAGTACGCGATGCCCGAGGCGGCCCACATGCTAGGCGCGACCCGGCGTGCCGGTGCTGGCGACGACGAGGTCGTCATCGCGGCCGCCGATCCGCTCAATTTGACCGGCACCGTCCTCGGCGGTCGTCGGGTCCCGGCGGTGCGCAATCGCCAGGTCGCCTACCGCGGCGGCGTCGTGGTCGAGGAACACGCCTTCACGGCCTGAGCGCCTTTTCCACGGCACCACCCTGGGATACTGGACCGGTGGTGTCGACGTTGTCCGTGGACCTCAATGCCGACGTAGGAGAGCGTTTCGACTCCTGGCGGCCCGGAGACGACGAGGCGATCCTGAAGGTTGTGACCACGGCCCACGTCGCCTGTGGGTTCCACTCGGGCGACCCCACGGTCATGTTCGAGACGGTGAGCACCGCGCGGCGTCTCGGCGTTGCGGTTGGTGCGCATCCGTCGTATCTCGATCGTGAGGGCTTTGGCCGACGACCGATGGATGTCGATCCTCGGCAGATCCGGGCCGACGTGCTCTACCAGATCGGGGCGCTCGACGGCATCGCCCGCGCCGTCGGAACCAGAGTCCGGTCGGTCAAGGCCCACGGCGCCCTGTACAACCGCATGGCCGTCGACACCGACTGCGCGGAGGCGGTGGCCAACGCGACACGGGACTTCGGTGGTGACCTGTGGATGGTCGTGCCGGCTGGTTCGCCCGCCGTCGACGTGGCGCGAGCATCGGGCCTGGCGTTCGTCGAGGAGGCGTTCTGCGACCGCCGGTACTCGCCCGATGGGACCCTCGCTTCTCGTTCCGACGAGGGGGCTTTGATCACCGATGTGCACCAGGTCGCAGAGCGGGCGGTCAGGTTGGCCCGTGACCACGAGGTCGAGACGACTGACGGGGGCACGCTGCGACTGTCTCCGTCGACGTTGTGTGTCCATGGGGACACCCCGGGCGCGGCGGCGCTCGCCGGCGCGGTGCGAGACGCGCTCGAACTGGCCGGGTTGACCGTGGGTTCGTACAGCTCGAAGTGAGGGCGCTCGGCCGACTCGCGCGGTCGGTGACCCCGGGCGACGTCCGTCGCTTCGGTGACGCGGGCCTGGTCGTGTCGACCCGATCGGCCGAAGCGGCCGGCGCCCTGGGGGCGGCCTTCCGATCGGCTGCTGTCGAGGGGGTGACCGATGTCGTGAGCGGCCTCGACTCGGTGCTGGTCGTCTACGAGCCCGATCTCGTCGACTTTGATGCCCTGGCCGAGCGACTCCGCTCCGCCACCGCCCGGCCACTGGCCCGCCGTGACCCACCGACCATCGTTTTGCCGACCGCCTTTGACGGGCCGGATCTCGACGAGGTGGGACGGATCAGCGGGCTCGGTCGAGATGGCGTCGTGCGGGCTCTGGTCGGCGCGACTCTGCGGGTGTCGGTCCTCGGCTTCACTCCCGGATTTGCCTACCTCTCCGGGCTCCCGAAGCGGCTGCGCGGCATCCCACGGCGGTCCAAGCCTCGACAGTCGGTTCCCGCCGGCTCGGTCGCGCTGGCGGGGGGACACGCCGCGGTGTACCCGCAGTCGACGCCGGGCGGGTGGCAGCTGCTCGGTCGGACCGACGTGGCGCTGTTCGATCCCACCACTCCCCCCTATGCATTGCTGGCGCCCGGGGATCTCGTTCGATTTCGCGCCGTCCAGCCCGGCGAGCTGACGCCGCCGCGCGAGGGTCCGGCCCCCCGCCAGCCGAACCGGGCGCCGGATGGCTACGTCTTCGAGGTCGAATCGCCCGGCCTGTTCACGACGGTTCAGGACCTGGGGCGCCGCGAGGTGGCCCACCTGGGCGTCCCGCGTGCCGGGCCGGCCGATCCGGTGTCGTTCACCCTGGCCAATGCGTTGGTGGGCAACCGACCCGACGCAGCCTGTCTCGAGGTCACCGTCGTCGGGCCGACGCTGGTGTGCCGGCAGGCCACCCACGTCGCGGGGGTCGGATCGGGCGTCACGGTGACGCTCGACGGCATGGCGGTGGGGACGGGCCGGGTCATCCCGGTCTCGCCCGGGCAACGTCTGGCCGTTGGGTCGACCGGCGCCGATCTCCGTGCGTACCTGGCCGTGCGGGGCGGCTTCTCGACCCCCCAGGTCCTCGGATCCCGCTCGACCGACCGACTGACCGGACTGGGCCTCGGCCCCCTGGTGGTGGGGGATCAGCTCGAGGTGGGTCACCCGACCGGGACCATGGGGGACCACCTCCTTCCCGGCGCACCCGGCCAGGCGACGCCCGACGGGCCGCGCCGGCTCCGGGCGATGGTGACCAACCACGCCTCGGAGGGCTGGCAGGCCGGCCTGTTCGATCGACTCTTCGTGGTCGACGAGGCCAGCGATCGGATCGGACTGCGGCTGCGGCCCCGAGACGGTGTGCCGCTCCCCGCCTCGGGGTTCGAGGGTCGCTCGGCCGGCACCACCGTGGGCACCGTCCAGCTGCCACCCGACGGCCACCCGGTGGTGCTGATGGCGGATCACGCCACCTTGGGTGGCTATCCGGTCGGTGCGGTGGTGATCACGGCCGACCTTGGCGAGTTGGGCCGGTGTCGTCCCGGCGACCTGATCGAACTGAGCGCGGTGACCCCCGCCGAGGCGGTCCAAGCCTGGAGGTCGTTGCGCCGAGCCCTGGACGGGGCGGTCGCCGGCAGCTACCCGGTCGCGGCCGGTTGATCAGCCGACCAGGAGTCGGATCCCGGTGGCCAGGCCGATGGCCACGATGATGACGCGCAGGATCGATGAGGGAAGCTTCCGGGCCAACACGGCGCCGGCGTAGCCACCGACCAGGCTTCCGAGCGCCAACCATCCGGCCGCCTCCCACTGGAGGTGGCCGTGGATGATGAACACGATCGCAGCCACCCCGTTGGCCACCACCGACAACACGGTCCGAATGCCACCGGCCCGGGCCAGCGTGTCGGGGAGGGTCAGGCCGAGCACGGCCAGCATGACCACGCCCATCGCGGCGCCGAAGTAGCCCCCGTAGATGGCGGCGAAGAACATCCCGGCGCCGAGTGCGATCGGACGGGTCTGCAGCACCGCCCCCTCGCCGGCCAGCCACCGAGCGAGGAGCGGGCCCAGCGCGAAGAGCACCGTTGCGAACAGGACCAGCCACGGTGCCAGCCGGGTGAACGCGGAGGACGGAGTGGTCAGCAGCAGGATCGCGCCGAGGGTCGCGCCGAGCACGGTGATGGGAGTCAGCACGCGAAAGCGGTCGCGCTGATCTGCGATCTCTCGACGGAACCCCGCCACGCCACCGAGATAACCGGGCCAGATCCCGACCGTCGAGGTGACGTTGGCGATCAGGGCCGGGTAGCCGAGGGCGAGGAGCACCGGGAACGAGATCAGGGTCCCGCCACCGGCGACGCCGTTGAACAGCCCGGCGCCGAAGCCGACCAAAACCAAAAGGACGACCCGTCCCGCCGTCAGGTGAGCGATCGTGAGGAGCGTGAGCGCCCCGTGGTGGAGCACCGCGACGGGCTTAGGCGGGACCGGAGGGCAGGTCGTCGATGAGCGTGGACCAGCTCAGGTGGGGCTCGGCCGCGGGCGCCGCGGGAGCCGGGGAAGGTTCCTGTGCGGGCGGTTCCGGAGCGGCCGGATTCGGGTCCGGCGTCGTCGCTTCGACGTGCGCCCACCCGTTGGCCGGTGTGTCCGGCCCTGCCTCGGCGTCCGCTGCTGGGACGGCGGTGTCGTGGGCTCGGGGATCGTCGGCGATGCAGAGGCGCTCGAGGACCTGGGACAGCCGCTGCCACTCCTCACCCCAGAGCACCTTGACCCGAGGGCGGGCCCGGTGGAGCAACCCCGACGCCTCGCGACGCGACTCCTCGGCGACCGCGCCCATCAAGAACACCGATGAGCGAGAGAGCGGCGGCTGGGCACGGGTGGCCAGGGAGTGGAGGCGTTCCATCGAGACCGCGCAGTCCTGCAGGCCGCCCAGGAGGTCCTGGAGCCGGGCCAGGTGGCGGATGAACTGCGCCGCCGGGTCGCCGTACACCTCTTGGACGAACTCGAGCGTGTAGCGAAGCCGCTTGCAGCGAATGCGAAGGCGGTGGAAGTCAGAGGGCTCGCCGGTGCGCCGAGCCCGGCGGGCCGCCTTCACCGCGTCGCGGTGGCGCTGCCCGAGCAGGTCGGGCACCACGACGGTCGCGGGGAGATGACCGGCGGCCGAGCGTTGGCCGGCACCCTGTTGGGCCAATGCGGTCAGGCCGGTCGTCAGCCGCTCGTACCGGGGGGACTCGAGCGCCTGCAGCAGGACCGCCCGGGCCCGGTCCCGCTCCTTATTCAGGACCGCTCGCAGCTCGTCGACCGGCGCGATCCCCGCCTCGGCGGTCGCCCAGGCGCCGTGCCACTCCGGCCCGTCGTCGAAGCGAGCCAATTGGACGTCGAGGTCCCGCACCGAGCCCAGGATCTCGGCGAGCCAGGCCAACTCGGGGGTGAGCTCGCCGAACTGCGACGGCAGCACCTCGGAGAAGATGCCGAGCGCGGCCCGGAGCCGTCGCGTGGCCACCCGCATGTCGTGGAGCTCCTCGATGTCCTCCCCGAGCCGTGTACCGGCCTCGTGCACGAGGAGCGCGCCGAGCTGGCGCCTGACCATGGCATCGGCCAGCGCGCCGATCGTGATGTCCGAGCTCACGGCGGTCGCCCCGAGGTCGATCTGGGTCGGGATCGCGTACCCACGGGCGAGCATGCCCGCCTCGAACTTGGACAGCGCAGCCGGGGCCAGCCCCGAGGACCGTTGGAGGTCCTCGACGAGGGGCGACAGGACGTCGACCCACGGCGCCTGGACCTCGACTTCGACCCGCAACAGGCGCATCGGGTTCTGGTTCTCGATCGAAATTGAGGTCTCGTCGAGGGCGACCTCGGCCACATCCTCGTCGCCGAGGTGCAGGACGAACGGCCGGCGCCGGGTCTGGACCTCGAGCACCTGGTGGAGCGGCCGCCGTCCGATCAAGGCCGCGACCCGCCAGCCCACCGGTCCGGCATTTTCGATCCAGTAACTCGAGTCGCCCGCGTACGGCTCGGTGACCTCGCGGCGCCGCTTGGGCTCGGCGCCGTTGCCCTTGGCCGGTCCGGACAACGCCTTGAGGGTGATGTTCTGCTTGTTCTTGGCGTTGCGGACCCTGAGCACGTAGCCGGCCTGGGCGATACGCCAGTCCTCGGTGTCGAGATACCGATCGTCCTGGATGACCACGGTCCCGGGCACCGTGGTGACCGGGCCCAGCCCGACGATCGAGGTCGACCCCTCGGCCAGCGCGGCCAGCCACCGAGTGGCCGGGCGGAGATCCAGGGCGTCGAACTGCCACTCGATCTCCACTGCGTCGACCTGGCCATTCCCTGGATCGGCGGTCATTTGTGGAGGCTACCGCGGTTCGGAAATCTCCCGAATTGCCACCCCATGGCGACCCCCGGTGGGTACTGTCGAATCGTGAGCGAGCGCAGGAGCGCGGCCGTGGTGGACGACGAGCAAACTTCCGAGCTGATCCTCGCCGCCGGCGGCCTGGTCGTTCGGCAGTCCGGTCCGGCCAGCATCGAGATCGCGATCGTCCACCGTCCGATCCGGGAGGACTGGTCGTACCCGAAGGGCAAGGTCGAGCAGAAGGAGACCCTGACCGAGTGTGCGCTCCGCGAGGTGCTCGAGGAGACCGGGTTGCGGTGCCGCATCGTGTCATTCGTCGGCACGACCGAATACCGGGACCGCAAGGACCGCCGCAAGATCGCCGCCTACTGGATGATGACGCCCGAAGGGGGCACCTTCCGCTCCTGTGAAGAGGTCGACGAGATGCGGTGGGTCGGGCTCGACGAGGCCGCCGAGCTCCTCACCTATGAGCGCGATCGGGACCTGTTGGTCACCCTCCAGGAGCCGGCCGCCTGGATCTTTCGCCAGCTACGCCCTTCGGCCTGATCTCGCCTCCCTCCCGGTTCCTCTTGCCGGCCACCCCTCGGCGATGGTCTGATTCGTCGTAATCTGCACCGTCGGAAAGGGGCCCAATGATCAAAGAGACCCAGGACCCATCCGAATCCGGTCCACCACGTGGCCGCTTTACCATCGTCTTTCTGATCCACGAGGCGTTTCGCCGTGACCTCGACCGGTTGCGGGCCGCCGTGAGTTCGCCGAAGATGGACTCGGCCAAGGCCCAACGCCTCGGCACCCACTGGGAGTTCGTCAAGGACCAGCTCCATCACCACCATCGGGTCGAGGACGAGTCCTTCTGGCCCCTGGTGCGTCCGAAGTTCGCCGGACGGTCAGACGAGCTGGCCGTGCTCGATGAGATGGAGGCCCAGCACCGTGCCCTCGAGCCAACCACCGAGGCCGTCGACCGGGGATTCGAGGCCTTCCTGAAGGAACCCGGCGACAGAACCGGCGCGGAGCTGGCCGCCTACCTCGCCGAATTCAGGACCCAGCTGGCGGCTCATCTCGAAGACGAGGAGCAACGATGCTTCCCGTCCGTCGATGCGGTCCTGAGCGTCGAAGAATTTGAGTCCTTCGGCAAGGCGACGGCCAAGGCAGTCGGTATGCGGGGCTCGGCTCGCTTTTTCCCTTGGATCTTTGACGAAGCCATTCCGGTTGAGCGACAGGCTGTGCTCAGCATGCCGCCGCCCCCGGTCAGGGTGCTCTGCCGTTATGTGTGGGAGCCGCGCTACAAGCGTCAAGTCGCCACTCTCTGGACCGACTGATCAACGCGCGGTGGAGCTAACGGGCCTCGATGTGTTCGAGGATGTCTTCTTCGGAGAGGCTCCCCGGCGGCCACTTCTCGTGTGCGGCCTGGTTGGCCAGCCGTTGAAGGCGCTCGTTCACCGGCGTTGAGACGCTGTTCAAACGGCCCAGCAACACGATCTCGCCGTTCAGATAGTCGGTTTCAATGGAACCCGTTGATCGAGCGAGGCTCTGGCTGGAAGAACTCCCGACCCTTGGGTGTCCCGGAACATCTTCTATCGTGAGAAGGTTCCCTCGACGCTTACGATCCTCGTCCTGAGAGGCAAAATCGATACCGGCGGCGCGGAGAACCGCGATGCCTTCCTCTCGGATCACTCTTCCAAGCGTTCCGCCCCGGGTCCCTGGACCACACAGAGCGTCGACGGCGTTCGACAGGTTCATGAGAAGTTTGGCGTACTTCCATCGCATGATGTCCGAGCGCACCACGGACTCCATCGTCGAAGCATTGAATGCCGCCGAGATGGCCACCGCCGTCTCATCTTGACCGTCTGGGTACCGGCCGATGTCCAAAAGTGCAGCGATCGGAGTCGAGTAGGCGACCACCGTCCCCGGTTCAAGGTGGCCAGCAGGACACATCACCGTCACGCCGTAGACGTTCGGGAATCGGCGAAGAGCTGTCCGCTCGTTGTTCACACCGTTCTGGAGGCAGACCACCGGCACCGAGACAGGAGCACACAGGGCTAGGTGAGAGAGGGCATCGATCGTGTCTTGACTCTTCATGGCCAGGAGCACGATGTCATCGGCATGCCAGTCGATCTCTTCTGGCCGATCGACCACAAAGGCCGGACGGACCGTGATCGAACTGTCGGGGGCCTCAACCTTCAGCCCGGAAGTGGTGATGACGCGCCCATGCTCACCTCGAGCGATGAGGCCGACCTCGTATTCGTGTTGGAGCAGACGTCCACCGACCACTCCGCCAATCGCGCCTGCCCCGAAGACGACGAATCTCATCGAGTCATTGTGGCAAAGCGCGCCTCGGCCGACCACCGCTTCATCAACCGCAGGATACCCACGACGCCTCACCTCGGCGCCAGTCGCAACCTCCACGCCCCAACGACGCGTGCCCTTTCGGGTGCACGAGGCTCCATGCTCCGCGCCCTTGTGGCTTTGTCTCGGAACATTCCGTTAAGGAGAGGAATCTCCGAACATTCCAGGTTCAGTCGGTGTTCGACGTTCGAGGGTCAAGGGCACCAGGCCAATTACGAGCGTGGTGAGGAGGAGTAGGACGTGCTGCATCGTCACCTCGGGGTGATTCGAGAGAGTGATGACGAGAAATCCGATACCGGCCGTGCACCACCGCAGTCACGAAGGGGCCGACGATCCAGCCCGCATGCCCACGATACGACCGGATCATGGCACCGATGAGGGAGAAGAAGAGCGTTAGATAGCCGACGGCGCCCAGGATGTCGTGCCAGCCGTAGGTGTCAGCGTTGGTCCCACATGACAGGAGCGCAGCTCGACCAGTGCCACAGGACAGGGGAACGGCCGCGCTGAGGATTGTCGATAGCCCGAAGAACCCGTATCCGATGAGACCCCCGGTGCGCAGTGAACCGTTCTCCCACCGAGCACCCCGCCATGCCGCAATCGAGAGCCACAGCATGAGGATGCCCGAAACGATGTCGAGGAGGATGAACAGCCAGCTGAACGGTTGGCCGGGCACCTCGAGATCGCTAGCGAGTCCGCGCTCGACGACCACTCGATTGACCGAATAGCCGATGGGCCAAGACAGGTAGGCCATCCCGCGATGATGCCGAGAAGCCCAACACCTATCCCTCGGCGTGAGGTGTTCTCGCCTGGTGAAGGAGCTTGCGCTGAGCGCACCGTCTCCATCCGATTACCTTGCCCCAAACGGACCGAGAAAAACCTGGGCCAGCGGACTTCCTTGTGGCGGGGCAACCCCTCCAGAGCCCTACGTCCCGGATGCCTGCTGGTTGTCGTCGAACGATACTGGGGGGATCCGGACGCACCGGTCAGGGAGGTAACGACATGGCGGTCGAGCTCAATCACACCATTGTCCCGAGTCGCGACAAGAAGGCGTCGGCCGAGTTCTTAGCCGATCTCCTGGGTCTCGCTCCCCCGAAGCCCTTCGGTCACTTCGTGTGCGTCGAGACGGCCAACGGGGTCAGCCTGGACTATGACGACCGGAGCACCTTTGAGCCAGGCCACTATGCATTCCTCATCAGTGAGAGCGAGTTCGACGCCGTCTTCGCCCGGGTCCGAGAGCGGGGGCTGCGCTACTGGGCTGATCCTGGCCACAGCCAAGAGGGGGTCGTCAACGGCCACGGCCGGGGCTTCTATTTCGAGGATCCCTCTGGGCACAACATGGAGGTTCTGACCCGTCCCTACGGCACGTAGTCGGTTTCTCAGCTAGAGGTCCGAGATCGCGTCTTAGGATCGGAGTGTGCTCGGGTCTTGGCTCCCACAGGTTTAACGGATGTCAGAGACCAAGATCCGGCTCCTTGTTGCCGACGTCGACGGCACACTGGTGACCCAAGAGAAGGTCCTCACTGAACGAAGCATTGCCTCGGTACAAGAACTTCATGGCGCCGGCGTGCTGTTCGCGGTCACGAGTGGGCGGCCGCCGCGAGGCATGTCGATGTTGATTGGGCCCCTCAAGCTCTCCACCCCCATCGCCGCCTTCAACGGAGGGCTCATTGTGGAGCCCGACATGACGGTCATCGACCAGAAGGTGGTGCCGGAACCTTTGGTTGGTCCAACGGTGGCCCTCATGGAGTCGTTCGGCCTTGGTGCCTGGATCTACCGAGGCGCGGAATGGTATGTGCGTGACCTCACCGGGTCCCATGTCGCCCGCGAAGCGGCCACCGTTCAGTTCCAACCCACCCTGGTGGAGACGTTTGCCGGACTCGATCGGGGCGTGGCCAAGATCGTCGGGGTGAGTGACGACCTCGACGCCATGGGGCGCGCCACGCAGGCGGCTCGAAAGCAATTCGGTGATCGCGTCGCCGCGGCCCAGTCGCAGCCGTACTACTTGGACGTCACCCATCCCGAGGCCAACAAGGGCAGTGTCGTGAAGTTCCTCTCATCCCGTTTCGAGATACCAGCTTCGCAGATCGCCACGATCGGGGACATGCCAAATGACGTGTTGATGTTTACCCACTCGGGTCTCAGCATCGCCATGGGGAACGCGTCCACCGATGTGCAACGAGCCGCAGTGAAAGTGACCACCACGAATCAAGACGAGGGCTTTTCGAATGCCGTTGAGCGGTTCATTCTCCCAAGCAGAGCCCGTTAGCAGGAAGGACTACGGTCCCGTCGGCGTTCGGACGTTCCCACGCACGGTGCTGGTTGAGTCGGTCAGCCAGAATTGAGCGTGCGCTGGTCGGATTACTGTGACGTGGTGCGCCGTCCGTTGGGAATGTTCTTTTCCTGTCTCGTTGCTTTCAGCGTCCTGCTGACCGCCAGCCTGAGCCCGTCTGGCGGTGCTGCGAACCGCGCGTTGGTCAGATTGCTGCTTCGGTCTGGCGAGCAGCCGGGGTATTCGGTGAGTGGGAAAACCACTACGTCCGCGACTGCCGCGTCATTCATCGCCACTTCGGGTGTCACGGGCAAGCAGAAGGCCAGCTTCACCACGGAGTTGAAGGGTGCCGGCTTCATCGTTGCGACCGGCGAACAGCTGAGCGCTCCCGGGGAAGTCACGGGCTTCTCACTGGTGCTCGAGTTCCAGGATGCGGCTGGTGCAAGCGAATGGGTCTCCGACGAGCTACGACTCATAAGAGACATCCAAGGCCCCTCGACAATCCTCTCGTTCAAGGTCCCTGGAATAGGGAGCGCAAAAGGGGTCCTCTCGCTGAACGAGCCAGTTGCGACGGTGAATGCCTTTTGGAGCGACGACCGGTGCGTCCTGGGAGCCGGCGTGTACCTTCCGAATGCCACCGGATATACCCCAGCGGGGATCGAGAAACCCGTCATTCAAGGGATCAAGGCCCAATCCCGCCGTATCGGGGTGAGGTGTCCATAGGCGACACGACCGTGAGACGTCACAGTTTGAGAGAAGTCGTGGTGGTTGCCGTTACTGTCTCTTAGGGAGCCACCATGAGACGCCCATGACCTCGAAGCCTGTTCTCTTCGTTCTCTTGGTACTCGGCCTCGGAGTGCCATTGTCGGCTTGTGGGGCCTCACCCCAGGGGCTCCGAACTGTGCCACGGAGGCCGACGACGCACGCTCCGACTACCGAGCCACTCACCACGACGAGTGTTGTGCCAACGACGGTCGCTCCGTCCACGGCCGTGGTCCCCACGACGACGCCGGCCTGCAGCTCAAACCGGGCAAACCAGTTGGCCTCGACGGATCAGGCGACTCAGCTCATCACCGTCGACACCTCCACGTATGCCACCACATCGGCCACGTTGTCGGTCTGGCAGCGCGAGGGATCATGCTGGGTGGCGGTCTTCGGCCCTTGGACGGCGCGCATCGGAGCCAACGGTTTTTCCGACCACCACCTCGAGGGTGACGACACCACTCCGACTGGCGCCTACGGCATCGGCACGGTGATGTACGGCAACGCCGCGAATCCAGGCGTTCAATACCAGTATCAGCAGTTGGTCTGCGGCGACTGGTGGGACGAGGATCCCAGCTCACCGGAGTACAACACGTTCCAGTACGTCCCTTGCGGCGAGACCCCTTCCTTTGGCGGGGACAGCGAAGCACTGTGGGAGGAGACCAACGTCTATCCGAGTTTCGCGGTGATCAATTACAACACTTCGCCGGTCGTGTCGGGGGCCGGTTCCGCGATCTTCATCGCGGCCAATCTCGGATCACCCACGGAAGGCTGTGTGGGTCTTCCCATCGATGAACTCGACCAACTCTTGCGGTGGCTCAACCCGGCTGCCTCTCCGCTCGTTGTGTTGGGTCCTGACTCTGAGATCTCCAATTTCTAATCAGCGCCGTCGCCCGCCCCGGTGCGATGGGTCAGGGGGAACCCTCTACGGTGGTGGTGGTCGAGCGTTCCAATGCCTTGACCTGGTGTCACACTGCTTCCTTGCGCGGGTTCTCCCTGGTACCGTGCTTAGTCTGTTGCCCGAACCGATTCCATGTTGCCGGGATGGTTGCCGTACTTCCGGTTAGCGAGGAAAAGTCCAGGTCACAGTGCTGGAGAGGTGCGAGAGCGGCCGAATCGGACTCACTGCTAATGAGTTGACTGGGGAAACCCGGTCCGAGGGTTCAAATCCCTCCCTCTCCGCCAGCCGGCCTTGGGTCCGGGATGTCGTGGGACGGGCGGCTCGGCGAGACGGTGCCGAGGTGTTCGGCGGCCAGGGAGTGCACGTGGGCGAACAGCGGTACTGGCTTCAGACCTTGGGCTGCCCGAAGAACCGCGTCGACTCGGACAAGTTGGAGGGTGTGTTGGCTTCCGACGGGTTCACCCCCGCCGGATCGCCCGAGGGCGCTGACCTGGTCGTGGTGAACACGTGCGCGTTCATCGAGGCGGCCCGCCAGGAGTCGATCGAGACGGTTCTCGACCTCGACCAACGCCGGCGCGCCGGGTCGCGTCTGGTGGTGACCGGCTGCATGGCCGAGCGATATGGCGACGAGCTTTCGCAGGCCCTTCCCGAGGTTGACCTGGTGGCCGGGTTCGGGGTTGCCCTGGTCACCCGGCCGGTCAGCGTGGCGGTGTCGCTGCGACGGGGCGACCCATCTCCGCCGCCGGTCCCATCGTTCGACCTGTTGGAGCTGCCCCGTCCGCCCATGCGGTCGTCGTGGGCGTACCTGAAGGCCGCCGAGGGATGCGACCGGGCGTGCGGCTTCTGTGCCATCCCGAGCTTCCGGGGACCCCAGCGGTCTCGCACGATGCGTGACCTGATCGCCGAAACCGAGACGCTCGTCGCGGGTGGGAACGGCTCACCCGGGGTCAAGGAGATCGTGATCGTCGCCCAGGACCTGGCCTCGTATGGACGGGACCGCACCACACGCCGAGCGCGCCGACTTGCCGGGGACGCCGACGGGTTCGGGGACCTCGTGGAGCTGGTGGCGTCGGTCTCGGCGATCGCGGCGCGCACGAGGCTCCTCTATCTCTATCCGTCTTCGCTGACCGACCCGTTGGTCGAAGCGATCCTGGCCACCGACGTCCCGTACTTCGACCTGTCACTCCAGCACGTCTCCCGTCCGCTCCTGGCGCGGATGAGACGGTGGGGCGACAAGGGTCGGTTCCTCGAGCGCATCGAGCGGATTCGCTGGCTGGACGACCGGGCGACCTTCCGGTCGTCGTTCATCTTGGGGTATCCCGGCGAGACCGAAGCCGATCACGACCAGCTCCTCGACTTCCTGACCGAGGCCGAGCTCGACTGGGCGGGGTTCTTCCTTTTTTCGGCCGAGGAGGGCACGCTGGCCTACGATCTTTCCGAGCAGGTCGATCCGGCGTTGGCCCTCGAGCGATTGCGCGAATGCACCGAACTTCAGGATCGGATCACGGCCGGGCGACGCGATCGCCTCGTCGGCCAGCGGCGATCGGTCCTCGTGGATGCTGTGGGAGTGGGGCGGACCGTGCATGAGGCGCCGGAGATCGATGGAGTCGTGCGTGTTCCGTCGTCCTTCGAGGTCGGAACTATCGCCGAGATGACCATCGTCGAGTCACTGGGCGTCGACCTGGTCGCGCGCCCGGTCGGCCTGCCCCGGGACGCCCGTGATCGCTCAACCCTGCCGATGGGCGCGAAGTGACCGACACCGCTCGGCACTCGTTCGGACCTTCGGCCCTGGCCACACCGGCCAACGCGTTGACGGTGGCCCGGCTGCTGGCCGCGCCGATCTTCGTGGCCGTGATCGTCAATTTGGGAGCCAGCTGGTGGACGGTGGCCGTCGGGGCGATCGTCGGGCTTACCGACGGGCTCGACGGTTGGATCGCCCGCCGCCACGGCACCACCCGTTCGGGTGCATTCCTAGACCCCCTCGCCGACAAGGTCATCGTGTTGAGCGCGCTGTTTCTCCTCAGCTACGAGCACGTGCTGCCGTGGACCCCGGTGGTTCTGATCGGCGCCCGCGAGTTCCTGATGAGCGTCTACCGCGCCTGGATCGGCCGACGTGGTGCGTCCATCCCCGCGCGCCGTTCGGCCAAGATCAAGACCTTGGTCCAGGACCTGGCCATCGCCACCTGCCT